>Ga0315535_1002313_pt1 | contig 12259 bp, 9 predicted proteins | sample SalMarSW160220MG_2_FD_203092 | JGI IMG/M metagenome (GOLD analysis project Ga0315535, IMG submission 203092) | Salt marsh sediment microbial communities from the Plum Island Ecosystem LTER, Massachusetts, United States - Salt Marsh Sediment SW1602-20 ...
CGCCGTGCGGTGAGAACTTGGTCAGCGTGCGGTCAAGCTCCCGGGCTGGAGCAGGAATTCCGCCTGCACCCTGCAGGCAGATCTCCTTGGGCTCCAGCTTACGGCCGTAGAGTCGCTCGTTCGCTTCACCGTCGGTTTTCATGAAAGCGCCCTGCAGTGAAACGCCGGCAAACAGGCCGCGCGCGCGCGAGTAGGTGAGCATTTCCGCGTGCATCTGCAAATCAGTGGCCGCTTGAGACGTTCGTCCCACAGGGCCGCCGGCAACCGAAGCATCCGCGCCAAGCTGGGTCTTGTTGCCCATCAGTTTCTCAGCGCCGCTGGCCTTCATCACGATCATAACGATGTCCGTTGCCGAACCGCCAATCTGAAATCCGATGCTTCCTCCGCCCATGGTAAACATGGAAGGTCCGCTCCAGGGGCCGTTGCCACCGCGCCGGCAAACCAGCGCCCCCTTGCCGCCGCTCGCTCCAAAGCCAAAGGCAAGTTTCTTATAAGACGGAACAATCGCCACGCACACGGCTTTGTCCAGAAGATCCTGCGGAATTCCCTTCTCGGGCGTTTTCATGATCTCCTGAAGGATCTCCGCCGATCGTTCCAGCCTCTGATCTTCCCTCCCGGCCGCAAACGCCGGCATGCAGATTGAAACAGCCAAAAGCCCCGCCAGAAGATATTTCATCAAGGTTTTCCTTTCTCCTCCCCAGGTTCTGGTTAAAGTGCCTTACCCCGGGGCGACATCCTGCCCCAAAGGTCTAATTTTGCCATACAGACTGCAAACGTCCACGGGAAGTTTTACGGCAGTTCAAGTGCCGTCATATTTGCGAATACGGCGCCGGTGTCAGGAAGTAGTTCGTGATGTTCACCACATTCGGTCCGGAGGAAAATCTGGGCGACGACGTCAGCTTCTTCCACTGCGGGTCTGAGCTGAACGCCGCCCAGGCCTTGTCGCGTTCTTCCATGCTGCCGATCGAGAGCATGTAGGTCAGGTTGGGCATCCTTTCGCCAATCAGTTTTTCGCCGAAGAACACGGGATGAAACCCGCTGCGGATGAAGATATCCACCTCGCCGCTGCAGAACATCTCCACTTTGTTCAGATTGTAATTCTTGCTCGAACTTTCATAAGTGCGCAGCTCAAACATGCGCTTGCCTTTGGGCGGGGCGGTGATTCGCGGGTGGCAGCCAAATGCCTTCATCAGCGAACTTTCGTAGCGGATGTAAACCGGATCACTGGCCGGAGCGTTCAGAAACTCAGCACCACTCTTCACGTACTCGGCATCGGACCGCAGACGCTCTTCCAGAGTCGCCACCGACTCCAGCGAGCGGTGTGGCAACAGGACGTAGAGCGAAGGGCTGATGGGCCCCACCATGGTATTGAAAACTCCCACCGGTTTGATGCCCATCCGGTTGAGCGCCGGGATGGCAGACTCGCGCAGGTAACTGTGCAGGAGCTTCACCTTGGAACCGTTGGTGAGTTGATAGAACCTGAGTTCGTAGTAGTCGCGCGCAGCGGTCTTGCTCTCCTGAGCGTTGGCCGCGCCGCCGGATGCCATTGCTGCTGACGCTGCGAGGGATGATGCCAGAAAGTCACGCCGTTTCATGAACAACCTCCATAGGATCTGAAAATTCCGTGATAGCTCGTTTTCCTGGAATGCATAATTTGACGACCGATCCCCCGCGCATGGCTGGCCTCCGTAACTGGGCTTACTCTCGGTCGCATAGCGCGCCGGTCCGCCACCCCTCACACCTGCGAAAACGCTGCCGGGCGCAACAGCACATTGGTAATGTTTGATACAATTTCGGCGTCCGAGTAGCCGGGCGTTGATTTCAATTTGTTCCAATCCGGATCGGCGCCGAACGCGGCCCAGTGCTTGTTGCGGTCCTCCAGGCTGGCCGACGCCAGCATGTAGGTCAGGTTGGGCCAGCGCGGCCCGATCAATTTTTCGCCAAAGAACACCGGATGGAAACCGACCTTTTTGAAGATATCAATTTCGCCCGTGTTAAACATTTTAATCTTGGTGAGATTGGCTTTTTTGGTGGCGCTGTCGTAGGTGCGCAATTCAAAGACGCGCGGAGCCTGGGCCGGAGCCGTCATCCGCGGGTGCGATTCAAACGCCACCATAAACTGGCTCTCCACGCGCACAAACGCCGGGTTCGTGGCCGGAGCGTTCAGGAAAGCGGCGCCGCGCTCCTGGTATTCCTTGTCGGCGCGCACGCGCTCCCAGGCCGTCAGCACCGAGATGGCCGACGGGTGCGGAATCAGCACGTAGAGCGACGGGCTTTGCGGCCCCACCAGCGTTTCAAACACGCCGACCGGCCTGATGCCAACGCGGTTCAGCGCCGGCAGGGCGGCGTCCTGCAGATAGTCGTGGGTCAGTTTCACGCCCGGCCCGCGATGGAGCTGGTAATACCTCAGCTCGTAGAACTCACGGCCGTGTGCCCCCGCCGATACCATTCCCTGCCCGCCGCCGGCCGGCTCGCCGTATGCCAACCCGCCCGACGCCGATGCCGCCAGCGATGATGCCAGAAAGTCCCGCCTCTTCATAACCTGCCTCCCTCTTCTGCTGATATCCGTCAGCCTCCGATTTCTGCGGCCCCGTTATTGTATGGCATTTCGTCAAAAAAGGCGCGACCAGCTGTGGGAAACCGGGAGCAGAAAATAGGAAGTAGCAAGTGGGGGGTAAACGGAGGTCACCCAGGTCGGTCAGCCGTTCCGAAGTTGAGAATGGATGCAGCACGCGAGCTCAACTCATTTTCCCGGTGTTATACTGGGCGCGCACAAACCGGGACGGAGGATGTGAACATCCACACGGGCCTCCCGCTTCGCGAAAACGCAAATGCTACAAACCGAGCGTCTGATGTCATAGATGGGCCAGCCGCCACCAGCATTGCGGCGGCACTGCAATGTTCTCGGGCCAACGGCATGAACCCCTTCCCCCCGGGTAGCGCCACCCACGGCCAGGGAGCCCTCTGTTATCTTTGAAGAAATTCCTCTTGCATTTGCCCCGCAGAAGTCGGATACTTCCCTCAACGGATGATGCAAGAGAAGAAAGAAAGATCGAGCGATCTGGTCCAGGGCACCCTGGACATGCTGGTTCTGCGGACGCTTGCCCGCGGCCGGGCCCACGGCTATGCGATTGCAGAATCCATCCATCTTAAATCCGAGGATGTCCTGCGCGTGGAGGAGAGCGCGCTTTACCCGGCCTTGCATCGGCTGGAACTGCGCGGATTGTTGGCTTCTGAATGGGGTATTTCTGAGAACAACCGCCGGGCAAAGTACTATCGGCTGACGGCGAGTGGGCGCAAGTATCTGGAGGGCGAGTCCGCGCGCTGGAACCGGATGACGGCAGCGATTGCCCGTGTAATGGAAACAGCGTAAGGCGCCGGGTGACTGGGGCCACTGGGCGATGTTTGATTGAGCGATGACGCGATCTGGCAACTGAGGAGAGTGTCATGTTTCGCGGATGGCTTCATGCCCTGTGGTTCCGCCTCAGGTCGCTGGCTAAAGGGCGCCGGCTTGACCGCGACCTGGACGACGAGCTGAAATTCCACATGGCCATGCACCAGCAGAAGCTGGTCGAGCAAGGCATGCCGCCGGAAGAGGCTCGCTACGCCGCCCGCCGGGCTTTCGGCAATCCCACCCAGACCAAAGAAGCCACTCGCGACCTGTGGGTGTTTCCCTTCCTTGAAACGCTCGCCCAGGACATCCGCTACGGCCTCCGCCAGCTTCGCCGCAATCCGGGCTTCACCGCCGTCGCCGTGCTTTCTTTGGCGTTGGGTATAGGGGCTAATTCCACGATCTTCAGCATCGTGGACAGCGACCTTCTACGGCCCTGGCCGGTGAAAGATCCCGCGCGCTTGGCGATGGTCACAACACAACGGTTCAAGGAGTCCGATTCCCTCCTTTCGTCTTATCCTGACTACCTCGACGTTCGACAGCAGGCCGGCGCATTATCCGGCGTGGTAGCCTACGGAAACCGTGGAGCCTTCGTGAGCGGCGACGGTCAGCGTCTCGGCCAGGAGGTGTCCGTCGAAGTGGTCTCGCAAAACTACTTCGCGGCGCTGGGTGTAAGGGCTCTGCGGGGGCGCACTTTCTTACCACAGCCGGAGGAGGCCTCCGCCGAAGGCCACTCCGTCATGGTAAGTTACAGGTTTTGGCAGAACTACTTCGGCGGCGATACCTCACTGCCCGGCAAAGCGATCATCCTCGACGACAAAGAATTCACGGTGATCGGCATCACTCCCCAGGATTTTTGCGGGCTACGGTCGGTTGGGGCTCCCGACATCTGGGTCACCAAAGAGGGGTGGGAAACGATGGTTCCCGGCGAAAGCCGATGGGATGCTGCCCGGGACAATCGCTGGTTCCAGGTTGCCGGGTATCTACGCCCAGACACCCAACTGAGCGAAGCGCGCGCCCAGCTTGATGGCCTCTCCAAACGCCTGGCGCTAGCTTATCCTGCCACGAACCAGGGCGTCGGATTCCTTGTTCAACCTGCCTCCGAATGGGCGCATCGAGGAATGGAAACGGGAATCTACCTGATGGCCATGGTGGGTCTCGTTCTGCTGATTTCCTGTGCCAATGTCGCCATTCTGCTGTTGGCAAAAATGGAGCGCCGGCAGCGCGAGATTGCGATGCGCCGGGCGTTGGGCGCGGCACGGCGGCGCCTGATAAACCAGTTTCTCACCGAAGGGCTTCTCTTGTCCGTAGCGGGAGGCGCCCTAGGAGTCTTGCTGGCTATGTGGCTGATAAGGCTGGGGCCCACACTCTTACCCGCCCTGTCGGATATGAACCTCAAGCTCGACAGCCGGGTGCTGCTGTTCACCTTAGCTATTTCGCTCTTCTCGACCCTAATCTTCGGCCTCGCGCCAGCCCTTCGTGCCGTGAAGGGCGACTTGACTGCTGCCCTCAAGGGTGAAATCCGAAAACGTATGACGGTGCGGCTGCCATTGCGGAGCTTGCTTGTGTGCGGGGAAATCGCACTTGCGGTGGTCCTCCTGGCCGGTTCGGCTCTGTTGTTGCGCAGCCTGCTGTACAGCCAAGCCATCAATCCTGGATTTGATTGGAAGAGGAATGTGGTGATGCTCTCCGTGGCGCCACCCATGCTGTACGGTTATGACCAGGCTCATGCCGGCGTTCTTTATCGTACCTTGGCGGCCCGCGTAGACTCTGTCCCAGGGGTGGTGAGCGTCAGCTATGCGCGGCGGCCTCCCCTGACGGAATCAGAAGGAGGAGAAACACAAGCAGTGGTAATCCCTGGAGTGCAGTCGCCTCCCGGAACCGACCATTTCAATATTCGCTATAACATCATCGCCCCGAAGTTCTTTGCCACAATAGGCGGTCCCATCGAGATGGGGCGGGATTTCAACGAGTTCGATTCGCCATCCACCACACCGGTCGTCATCATCAATAGTGCGATGGCGCGAAGATTCTGGCCTGATCAAAATCCTGTAGGAAGATCAATCCGAATCGGAAAGAAGCGTTACCAGGTTGTGGGAGTCGTTGAGAGCGGGGAGTACCTCAACCTTCATGAGACAACCCAACCTTATCTTTTCCTTCCGTTCAGCCAAGTGTTTTCATTCGAATGCATGCTGTTTGTGGAAACGGCGGGCAATCCCCGATCCTACCTCCCTGCTATCCTGAAAGCAACGGCGGCTGTCGATCCACATCTTCCCATCGTCAATGCGGTGACGTTCAGCGAATATATGCACGAGACCTTGGCACGGCAACGCTCAATGGCGGAACTACTTGCGGGTCTGAGCATCCTTGGAATGTTTCTGGCAGCAGTGGGCCTGTTCGCTACAGTAGCTTACCTTGTTAGTCGCCGTACGCATGAAATCGGCGTGCGCATGGCGCTTGGCGCAAGCCGGAATCATATTCTCAGGCTCGTCCTCATAGAGGGCCTGCGTTTAAGTGGAGTGGGCGCGGTTGTGGGCCTGGCGGGGGCTTTGACCGCCTCCCGCCTCATGTCCCAACTCATTTACTGCGTTCCGCTAACGGATCCATTGAGTTACGCGGTCGCTATCATCGTCGCGGTCGCTGTGGCGCTCCTGGCGTGCTACATCCCCGCCCGGCGGGCGGCCAAAGTCGATCCCATGGTGGCGCTGCGGTATGAATAGGGCAATGGCTGGATACCGAAGAATCCCTTTGTTCCATAGGAAAGACCCAAATCAATGTCTGCTTCGGCCCTCTTGAAGTAACGTTACTGATATTGGCTATTGAAGACCCTGCCAAACGAGCGATTCGGAGTTTGGATTTGGGCGGAGAGACCGAAATTCCGTCGGCTGGCTCCTCGTTTTTTGAGCGGGTGACGGGTGTTTTAGCCTCGCCTGTGCTGACATTCGAAAATGTCAGGCACCGTCCTCGATTCTTCTCGCCCTTCCTCGCCACGTTGACGTTGTTTGCCGGATTCTGGGGCGTAGTCTACCTGAGAGTCGGATTGTCGGGAATGGCGATTGCCATGGTGCAGTACTTTCGGCGCGGAACGCTGGTAACGCAGCGCGAAATCGACTTTGCGCTTCAGTTTTCGAGCGCGCTGCCTCGATGGGTGCTGATCGGAGGCGCGATCTCGATTGTGGTCCATTTACTCATCGTCGCCCTGATCGGAATTCGTCTCGCGGATATGATTCTCGGCGCCAGGGTGAGGCTGCGCACGGCGCTGAGCGTAGCCTGCTACGCCGATTTGGCAAGGATGATCGTGCAGACTGCTCTGGCTATCCCGCTGCTGCTCTTCGGCGGCATCCGCGGGCTGAACTTCGGAAACTTCATTCCCACAAACATCGCCTTCTTTCTGGATCCCGGAAACGTGTCGCGCACCCTTTATGTGCTTCTGCAATCGCTGGACCCGGTCCAGTTATGGTATTTCATGTTGGTGGGCATGGGCCTCTCCAACGATCCCGAAGATCTGGCCTCGCCGGTCATGATAGCCGGAGGCTTCACAGCGCTATGGTTGGCCTGGAACGTGCTCTTTGCCGCCCTCTCAGACTTCTTGTTGAGATCTTGAAGAACAGCAGACGGATTCTCTGGTAGAGGCATCTCGACGGTAGCTTTCGGGGCAGGCGCAGAGCGGGTAGCAAGGACCTCCGGGTTTGAGATCCGCGGTTCTTGATTTTCAGATTCGCGGATGGCGCAGACGTCGAATCTTGATGTCTGCGTTCAGCGAAGCTGAGTGGGGCAAACAGAATTATGAATAATGAAGGATGAAAAGGGCAGCATGGAACCGCCGCAATGGCAGCGATGGAAAGGGAGCAAGGAACACAAGCAAATGCCTCTTGCTTCGCGGGATCGCAGATGCTATAAGGCGAGCATCTGCGCCGGCCGCGCGCGCAATTGTTTCAGAAGGTCCATCCCTGCTTCACTTCTCAATTCTCAAGTTTTCGAACCAGTCTGCGTGGAACCGGCCCCCGTTCGCATTTCCCGGCCAACGTTTCCAAATCTTCGAAACCACGTCCAGGTCTCCGTCGCCGTCTATATCTCCCACAATGATGTCATGACCACCCAACCGGCCATCGAAAATGACGTGTTCGACGAAATGGGCTCCCCGGCCGTCGACGTTTTCCCAGAGGAACCATCGGGGCTGTGAGCCTTTCGGCAGCAGGTCCTCCTGTTCCGCGGTGAGAACGTCCAGGTCGCCGTCTCCATCAAAGTCCGCCACCGCCAGCGAGTGAAACGAGCCCCGCACGCCGGGGACAGAGTCCGGCAGCCAATGGACCTTGAATGCCGGCGGCCTCTTGCCGTCATTCTCCAGCCAGGCCGCGCGCGACTCCTCCTGGTCGGAATCCGTCATCACGATGTCGTTATGGCCGTCCCGGTTCATGTCCACGATCCAGGCGCGACTGGAAAGGCCGTACGGGCCACTCTTGCCGAAGGGCAACTTGTGCTCCACCCAGTCCGTTCCGCCGCCGCGGTTTTCCATCCATCGGTCAGTCAGGACGATGTCGGCATCACCGTCCCCATCCAGGTCCTTAACACCGCCCGGATAAGGGCCACTGTGAATATGATCCCTCTGTTTGAGCATGGCCAGCGTCACGATATGCTTTGGCCAGGGAGCGTTGACAGTGGGCCTGGCGGGAATCTTGTACCAGGCGCATCCATAATTTTCGCCCCCCATCACAACCTCCGGCCTGCCGTCTCCATCCACGTCCGCCACAACCACGTCATGCACCTCGGCAGCGATAGCCGGGTCATATTGATATCGCCTGAAGTGTCCGTCCCCATCTGCGCCGAGGTTACGGAACCAGTACCCTCCGATGACGATGTCCGTCCATCCATCGTGGTCCACATCGAACGCAGCAGCCCCCAGCTGTCCGACAGGCATATCACCTGCCTCGTGCCTCACCCAGTTGTCCGCGCCGCGGTTTTCGTACCAGAACATCTTCTGGTCGCGCACCGAAACAGCAAAGTCCAGGTCCCCATCCCGATCGAAATCGGCAAGAACCGGGGTTCCGAATCCCCATTGAGTTTGCGGCGTCATTGGAATATCGGTGTCGATGAAGTGGTGGCGGAACAACCGAACCGGGCCGGCCTTCGAGCGTGTGCGGTACCCCACCATGAAGAAGGCGACCAGGAGAGCACTGGAACATAGAATTCGACGTTTCACTTGCTTCTCCTTTCTCGGATACAGTAAAGCGGCTCGATCAAATCGACGTGCACACCATCTCCGGGACCGGCCAAAGAATCACTCCGGAATTTCCATTTTGAACTTCTTCGCACTTTCGAGGATAGATCCATCCGTCATTTGCTGATCCCGCGACCTGCAATTCTTTGTGCCGGGAACGGGTTGCCATCGCCTGCCGCCATTCTGCGCTGAAACAAAAAGCTGAAACCGGCAAGCCCCATCCCTTCAGGGATTCTTATACAGACTTCTCCATCCCTCTCCCTCCTTCTCCGCGGGTCAGGCTGGCCAGGGGTGAATCATTCGTCCAACGGCCGGGGGTGGACAGTTTTCTCAGCCGAGCCTTCTGGCTTCATGATCCACACGCTGCCTGCTGATGAACCATCCTTCGTCCCCTGCAGGGTGACTCGCAGCGTGTAGCGGCTGCCGGGGTGGCGAGTGCCGATCGAGAGCCAGCCGACCGCTACGTCGTTGCTCTTATTTACCGGGCCCGGGAACGCAATCTTGCTGGCCTGCCGGCCACCCTGAAGCAGCTCGACCGAACGCACGTAGAAGGGATGCTTTCCGCTTGCCCAGCGCACCTGCACCTGCGCCTCGCCCGCATGAGGGATTGCGCTCGTAGCGTCCCACTCAAACACCCGCGGCGTGTCACCCGTCAGGGCCGACTCGCTCCATGCGCCAAGTCTTGTGCCAACGGCTTGCGGGTCGCGGTAAGCGACTCCGAGCGCCTGCAGGCGAGGAAACTCGCTCCTGAGCCGAATGTCGAAGCCAGGCCATTCCCGGCCCTGTTGCGGCGACCAGCCCACCTCAGAAAGCGCCAGCAGCCGCGGGTAGATCTGGTAATCGATTTCCTTGCCGGTAACCGCGATGTGGGTCCACATGCAGGCTTCCACACCCAGAATGTGCCGGGCCATGGCCGGGGTAAAGCCATCCGCCGGATCGTAGGAGTAGACCTTCTGCGTCGGCGTGGTGTGGTAGGTGTAATCAAAATAGGTGTAAGGGTTGGGAGCCATCACCACGTCGTGCCCCGCCCTGGCGGCAGCCAAGCCGCCCCGGGTGCCCCGCCAGGACATCACCGTTGCGCCGGGCGCCAGGCCGCCCTCCAGGATTTCGTCCCAGCCGATCATGCGGCGACCCTTCGCCGCAATCACCTTTTCAATGCGCTTCATAAAATAGCTTTGCAGCTGGTCGGCATTTTTCAGGCCTTTGGCTTTCATGAATGACTGGCAGAGCGGCGACGCGTTCCACGCGTCCTTCGGCACTTCATCGCCGCCCACGTGAATGAACTCGGAAGGAAAAAGCGCGATGACTTCAGAAAGGATGTTCCGGTACATCTCAAAAACCTTGCCGTTGCAAACGCACAGCGGCTGTGAAAAGTGGTGCCGTGAAATAAAGGCCCAGAAGGGAGCCACTTCAAAAGCCTCCTTTTCGCCGGGAACGGGGCAGGCCATTCGCGGGTAGGCAGCCAGCACTTCCTCGGAATGGCCGGGCATCTCAATCTCCGGCACAATCCGGATGTTTCGCCTGTGGGCGTAGGCGATGAGATCGCGCATCTGCTGCTGCGTGTAAAAACCGCCGCCGCCCCCGAAGCGCTTCGCAAAGTGCGAACCCACGGCGGTCAGTTCCGGGTATGGGCTGATCTGCAGCCGCCAGCCCTGGTCGTCCGTCAGGTGCAGATGCAGCACGTTCAGCTTGTAGAGCGCCATCAAATCAACCGTGCGCCGAAGATAAGCAATGCTGAGAAAGGTGCGGCTGCAATCCAGCATCAGGCCGCGCCAGCCAAAACGTGGGCGATCCTGAATGCGCACGCATTGCACCTGGAAGGGCCGGGCGATGCGCACGCCGCGTTCAATCTCAGGCGGGAGCATCTGGCACAGGGTCTGGACAGCGTAGAACAATCCCGCAACCCTGGAGGCGCTGATGTGAATGGCGTCGCGGGAAACACTCAGTTCGTAGCCCTCCTGGCCCAGCGTGGCGGGGCCTTGGAGCGAGAAAACAATGGCGTTGTGATGCGGGGCGGCGCCGTCGTTAATGCGGACGGGGAGGGAGCGTCCCATGGGTTTGGAGAGCAACCCGGAAAGATATTCGCCCACCCAGTGAGCGTCGCGGCTGGAAGTCTCCAGATCAATCCGTGTCGCGGGCCCGAGTTCAAACGCGCCAGATTGAATTTCAACCCGGGCGGGCTTCGGGATAACGTCAATCGTCGTCGCCGCTTTCTCAGCACGAAGCAACGGTGCACAGATGCCGGCAATCAAACAAGCAACAGCAAGGCAATGCCTGGGAAATTTGGAACGGTGCATCTGTGTTGTCTCCTGTGATGGGTGCGCTCACGCCCTGCTGACGTGCCCGAGTTTTACTGCCAATCGAAGCGAAACAGTTTATATCACAATCCCTGCTGTAAAACTGCCCTGGGTCTACCCGCAGAACTGAAGCCCGGCGCCACAAAACACTGCTCGCCCCCATGGAATATCAAATTCAAGATTCCAGAAGGAAAAACCAGGTTTCAACTCGTGGGCGGGAATGAAGGCCGGCTTCAGGGGTGTGCGCAGCGCGCTTACTTCGCCACGCTGAGCAGAGGCTGGTAGAAAAACGACGCCAGGTTGTCTTGCAGGTTGCAGGCCGGGCGGTAGCGAGCGATCAGGTCGTACTCAACCCAACGGCGCTGCTCTTCCTTCAGCAGGGGAGTGGGGCAGAATGCCACATAAAGGTTTGCGGCCCCGCCTGCTTCCGCCGTCCAGTCGTTGAAACGCCCGTGGTGTTCAGTGACGTGCTGAGAGAAGTTACTGGATTCCCCAAAATAAATCGTGCGGAAAGGCCGCGGACGGCAGGCATCATCGGGCGCCAGGATGGCATAGATGCCGGATGAAACAGGCGGCATCGCCAGAGAAAACGGCGCAGGCTCCGTGAAGGCTCGATTGCTGAAAGCAATGCCAGCCGTTGACGATGCGAACCTGTTGACCCAGCCTGAGAACTTCATATCAAAACCTCCCGGCAGCAGTCTAGCACAAGATATTGTAGCCACCTAACGAGAAATTCCATATGTAGTGGAAAGTTGGCGTTTTTTTCGGGACTCTACCCGTAAAACAGAAAATCGCGCCGCAGGACCCTGCCGTTTTGACACTGCCGGGCGGCTGGGCGAAGATAGTCTTCAGGGGGGCAAGGAGGCCAATGTTGAAGAGGGTACAGATATCGTCTGTGGCCGTTGCGGGATTCCTGCTGCTGGCGCCATTCTCCGCTGTTGCCGCCCGTGGCGCTCAGGAAAAGGCGTCGTCAAAACAGCCCGCTCAGGAACAGAAGCAGGAGAAGCAAGTGCGGGGCGCGAGGGACATGGCCGACGGCCAGGTCAGGACCGTCACCTGCAAGGGCCGCGCCATGGACATGACCTTTGACGACTCCTATGAAATCCTGCGCCTGCACTCCGACAATTACTTCAAGGTGGACTTCAGCGCCATCAACTTTACTCCCAGTGGCACCATGAATCCCTGCAAGACCGCCCAGGGAATGTACGCCCGCGTCTACTACTACCGCCTCAAAGGCCACCCCAAGGAAGGCGAGCTGATCTCCGTGGAACTCAGGAAATAGGAGATTGGCGAGGGCCTGCTCCACCCACCCCTTTGCCCCTGCCGTTAACTTGGGCTATAATCCCGTATCAA
>Ga0315535_1002314_pt1 | contig 12257 bp, 11 predicted proteins | sample SalMarSW160220MG_2_FD_203092 | JGI IMG/M metagenome (GOLD analysis project Ga0315535, IMG submission 203092) | Salt marsh sediment microbial communities from the Plum Island Ecosystem LTER, Massachusetts, United States - Salt Marsh Sediment SW1602-20 ...
TTTATTTTCTGAATATAAGAAAAAGAGTATTTAAATGTTTCGATTTAGACAATTTAGATACTTCAGAGCGTTCGGAACAAGAAAACTGTCAAAAATGAGAAAATAGTTTATTTTTGAGGGTTAAGGTCTTGTATACAAAGGGTACAGACCATATTAATCCCACATTTTGTGGATGTGCTCTTCGTATACCCTTCAGGACAAGAATATGAAGAAAGCCGGCATATGCCTAAATCGCAATCACCCTGCGCTTCTTGAATACATCCTCCACAAGTACCTACTTTTGGCTGTTGTATCAATTGCCCTTCAATCAAGCATTTAGGATCTGTCTTAGCGTTATGCCAAACATCGGTCTGTCCCAGAGTACACGCCGTATGAACTTCCTGACAGGCGGTTCCGTCACCGAACCACGCATTACAATCTCTTATATAGCAATCCGTATCCACTAAATCAGTCTTGCCGTCACAATCATTGTCGATACCGTCGAACTTTATAGGTGAGGTCGCACCTTTACAATCCTCATCCGCACCTGGATTAACAGCGGGATTATCATCATCACAATCTTCATCTGAAGAGTAACCATCCCCATCAGTATCAACAGGAGCTATAACATCAGACTCATCATCATCCTCAGCAGACTCGCATCCAGGATCATTGCCCTTGCCATCACCAAAATCAATCAGACCGTCCTTGTCATTGTCAAAACCGTCAGAGCACTGCGGCTTCCCCTGCTCAGGCATAGCGCATTTCACGCAGCAGCCTAAAACCAGCTGTAAACACTTACCACCTTCACAAGGAACAACACATTTAGTATCACAATTCTTAGTGAACGTCCCTTCTGACTTTGTGCAGGAGCCCTCTGCCGCACTGACATCCGCATCCGCTAGGCATTCAAATCCTTCGCCATAAAGCTCTGTGCAGCCTTTCATCCCGCAGTCGCTATCGTCATTATCTATGAGGCCATCACAGTCATCATCAATGCCGTTATTGCAGAAATCACTCTCATCAATAGCGCGAGCAAAGCAACCTTGCTGGCCCTGCTGGTCACCCTGATCTCCCTGCTGGCCCTCTTCTCCCTGAGGCTGGGGAGCTTCGCCCTGCTGGATCTTGTTCTGCCTGACAAGCTCTTCCCATTCATCTGTAGTCACGCAGTCTCCAGCCACTTCGCTGCAGAACTCTGCGCACTCGCGTTTCTCTATGTTTATCTTGCAGGATACGAGCCTTGTGGATGTGACAAGGGTATTTCCATCACAGTGAATCTCTTCATATGCTGAGCACTGGCGCTGTTTTATCACCCTGAAAGCCTCTCCTGCGTACTCGTCGCAGGCGGTCAGGAGGACCAATGCTAAGAACAAAGCGATGATGATTGATGTGAATGCTATCTTGCGCATAATTATGCCTCTTTTCAGGCAATCATATGGATAACTGCTATTTAAAGGTTATTGAAACAATGAAATATCGAGTAAAGCTTCAAACAGAATGATAACCATCGTTAAGTATATATAAATAGAGTTCCTACTTGATATCATGGCTAAAAAATCGTTCCTTTTGGTTTCTCTCAAGGAGAACAAGGCAAAGAAGCTTGCTGAAGTGATCAGCAACAAGACCTGCAGGAAGATTCTCGATTATCTTGCCGAGAAGAAGGACGCCACAGAGTCGCAGATGTCCAAGGATATGGCGATACCCATATCGACTGTGCATTACAACATGAAGGCACTGGTGGATGCAAAGCTTGTCAAGAGTGATGAGTATCACTACAGCTCAAAAGGGAAAGAGGTAAGCCATTACCGGCTAGCGAACCAATATGTGATAATCGCTCCAGAAGGCGAGAAGCACATGATACGGGAGAAGCTCAAGTCCATCATACCGACTGCACTGATAATGGGGTTCGCTGCAAGCGTTATCAAGATGTTCTCAACCGGACTTGGAGCTGCAAAATCAGCTGCAGCGCCTATGATGTTAAGGACGATGGAGGCAGGCGTGGCTCAAGAGGCTGCATATGAAGTGGCGAAATCCGCAGCAGATGAGGCTGTTGTTGCAGGGGCTTCTGGAGCTATGGACAATGCTGCCCAGGCAGTACCGCCTGCAGTGCAGCACGTCGCTGAGAGAGCGCCAGAGGTGACGAGCGCAGTGCCGGAGATAGCCTTATGGTTCTTTATCGGAGCAGTTGCAGGGGTTGCAGTCTATCTTATCGTTGAGTATATCGTGAAAAGAATACGGAACAGGTAGATTGTGAATATGTTTAGTTGAATATGGGATTCTCACAAAAGGCTTGGTGGTTCAACATCTGAAGGAGTTTTCTTAAATTTTGGTATTGCTTTTGTCTCTGGATTAAACACTGTGTATTTTCGCGCTACCAAAATTCAGGGATTTATGGGTAAAATGCGTTTTTGGCTCCTGTGCTTATGTTCTATGGCTTCAACTGGTTTCACAGCCTAGTCGTCGCTATAAATAGTTTCTATGCGTTATCTATGTTATCAACTATTTTACGAGGCTGATAATATGAAAAGAACAACCAAATGGGTATTGATCGCTTTTGCGATATTCTGCGTCTTGTTCGCGGTCGGGTGCGTCAAGACTGCAGTTGAGGATGGAACGACTTCGAGCAACCGGGATATGGTAGCTATGTCTGCGCCGATGATGTCTGTCGAGGAATCTGGTGCAAGTTATGTGCTGGAGAAGGCAATGCCAGAACCTTATTACCCTGATTATGACTATGACAACCACTACGGCTCTGGGGATGACATCGAGGTCGAGCTGCAGATCATAAGGACAGGGAACATCCGCCTGGAAGTGGATGATTATTTCCTTGCTTCACAGAAAGTAGAAGCGTATGCAGGGAAGTACGGCGGATACGTCTCAAATTCTGATGCGAGAGCAAGCCATGACAGCAAGCACAGCGGCACAGTGACCATAAGGGTTCCAGAGATACATTTCGACGCAGTGATGGCAGAGCTCTCGCTATTAGGAGAGATAACATCCAAGAGCGTGCGCGGCAATGACGTCACAGAGGAGTACATAGACCTGCAGGCCAGGATAAACAACTCAAAGGCCCATGAGGGCAGGCTGATTGAGATGTATGATGACGCGGATGATGTCAATGAGATGATGCAGGTCGAGAGGGAGCTCAACAGGGTAAGAGAGCAGATAGAGAGTTGGGAAGGACGGCTCAGATACCTCAACAACAGGGTCCAGATGTCGACCATCACAGTAGACCTTTACGAGCCGGTCCCTGTCGTCAAGGAATGGGGCATCTGGACATCGGTCAAGAATGCAGTCAACCATTCCCTCAGGACACTCAGGTGGATGATAGAGTTCATAGGAGTCATCCTGCCTCTGCTGGTGATGGGCACGCTGATCTGGCTGCTCATCAGGTGGCTTGTGAGAAGGAATAGGAGAAGTATGAGAAAGAGATAATACTAACCTCCCCAGGGTTGGGAGCAGAGCCACAGCTGATAACCATCAACGGCTGTGGCTTTGCTAATATTTATATAATCTTTTTCTATTCCTTTGCCTATGGCCGAAGCTATCATCGTGACAGGAACTCCGGGAACCGGGAAGACCACTATAGCGATGCATCTTGCGAAGAAGATGGGCTATCAATATGTTGATGTGAACAAGATCATTTCCAGGGAGAGGCTGAGCACTGGGTACGACAGGAAGAAAAAGTGCAAAGTCGTCGATGAGAAGAAACTCAGCAAAGTGCTCGTAAAGATGATAAATGATTCTGAACAAGGGCTTGTGATAGACTCGCACCTGTCGCATTATCTTCCTTCTTCTGCTGTTGATGTGTGTGTCGTGACAAAGTGCAACCTGAAGCTGCTGAAAAGAAGGATGAAGCGCAGAAAATACAGCGAGCAGAAAATTAGGGACAACCTTGACTGCGAGATATTCGATGTTTGCCTTAACGAGACGAAAGAGGCAGGTCATAATATAGTCGTGGTTGAGACTGACAAGAAAGTCGATTATGATAAGCTGATAAGAAAGATAAAAACAAAAAAGAAAAAAGAAAATTGAGTATTATTCACTTCTCGAGAGCATCCGCACTCATGACAAAAGTCCTATTACCCCTTGCCTTTGCATCTGTCCCTATCAGGAACTTCGCTCCGGCGCGCTCTGCCGCATCCACAAGGTCGCGGTCGACTGTGCCGTCAAGCACTATCGCATAGACACCTGAACTCAGGCTCTTGAGCGTCGTGGTAAGTTCGGGTATAGGAACCTTTCCGAGTATGCTCAGCTTCTGGTCAAGTATGTAAGCGCCCTTGGTGCCGATAAGGTCCTCAATCATCTTCTTGAATGACTTCTTCTCATCAACAGAGATGCTCGGGCCTCTTGGCGCCATCCTCGGCGCAGGCCTGTCAGACCTCTGGAATGGAGGCCTTGAACCAGACTGCATAGGCCTTGACGGGGGCCTTGACTGCGGCCTCTGATACGAGGGTCTGGGACCAGACTGCATCGGCCTGCTCGACACGGGTTTCCTTGTCGCGAACTCGTGCTTTGCCTGCTCTGCAGCGATCTTTGCCCTGAGAGCCTTATGGATCTCTTTCTTGGTCAGCTCCTCAACTTCCTTCCCATCAGGAGCCTTTGTGACGAAATCAAGCTCGGCGACCTGGATCAGCTCCTGGATATTGAGGTCTCCACCCCTATCTCCATCGACAAAAGCTATCGTGCTCTTCTGTCTCGAGAGCTGAATAATAGTCTGCGGGACAGACGTGCCGTTCATAGCGATGACGTTCTTGAAACCATGCTTGAGCAGGTTAAGCACGTCAGCGCGGCCCTCAACGATTATGATCTCCTCAGCATCATTGATTGCCGGACCTGCCGGAAGCCTGTCCTTGCCATACTCAACTACCTCCATCATCCTTACAGAATGCGCCACTTCATCAGCGATCTCCTGCGAATCAGGAAGCACGTTGTCAGTGAGCTGCTTGAGCAGGGCCTTGGCCCTCTCAACAACAAAGTTACGTTTAGAAACGCGAACATCCTCTATCTTCGTGACCTTTATCTTGGCGTTGCACGGACCTATCCTCTGGATTATCTCAAGGGCAGCCGCGATTATGGCTGTCTCTGCCTTGTCCAGGCTTGAAGGTACGATTATTGAGCCCGAGGTCTTTCCTGCCCTGGTCTCTGTATTGACCTCAATCCTGCCTATCCTGCCTGAACGCTGGAGCTCCCTGAGCTCAAGGTCCTGGCCAAGAAGGCCCTCTGTCTGTCCGAATATCGCACCTATGACATCCGGTCTCTCTACTACGCCCTCAATCTCGATTGTGGCGTGAACAATATACTTAGCTGAAACTTGACTTATCTTTGCCATTACTTTCACCCTCTGGTTTACGGCATATCAGAACTCAGACAATACATAAGTATACTGATGGAATACACGATGTGTGTTTTCGTACAGTCACCATTATATGTCAATCTGAACTATAGAACAAGACCATATGCCTATTATCATAAATTATCAAAAAATGATTTCCAAAAAATGATGATCGTGATAAACGGGATCTTGTTCTTATAGCACTTTAAGTCTGATATGCGTCTTTGCGCGTTTTGCGTCTTGATTAGCGCTTCAAAGCGCTTTTGTTAAGCATTAAAGCGTCCAAATAAAAAATGTTGCCCGAAACACTAACTCCCAAGCTCATTGCTTGATATTAATCGTAAGCTCCGTTGAGTACTCTCGTGTCGGGCTGTATTACGCAAGAGTGTCTCCAAATCCTCGCCAGACATTATGTCCAGCTCTTTAAAGGACCCATTTGCGTAATTGGCGTATTATGAATATATGCAATTCGCGTATTTAAACTCTTTGCTGGCTGCCAGAAATCCTGATCATCTTTGTTAAAAACCTGTTTAAAACCCTGGCAGACCCGCCGAAACGGGTCTGCTGGGGATGCTCAACCTTACTTCGTGCGGTTGGCACCTCCAGCCCTCCAGTCTGGAGGAAAAGAGTTGATATCATAAAACCCTGGCAGACCCGCCGAAACGGGTCTGCTGGGGAAAAAGAGGTGATCAGGATCATAAAACCCAGCAAATACCTTAGTATTTGCCGGGAGCTCAAAACCTTGCGGTTTTGGCTCATTCAACCCTTGCGGATTGAATGAAAAGAGGTGTTTAGACAGCTTAACATGAGTTTCTTGAATGCTTATGAACGCTTAGCTCTTTTTTGTTGCTTAACAGTAGTGAAACATAGCTAATATTTAAATCTTTCGTTTTTTTACTACTTTTAGGTGACTAATCAAACCTTTAGGGATATACCTTTAAATAGGTGGGCTGATTCTTGGCAATCATCACCTCCAATAACGAGATCAGCTCCAAAAATGGCAAAGATAACACGCGAAAAATTCAAGACCTGGGGAAATGTCTTTGACCAGTTCACTGTCCGCAACCTATTTGAGCTAAGTTCTAAAGGGCATTTTGAGGCGCTAAAGAGTCCAATATCCATAGGGAAAGAAGCCAATATATTCTCCGCAGAACGGGAAGACGGCAGCCTGATAGTTGTGAAGATATACAGGCTCGAGACCTGCGACTTCAACCGCATGTATGATTACATCAAATACGACGCACGGTATCTCAACCTCAAGGCAAAGAAAAGGGAGATTATATTCTCATGGGCGCAGAGGGAGTTCAGGAACCTCATGAAATCACGCGAGGCAGGGGTCCGCGTGCCGCTGCCGATCCATTGCAAGGACAACATACTGCTGATGGAGCACATAGGAGGCAAGGAGGCTGCACCTAAACTCAAGGACGCGCATCCTGATGATGCAGAGAAGTTCGCTGACAAGATCATCGATTACATGAAAAAGATGTACAGTGCAGGGCTCGTGCACGGAGACCTTTCAGAGTTCAACATACTCAACTGGAACGAGAAGCCAGTATTCATAGACATGTCACAGGGAACTATCGTGCGGAGCGCAAACTCTGAAGAGCTTCTTGACAGGGACATAAAGAACATGTGCAGGTTCTTCAGGAAGACAGGCGTCAAGCGCGAAGAGGCTGATGTGAAGAAGAAAATAACCGGAAAGGAATGAGAAAATGGAAGAAAATATGCATGAAGAGATGGAATTCTCATATGAACTCAAGATACCCACTGACAGGGTGGCAGTGCTCATAGGCAAGAAAGGCGAAGTCAAGAGGCTGATAGAAGAAGAGACCAAGTCAAAGCTTTTCGTCGACTCAAAAGATGGTGATGTCCAGGTCTCTGGCAATGACAGCCTCGGGCTCTTCAGCGCAAGGGAGATAATACAGGCAATAGGGCGCGGCTTCAGCCCGGAAATAGCGCTGCTCATACTCAAGTCAGACTATGCATTCGAGCTACTCACGATATCGGACTACATAGGGAAGTCGAAAAGCTCAGCCATGCGGCTGAAAGCGAGGATCATCGGAACAGAAGGCAAGACCCGCAAGCACATCGAGGACGTAACAGAAACACATTTAAGTGTCTATGGAAAAACCATAGGCATAATAGGCGAGGTCGAGCACGTCATGCTCGCAAGAAGGGCTGTTGAGAGCATACTCGCAGGAGCTACCCACTCCTCTGTCTACAAATGGCTCGAACGGAAGAAGAAAGAGCTCGAGAGGAATAGGATGATGGGCGCCGACAGGATAGAATTCAAGGAAAAAGGTGATTGAATGACGCAGCAGAAACTTAATGAGACTACCAGCGGCGGGACAAAAGCCCATGAGATGGCAAAGAAGCAGCGCGAGATAAGCGTCGCGGAATTCTTCTCGAAGAACAGGCACCTTCTTGGGTTCGACAATCCAAGGAAAGCACTTCTCACGACGATAAAAGAGGCCGTAGACAACTCCCTTGACGCGTGCGAAGAGGCAGGGATACTGCCGGAGATATCTGTAGAAGCGATACAGATGGCAGAGAGCAGGTTCAGGATCATCATAGAGGACAACGGCCCGGGAATAGTCAAGAAAGAGGTCCCTAAGATATTCGCCAAGCTACTGTACGGCAGCAAGTTCCACAGGCTCAAGATGAGCAGGGGACAGCAGGGCATAGGCATATCCGCATCAGTGATGTACGGGCAGATGACGACCGGCAAGCCAGCCAGGATAACCACCAAGATAGGGCCGAAATACCCTGCATACTACTGCGAGCTAAACATCAACACGACCACGAACAAGCCTGAGATAAAGACAGAGAAAGAGGTCGAGTGGAACAAGGACCAGGGCACGAGGGTGGAGATAGACCTTGAGGCGATATACCAGAAAGGAAGCCAGTCCATCGACGCCTACCTGAAGCAGACCGCCATCGTGAACCCGCACGCAACAATCATCTACACCAGCCCGAAGGCAGAGCAGATCATATTCCCAAGAGCGACAGATAAGCTCCCAAAAGAGCCGAAAGAGATAAAGCCGCACCCGAAAGGAGTCGAGCTCGGCCTGCTGATAAAGATGATGCAGGACACAGACGCCAGGACGATGCAGAGCTTCCTCATCAATGACTTCACGCGCGTAGGGAGCGGGAGCGCGAAAGAGATACTCCAGAAGGCAGGGGTCATCCCGAACGCGAAGCCAGGCCAGATGAGCAGGGACCAGGCGGAGAGGATACTGAAGGCCATAGACGAGACAAAGCTGATGAACCCTCCGACAGACTGCGTCACGCCCATAGGCGCTGACCAGTTCGAGAAAGGGCTAAAGAAGGAAATAAAAGCAGAGTTCTATGCTGTCACGACAAGACCGCCTTCTGTCTACAGGGGAAACCCTTTCGTGGTAGAGGCAGGAATAGCCTACGGCGGAGACCAGGAAGGGGACAAGCAGATACGCGTGCTGAGATACGCGAACAGGGTGCCATTGCAATACCAGCAGAGCGCATGCGTAACGACACAATCCATAATCCAGACGAACTTCAGGAGCTATGGCCTCAGCCAGAGCAGAGGCGCATTACCGGTAGGGCCGTGCACGATAGCGCTACACATAGGCTCGGTCTGGGTGCCGTTCACATCAGAATCAAAAGAGGCAATCGCGCACTATCCTGAGATAAGCAAGGAGATAAAGCTCGCGCTGCAGGAATGCGGCAGGAAACTCGCAAGCTACGTGCTGAAGAAGAAGAGGCTGCACAGCGAGTTGAAGAAGCGGAGCCACATAGAGAAGTACATACCCCACATAGGGACAGCCCTGCAGGACCTTCTCGGGCTCAGCCCAGGACAGAAGGACCTTGTCGAGAGCGACCTCAAGGTAATACTCGAGGAGAGGCGTGGAAAGCTCAAGAGCATAGAGGCGGAAAATTCAGAATATGATAAAGAACTGGCGAGCATAGGTACAGATGCAGAAGCAGAACTGCATGACGATGCCGACGAAGGGGGTGATGACCGTGAGTAATAACAATGCTGATGTCGTCAAAGGCATAAAAAGCATCGCCAAGGAAGTGTATGACAAGGTCACGAAGAAGAAGGCGCCATCGATAAAGATGCCAATACGCGCTCTCAACAACGTGAAATACAACCCTAAAATAGGGTTCTTCGAGCTTGTCGGCAAGATGAAGGAGAGGACACTGAGCGCATCGACTGTGAAGACATTCGCGCAGAGCCTGCTCATGATGAACGAGTCCAAGAAGATAGTGGAGACAGACGATATAGCGACCAAGAGGGAGATGTACTACATATCCAAGAACTGGGGAGACGCGATGTTCAATGAACAGCCAGAATCAGACACGGTCATGGACGACATAGAGGCCATGATGATGACGAACAGAGAGCAGCTCGGCTTCATCCCAGAGGAAAAAGGCGGCGATGTCGCAGGGAAACTGGTCGTCATAGACAGGGATCCTGACACCGGCAAGGAGATAAAGATAGACTGCACGAAGTTCGGATCCGGTGCGTATTCAGTCCCGAGCAGCGTGGAGCACCTCAAGTTCAATACAGACGCAAAATTCATCCTGGCAATAGAGACCGCAGGTATGTTCCAGAGGCTCGTGAAGCACAACTACTGGAAGAAAGCAAACTGCATACTGGTATCTATGGGCGGAGTGCCGACAAGGGCGTGCCGCAGGTTCATAAGGCGGCTCGCAGACGACATGAAGATACCTGTATACGTGTTCACAGACGGCGACCCTTACGGCTACCTCAACATCTACAGGACACTAAAGGTCGGGAGCGGCAATGCCGCGCACATAAACACGTTCTTCTGCGTTCCGCAGGCCCAGTTCATAGGTGTCACGCCGCAGGATGTGCTTGATTACAAGCTGCCCACGCATCCGCTCAAGGATGTTGATTTAAAGAGGATAAAGGACGGGGTCAAGAACGACCCTTTCGTGCAGTCACACAAGGAATGGCAGAAGGCGCTTGACCTCATGGTCAAGATGAAGAAAAGGGTGGAGCAGCAGGCATTCGCAAAGCACAGCCTCAACTTCGTGATAGACAAATACCTGCCAGAGAAGCTCAAGAACCAGAAGAGCTGGCTGCCATAAGCAATATTTATAAATGAATCCAAAAGAATAATAATCTCAAGGCTCCGTAGCCTAGTCTGGATAGGGCATCGGCCTTCTATGCTTCAACGAAGCAAGCCGAGGGTCACGGGTTCGAATCCCGTCGGAGCCATTCACAAAAGGCGCCGTCGCCAAATGACCGGCAGCTGGTCTTGCTCGGCTGGCACGCGCCACCCAGTCCTGTTTCACTTCGCTCAACAGGACGAAAAAATAAAAAGCGGAGAAAAACGGCGCCGTCGCCAAATCCGGTAAGGCAGTCGCCTGCAGACTGGCACAAAAGCTGTGTTGAGCATCAAACGATGCGATGATAGGAAGACAGCGACCACTTGAGGGTTCAAATATCCCAGAGGGAGATCACAAACCCCTGGGTTTGAAAGTCCCTCCGGCGCCTTTTTTATTTTCCAGCATAGCAAAATTAGCGGTTTTGCCACAGCGCTCGCTGATGATTCATTGACCGCTACTTTTTGCCCAACTGCGACGATTTCCGAAGCATTAACTGGGCAGCTCGCAAGGCGGTGGCAAAACCGCTTAAGCTGCTCAGGCAGGAGCAAAAATGGAATTCACAGTTTCTACAAGCAAGAAACAGCAATTGATCAACATAACGCAGCAGGTAGAGGATGCTGTGAATAAGTCAGGGGTCAAGGAAGGGCTGTGCAACGTGTATGTGCAACACGCCACTGCAGCAATCATAATAAACGAGAACGCAGACCCTAATATAAGTCTCGACATCATAGATGCTCTGGACAAGATGGTAAAGGAAAGCGGATGGAGACATGACCGCATCGACAACAACGCAGCGGCGCACATCAAAGCAGCCATCCTCGGTCCGAGCAAGACCATACCAATCGAAGAGTGCAAGATGCTACTCGGGACCTGGCAGGACATATTCCTGTGCTGTTTTGACGGACCCAGGGAACGGACAATCAAGGTAACGGTCATCGAGACAAGATAGGTGATAAATATGGCGACGTGCGACATGTGCGGAAACGAAGCTCATCTTCTCAAGGCAAAGATAGAAGGGACAGTCCTTGATGTCTGCCCAAATTGTGCGAGGTTCGGCGAAGTCATAGCAAGGCCTGCGCCGATATTCTCAAAGAACATCCCTACCCCAAGGCAGGCAGCGCCTGTGCGCAGGCGGAGAGAGATAGTCCAGGTCATTGTCGAGGATTATGGCCAGAAGATAAGACAGGCCAGGGAGCGCAAAGGCCTAACCCAGGAGCAGTTCGCAGGCCAGCTGAATGAAAGAGAGTCGATAATCCAGAAGATGGAATCAGAGCATTTCAAGCCATCCATAAACCTGGCAAGAAAGCTCGAAAGGATGCTGCACGTACGGCTTGTAGAGGAATACAGCGAAAGCGGCGAGATACCCATCCCTACGAAGAAATCAAAGACAGAGACATTCACGCTCGGGGATTTCGTGAAGGATAAGAGAAATAAGGATTAGAATGGACCGACCGAGCGTCTTCTATGAAATAGAACTGAAATCTCTATTGACAGAAGAGCAATACAATAGATTATATGATGAACTCCCTAGAAATATGAAGGTCATAAATCGCGAGACCATACACACTACCAGATATCGTCCAGGAGATGTCAGACTAAGACACTCTGACAAAACTCTTGAATTAGTCGCAAAGCAAGGTGATGCGACACAGATCTGCAGGAAAGAGGTGAAGATACCCCTGGCATCAAAAGAAAAGATGGACCATATTGCGCAAGTGTTTGCTCTTCTGAATCTTCAGCCGGATCCTCCGTGGACAAAGCACAAAATAGAGCTGGAACACGAATACAACGGCTTCACGTATATAGTCTGCCTACAGAACATAGAAAA
>Ga0315535_1002315_pt1 | contig 12256 bp, 10 predicted proteins | sample SalMarSW160220MG_2_FD_203092 | JGI IMG/M metagenome (GOLD analysis project Ga0315535, IMG submission 203092) | Salt marsh sediment microbial communities from the Plum Island Ecosystem LTER, Massachusetts, United States - Salt Marsh Sediment SW1602-20 ...
GCGCCGCCCAGGTCCTCCTTCGAAATGTCCTCGTGAAGGACGGTCTTGATGACGTCCGGCCCTGTGATGAACATGTAGGACGTCTTGTCCGTCATCACCACAAAATCGGTGATGGCGGGGGAGTAGACGGCGCCGCCCGCGCAGGGTCCCATGATCAGGGAAATCTGGGGCACGACGCCGGAGGCGAGCGTATTCCGGAGGAAGATGTCGGCATATCCCGCGAGAGAACCGACGCCCTCCTGGATGCGTGCACCGCCCGAATCGTTGATGCCCACGATCGGCGCCCCGACCTTCATGGCCAGGTCCATGATCTTGCAGATCTTCTTTGCGTTCGATTCGGAAAGAGAGCCGCCGAAGACGGTGAAATCGTTGGCGAATATGAAGGCCGCCCGACCGTCCACGAGAGCGTGCCCGGTAACTACGCCGTCTCCCGGAAAGCGTTTGTCGTCCATGCCGAAGTCGTGACAGTCGTGCTCAACCAGTGCATCCGTCTCTTCGAATGTGCCTGGATCCGCAAAAAGCTCGATACGCTCCCGGGCGGTCAGTTTTCCGGCCGCGTGCTGGGCCTCGTGGCGCTCGGGCCCCCCGCCCTCCCTGCTCAGGCGCAAGCGTTCCTTGTACTCTTCGATGGGGTCGTGCGTCATGGACTCTCCGAAAGGCTTCTCATTTTCAGATTGTTGACCACGGCGTTGTATGCGTCGTCCGGCTGCTGGCTTGTATACCCCTTTACAAAGGTCTGGAGCTTAGCCGCATCGTGGTCGCCTGAATCGAACTCCAGGAGGTCGTGCAGGTTCTTCTGCGCGCCCCTGATATTGCCCCTCCGCAAGTCCTGGACGGCCCAGTTGTAATAGCCGTCGCGGATGAGCTCCCTGACCGTTTCCCTCTTCCCGAGTTCGCGAGAGAGCGAATCGTCGGGGTATATGAGCCGCCACGCGATCCTCAGGCTCTCGGCGTAGTCCCTGTCCTTGAAAGAATTGATCGAATATCCGAGATCCTTGAGGAACTTCTCGTTTCTTTCATTCTCCTGTTGCTGTTTGACGAGAGCGGCGTGCGCCTCGCGAAGGCCGTTCTGTGCTTCCGAGTTGACGGTGTCCCTGCTCAGGACCTCCTGGTAAAGGGCGATAGCTCTCTCGAAGTTCTTTTGCGCCACGAGGTTGGTGGCGTCGCTGAGAAGCTCCTGGGTGGACATGGTCTGCACGTTCTTCTCCGGGGCGGGCTGCGCGGTCGGAGGCGCGGGCTTTGGCGGGGGACTGGGACGTCTGACTCGGGGCGGGTTCGGGGTCACGGCGGCGGGCTCCGGTCCGCCGCCGCCCAGCAGCAGTCGGGCGCCGAAGAAGATGCCGAGGGAGATGATCAGGAGTCCCACCACAAGGATTATCAAAAGGCTCGCGCTGGGTGGTGAGAAGGCCTTCCGGGAAGAGGCGGCCGCTTTGCTCTTTTCCGCATCTGGCGGGGCCTTGTCAGCCATTGGGGGGGGCGCGGGAGGTTCTCCGGCGGCGGACCCGGCCTGAGGCATCTTGTGATCAGCCACGGGGGCCGAAGGCGGTGGAAGCGGCTGGTCCCAGACGAAATCGCTGAATTCCGACGATGCCGTGCCGGATGGGGGGGCCTGTCCCTTATCCGTTCCGACGTCCTTGCCCAGATCCGAGAACGTGAACTCGTCGGCCGCGCCGGTTTCCAGCTCGAAGACGGGTTTGGGCGGTTCTTCGGGCGCGTCCGATCCGGCATCCGGCTCGGGCGGAGGGGGCTCCACCGCCCCCGTTTCAAGCTCGAATCCCCCGGTTCCGGATTCCTCGTCGAATGAGAACTCGGAGGGGCCTTCGGGAGGTGGGGGTTCCTGTTTCTCGCCGACCCGCATTTCCGGCCCCGTGGGCACGGTCAGGTTGTCCTCCATCTCGAAATCATCGAAAGAAGACGATTGTGGCTCGGCGGACTTTGCGGCCGGTGCTTCGGCCGGCGCTTCTGCCGGCGCCTTCCCGGGCGGTTGGGCGCCTTCGTGCTGGGGGCCCGCTCCCTCGCGGATGTGTTCCATATAATAGAGGGCCTCCCTGTGGTTGGGGAAGGCGCGGAGTATGTCCTGGAGGATGCGGCTGGAGTGCTCCATGTCGCCCGAGTTGAAATATGCAATCGCTTCGGTGAGCTGGTGTTCGACCTGCTGCTGTCCGCCCGTCATGGCATCCTTGGCCTGGTCAATCATTTTCTGGGCATCCCGGTTCTCTTCGTCGATGATGAAAATCCGGGTCCAGGCGTCGATGGCGTCCTGGTACCTGCCCGCGTCGAAAAGTGCTTGCCCTTCTGTCGTATACTGCTTTATCTTCTGCACCTCGGCCGTGCTGAGGGTGGAGGACGGTCCGGACAGCACCGTCTGCTCCAGTCCTGAGGCGGAGACCCGCGCTTCGAGGTCGGCCAGGGCAAGATCCGACTCTTCGTCGAAGGGGGATACCGGCTGAGGGGCGTCGGTCTGCTCGAGTTCAAACTCGGACCTGCCGTCGGCCTCCTGGCCGAAGACGTCCGCCGGGTCTTTCTGCTCGCTCGCCGGGGGGGGCGGCAGGGACTCTTGTGGAGATCCCGTGAGTTTCGATTCAAGCGCTTTCGCCGCAGGGTGGTCCGGCGAGATTTTGAGGACCTCGGCGACAATCTTGCCGGCCGCCTCTTTCTCGCCCTTGTCGGCGTGGGCGGAGGCTTTCTTGATCATCTCGGTGATCTGGAGATCGAGCATCATCCTGTCCTGCAGATCCACGAGCATGTTCCGGACGTCGGCATTGTGGGGATCGGTCTGGAGAATGCTCTTGAGAAGGTCGGCCGCTTCCCTCAGCTTGCCGGAAGCAGCGAGGCGCTTGGCGTCTTCCAGTCTGGCAGTGGACATAGTGTTACCTCCCGCATGCTGGGCATTTTACACGCCGTTCGCGCGAAGAACAAGACGAAATCGAAAGGGGAATTGATTTGAGATTTCGGAATGGGGATTGCGAGCTAAGACCGTGGGCCTGACGTAGGGAACACGAAATTATCACTGGTGATTGTTAAGCTCTGAATTGCGGTTCCGTCTTTCTTTGAGGGCGCACAGTGCCCCCGGTCGTTGCGATCCACGCACGGGCCGCAGAAGGGTGAACATAAATCAATTGAACGTTTGCAGTTCTTCATCCGCCACCCTGTGCGCGCCGACGGACTGTCTTTGAGAAACGCTCCGCACCGTGATGCCCCGGTCACCCGCTCCCGGAATCACATCCGTCTCAGATGGGTCCTCGAAGACCCTCCAACCTCCAACTTGTAACTTTGGAACTTGGAACTTGGAACGTACAACCTGCAACCTGTAACTTGCAACCTGTCTCGTTCCCCCGGGCACTTGATCACTTGCTGTCTCACTGCCAGCGGCCGCTGTAGTCGCATGAGGCGTCCCCGCGCGCCAGACATTTGGGATGGGACACCCGGGGATTCTTGGCGCCGCTCAGCTCGAGGGTCCGTTCCATCCAGCCCATGATCCTGTCGCAGAACCAGACGTGGGGCTGCTCGAAATCTGTCAGGCGAAGAAGGGCCGTGCGGTCGTCCGTCGAGACTAGCTCCATGGTTCCAGAATCGTAATATGTGGAGAAAAGCTGGGATGCTTTCCGGATGATGAAACCGGTGTCCGCGACCTTGAAGAATATCCGGTAAATGGTCTTCAGCCCGTGGTCCGCCGAAGAACGCCCCATCTCCCACGCCAGTGTCCGGCCGGGCGGCAGCGATACTCTGCCCTCGGCCGCCGCCATCAGATCGAGCAGCAGAGTAAGATCGTACCAACTGCTCTGCAGGATCGGTCGTCCCAGGACCTCCTGTTTGTGCGGCTCCAGCTGATCGAGCAGGCTCTCGAAGGTGTCTGCTTCGGTGTTGTCCTTGAGAAACGCGATGGATGCCTTGACCGCCGTCCCCTTTACCCTCGCCATGGCCGTTCCTCCCTGTTTCCTGCAAGGATCGCACCTTTTCGCAGGGATTTCATCTCCTGCGGCCAGTTCGAATCCCCAGGCGCGGGTGCGCGGGCGACGGATCTTGCTTGACCGGATAAGGTCTAGAGGGCATACTAAAAAGGCTGGAGGACCTTGATGGAAGAGGCTCTGCGCGCGCTCTCGGTACGCGGAATTCACTGGTTTGACATTCTGGACATTATCGCCGTCTGTGTCCTGTTTTTCTTCGTGCTCAGGCAGGTCAGGGGTACCCGCGCCGTCCAGATGATCGTCGGCGTATTCGTCCTTCTGGTGGCCAACGTGGCGTCGGGCTGGTTCCAGCTCACAGCTACCCACAGGCTTCTTCAGAACATCCTGTTTTACGTTCCCTTTGCCATTATCGTCCTCTTCCAGGAGTCGATCCGCAAGTTCCTGGCGTCGCTGGGGAGCCTGTTCTTCGGCCGGTCCGCATCCATCGCCATGTCCCAGGAGATCGCGAGTGAAACGGCACACGCCTGCTTCGCGCTGGCGGAACTCAAGCACGGAGCGCTGATCATCTTCGAACGAACGCAAGGGCTCAAAAACTACGCGGACACGGGTGTGGTGGTTGATGCGGCCTGGAATTCAGACACCCTGAAGACCATTTTCTACCCGGGGACGCCGCTGCACGACGGTGCCGTCATAGTGGCCGAGGGCACGATCCAGGCCGCCAGGTGTTTTCTTCCCATCTCTTCCAGTCCCCTCCCGACGCAATACGGGACACGGCACAGGGCTGCGGTGGGTGTTACGGAGGAAACGGACGCCGTCTGCGTCGTCGTGAGCGAAGAACGGGGTGCGGTTTCCGTCGTGGTGGAGGGCATCATCGAGCGCGTATCCACCATCGAGGAACTCACTTCAAAGCTCGCTCGTCTTTTTGGAGGGAAAGCCGGTGAATCTGCTGCCTGATTTCCTTCAAAGTGAGAGATTCACGCGCTACCAGTCCTTGTGGCTGATTCTGCTGTCCCTGTTTCTAGCCGTTCTCTTCTGGGGATACACGGTCTCGGAGGAGAAATCCCTCAAGGACCTCGTCGTGCCGCTGGAATTCGTGAACGTGCCGAAAAACATGCTGGTCGTCGGGGACAACCTCGCACGGATGGTTACGGTCGAATTCAAGGGTTCGCCTGAAATGCTGAGGCGGGTCCGCGAGGAAGACGTGGATGCCAAGGTGGACGTTTCCAAGCTCACTCCGGGTCCCCAGGTGCTCGAGATCGGAAGGGAGAACGTCCGGTTGCCCTCGTCGGTGGGGTTCGTGAAGGTCTTCCCCAAGGTGCTGCACTTCACGCTGGACAAGCGCGTCAGGAAGACGGTGCCGCTGGATGCAAAGTTCACGGGGCACCTGCCGAAGGAATATCAGGTCTTGAGGTGGTCGATCTCGCCCCCCAACACGCAGATAGAAGGTCCGTCGACAACGCTCCAGCGCATACACAGCGCGCCGACACAGCCGGTCTCGCTCGACGGAAGGTCCCAGAACTTCCAGGCGCCCGTCGTCCCCACATTCTCGGAGAGCGATATTTCGGTGGAAGACCTGGGTCCCTATACCCTCGACGTGACGATCGGCGAGCGGCGCGCCCAGCGAACCATAGGGCCGGTGCCGGTCAAGGTGTTGAACGCGAAGGGGCCCACAACCCCGATCCCTTCCTCGCTGAAGGTGATGGTGGACGGTCCCGTTTCCATCATCAGCCGCCTCAGGCCCGAGGATTTCGTCGCCGAGGTGGATGTGGTGGGCCTGAAACCCTCGGAAAATGCCTACCAGTTGAGACCGGCCGTACGGCTGACGAACAAGGCCTTGGCGGGGCGGGTCGAGATAACATCCTTCAGCCAGAGATACGTTGCCGTGAAGGTGGAGAAAAAGTCCAAGGAGCCTTCAGTCGTCGAGGTATCTCCTTGAGAAGACGGTATTTCGGAACGGACGGTATCAGGGGCCGGGCCGGTAAATATCCCCTGGACCCGCCGACGGTTCATGCGCTCGGACAATCGGCCGGCAGCATCCTCGGCGGGTCGGGGGCGAGCGTCCTCGTCGGCATGGACCCTCGCGAATCGAGCGTCTGGATCGCCGCGAGCCTCATGGACGGTTTCAAGAAGGCGGGGGTCGATTGTCACTTCGCCGGGGTAGTTCCCACGCCGGCGGTAGCCAAGCTCTGTGCAGACGGGGCGTATACCTTCGGTGCCATGATCTCCGCCTCGCACAATCCCTACGAGGACAACGGCATCAAGTTCTTCTCGGGCGCCGGCTACAAGCTTCCGGATGAGACGGAGCATCATATCGAAGTGGCCATGGACGGGCTCAGGGGCGTCGGCGGCGACGGTATGCACGCCGATCCCGATCGGCCCTCGGGCGAACACGCCGAAGACTACCTGCGCTGGCTGACTTCCCTCTGGCGCGGTTCCGATCTTACCGGCCTTCGGCTGGTCGTCGACGGTGCGAACGGTGCGGCGTCGGAACTGGCGCCCAGGCTCTTCGAGAACCTGGGGGCCGACGTGGATAAGGTCGCGTGTTCGCCGGACGGCCGAAACATCAACCGCGAATGCGGGAGCCTTCACGCAGACCGTTTGGCGGCGCGGGTGGTCGAATCGGGCGCGGACATGGGATTCGCCTTCGACGGCGACGCCGACAGGTGCATGGCGGTGACCGAAAAGGGGCGGATTCTCGATGGGGATTACATCCTCTACAGGGAGGCGCAGCGAAGGGCCGCGACAGGGGAACTGTCCGGCAGATGGGTCGTGGGTACCGTGATGAGCAACCTCTGGCTGGAGCGGGCGCTTGAGAAGGAGAACCTCGGTTTCTTTCGGGCCCCCGTGGGCGACCGGTACGTCTTGCAGTGCCTTCAGGAGAGAGGCGGCGAACTCGGGGGCGAGCCGTCCGGTCACATCCTCTTTCTCGACAAGACCACCACGGGCGACGGCCTCGTCACCGCCATGACTTACGCCATGCTTGCGCGGGATGCCGGCAGCATGGACGCGCTGGCCAATGGGATTCATCCTTATCCGCAGGTGTTGGTGAACCTGCGCGTCGGGGAGCGCCTTCCGCTGGAGGAACAGCCCGCCATCAGCGCGGCTCTCGAGCAAGAAACGGCCCACCTCGGCGACAAGGGCCGCATCATCCTTCGTTATTCGGGAACCGAGCCGCTCCTCCGCCTGATGGTGGAAGCTGAAACGCACGGCGACGTCGATCGCGTACTCAGCCGCCTGACGGGCGTCCTCCTCGAGACACTCGGCGAGGGCTGATTCTCCCCCCAACTTGCAGGTTCCGACCCGATAGCCGAAACTGGTACATGAAGAATGAGGTGGAATATGAAACTCGGGGTGAATATCGACCACGTGGCGACGCTTCGCCAGGCGAGAAAGGGGATCGAGCCCGATCCCGTCCACGCCGCGGTGCTGTGTGAAATGGCGGGCGCCGACGGCATCACGGTCCACCTGAGAGCCGATCGGCGGCACATACAGGAACGCGACGTTGAGCTCCTCAAGAAGACGGTGGCCACGCGTTTGAACATAGAGATGTCCGCCGCCTCAGAAATGGTCGAGGTGGCGGCCGCCGTCCAGCCCTGGCAGGTGACGCTCGTGCCCGAAAAGCCCAACGAGGTGACGACGGAGGGCGGCCTTGACGTCGTTCTGAACGCGGCGCTTCTCCGGCAGGTTGTTTCAAGGCTCCGCGGGCACAACATTCGCGTCAGCATCTTCATCGACCCGTCGACCGAAAACGTGCGGGCGGTCCACAAGGTGGGCGCCCAGGCGGTGGAGATCAACACGAACGCCTACGCCGTGGCGCGCTCGGAGACTGAACGAAGGGAGGCCCTGAGGGCCGTGGAAGAGGCGGTCCGCCTGGCCGGAAAACTGGATCTGGCGGTCCTGGCCGGACATGCCCTCAACTACAGAAACGTGGCGCCGATCTCGCGAATCGATATGATCGAGGAGCTGAATATCGGCCACGCGATCATAGCCAGAGCGGTTTTCGTCGGTCTCGAACGGGCCGTCGCGGAGATGAAGGCGCTGATAGCATGATAACCAGCCGTTCGGCGGTCGCCCGGCCCGGGCCGTCGACTGTTGATCGTCGGTTCGAGCCGGAGGCCGGAAGCGGGGCGGCCGGCCGCTCCATCCGGAAAACCTGAATCAAGGAGGGTACCATGACGGACAGAGTTTATAAGAAAGTCAGGGTCGTCGGCTGTTCTGGTGAGAGCTACGAAAAGGCCATTGAATCCGCCGTCTCGAAAGCCGCGGAGACGATCGACGGCCTGTCCTGGTTTGAGGTGGTCGAATTCCGGGGTGCCGTCGAAAAGGGCAAGCCCGTCGAATGGCAGGCCACGGTGGACCTCTCGTTCAAGCTCAAATAGTCACGATGAAGGCTCCGGCCCCCCGGATGCCGCGAGGCCCTGGGGCGGAGACCGTCACCAGCGTCCGGGGCGGAGCCTCGCGGGGGGTACTTCACCCGCGTACCCGTACCCACGCACCGTCCAATAAGCCAGCTCCGCGTGGTCCGTGAACTCGATGCGCTCCACGTACTTCGCGTTCTTGTAGCCCAGAAGTCTCGGCACGACAAGGCGGACGGGAAAACCGTGCGCCAGGGGGAGCGTCGCCCCGGTGATGCCGTACGCGAGGATGGACCTGGGTTCCAGTGCGACCGACAGGGGAATGGATTCGTTATAGACGCCGCGAAGCGTATGGAAGGTGACGTGCGTGGCGCGCGGTAGCGGCCCGACCATCTCGGCGATGGTATCCAGGCCCACGCCGTTCCAGGGGATGTCGAAGACGGACCACCCCTCCACGCAGTGGAGGTCCGTGGTCTGGTCCCTGCGTTTCAGCCTCACGACGTCGGCAAAGGTCATATCCGCCGGCCGTTCGACCATGCCGTCGATCCGAAGGCGCCACGAGCCCAGGATGGACCTGAGATCCTGGTCGTCCACCGTCCTAACGGGCCAACGCCTGTTCAGGGTCGTCCCGGATGGGGGCGGTGAAAATGCAAAGCCGGCGGGGCCCGCCGGTTCTCCGTCGCCGCCGGACGACGAGAAGATGAGGGTCCTGCCTTTGCAGGAGGCCAGAGCGGCCGCGGCGATGGACAGGGCCGCGGCCTTGCCCATCCAGGTTGTAAACTCACGGCGGCTGGTGGTTCTGCCCGAAACGGAATTCCGTCCGCCTGCCATGTTCCGCACCTCCCGAGAAAAGAAAATGGGGACCCCGAAGGGTCCCCGTTGAAACGAGTCGAGAAGACTTTACTTCTGCGCGCTTGCGCTCGCAGGGGTGGTGTCCCACCAGAGGCCGCCGGGGCCGAAGTACTGGACCAGGTGGTTGGCCAGCTTGACTTCGTTGGCGGTCCCGAACTTCATGCTGGTGGGTGTGAGGTTCGCCGGGACGTCGCTCCAGAGGATGACCTTGCCGCGGTGGCAGGACGCGGAGCAGGAGTTCGGGTTGCCCGTGGCGCCGTACTCGAGACCGGTGACGTCGGCGTAGGTGATGGTGTCCTCGGGCCGCGCCGGGTAGAAGGTGTGGCTGTAGCCGCCGATGGTACCGTGGCCCGACGAGGGCGCCATGTGGCACTCGATGCAGCGCGACAGGCCGAGCATCCGGGTGGCGCCGTAGGGGTGATGCGTGTGCTCTTCGATGGCGTCGCGGATCTTGTCCGGAATGGGCGCGTCGAAGCCCGCGCTCTTCCAATCGATCACGTCCTGGCCGGTCACTTCGCCCGCAGCAAAGTAGGGATCGTGGTGGCAGGCCAGGCAGAAGCTGTCGTCGTTTACGTTGGCATTGGTCACGGTAATGCCACTGTGCGACACGACGTCACGGACCTGCGCCGGGTTCTGCGTTTCGGCCATAGCGTCGTGGCAGTCGTTGCAGGCGATGCCGTGGGCGCCCTGGTAGTGCGCGCTGCTCTTGAAGTCATCGATGCGCTCGGCGAGATAGTGGACGCCGTCGGGCCACTTCTCACCGGTGAAGACCTGGTACTTGGACAGGTCGTCCGGAGGGTTGGTCATCACGAAGGGCTTGTTGTCGGTTTCGTCGTATGTGTAGCCCCAGGTCTTGTTGGGGGCCGAGGCGATCTCGACGTGGCACTGGAGGCACGTCTCAGAGCGCTGCTGGTTGTTGGAGATGTCCACGGGATTGACGATCTTGGTGGGGTCGCCGCCGCCGAGGATGTGTGCGGAGCCGGGCCCGTGGCAGCTCTCGCAGCCTATGTTGGCCATGTCCGGAATTCCGTCACCGTCCAGGTCCGGGTAATCGGGGCTGTTCGGCGGAACGAGGACCGCAGGATAGGGATGGGTCACGTATTCGCCCTGGGGCGTGACGCCGTTGCTGCGGATGCCGGTGATGTGACAGCCGGCGCAGTTCTTGAGGTAGTTCTGGCCCTGGAGGGAATCGAGGGCCGTGCTGGCGATGCCCGGCGCGTACTTGGGCGTGCTGCCGTCGTACCACGCGGAGGCGTTGCTGCTGTAACCGTGGCCGCTCCAGGCGAAGGGCGCGAAGTAAATCGCGTTGCTGTAGCCCGTGGGCGTATCAGTCACGGGGATGCGGACCATGTAGCGCTGGCCGTTGCCAACGCTCATGCCTGCCCAGGTGGCGGCAACGAGCAGCTTGATGCCGCTGGGTCCGAGCTGGATGTAGTACTGGTCCGTGGCGGCGTCGTAGGAGAGGATGGGCGCGTTGGGCTTCAGGTCGTCGAACGGAGTGCCGCTTAACTGGTTGAAGTCCAGGCCCATCATGAAGTCGTCCTTGGCGGGATCGCCGAGGTAGTTTGCGAGAACGCCCTCGCCCGGCTGCAGGGAATACATCCCCATGGGCTTGCGCAACACGTGGGCGTGATTGGTGTCGCGCCACTCTCTTTCGTCCGGAGCGATGGCGCCGGTGTGGCACGCCAGGCAGAACTCAGACCCGACGAATGTTCCCGCGGCCAACTGGGCCTGGGAGTACCGGCTCTGGAGCAGTTTCAGCATGCTGGTCTGCTGAGGGACCGGTACCATCACGGGCGGCTTCGCCTTGTGTGCGGCGGCCATCTGGATGGGTCTCACGGCCATGACGGTCGACCCGATCAGCAGGGTCATTGTGGTGATTACCAACAGTCGTTTCATGGTGCCCCCTTTCCTGACAAGATTAGTCCTCGAAAAGTCTCGGGTCATGGTTGGACCCGTGGACGGCTACGTGGCATGTCTGGCAGTTTCGGTAGTGCTTCTTGGTTAGGTCATGGAACGAAGGAACGTTAGTGTGGCACTCGAGACAGAGGTCGCTCACTCGGTGCCGGATCAGCAGGGCGGGGTTGACCGACCCGTGCGGCTGGTGGCAATCGAGGCATCCGTTTACCTCGCGCGGCGGGTGCGGGTAGATGAAGGGGCCGGCCTTCTCGGTGTGGCATCCGATGCAGGAGCCGCCGTTCCCCGCCTGGAGAAGGCTGCCCTGGTGAGTGGTTCCGTGCAGGGAGTGGCAGTCTGTGCACTCGAAGGGCTTGGAGCCCTCGCGGTGCGCGAAAGGCAGTTCGAACTGGGCCGCTTCCTGCCTGTGGCACGTGGCGCAGAGGACCCGCGGTTCGGCGGCCAGCAGGGGCTTGGCCGGCGGCGCTTTGTGGCCCGGCACGTGGCAATCGAGGCACTCGACGCCCTTGCGGATGTGCGCAGGCGTCGTAAGGGACATGAAGCCCGACTGCTGCGAATGACAGGAGAGGCAGGCGGCGGGCGCGGGGTGACGGTTTATGTTCTTGGTCGTGGGATTGTCGACGTGCGCCGCCGCGGGGCCGTGACAGGTTTCGCAGGCGCGTTCGAGGGTGGCCTTGGAACGTGCGGCCATGGCCCTGCCGTGGGGGCCCTTGGCAAAGCTCTCCACCACGTCCGGATGGCACATGGCGCAGGTGTCCATTCCGATGGGTTCTTTCGTGTCCTGAGCCAGGATCATCACGGCCGGCAGCAGAATCACCAGTATCCAGGGGATTGTCGTCTTGAACTTCATTAGAACCTCCACCGGATGATCAGGCCGTAGCGGGTTGCATTGAAGTCGTCCAGCGTGTTCTTGCTCTGGTGATAGGTTCGATACTGGGCGAATAGTGAGAACTCGGTACCTTTGGGGCCTTCGAGGGCGGCGCGCACCAAGCCGTTCCATGAACGCATGGGCCAGCTGCGGCCCTCGTCGCGCAGGCGGACGAAATTGCCGAAGAGCCTTACCGGGCCTAATTGGGTGTGGCCGTGGAGCCCCAGAGTGACGAGGTTGAGGTCGTACCTGGAAAGGCCCGCGCCGCCGTTGGGGAGGACGATACCGGTGTCCGTCGTCAAGTCGGTTTGATCCGCGTCGAAGCCGAAGCCGTTGGTCCCGTCTTTCGAATTCCA
>Ga0315535_1002316_pt1 | contig 12254 bp, 11 predicted proteins | sample SalMarSW160220MG_2_FD_203092 | JGI IMG/M metagenome (GOLD analysis project Ga0315535, IMG submission 203092) | Salt marsh sediment microbial communities from the Plum Island Ecosystem LTER, Massachusetts, United States - Salt Marsh Sediment SW1602-20 ...
ACCAGGCGGCAGTCGTCGCCTTGACCGAGGATGCGGCAGCCCGGCGCCCCTTGAGGGATCCAGATTGTCGTTTGGCGGAGACGCGCCCGGTCCTGGAGATGCTCAGACGCCTGCTGCATGATCTGCAACCGGGTGAGTTGGCCCGCGCCGCAAGCGATGCCGTCGCCGCCGACCGCGAGTCCCTGCCGGCGGTGCCGCGAGCAGCCAAGGCTCGGGAGGGTGTCGAACCTGGCCCGGCGACGCCGGAGAGGCGGGCGGCACCAGCGGCAGCGGCTGCTTCTCGACCAACACCGCCGCAGGCCAAAGCCGCGCCGGCACCCAAGGATCTCCCGCGCCTGGCCCCGTCTGACGTGCCTGCCGCAGTCTTTCGCGCGTACGATATTCGCGGGGTGGTGGGGAAGGGAGGTCTCACACCTGCGCTGATGAGGGCAATCGGCTGCGCCGTGGGTACGGCTGCGGGCGAGGCGGGCGATCGGACCGTGACGATTGCGCGGGATACGAGGTCTTCGAGTCTGGAGTTGTCGCAGGCCCTCGCCGAAGGGCTGCGGGCCAGCGGGCAAGACGTGGTCGACCTCGGAGTTGCACCTACGCCCCTGCTCTACTTCGCGAGCTGTTATCAGGGGCTGGCATCGGGTGCGATGGTCACCGGCAGCCACAATCCCCCGGACTACAACGGCCTCAAGGTGGTGATTGGTGGCAATGCCCTGGAGAGCGACGACATTCGGGCCTTGCGCGATCGCATCCTGACTGGCCGCTTCTCTCGGGGCGACGGCGCCCAGCAAGAGGCGGACCTAACCGTCAGCTACATGGACCGGGTGGAGAAGGACGTCGCCGTCGCATATACGATGAAGGTGGTGGTCGACTGCGGCAACGGTGCTGCATCTGTGCTTGCCCCACGGTTGTACCGAAACCTCGGCTGTGAGGTCGTCCCGATCGACTGTGATCCCGCTGCCGGGTTCCCCGGCGGAAAGGTCCCCGATCCGGCCAACCCTGCGGGCCTCGAGGCCCTGCAGCAGCGGGTCGTCGAGGAGAAGGCTGACCTCGGGCTGGCCTTCGACACGGACGGGGACCGCCTCGGCGTGGTGGATTCTTCGGGGAAGATCATATGGACCGACCGCCTCCTGATGCTCCTGGCCGCCGACGTCCTCTCGCGCCACCCGGGAACCGATGTGGTCTTCGACGTGAAGTGCACCCATCACCTGGCGGGCCAGATCCTGAAGAACGGAGGTCGGCCCGTGATGTGGAGGTCCGGACATTCACCTGTCAAGGCCAAGCTGCTGGAGACCGGCGGTGTGCTCGCCGGCGAGTGGACGGGTCACATCATGTTCCGCGAGCGTTGGTACGGGTTCGATGACGCCATCTATGCCGGCGCCCGCCTGCTTGAAGTACTCGCGCTCGACCCGCGTCCGAGTGCCGAGGTCTTCGCCGCCCTCCCGGATGCCATCTCCACCCCCCAGATCTTCCTGTCCCTGGCCGAGGGCGAGGCCGACCGTATCATGGAAGCGGTCCTGGAGTACGCTGATCGCCTCGAGGGAGTGGGCGTTCAGACCATCGACGGCCTGCGGGCCGATTCCGATCGCGGATGGGGCCTGGTGCGGGCATCCAATACGCAGCCCGGCCTTGTGTTTCGGTTCGAGGGGGACGACGAGCCCGCCCTGAATCAAATCAAGGATCTCTTCCGGCGCCTGATGGTTCGGGCAGCCCCCGATCTCGCGTTGCCTTTCTGACAGGGTTACCGAAGGTCGCGCGCAGGGCGCTCCAAGTCCCCTTCGCTGACTGGGAGAGAGCCGGGGTGAGGGAGACGGCTATGGTGGCAGCGACTTATATTCTCCCGGGTGGCGCTGGCGCCATGGCCGTGAGCAACGAGGTCAGGAACCGACATGACACTTGCGACTGAGCGGGCACAGGGCATTGCCCATGTGTTGATCGAGGCGCTGCCTTACATCCAGCGCTTCCGCGGGAAGACGATGGTCATCAAGTATGGCGGGAACGCCATGGTCGAGCAGTCCCTGAAGCACGGTTTTGCCCGGGATCTGGTGCTTATGAAGCTGGTCGGGATCAACCCGGTCGTGGTTCACGGGGGCGGCCCACAGATCGGGCTTCTGCTCGAGCGGTTGGGCAAGGCCAGCGAGTTCGTGGACGGAATGCGCGTCACTGACAGCGAGACAATGGACGTTGTGGAAATGGTCCTGGGCGGTCTAGTAAATAAGGAGATCGTCAATCTGATTAACCGCCACGGCGGGTCGGCGGTGGGCTTGACCGGCAAGGATGGGGATCTCATTCGGGCACGTAAGCTCCTGTTGCGGCGCGATGCCCCCGAGCTTGACGAGCCCGAGATCATTGACCTCGGGCATGTGGGCCAGGTGGAGAGTATCGATGTCAGCGTCGTGAACATGCTTGTCGGGGGTGACTTCATTCCAGTCATCGCGCCCATCGGAGTCGGTGACGATGGTCACTCGTACAATATCAACGCGGACCTGGTTGCAGGACGGGTGGCCGAAGTTCTGGGGGCCGAAAAGCTGCTCCTCCTGACCAATACAGCTGGCCTCCTGGATGCCTCGGGTCAACTGATCGGTGAGCTGGACGTGGGCAGCGTCGAGGAGCTGGTTCGCCAGGGAGTCATCAAAGGTGGCATGTTGCCAAAGATCCGGTGTGCCGTAGAGGCCGTCCACGCGGGCGTTCGCTCCGCGCATATCCTGGACGGCCGGCTGGAGCACGCGGTCATGCTGGACTTGTTCACTGACCAAGGGGTTGGGACGCTGATCCGTCGGCGTTAGTCTTGGCACTGCGCGAGGTGATTAGCACTGTGGCTCAGCTGCGAGATCTATCGACGGGTCGGGTGCGGGTCGGCAGGACCGTCGGCGCCACGGAGGGCGCCGTCGAGCCTACACGGAGGTATTGAAGGCGTGTCCTGACGGCTCGCACCCGACCCTGGCCCTGCAGCTGAGTTATCGCGTTAATCACCCCGCGCGATGCCGCGGCACTCACGGAACAGCGAGTGTCCAGCGGGCTCGCCGTCGGTCTGTACGACTGGCGGCCCCACCGAAGACATCCGATCGGCCGATGGCAGGAAAACATCTGCGGAAGCGACAATTGCTTGAGGTGCTCGCCTGCGAGCTGGAGCGCCGGGCGGGCGAGCGTGTCACCACGGCCGCCCTGGCCGCCGCGGCGGGTGTCTCGGAGGCCGCCCTGTACCGGCATTTCCCGAACAAAGCCCGGATGTTCGAGGCACTCATCGAGTTCGCCGAGGAGACCGTGTTCGGGCGGGTGAATCAGATCCTCGATACCGAGAAGGACACGCGCGTCCGCTGTGAATCTGTCCTCTATCTCCTGCTCGCCTTTGCCGAGCGCAATCCGGGCATCGCGCGTATCCTGGTCGGGGACGTGCTTCTCGGGGAAGGCAAGGGGCTCCAAGCCAGAGTGGACAAGTTCTTCGATCGGCTGCAGACCCAACTGCGCCAAGTGCTTCGAGAGTCCCGTCTGCGGGGGGATGCGGTCGCACCTGCGCCGCCTGAGGCGGCTGCTGATTTTCTGATGAGCCTCGCCGTGGGTCGGCTGCACCAGTTCAGCCGCAGCGGTTTTGCCCGTTCGCCGCTCACGGAGTGGGAGTCGGTCCGCTTGTTCCTGGCAAACGGACTCTTCCCTCCTCCCGCCTAGAGGTTGCCGCAAGAGGCGACAGCTTCCTAGGAATTACTTGCGCTGGCCTGACCCATGACGGCAGGTCGGAACTCCTTTATCAGCTTCCTTGCCGCAGCGCTGCTGCAGGCCTGTTGACCTCGCGGTGACGGCTGGCACTGAAGATCGAGAAAGAGCGTGGCTCCGTCGTCCTTCTTGTCCTGGATGCGAGACAGAATCATGCTGATCTGCTCGGCGGCCGCTGGCGGCGCCGTGACCAGGATAGTGGAGTTGCTGGCTGGCACGGGTGTAGCCGCATTCGTGCGCACGTACGCGACGGCCTTCTCCCAGAGCCGGTCGCACTCACGTGACGCAGAGCAGAGGACAATGTTGTCCAGGGGGGGGCGAGCCGCCTTCTCGTCTTCCCCATTGGGCGGCACGGGTAGTCTCTTCAGCTCCCTGAAGCGCTTCGTATACTTGTCAAAGGTATCGTAGATGGCCTTCTTCTGGGCTTGGCGGTCGAGGATTCCGGCATAGGCATCACGGATCGATCGCTCAACGCTGGCGATGTCCTGAGTCAGCTGCGGAGGCAGCGGTTTGCCCGCGCGTTCCAGATCAGCGGCGGTGGAGCGCAGCTTGGCCAGGGCCCGCTGCTGGCGTCCTACGTTGCTACGCGTTACCTGGATCATCGTGTTGATCGCGGCGAGCTTCCCGTCCCGCGCCATGGCGATGTCGTCCTCCGAGCGGAAGCTCCGCAGGAGGACACGGTCTGCGGCCCGCCGCTTCTCAATGAGCGCTTGTTGCTCCTTGCGTAGCCTCGCCAGCTCCGCCTCCTGGGCGACAGCCTCCGCAGACTTGGCCGGCGGTACCGTCTTGACCCTCACCCCTTCGCTGTTCAGCACTGCGCGGCCTTGGTCAACCGCCGAGGAGGGGATCGTATCCGTGTAGTGCACGCGCCCTTCCTGGTCCACCCAGCGATAGAGGCGCTTTCCTCCCGCGGCAGGAACGCTGCCAACTGAGAGGGTGAGCAAAAAGAGCAGGCCGGTTGTCAGGCGCAACATCGAGAATCTCTTCATGATTGATGATTGCGGTTTGAGCCCAGTCGCGAGAGCTGCAAGCTTAGGCTCCGACCGCCTACGGGGTATCGTATTGGGACTCCCCCCAATACAAGCGCGAGATGTCCGTAGCCGTCAAGCGACCGGGCCCGCTCCGGGACCCACAGCTCGCGAACCAGCGAACCGGATCACACTCCATAGCGTTCCCGGTAGATCCGCACCGCATCGAGGAAGGGCTGGGGCTCGCTGCGCTCCGCGAGATAGGAGATCAGGATGTCCAGCGTGACGATGGGAAAGACCGGGATACCAAATCGCTCGGTGACCTCCTGGACGGCCGAGAGATGCCCCTCCCCGCGCTCTTGCCGGTCGAGGGCAATCACTACGCCGGCGGGCTCCGCGCCTTGACTACGAATGAGTGCGACCGACTCGCGCACGGACGTGCCTGCCGTGATCACGTCGTCGATGATGAGTACGCGCCCGGCCAGGGGGCTGCCGACGACCGGACCCCCTTCGCCATGATCCTTCGGCTCCTTGCGGTTGAATGCGAAGGGGACGTCCTGGTGGTGATGATCCGCCAAGGCAATGCTTGCCGCTGCGGCCAGAGGGATGCCCTTGTAGGCCGGACCATAGAGCAGGTCGAAGGACACAGGGGAGGCAATGATTGCGCGGGCGTAGGAGCGGCCAAGGGCGGCGAGGCTGCCACCTGTGTTGAACAGCCCCGCGTCGAAAAAGTAAGGGCTCTGTCGCCCCGATTTGAGCCTGAAGTTCCCGAACCTGAGTGCGCAGTGGTCCATGGCGAGGCTCAGAAACTCCCGTTGATGATCTTCCATCTGCGTTTCCTCCGGTCGATCGGTTAAGCTGAGGGTGGTAAGCAGGTAGCGCACTGGGGTCCGCGCGTCGCCCCTGCACGGTGGAAAAAGGTGTGCATGCGCCACCCGGCCGTCACGCATGCGTACTCTTAAGAGCTCTAGGAAGGGTTGACCTCATGGCCGTCGATGGCTCTCTCCTGACTTCCTTCCTGGTCGGGCTGCTGGGGGGCGTCCACTGCGTCGGCATGTGCGGAGGGATTGTGGGAGCCTTGACGGCGGGTCTTCCACGGGAGGCACGCTCAAGCGTGCCGCGGCTGACCCCGTTCCAGCTGGCCTACAATGGGGGGCGGATCGCAGGCTACACCCTTGCGGGGGCCCTCATGGGGGCCTTGGGCACCGTGCTTGTCCATGCGGTCCCGTTCCAGTACGCGCAACGCGCTCTGTACGCGGTTGCCGCTGTCGTCATGATCCTGCTCGGTCTCTACCTCAGCGGGTGGTGGCTCGGTCTTGGGCGTCTCGAGGAGCTCGGGGGTGTTCTGTGGCGACGCTTGGAGCCCTTCGGGCGCCGTCTGTTGCCCATTCGCACCCCTTGGCACGCTCTGGGCGTGGGGCTGGTCTGGGCCTGGATCCCCTGTGGGCTGGTCTACAGCGTGCTGATCTGGTCAATCTCTGCAGGCAGCCCCCGTGAGGGGGCCCTCCTCATGCTGGCCTTCGGCTTGGGGACGCTCCCGAACCTGTTGGCGATCGGCATGCTGGCCGGTGCAGCGGCGCGGATCGCCGAGACGCGCTGGGTGCGGCAGGCAGCGGGTATGCTCGTGCTTGCCTTCGGTCTACACGCCGTTTGGCAGCTCGTGGCCGCGTAACGGCCATGGCGTCAGCGCCACCCCAGAGAACCAATATGGGACAAAGTCGGTCGCTGCCGCCATGCCCGTTTCCCTCACCCCAACCTTCTCCCAGTGGGCGAGGGTGATAGGGAGCGCGCTACGCGCGACTTTCATCGTAACGGGCCCGGGTCCCTCCGGCAGACCGATCAGACACGTCGCCCTCGCGGGTCGACCTGGGTTCCAGGTAAGGCGAGCGGCCCAACGGCGGATCAGCGGCACGGGGACGGCCATTCGTCACCGATGTTGCCTGCTGCCACCCCACAGGCTGAGCCCCCCGCCTCTTGGCGCGCACCCTGGCTTTTGTCCTCCGCGACGGCCTCCTGTCAGACCCGCTATTCCGTGAAAAACTCCTGGGTCATCTCGGTCCTGAAGGTCTGGTGGGATCCCCGCGGCGTCACCTCGATCACGAAGTGCTTGGCTTCCTGGTTGTGGATGGGAAAATCCGTAATGTAGTACGGGGCTTTCTGGTCCTTGACCTCGCGCATGGGCATCCGCACTGTCTGGCCGGTGAGCGAGACGCTCTTGGCCTCGACTCGGGCGGGGACGGACGTGCCACTCGTGCCAGGCGCATCCTTGCGGACAGTGACCACCAACATCCCTCGAAACTTGCTGCGCTGAAGCCCATAGGCCTTGGCGACTTCCGGGGTTAGGGTGTCTGTCGCGAAGGCGTTGTGATGGATCGTGTAGCCATCAACCTTGCTTGTGTCGGCCAAGGTTGATAGGGGGGTCAAGAGAGCGACCCCCACGAGCAAGTTGATGAGCTGTTGGCGCTTCATGGCCGATGTCTCCTTTCTCGTCGCGTGATGATTGTGAACGTACCCTGCGAGATTGGGGTCGGGCTCCAGGTCAAAAGGGCACGACCCAGGCGCTCCGGAGCGACATTTCCTCAGGCGCTTCCGGCGACCAAGTGCGGCTTCCTGGTGCGTTGGTCGTCGGCGAGCGGATCGTAATGCAAGGCGTTGTAGATGTTACGTAGAGCGGTCAGCTGCTTGGCAAGCTCGACGTACTGCTTCTGCAATTCGTCGATGCGGCCCTGCAGGTTGTCCTTCGACCGTCCAATCCGCTGCAGATTCTCCAGGCGCTTTTCCATCATTTGCTTATGGTCTTGGATCTGGTTCGCCAGGGGCTGAAGGGCGTCCCGCACCCAGGCGTCGAAAGTGGCGCGAAGCTGGTCGAACAGGATGCGGGCGCGGCTGACCATCTGCTCATGGAACCGCTTAATGACGAGGGCCTGGTCCGACAGGGCCATACCGGGACTCTTGCGGAAGGCCTCGACCTCCTGCACAAGAAGCTCGATCTCCACCCGAAACTTCATCGGCACGAAGACCTTCGGCGGGGTCAAGGCGAACCCCAGATCTTCGCTGAACCGCTGGTAGGTCGTCCGCACGATCTTGCGGATCCGCTCACTCTCGCTGCTGACCGCCTGCCCCGTTCGCCGGAGCTCGTCGAACAGGCTCCGCATGGCCTTACTGAGGCCCTGGGTGGTCCAGCTATGCAACATGTCCCGATGGGCCTTCTCGATCAGGGCATCGATAGTCTCCGGCGCAAGAGCCTGGCGGCTGAGGCGGGTCTCCAGGATGAGCTCCTCCCGGCTTGCCTGAAACTGGCGCACGCCTTTGAGGTAGAGCTCCTGCTCCTGCCGGGTCTTCCCCAGCAGGTGTTGGATCACGTCGTCGCTCTTCTCCCGAAGCTGCTCAAGCTCTTGCAGCTGTGCTTTGATCTCGTTGATCTGCGAGGAGACGCGGGCGCGATTGCGCTCCAGCAGCTCGCCGACGTCTGCCTCCAACGCTGCCTGCAGCAGCTGGTGCTTACTCTCCAGCATCTTGCGGGAGAGGTGGCTCTCCAAGGCGGTCAACGCGCTCTGACGCAACAGCGAGTCGTCGCCCCGAATCTTGGCCAGCAGGGCCTTCTGTGCCGATACCGGGAACACCACCTCGATGGGGACGCCCAGCGTCTCCGCAGTCGATGACCGCTGCGTTTCGACAGCCGCCTCCCAGGCGGGTACGTGCTGCAGCTCGTCCCACAAGACGTCGATCTTGTTGAGGGCGACGATGATTCCGCGCTGGCGCCCGGTCTGAAACCCTTTCAGGCGGTGCTGCCACATTTCCAGATCGCTGCGGGTCACGCCAGTGTCCGCCGCCAGCACGAACAGGATCGCTTGGGCCGCGGGCAGCATATTCAGGGTGAGCTCTGGCTCGCTGCCGAGGGCATTCAGCCCCGGCGTGTCAAGAATCACCAGCCCCTGCTTTAGCAACTGATGGGGGAAGCTGATCACCGCGTGACGCCATTTCGGGATCTCCACCTGGGGCCCGGAAGGACGTGCGTCGGGGGTTAGGCCGAAAATCGACAGTCCGAGCCGCGTGGCCTCTGCCATCGAGACGGTCTTGGATTGTTGGATCTCCCGCAGCGTCGAGGACATCTGTTCCGGGTCTTGCACATGGAGTGGATAGTGCACCCACTGCTTCGCGTCACCCTTGAGCTTGGCTAGCGGAATGTCCTGCGCCCGCGTCTCGATGGGAAGCAGGCGCAGGTACGCCTCATTGCGCTCTCCGTCCCAGAGAAGCTCGGTCGGGCACATTGTGGTGCGGCCCGCCGCGGAGGGGAGGAGACGACGTCCGTAATCGGCGAAGAAGATCGCGTTGATGAGCTCGGTCTTGCCGCGCGAGAGCTCCGCGACGAAGGCGATCGTAAGCCGATCCTTATCGAGGGAGAGAAGCGTGTGACGGACCCGCTCGCGCACGTCAGCGGTCGCCTGTCCTTCGGTCTCGAGCCAGCTCTCGAGCTCCAGCACCGCGCGGGACACGCGGATCTTCCACTGCCGATAGGCGGCGAGGCGTTGCTGCATGATGGGTGTCTGCATGCGCAGGGGTCTCTAGGGCACGGGATTCGTTCGAAAGCCGGCCGACTAGGCGCAGCGAGCTCTGGGCATTGCGAGCAAAGCATCTATTAGTCGTGCATCAAGGATGATGAGCATGTCTCCACCCTCCCGATCATCTGAGCTCATGCGCTGTGTCCCCATGCCATCCCCGAGGGAGGTAGAGCGGGACTGAGCCTGCTTTCGCTCGCCCATTGCATCTGGCAGAAATAAGCCCCTCCCCCGGAAAGTATCATCGACAGGCGACGCGATACAACTGAACCCCATGGGAAGTGAGTGCTCGATCACCGCTTCCCCTGCGGATTCTCTCCCAACCTGATCCCCTCGGGGAGTCTGAGCGGACGTCGGATGCGCACTCGCTTGACGCGCCCGCGCTCCCCCGCCACCAAGACAACCTGGGAGCGCAGGACGCCGAACAGATCGGCCAGAAAACCCCGCAGGTGCTCGTTGGCCTTCCCCTCGACCGGTGGGGCGGTGATGCGGATCCGCAGATGGTTGCCGGCTGGCCCGAGCAGCTTGTCTCGCTTCCCCCGCGGCTGCACCCGGATGCTGAGGAGGAGGTCTCCTGCGTCCCAGCGGTACCAGTCCGTCCCCTCCACGTTCGCTGCCGCCCTCAGAACGGGCTCGCGGTCACCAGCTTGAGCGGCGGGATGATGAGCATCTCGAGCACCACAAGCGCGATCATAACGACCATGGGGGACAGATCCAGTCCGCTCAACGGCCGGATCAGTCGCCTGGCGGGACGCAGAAAGGGATCGGTCAGGCGGTCAAGGAGCCCTATTGCCGGGTTGTATGGGTCGGGGTTGATCCAGCTCAAGATGACGCGAATGAAGATCCCGAACAGGATCATGTTGATCGCCAGGCTGACGAGGGCAGGGACGGCCCAGGCGAGGGCGCCGAGGACATTGCGTTCCAGATCCAGGAGGAGGCACAGCAGCGCAAGCTCGAGGGCCTGAAGCAGCCAGGCGAGGACGAGGGAGGCCAGGTCGATCCCGCCGTAGCCGGGGATCAGCTGGCGCAAGGGCCGCAGCACCGGGCTGGTCAGCTTGACCACGAGCTGGGAGATCGGGTTGTAGAAATCCGCTCGGGCCCACTGGAGGATGAAGCGCAGCAGGACCAACGCAATATAGATGCCGAATAGCGTCTGAATCAGAAAGACGATAGGGTTGGCGAGATAAGAGCTCATTGCTGCTCCCCAAGCATATGTGACAGCTCCTGCGAGCGATCGCAGGCGGCGCGGACCGCACGATCAACAAGGGCCGTAAAGCCGCTGGACTCCAACACCTGCAGGGCTCGCTCGGTCGTCCCGTTGGGGGAGGTCACCCGCAACCGAAGCTCATGCGGCGTATCCGTGCTCTCCATGGCCATGCGCGCGGCCCCCAGGGCAGTCTGGATTGTGAGGAGTCTGGCGGTTTCGGGGTCGAGGCCCATGCCGATGCCCGCCTGCTCCAGCGTCTCCATCAGCAGGAAGAAGTAGGCGGGGCCACTGCCGGAGAGGGCGGTTACCGCGTCCATAAGGTCCTCTTGGTCAACCCAACGGGTCAGGCCGCCCGCCCGCAGGATCGTCTCTGCCCGACTCTGCTGGCTTGCCGTCACCTCCGCTGTTGCATGCAGGACGATAGCTCCTGCCTGGATCATCGCCGGCGTGTTCGGCATCGCGCGCACGAGGGGCCGTGCGCTCCCTAGCCAGGACTGGATGCTGCCCTCGGGGATGCCTGCCATCACGGAGATGAAGAGGGGAACGCCCGCCGCCGCGGGCGCCAGCTCCGAGCAGACGACGTGCGCGATTTGAGGCTTGACGCACAGAACGGCGACGTCTGCGCCCTGCAGGGCATCGAGGTTGGTCGAGGTGGTCCCCACCCCGAAGCGGGTCGTTAGGGCGTCCAGCTTGGCGCGATCCGGGTCGCTCACGATGAGGTTCTTGGGGATGTACCCGTCGGCGATGAGACCGGCGACCAAGCTGGCGGCCATGTTGCCTCCGCCGATGAATGCAATTGTCTCTCTGGTCATGGCAGCTCTTGCAGTGCTGGCGTGATGGAATTCCCGGCCAATGATACTCAGCCCGGCGCACGCGGTCCGAACACCGCCGTGCCTACCCGCACGAGGGTTGCCCCTTCCGCGATGGCAGCCTCGAGGTCGTCCGACATGCCCATCGAGAGGACGCCGAGCTGGGAGGACGGGCTGGCGAGACGATCGCGCAGAAGGCGTAGCTCACGGAAAGGCGCGCGCTGGGCCTCAAGATCGGCGGCGGGGGCGGGCAGGGTCATCAGGCCGACTAGGGTGAGCCGAGGCAGGGCCGCGCAGTCGGTAATGAAGTCCCGGACGGCGTCGGGGGGCAGCCCGGCCTTACTGGATTCACCGCTCAGATTGACTTGGCAACAGACCTTGAGGGGCGGCAGGCGGTCCGGTCGCTGCTCGCTCAGGCGCCGGGCGTGTCTCAGGTCGCACAGGCTGTGAACCCAGGCAAACCGTTCCGCGATCCATTGGGTCTTGTTGCCCTGGATGCGGCCGATGAAATGCCACTCCAGGGGCAGGCCGGCGAGCTCTTCCATCTTGGCGATCGCCTCCTGGACATAGCTCTCGCCAAACGCCACCTGGCCGGCCGCGTGCGCTGCCCGCACCTTGTCCCCCCCCTGCAGCTTGCTCACGGCGACCAGCCCGACGCCACCGGGCGCACGTCCGAAGCCCTCCTCTGCCGCTCGGATGCGGGCGCGCACCTGCGCAAGGCGGGCGGCGACCTCGCCCGGAGCCGCGTCGCGGTCCGTCATGACTGTCTCAAGCCTCGTCGCGCAGGTAGCGGACCAGCTTTGCCAGCGCCTGGCCGCGGTGGCTCAGCCGGTTCTTTGCGGCGGACGGCAATTCCGCGGCACTACAGCCGGTTTCCGGCACGTAGAACACCGGATCGTACCCGAAGCCGTTCTCGCCGCGAGGAGCGAACAGGATTCGCCCCTCCCAGGTCCCCTGACAGATCACCGGGGTGGGGTCCTGCGCGTGACGCATATAAACCATCAGGCAC
>Ga0315535_1002317_pt1 | contig 12250 bp, 14 predicted proteins | sample SalMarSW160220MG_2_FD_203092 | JGI IMG/M metagenome (GOLD analysis project Ga0315535, IMG submission 203092) | Salt marsh sediment microbial communities from the Plum Island Ecosystem LTER, Massachusetts, United States - Salt Marsh Sediment SW1602-20 ...
GATCCGCGCATACCAACCATGCAGATCCTTGCTTTCCTGGTCGATGCGGGTGATGTTCTTGTGGCCGCTGCTTTTGCCCATTTTGATCTCCTGAAGCGGCGATTGGTCGACGCCAGTCGAGCGAATTCGCCGTGGTCGGCCTCCGAGGCTGTCAGGGTGACAGGCCAAAAGCTGGAGCCCGCTTGAATGCGGGCCCCCTGGAGGTTCGGCGCTTTCCGATCTGTGGCTGCCATCCCCGGCAAATCCCCCCTTCAGCCGCAGTGCTGAAGAGAAGACAGAACCTGAGCGCAACCTGCACACTCGGATGGCAGCCCCATTATACACTTGCCTGCCAACGACACCAGGCCGTGTCGATGGTCGAACCGTCTGAATGGAGGGGATTGCAGCTGGACCAGGACAGTGCTATTGTTGACCGCGACGATGACCGTCGCACCTATCCGGACAATCCGGCACCAGCGAAGGAGTGATTTGGCATTCCATGCTGGGGGTGGCCAAATATACCACCTCCGCGACTCTCGAGGCACCTTCTGACTCAGATCTGCTGACCTTGAACTCCCTCCCCGAAAACCAGATCCCATCCCAGATACGGGCGGTGCCCACATGAATCCCTTCGAATACGTTGCGCTCTTGACATCGATCGTCCTGGCGCTAGGGATCACCCGGGTGCTGGGCGGCGTCGGCGCCATGTTAGGGCACCGACGCAAGCATTCGCTTTACTGGGTCCACCTGGTATGGTTGCTGAACGTCTTCCTCTGGCTGCTCCTCAACTGGTGGATCCTCTTCCGCTGGCACCAACAGGAGACTTGGACATTCTTCCTGTTTGGCTTCGTGCTTCTCAGCCCGATTATCGCCTTTCTTCTCTCCGTGCTCTTGGTCCCTGAGCCGATCGGTGAGGGGCTCGACTTTAAGCGTCACTTCTATGACAATCATCGACCGTTCTTCGCTCTGGCGGCGCTGCTCCCTCCGATCGACCTGACCGACACCCTGCTCAAGGGCTGGGCACATTTCCAGGCCCAGGGCATGGTCTACCCTGTGTCGATAGGTGTCTGGTTTGAGTTGATGGTGATCGCAGCTGTGACCCGAAGTCAGCGCTACCATGCAGCCTATTCGATCTTCTTTTTCATCTACTTGCTGGTCTTCATCAGCATCAATCTGAGCCTGCTCGTCTGAGTTCTGGGCTGCCAGATCGATTCGCAGGCGGCCTCACGAGGAATGTGGATGTTGCCCATATCACCCCGAATCTCCCCGACCCGGTTCTTTGTGTTGACCTTCCTGCTCTCTTGGGCGATCTGGATTCCGTTGGATCTGGCGCACTTCCATTTGGGGAGCTTATCGATCGACGAGGGGGCCAGTGGGGCCATCCGCCTCCTGGGGGTGTTGATGCCGGCCACGTCAGCCTTGGTACTGACCGGGCGGGTCGAGGGCCGGGGCGGTATCTCGCGCCTGCTGGCCAGATTGACCTTGTGGCGTGTCGGCTGGGTCTGGTGGCTGGCGACAGCTTTGCCTTCGGTCCTTCTGGTGGCCGCTGCCGGCTGGGTTAACCTGGTGGATGATTCGCAGCTTGTGGCGCCCTTGCCGCCGCAGCCGCTTTCGGCGCTCCTGGTGAACGTCATCTTCCTGCTCCTTGCCACGCTCGGCGAGGAGATCGGATGGCGTGGGGTGGCCCTGCCGGCGCTCCAAACCAAGTCGAGTGCCTTGGCCGCCAGCGCTGTGCTGGGCGTGCTCAGGGCTGTTTGGCACGTTCCCTTCTGGCTCCTGCTGGACACCTTCCGCGAGTTTGGTGTCGTGTATCTGGTGATGAATGCGCTGTTGATCCTGCCAATGACGTTCTACATCACCTGGTTCTTCAACCACAGCCGGGGCAGCCTGCTTCTGCCCGTCGTCTTTCACGTGCTGTTCAACATCATCAACGTCGCCTGGCTGCCGGTCACGCTTCACCTGGGCGCGTTCTGGCTCCTGATCGGTGCGGTCTGGGTGACCGCCCTGGCGGTCTCCCGGCATCTCGACCGCCCAGCTAGCATACGCCCGACCTGAACCAGGAACCCCCCTCGGCAGGTCGCACAACCCCAGATCTGGGATTGACAGGCTCAAGGACAGTAGATATACTCTGGTCGAATTAACCGACCGACCGTCGGTCTGAGAATAGGACTGGGCATGGCCAGGGTCGTCAACCAGGATGTTTATCGGGCGCGCAAGAATGAAATCCTTGACGTCGCCCAGCAATTGGTGATGGTGACCAAGGGGTTTGACGAGATGTCGATCCAGGACATCTTGGACGAGCTCGGCATTTCCAAGGGGGCCTTCTATCACTACTTCGACTCAAAGCAGGATCTGCTTGAGGCCCTTATCGAGCGCATCATCACCGAAGCCACGCCGATGATTACGGCCATCGTGGACGATCCCGACTTGCCGGCGATGGAGAAGCTAACTCGATTCTTCCATGAGACGGCTCGCTGGAAGACAGAGCGCAAGGAATACCTGCTCTCCTTTTTGAACGTGTGGTATGCGGATGAGAACGTCATCACGCGAGAGAAACTGCGCCTGGCCGCGCCCGAGCGGTTTGGTCCCTTGCTGCAGCGGCTGGTGGAGCAGGGGATAGAAGAAGGTGTGTTCGACACGCGCTATCCCGACCAGGTGGGCCGAGTTGTCATGAACCTGGCGTATGAGATGGGGATTCAATTTGCGTTGTTGTTGAAGGCGGCCCGCTATGACCCGCAGGCCGTCGAGCGTGCTCAAAGAATGGTGGACGCCCTCAACGATGCCGTTGCGCGCGTGATCGGCGCCGCGCCGGGTTCACTCGAGCTTATGGAACCGGATGTCGTCCGCGCCTGGTTTGAGCCGGTCGTCGATTCCGAGCCTGGAACGTCAGGCGAGTAATCAAGCCGGCCGCCGGCTGTGGCGGAGACTGGAAACTTGAATGTCAAGCTCATTAGTTCAAACGCATGCATCGGACAGCGTCCGAAGGGAGTCGTCGAGATGAAGCTCTATCTGCGTCTGGCGTGGCGCAACATTTGGAGGCATTCGCGCCGGACAATCATCGTGGTGATTGCGATGTCTTCGGGCCTGATTTTGATGATGCTCTACGATGGCCTGGTGGCTGGATTTGAACAGGCGATCTATGGCAACGCTATCCGCGTGTTGGGTGGCAACATTCAGGTCCACGCGGCTGGCTACCAGGGCGAGGCCAACACCACGCCGTTGCTGCCACTCCCGGATGAAGGGGCGATCCTGGCGGCGGCCAGAGCCCAGCCACAGGTTGTGGCTGCCTCACGCCGAATCCTGACCGGCGGATTGGCGACCAGCCCTGAGGGCGCATTCGCCGTACAAATCATCGGCATTGAACCCGATCAGGAAGCGCCCGTCAGCCTGGTGCTTCAGAACGTCACGTCGGGGCGTGCTCTGGCGCCTGATGACCAAGACATGGCCCTCATCGGAAAAGGGCTCGCGGATTCCATGGGGCTGGAGGTGGGTGATCGCTTCACCCTGGCTGGCCGAGCGACGCATGACCAGATGCGCCAGCGAACGATGACCGTTGTCGGGATCTATGATATCGGGATGACCGACATCGAGAAGCAGACCGTGTACCTGTCTTTGGGCGAAGCGGAGACCCTGTATGGACTGCCAGGGGAGGCGACTGAGGTCGTCATCACACTCAAGGACATCGGTCACGAAGCGGCCGTGATGGCGCCCTTGAAATCCACCCTTTCCGGGGTGGAGGTGACCTCCTGGCAGACCAACTTCCCTGAGCTGGAGGCCACCATCGGCACCAAAGGTGCGGTGATGACCATCTTCGGCATTGTAATCCTTGGCATCGCCGGAATCGGGATCCTCAACCTGCTGCTGATGGCGGTCTACGAAAGGACGCGCGAAATCGGACTGCTGGGGGCGATGGGCTTCAAACCCCGACAGATTTGGCTGCTCTTCCTCCTGGAGGGGACAATGATGGGCCTGGCCGGGGCGGTTGTCGGCATTGCGGTTGGCCTCTTTATCATGGTCATTCTGAGCCGAATCGGCTTTGACTACAGCGCCTTCAGTGGGCTGGCGTCCTACACGGCCCTCATCAGCGGGCGTGTCTATCCGACGCTGGGGCTCGAGAAACTGCCCATGCGAACCCTCACCGTCCTGATCATCTCCGCCCTGGCGGCCTTGATCCCTGCCCGTGAAGCTTCACAGCGCGAGCCCGCCGAAGCGCTGCACTTTGTGTGAGGACTGACATGCTGCAACTGATCAAGCTCGCCTTCCGAGATCTGGGAAGAAACCGGCGCCGATCGTTCTTCTCGGCGCTGGCCCTGGGATTAGGCGTTGCCCTTCTGCTGTTGATGGCTTCCATCCTGTCGGGGGAGATCCGACAGGCTCTGACCACAACCATCAGGCTGGAAAGTGGACATCTCCAGATCCAAGCGGCGTCCTACGAGGAAGACAAGACCAGCCTGAAGTGGGCTGATTTGATTGACAATCCAGACCAGGTGGCTTCCCAAATTGCCAGTTTGGCACCGGTGGTCGAAGCCACCCCGCGATTGATCGCCAGCGGGATCTTGTCCATCGGTGATCAGACCGCAGGCGTGCGCGTGATGGGGATCGTCCCATCGGCGGCGGCCAACGCGCCCTACCGAGACGGCTTGCAGAGCGGCACCTGGTTGCAGGCCGATGATCGTGAGGGAATTCTGGTGGGCCAAAGCTTGGCCGACAAACTCGGCGTGGTCACTGGAGACCAGATCCAGCTGCTGGTTAACACCTCGGATGGCACCGTTGATCAGCAAGTGTTCACCATTCGCGGTGTCTTCTCAACCCAGACGCCGGGATTTGATGATCGCACCATCTTCATGCCATTGGCCAAAGCGCAGGCGATGACAGCCACCGAAAACCACGCCAGCCTGATCTTCGTGCTGCTGCAAAATCGAGATCAAGCCAATGCCGTGGCCGCGGCCCTGAGCGGGCCGGGCTTCAAGTCGGTCACCTGGGAGCAGGCGAACTCCATGATGCTCGAAATAGAGAGTTTTGCCGGCGCCTACATGGCCATGTTGTATCTGATCGTTCTGGGGGTGACAGCCTCGGTGATTGTCAACACGTTGGTCATGGCGGTCTTTGAGCGCACTCGCGAAATCGGCATCCTGTCGTCTCTGGGGATGAAGAGCCGCCACATCATGGGCATGTTCTTCGCCGAGTCCGGTTTTATCGCATTGGGAGGCGTCATCATCGGCCTGGCTCTGGGTGGCCTGCTTGTCTACTATGCGACCAATTACGGTTTCTACATCGGCAACATGGGCATCACCGGAATCTTGCTGGGTGATCGCATTTATGGCTATCTGACCATGCGAGACGCACTGACCCTGGTGGCGGCCGCTTTCGGGGTAAGCCTGCTGGCCGGCTTGTATCCGGCGGTGATGGCTGCGCGAATGGAACCGGTGGAGGCGCTGCGGGATGCTCAATAGTGCCTTCCCGTTGACCAGAGTAGGGGCCTCGCGAAGCCCCTTGAATTCTAGGAGAACATCATGGATGTCGTCAAAGTTGAAGGCGTGACCCGCGTCTACCAGGTTGGAGAGGTTGAGACCCAGGCGTTGCGCGGGGTGGATTTGGTCATCGAGAAGGGTGAGTTTACTGCCCTGGTCGGCCCATCCGGTTCGGGAAAGACAACCTTGCTGCAAATCATCGGATGCTTAGATCTTCCGACGACCGGCAAAGTGATGATCGGCGATCAGGATGTCAGCCACCTCAACCGAGATCAGCGCGCCGACATGCGGCGCGGAACGATCGGATTTGTATTTCAGTTTTTCGCCCTGATCCCCACCTTGACGGCCTACGAGAACGTCGAAATGCCGCTGCTTCTCAATGGGCGTAACCCTGCCGACCGAAAGGACCGAGTGATGACCTTACTTGAGTCGGTTGGCCTCGCCGATCGAGCCGATCACCGCCCGGACCAATTGAGCGGTGGCGAGCAGCAGCGAGTGGCCGTGGCCAGGGCCCTGGCTACCAATCCGACGCTGATCCTGGCCGATGAGCCGACAGCAAATCTGGATACGGCCAATGGGGAGCAGGTGATGGAGACGATGACCCGTCTGAACCAGGAGACGGGAGTCACGTTTGTGTTCGCCACCCATGACCCGCGGGTGATCAAGTTCGCCCGACGGATTGTCACCTTGGAAGACGGGCGGGTGGTCGAGAACGCTGTAGGCGAGGTCAAGCCCTAGGAGTTGATGATGAAAGCGCATTTCGTATGGCTGGTCGCCTCGGCGATTCTTGTGGCAGGTTGCGGCCAGGCGGCTGGCAACAGCCAGGCGCTGCCAACCGTCGTTCTCGAAACCAGCGGCGGCGCTCAGCCTCAAGCCACTGGCGCACCCGGAGACCTATCCGCTTCCAGTGTCGTCGCATCGGGCGAGGTGGTGCCGGCCCAACAAGCGCAACTTGCGTTCGCTGTAGCAGGTCAGATCGACCAGGTGATGGTTGGCGTGGGAGACGAGGTCGAGGCGGGCCAGGTGCTCGCCCGTCTTTCGGGCGGTGAAGCGCTTCAAGCGGCCGTGTCTGAGGCCGATCTGAACGTCCTTAAAGCACAGCAGGCGCTGGATGACCAAACATCGGATCCAAGCTGGAAGATGGCCCTCGCTCAGGCCCAATCGGACCTGGCAGCTGCCAAAGATGAACTCCGGATCGCAGACTATGACCGGACGGTCAACCAGAAGGGATATCGGGCCAGCACTCTGACGATCCAAAGCGCCGAGGCCAAGCTGGTCTTGGCCAAGGAAGCCTTGGACGATGCCAAGTCTGCCTATGATCACTATGCCGACAAGCCGAGTGATGACCCCCGGCGCGCTGCCGCCCTTGCTAAGTACTCAAACGCACAAACGGCCTACAACTCGGCACTGCGCACGGTGAACTGGTACAAGGGGCACCCGACAGAGCTTCAGCAATCCCAGCTCGACGCCGCCGTGGCACTTGCCCAGGCCAAGGTGGATGAAGCGCAGCAACGCGTGGACAAGCTGCAGGCGGGCCCGGATCCGGACCAGGTGGCCCTGTTGAGCGGACAACTCGCCAGCGCAAAGGATCAGGCGGCCGCAGCTCGCGGTCAGTTGGGCGAGTTGGAGCTCAGAGCACCATTCGTAGGGACGGTAGGGAAAGTCGTCGCTCAGGAAGGTGAATGGGTGTCTCCCGGCCAAGCCGCGATGGTCATCGCTGATCTGCGGCACCTGCGGGTGCAGACGACCGACTTAAGTGAGCGGGATGTCCCAAGCGTTCGCCTGGGCCAATCGGCAAGCATCAGCATCGATGCGTTGAACGCGACCGCCGAGGCGACAGTGCGCGAGATCTCACCGCTGGCTGATACATTGGGCGGGGATGTTGTCTACCAGACGACTCTGGACCTGGTGTCCGTTCCGGATGGTCTCAGGCCGGGCATGACCGTCGATGTCCAGTTCCTGGGCGGAGGCTAGTCAGCGCTCTCCATCCGCCGTCTCGCAGATGACACCGACTGTCATTGGGAGCGAGCAGGGCGAGTGTGGCAACCGTTGGGGGGAACGCGAGGCGATCCTCGGGCGCGGGGCGGTGCCTTTGATGACAAAACGTTTGCTTCGGCGGCTGACGCCGCCTCGCAGATGACACGGGCATATTCAAGACCTCCTGCAACCTAAATCGCCTCCTGGGCTGCCGATGTCGGCATCCGGGTGGTCCCCTTCCGGTGATCCGGCCCAAGGCAAGTTGGACTTTGCCCAGTTTCGCCTCATAATCCAGGTCATGCACATCACAGCCGCCTGTGGCGAACGAATTGAACGCCCACGGAGGCGGGTATGGCGGTGACAGGACACAGCCCCGGCCCCTTGCATGAGATCCCAGACTGCGTGTCCAGACTCAGGAAGACGAAACGCATGCATCAAATACTCCTCCTGAAACCGAGGCAAATGCGCACCATCAAGGCCGCACTGCTTTGTCTTGGTCTGCTGGCCTCCTGTCGGCCAGCTGCCGCCCCGCCATCCAACCGATTCGTGCTTCCCGCCAAGGTGTCGGAGGCGGGGCGTGCGACAACTGACCTGTTGGTGGCGCTGGAGGGGGCGTTGGAAGACGGGGGCGAATGGGTGGCTCCCTATCCGGCCACCGGGCAGGTTGTTACATCCCCCGCTCCGGACAACCCAAACGGAAGCCTTGAGGCGTGTGCTCAGCCGTTCGCGCCGGTGGAAGGTGCCCTGCCGTGCATCAGCCTCAATGATGGCGGGGATTTTATCCGCTTGCAGCCGGTGACTTGGCAGACTCAGGCCGCTTTCATGTACCTGTTCTATTTCGCGCCCACGGGCGGGGGGACCATCGACCCGACGAGGGATTTCGTCGCCGTGGACGTTTTCCTTCAACACCAACCGGACTCTTTTCCCGTCGTGGAAGCTGCCATCCAAGCGGCTGCGCTCAAGCTGGGCGCGGTGCCGTTCCAGCCTACGTCGTCCGACTGATCTGTTGGCGTCGGACCGATGTGATGCCTGGCCAGCATAGGATCCTGTTCATCGATGCTGGTCCGTAGTCCGCCTGTAGATCGGATGGGCAGGCGATGGTTGAAAAACATGTGGGCCCCCGGGCACAAGACGGGCCCCGCGAACAGAATTTGGATACAGCGAGGCCAAGAGATGAACCCAGGCTGGTCGGCATTCGGCGACGGGATCCTGGCAGGTTACGGTATTGCGGTCCCCGTAGGGGCCGTGGCCATCCTGATCGTCAACACTGCCATCGTGTGCGGTTTCCCGACGGGCATCATGGCCGGAGCTGGCGCAGCCACGGCGGATTTCACCTATGCTCTGGTCGCGGCAGCGGCCGGCGCAGCCCTGGCGACGATGCTTGAGCCGATCGATGGGCTGGTGCGCATCGCGAGCGGCTTGGTGCTGATAGGCCTTGGAGGATACGGACTGATCGGGCTGCGTCGAAAAGCGGGCGATCAGGTCGGGCAGATGAGTGCCTGTTCCCCCTTAAAGATGTATGCGCGCTTTGTCGGGATTACGCTGATCAACCCGCTCACCGTGGTTTACTTCACGGCTTTCATCATCGGTCAGGGGTCAGCCGGTGTCGCAGATTCGACTGTCAGCCGGGCTGCGTTTGTGGTTGGGGCGGGCTTGGCATCGCTGTCCTGGCAAAGCCTCCTGGCTGCGATGGGCGGATTGGCGGGGCGCCATCTGACGCCGAGATTTCGCGTCCTGGCTACGGCCATCGGGAATCTGCTCGTTGTGGGCCTTGGATTGCGGGCGCTGCTCGCCGCTGTGGCTTGAGGCGACGTTCCCGGTAGAAAGGCCGCCGTGGCAAGAGGCGTTAGGGAGAGTCCGTTCATTCGAAACGACTGGGCATCCCCTGATGGAGGGCCGCCTCGATGTTGGATCGCAAAGGTCTCATCAGTTTTCTGTTCATCACCTTCGGCCTCACCTATGTTGTTGAAATTGGGATGATCACCGCCGGTCTGCGCTTCACCCAGGGTGTGACCGGCATCTTCGCCCAACTTGTGATTATGAGCGTCATGTGGATGCCCGCGCTGGCGACGGTCATCACGACCAGACTCGTGACGCGCGAGGGGCTGGGCAACACCGGCCTGCGCTTTCCCCCGCTGGGAGTCCTCGTGTGGACGGGACTCTCCGTTCCTCTTCTGTTCGCCTTGATCTTCGGGGTGACGTGGCTGCTGGGATTTGGTCACCCTGATTGGCGTATGGCTGAATTTCAGGCACTTTATGCCAACCAAGGCTCGACCGCCGAACTGCCGTTGCCCGCTGGGGCGATGCTGGCGGTGATCTTCCTGGGGTCGACGCTTGTGTCCCCATTTCTCAACAGCCTGGTTGCTTTTGGTGAGGAGTGGGGGTGGCGGGGCTACCTGCTGCCCAAGTTGATGCCGCTGGGCAAGCCGCGCGCCTATGTCTTGTCCGGTGTCATCTGGGGACTTTGGCACGCCCCACTGGTGGCTGTGGGTTTTGGTTATCCTGGTTTATCTCCCTGGGTTGGGATCCCGCTGTTTGTTCTCTTCACCACAGCCCTCGGGATGTCCATCAACGAGCTTTCACTTCGCTACCGCAGTTCGGTCCTTGCCGCCTGGCTGCACGGTCTGTTCAACAGCCAGAGGTTTGGCGTGTGGGCTGTACTCTTCGCCGGGGCAAACCCAGTTTTCGGTGGATCCTTCGGGTTCATTGGGATCTTGGTGTGGCTCGGGATGGCGCTTTTCATCATGCGAGTGTGGCCAGCACCCCCCACCGCGGCTGCAGAAAGCCATTTGTGATGCTTTTCACAAATGGCTGGGCTTGCACAGCCTGATCCGTAGGAGAGCCATGGTATGGTTGAGACGGGAGGAATTGGCACTGGGGCCGAGGCTCACAGTGCCGCCAAATCGGAAGGGAGAGCCGATGTTGGAGTTCGAGAACCAAATCACCATCGACCGCCAGGTCGGTGAAGTCTTCGAATTCGCCACCGATCTGACCAGCGTTCCTAAATGGAATTACTTCGTTCGCCGGGTCACGCACGTGTCGGGGGCTCCCGGTGAAGAGGGTGCCGTCTATCACCAGGTGCGGAAGCAGGATGAGCAACAGCTGCGGATCGTCCGCAAAGTAGATGGCGAAACCTTCGTGGTCGAGACCATACTTTCCACCGGACCCGACCTTCGACGCGAGATGGCGTTCAGTCAAGTCGGTAAATCGACACACATTGTCGATCGCTGGCGGTTGGACCTGGGCGTGCCGGCATTGCTTGAACCGCTGGCGGTTGGCCGTGTGAAGAAGGCTGTGCGTGAAAACCTCGGCAAGCTGAAGACTCTTCTGGAGGTCGGAACCGTTACGCTCCAGGATGGAAGAACCTTCGCCATCTAGGTTGTAAGCCCAGGCCCGCTCAACCCCTCACTTACAAGCTCACCATTGCCTCGTCACCATCCCAAGCGGCCTTTGGAATCCGGTCCTTCTACTATGGAACAAGCAGAGAGGGCAGCCATGTCCGATGTTGACCCGGCGGCAGACCCACAACATGCAGACCATTGGCGGGAGTTCCTGGTCACCGGTTCGAACGACCTGGAAAGCCGGGGACGCCGCCTGTTCGCCCATCTGCCGGATGACCCGCGCTGCAAAGCTTGCAACGCACCTTTCTCGGGTGTTGGGGGCCATCTGGTTCGAATCCTGGCCAACAAACGCCAATCGCAGCTGGACCCACGCTACTGCAACCAGTGTACGGACCATATGCGCAAGTTCCCCGGAGGCGCCGAGATCGATGTCAGCATGCTGTTCGCCGACGTGCGGGGATCGACGACGATCGCCGAGGGTATGGCACCGGGTGAATTCAGCAAGCTGATCAACCGCTTCTTTGGCGCGGCCACGGACGTTTTGCTCAAGACAGACGCCTTCATCGATCGCTTGATTGGCGACGAAGTAGTGGCCTTCTTTGTGCCGGGTCTGGCTGGCCCAGATCACGCCCGGGAGGCACTGACGGCGGCCTTTCACATTCTCAGCGCTACCGGTCATGGCGACCCAGACGGCCCTTGGATCCCGGTCGGGATTGGGGTCCACACGGGGGTGAGTTATGTCGGGACGGTTGGTACGCCGGGCGGTGCCATGGATATGACCGCCCTGGGTGATGTTCCGAATGTCGCCGCCCGATTGGCCTCTCAAGCCAAGGCCGGCGAAATCGTGGTCAGCGAAACCTTAGGAAGTGCGGCCGGGATCGACTTGGAGACCCTTGAGCATCGTCAGCTCCGCCTCAAGGGCCGTAAAGCCGCGGTGGATGTCAGAATCCTCAGGTTGAAGGATCGAAAGCCCCGGGCCGTCTAGGTCGCACTGCAGATTTGTGGAGGGCCGTGCTGGTGAACACCGCCTGGAACCTCAATCCTTCGCTTAGACCATATCGACAGTGCCACGTATTGGAATGGGCTGCTCCGGCCCCTTCGTGGCTGCTGGCCTTGACAGGTGTCAAAGCGATCAAGTCCAACAATCCAGTAGCAAATGATACGGGAGGTCAAACGTGGATGCCCGCAGGACTGAGGCTGCAGAGGTTGGAACAGGGACTTTCAACCCAATGCGAGATCGCCTGGGCATGGCGGCGTTTGTCGTCATGGTCCTGATGATCGCCTCCAACTTTGTGGCGGTTCGCTTTTCGAATCAAGAAATGGCGCCGTTCTGGGGGGCTGGCGCACGATTCGGAGGCGCCGTGCTCTTCGGCCTGCTGCAGTTTGGCCTGGGCTATGCCCTGCTGTACTGGGCGCTGTTGAAGGTTCCGGCCGGCTTGGGCTCGGTGATCATCGCCTCCGTTCCGCTGTTCACCTTGTTGA
>Ga0315535_1002318_pt1 | contig 12247 bp, 11 predicted proteins | sample SalMarSW160220MG_2_FD_203092 | JGI IMG/M metagenome (GOLD analysis project Ga0315535, IMG submission 203092) | Salt marsh sediment microbial communities from the Plum Island Ecosystem LTER, Massachusetts, United States - Salt Marsh Sediment SW1602-20 ...
TCATCAAGTTACATTGGATGTCATGCAGAGTGCAATCTACATGGCTGCTGGCGTTCCAATTACTCAAGCATCTGCTTACGAAGCTTTGCGAACACTCAAAGACACTGATAAAGAATCATCCAAACTCGGCTCTGCTAAGCGCTTACTTCTTGGCGGCGGTGATTATGATGAAGGATACGTCATTGGAGGTATGGAGGGTCTCGTAAAGAGAGTCGTTGAAACCATAAATGGTGATTATGTTCTCAATGCTCCGGTTGAGAAAATCAATACAATGGATGGAAAAGTAAAAGGAGTAACTGTGGCAGGTAGAAGCCTTTCACATTCTAGGATAGTCAGTAATATTCCACTATGGTCCATGAATAAAATAGTCCAATCCGAAATACCCGAAGCACGAGATTTTTTCGAGAAGTGGAGCAAGATGGAACCAACTCATGGAATTACTCTATGGCTTGGACTTGATAAAGTGGTCATCGGAGACCGAAAGAACAGGGTATTGGTTCATCCCAATCCGAATCGATGGATAGTATCAATCTCCAGTTTTGATCCAAGCTGTGCCCCTGAAGGAAAAGAACTGATAGCAATTGCAATGATGATTGAGCCTGGAAAATCTGTTGAAGAACATATAGCAGAAATGAAAGGAAATGGACTCGAGAAGTATCATCCAGGCATCTTGGATCACATCGAAATGGAACATGTCCAGACCTCATATGCTACACGTGCAAAATTAATTCCTGGCCAAACAGATCTTGATAGACCAGGACCGAGAACTCCTATCTCCGGACTCTACATTGTCGGAACTGATACTGCAGGTTCTGGTGTTGGCTTGCAGCAAGCAGCTCAATCTGCTGAGGGTGCGGTAAAAGCTCTACATAAGGATGGATTCTAGTCCTTAGTTGCCATTATTGAGAACATTAAGGGAACTTTGTCACTATTTCCAGGTATGACATACCTTCCATCATCTCTCTCAATCATAAATGGAAGAGCTTGGTATGTAGTCACATTAAACTCGTGGAAGAATTCAATTCGTAGACCTGCCTCAATGAGCGAGTTGATTATTCTTGACATCGGATGATTCCACTCATACGTCTTCATCATTCCCGTTTTTGCGTCCCTGTCTGCATAGGAACCCTCCGCTTCAAACATCTGAGGTTCTTTTCCTTGAAAATATGGATATTTCACTTGAAGACCCTCAGTATCTTCATCATCAAAGATGTATGAATATGGATGGAACTCACGGATATAGAAAGTACCTCCAGGGTTCAAAGAGTCAGCAATCACCTTTGCCCAAGCTTCAAGATCGGGTAGCCAAGTAAGGACACCGGCAGAGGTGAATACAAAATCGAATGTCTCTTTCAGAACCTTTCTTACATCGTAGACATTTGAACACACAAACTTTGCTTCAATATCTGCAGTCTTTGCCAAAGATGTTGCCAAATCAATCGCTTCGGATGAGAAATCAATCCCTGTAACTGTAGCTCCCATTCTAGCTAGAGAGAGCGTGTCCATTCCAAAGTGGCACATTAGATGAAGTAGGCTCTTGCCCTCTAGGTCTGGCAATTCATCTACTTCGATAGGATCAAGTGTCTGCTTCCCTTCTAAGAATCCCTTTACATCATAGAATTCCGATTTATAATGTGTCTTTGCTAGTTTATCCCAGAGTTCTTTGTTGGTGTTCATGTATGTGTCCATCGGAATCACGTATCTAGAAATTGTTGTGCGAACGTAAAGGTTATGTTTGGCCGATGTCGCGCAAGGTCTGACTACAAGGTCGGCTTAGGAGCCATTTCAAATGAAAATGATAGAAATCCGATTTCATGGAAGAGGCGGACAAGGTGGAGTCACAGCTGCCGAGCTACTTGCAAAAGCTGCGTACTATGATGGATACAAAGGTGTACAGGCATTTCCTTATTTTGGCGCTGAGAGACGTGGAGCGCCTGTCAAAGCATTCACTCGAATTGCAGATGAAGAGATTAATGTACGAAGCCAAATCTATACTCCTGACATTGTAGCAGTCCTTGATTCTACCATTCTTGATTTGATTGACGTTACTGAAGGTCTCAAGGAAGGCGGTAAAGTTGTTATTAATTCTCCAAAGAGTCCAGGTGAAATAGACCTACCCAACGGTCATGTTTACACATACGACGGAACGGGAATTGCGTTGAAGCGTGGGCTTCTAGTTTCTGGTCTCCCTGTAGTAAACACAACCATGCTTGGAGCATTTGCTAAAGCAACTGGTCTAGTTAAGTTGGAAACAGTCCAGAAGATAATTTGTGAGAACTGGAAGGGCAAAGTAGGCGATAGGAATGCCGAAGGAGCAAAAGACGCCTACGATATGTGCACTGATTGATTGCATGAGATATGCCTCATATGAGGTATCTACTCATCCAGTGTACTAATTTTCAGAAGCGATTAAGCATACATCCGTTCATATTGTCGACCACCAGCAGCAGCCTGTTTGCGCTGCATACCATCCACTTGCTGAGCCATCTCTTCCATCTTCTTACGAATTATCTCACTTCCTTCTATAAGCTCTTTGAGATCGATATTGAGGTTGTATAATTGGTTGAGTGCCTCAAGTAGCTGCTGTGCGCCGCCAGGGTCTGGAACCACAGTAATAGCTGGCGTAAGTAGAGCAAACCCAACCATTGATCTGCAGAGGGTTTCTGAGAGGATTGAACCTGCAATCCCTGTGATAATACCCTTATCGAGAATTTCCATTTGTTCATGCCTCGCAAGTTCAGGTATTTTCTCTTCTTCTGCGGCAAAGAGGACTTTGCGTTCTGATGGTATTCCTTGGACCGGTATTCCATCGAGAATAACTGTTTCTTTTACTCCCATGCTAGCTCCCCAATCAAGTAATGCGGAACTTACTGCATAGAGTCCCTCTTCAGCAACAGGAAGTTCTGCAGTGACTAAAAGCAGGTTGAGTTTTTTACTCCCATAAATTCTGAAAGGGTGACGAAGGCGACCATCTAGAAATACAGCGGCTGAGGGCATGTATTTCGATCTCAAGTGGGCTATTTCGTCCATTTTGAATTGCTCAATTATTGTGTGTGCCGCTATTGGTCCTACGACTCCCGCAGAGGGAAAACAACAGACCATTAGGGGATTATCAAGGTTCATCTCTTTTGTCTGAACAACATGTGCTTCTGGTGCACCTAGCACCTTCGCGTCGCAATCATCGGGCATAGTATAACCTCTTTAGAAACTGAACGTTCTCGCAATATTAAGCTTGAGTCATAGTGGTTCTATATAGTCATAGTGGTTCTATATGGATGAATACATAGATCACATTCGAAAATGCATCCTTAATCTTCTTCTCGATGTTATCTGAAATATCATGACTTATTGCCAAGGGGATAGACCCATCAACTTTACATTCTATAAGAAGTGACAGACCGCCATTTTCCTGTCTAACAATAACTTTGGAACATTCTGCACTTGGAGCTGCCGCTGATACAATCTCGTGAACGCCTTGAACAATATCCTGGGAATCTTCAGTGATATCTTTCGCTGTTCCTTCTATAAGTGATGTTTCCATATGGAGTGTCACGGTTAGAATCCTTGGAACTAATCTCTTAATTTCTTTCTCAATTCTTTCTGAAATGTTGTGTGCATCTTGCAATGTCAAGTCCGGAGTCATTTCAAGATCTGCTACTAGCTCAAGGCCCTCTTTCATTGTGAATACTCTTATGTTGTGGATGCTTTGGATATCCTTCTCTCTTCTACCAAGTACTTGGAGCTGGTCGTAGATATTCATTTTGACATATTGTTCAGAATTCATTTCTGCTGGCTCAATATGTACAACAACATCAACATTAGCAGCTAAATCACTTAGTTTCGATTCGATTGTGTCTGCGATGTGATGAGCTACACCTGTTGTTACTGTTTCATCTACTGTTACAACAATATCGACGAATAGGCCCGGTCCTGATGTTCTAGCACGAATTCTCTCGCAAGCAAGTACCCCTGGGATTTGATTACACACTTCCTGTATCTTTTCATTGATTCCTTCGGGAGCACGATCGACTAAGTAGTCGAATGACCTCTTTCCAAGGTTGTACGATACAAAGAGGATTACAATTGATACGCCGAGTGCACCAAGTGGGTCACCAATGGCAAATCCGAGTGACACGAAAATCAATCCAATAAGAACAACAACGGAACTCAGCATATCCGTTCGGAAATGAAGCGCATCAGCTTCGAGCGCTTGGCTGTTAAACTCCTTGGCTGTTTTAGAGAGCATCTGACTACGTTCATAATCAACAAAGATACTCACAAGCATCACAGCGATACCCCAGATATTTGGCTCGATGAATTCTTCTCCGACAATTCTTCGAAGCGCTTCGTATATGATCCAACCGGCGGTAATCCAAAGAAGAATTGTTTCTGCTAGAGCTGCAAAGTTCTCTATTTTTCCATGACCGTAAGGATGATCCGAGTCCGCTTGCTTGGAAGCTTTCTGTACTGCAATTAGTGTAATTCCTGCAGCTACAAGATCTAACCCACTGTGAAGCGCTTCTGAGATCACACCTAGTGAATTAGTAAAATACCCAACGACTAGTTTTAGAAGTGTCAGTAATAGAGCTGCTAGGACTGATAGTGCAGCTGCTCTTTCTACCCTTCTTCTTCCGTTGCTATTATTCATGGAACTCAATCACGAAGTGCATTTTAGTCCGATATAACGATTGCTGCATATTTCATTCTTTTTCAAAATTTGTGGGTAAGGTTATATCACCGGACTCTATTCTTCTGTTAAGGAACTAGTATTTGCCCGGTACATGGTTCCCTCTGGAGTAATTTTCTGATGAAGTTCAGAACTGAAGACATCATTCCCCCACCAATAGTCAAGCTGACTGAAGCTGCTAAACGGTTTATTGCTTCCCCTGACTTTCTTGACCTCGGACAGGGATTACCCGGTCACATCCCTCCAGAATCTGCAATAACAGCTCTAAAGGACCGTCTAAATCATCCCTCAACTCACCTTTACACTCCAGATCAAGGTCTCTTGGAGCTTCGAGAGGAGTTATCTCTGTATCTCCGCCAAAACACAGGGATTGATGTAGATCCCCAGAATGAACTCGTTATAACCGCAGGTGCTAACAACGCGTTCGCTGGAACAATCCTGACACTAATAAAGCAAAATGAAAATGTCATTATGCCAAGTCCCTATTACTTCAATTCCGTTATGGCAATAAAACTAGCAGGAGGAAAAGTAGTCGAAGTTCCAACTGAATCTAATTTTCAACCTAATCCTGTTGATATTGAAAAAGCAATAGATGCAAAAACTCGGGCAGTATTCTTAGTATCTCCAAATAATCCTACCGGCGCAGTTTATACTAAAGAGACAATCGACAGGATTGTAGACCTTTGTATTCAACATGATATTATTTTGATTTCTGATGAAACCTATTCCCGGATGGTCTTTGATGGAGCATCCCACTATAGTCCTAGATTGCGACGTGATGCAACTGACCATGTAATCACCCTTGGAAGTTTCTCAAAGGACTTTGGTATGAGTGGTTGGCGGGTTGGATTTGTAGTTGGACCAAAAGAATTCACGGATGAATATCTAAAAGTACAGGATACTGTTAGTATCTGTGCACCAACAGCAGGTCAATTATTGGCGCTTGATGTTCTGAAGAATGGACTTGATGTCATTGAACAAGAAATCGAACGTCTTAATCTGCTTAGAGACCTAGCTTATCTGCGGATTGGTGAGATTGACCAATTGGAGATAGCTAGAACGTCTGGAACGTTTTACATGTTTCCAAAGGTGAAAGGATGTACAGATTCTCGTGCTCTTGTCATGGATATTCTTCAATCAACAGGAACTTTGGTTTTACCTGGAGTCATCTTTGGAGAATCTGGAGAAGGTCATATCCGCATCTCAATCGGTCCACTTACACCTGAAGCAGTCGATAAGGCATTTGATCGCTTGAGTATGTATTTTTGCAAGAACTAGAGATCTTGATACATCTCCCATTCCCACTCTGTAACAATGTGATTTGAGTAGTGATTCCACTCTTCTCGTTTTAGTTTGATGTAATTCTTAGATATATCTGGTCCAATTGCATCCAATATCACAGAATCTGCTTCAAGACAATCGATAGCCTCTTTCAGTGAAGATGGCAACATTTTGATACCGAGTTTAGATCTATCCTCATCACTCATCTCGAAGATGTCTTCGCTTCGAGGTTCTGGTGGTTCAAGCTTTCTATTGATACCGTCTTTTCCAGCCGCAACAATGGCGCAGAAGAGAAGGTATGGATTTGCCATCGAATCACCTGACCTGAATTCGACAGCTGCTTTTTCACTCGAGCTAAACATGGGGATTCGAATGAGAGCAGTCCTATTCATCTCACCCCACGTAATGTACACTGGCGCTTCTTGATGAGGAACTAGGCGTTTGTATGAATTGACACTGGGATTTGCAATTGCAGTTATGGCTGATGCATGCTCAAGTAATCCTGCGATAAACTGCTTTGCTGTTTCAGAAAGGCCTCCAATTTCTGAGTCACCAAAGAGGTTTTTCTCACCATCCCATAATTGTAGGTGGCAATGTAGTCCACTCCCCGCTTCTCCAGCGAATGGTTTCGGCATGAATGTTACATCAATACCATGATCCCGAGCTATTGATCTTGCGATATTCTTGAATATCAAAATATAATCCGCCATCTTGCGAGCATCTTCAAAATCAAGCTCGATTTCTTGTTGAGCTTCTCCAACTTCATGATGAATCACTCTTGGTCTGATTCCTATCTCTCTAATTGCTGCTGATATTGAAAGTAAAACATCGATGCTTGGACTTCGTGGATGCGTGTCAGCATATCCTGCATCATCAAATGGTTCCCCTTCTGGAGTGATAAAATGAAATTCTGGTTCTACTTTGACCTTGAGTTGCATTTTACCTGGAAGATGCTCTTCATAGACACTTTGCAACCTTCCTCGTGTATCTAATGAGTAGAACTCCTTGCTTGGGCCAGTAGCTTCTTTCTTTCTCACATAACACATTACTGCCGCTGTTCTTCGTCCAATCAAAGGAACTTCGATGAGAGTTGAAGGATCCGGGTCTAATCTTAAATCAGAGGCTTCTACATGAGCCAATCCGATAACAGAACTGCCATCACAACTTGTCCCCTTCTTCAATGCTGGATCCGTTGCTAATGCTTTCAAGTCATCAACAGGAGTACAAGGTACAATCATCGCCTTCATACTACCGAGAATATCTGTAAATCTCAATTCGATATTTTCAATCTTCTCTGACATGATATCATTCCCCGGAATCCGCGAACCAGAGGTGTTCAATACTGGTTTAAAGGTCTTGTTTTATCCCCAAAGTTCCTTATACCACGCTTTTGCTGCATCACCAAGCTCAAGTTTGATAGAACCACTAACTACGCTGACTTCTTCGTCCTCTTTAATCTCAAAATTCAAACCCGCGATGGTGATGTCATTCTTACCCAGATGCACATTTCCGATATTTCTAGCATGCATTCTAACAACCCTTTTTCCACCGTCTATAATCAACATCTGATCTTCATACGTGATGATGCATTTTGCTTTGAACTTGTGGTCTTTGAAACTTCCCAAGTGTATCTCTAAGTTATTGAACTCTGATTTTACTTCATCAGCTCTCATTGGTCTCACAGATTCTTGATTAACGAACACTCTTATGAACCATATCTAGCGGGCAATATTTGATTCGAAAGATAGAAACCTGTTGGTATCATACTAGTTCAGTGAATGAGATGAGAAAAGGACTTCATATTGGAACAAGTGGTTGGTCCTATGATAAGGACTGGAAAGGTATATTCTACAACTCGGGAACATCCATGCTTCAGCAATATCTCTCGTATTTTGAAACAGCGGAGATCAATTCCACCTTCTACGCTCTCCCCCAACCAAAATTCGTGAATCATCTAAATACCCTCGATGAGAATGTTTTTTTCACTGCCAAACTTCCGAAGAAAGTTACTCATGACACACGTCTGGATCTTACAGGTGAAGGTGGAGCAATTCTTGCTGAGTTCTTTCGACTTCTTGAGCCACTCCAGGAACGTATTCCCGTACTGTTGATTCAACTGCCTCCTTGGATTATGTCATCAATGGCTGACCTTGAGACCTTTCTTGCTGCATTAGATTCTTCATATCGATATGCAATCGAATTCAGGGACTTCTCTTGGTTGACAAATAAGGTCTGGAGCTTACTGGAAGATTATGGTATTGCAAACGTTATTGTTGATGAGCCCAAACTCCCCATCGATCTTCGAATCACTGCAGATTTTTCATATATCAGATGGCATGGACATGGAGAGAATCCTTGGTTCAACTACCGATATTCAATAGATGAACTACAAGATTGGATTCCTCGATTAGAACAAATTACCGACATTGTGGAAACTACTTTCGGATACTTCAACAACCATTTTGCTGGAAATGCACCACTCAATGCGCTACAGATGCTCTCTCTTCTCGGAATAATCAGTTCTCGACAAGAGCGAAAGCTAGAATCTATGCTTGAATCAGATGTCTTTCTGCAAACAACTTTAGATGAATTCTAGTAAACTGATTGAATTTGGGCCCTTCCTTTTTTAAAATCGAAGGACCTCAAATCAAAAATTCAGGTTGTTCTTATCTTCGTTTCAGCACAACACCTACGATAACTAAGAGGACTACTGCACCTGCTCCTCCGACTATAAGGTATATTTCTGTTCCAGTTGAAGCCCCATTGAACGTGTTATATTCAGTGTCTATGACTTCTGCCGAACCATCTTCATTGACATTCGCAGCAGCAGTGAAGTATTCTAGATCTATGGAAACGCCTACATCATATACATCTGCCGAGAAAAATCCAGTTATACCAGTTTCTAAATTAGTGATATAGTTGAGTCGAGTATATTCATCAATATATGTGGCATTGAAATGAGTGCTGTTGAATTGATAGTAACTCGCCATATCCTCCATTTCTTGAGGTGGTCCAAATCGATTGACCTCAGTCAGATTGAAATTCGTACCGTTAGCTAAACTGGCACTTACAGGTAATATGAGCCTAATGAAAGCACTACCTTCATCTCCCATTTGGTAGTAATCAACTTGTTCTCCATTCACATACATATACACCCATGTTGGGGGCGCTTGAATATCAAAGAACATATCACCATCTGTCGGTGGATTTGCTACGAATTTGAATTGGACCACATCTCCAAGACCAAGCTGTTTATCACCCAATGGAAATGACATTGATTGATTTTCGCTCTCTGCGGATGTGACTTTCCAACCAAAGATTGCATTTGTTGTAACACTCGAGTGCCATGAAATCATGTTGCCAGATTGAGCTACAGCAAATGAACTACTCATAAACAAAAAAACTGTGAAAAACATAGCCAAAATTAATTTTGTAGGAATCTTTCTCATATTTTATAATCCTTCATAACTCATTATGAAACTTGAGTGAAAATTCGAGTCCTTTGTGCTCTAATAAGTCTACATGTAATATCCCGATGAATTTGACTAGGCTTCTGAAAATAATAGAGGATGGATCATTATGATGGAATCTACGATTCTTCAGATAGTCATCTTGTGTTGCCCATTTTTTAGACAATACGTTTGAAAACAAAGCTTCCTCTTTAGCTCTATACACTGCAAAAGACTGCCATCTCGAAAGCTTGATAAGCGGACCCAAGACACGAACCCGAGTCAGGTGAATAATTGATGAGCTTTGAAATTATTGCTGAGCCTAAAGTCAAGTGTCCTAAGAGTTCGGAATCCAGACGTGGTCGTGGTTTCAGTAGAGAAGAGACCTCTCAAGCAGGGCTTACTATTGATGATGCTCGTAAGATGGGCCTAATTATAGATCTCAGGCGAAAATCCATTTATCCTGAGAACGTCGAAGCTCTCAAGCAGTACATGAAAGATTTGGAAGAAATCATTGCTGCACTTTCTAAGGAAGAAGGAGTTGTTGCTAGTAGTTCCGATGATGTAGTAGCAGAGCTTGCAACACTTAAAGCTGTCAAAGCATCTGAAGCACCTCTATTGTTTGAAGCAGGAATAAAGTCAATATCCGATCTAGCATACTGCGATATAACCAAGGTTGCTAAAAAAACAGGAATAGACGAAGATCGTATTACTGCAATGGTAAAGGCTGCACTGAAGAAAGTGTAATATACCATAATCATATCCTGAGGTGATCGAGCTGGACTACTCACAGCTCATATCCAAATTATCAAAACCACCTACGGTGCCGTATCCTGTAATCCTTCCTGATTTCTTTGTCGATCATTTCGTACTTGTACCCACACTTGAAGAATTCATTCAAGATATCAAGAAACTTGCACATCAAGGCGGCGGCAACTTGCTAGGGAGTAAACAATTCATCCGCCGTGGAGGTAACTGCGTAAATACCGCTTCAGCTCTTTTTGCTTTGGGCATTGATTCAAAACTAATCGTGACTACTGATGAATATGGTAAATCACTTCTTGAAGCCCTTGCACCATCGGGTCTCGACCTTAGGCATATTCATACAGATGGACAATTATCAAGTACGGTATCATTAGAAACTGAATTTGAAGGGCGCAAAGTTAATGTCATGGTCAGTGATAGTGGCTCGGCATCTGATTTCAAATTCTCAGACCTTAGTTCCGCAGATATTCAATTAATCAAAAATAGCGGTCTCGTGGCACTTGTCAACCTGAATCACAACAAACATGGCGCTAATCTTGCACATGATCTTTTCAAGATGGTTAAGGAATCTACTCGCGCAATAACCTTCATGGATATAGGCGATCCATCAGGCAATGTTGAATTAATTGAACCTCTTCTGAAAAAAGCAATTAAAAGTGAAAATCTTGACATTCTCGGTCTCAATGAGAATGAGGTTGGTTGGCTATCATGGGCGCTCACGGGTCAAGAACATTGGTTGAATATTGTGAAGAATCCTACGGATTGGATCAAAGGTGCGAAGTTAATATCACAGGTAACTGGTATTCGCGTCATTTTACATACTCCACACTTTGCGGCTAGCATTGTTGGAGATGCTGTTGTCTCAGTCCCTGCATTCCAAGTTGAAACCAAAATTGCCTGTGGTTCTGGCGATGCATTCAATGCAGGACTTATCTATGGGCTACTTCTTGATTTAGACCATATTGAACAGCTGATTTTAGCAAATGCAGTTGCAGCAATGTATATTTCATCACAGGACTCTAGCCATCCTAGCAGAAACGCAGTGATACGTTTTCTAAAATCAAAACCAGCAGTTTCAAGCAATGGTAAAAAGTTACTTATGGAGTGATTACACCTGTTGAATGGGAATTTAATCGCTAAGCTAGGTGTAAAGATTTGCAACTTGAACGTGTGCTGACAAAATTGAAGTTTGATGAGTCAGTACTAGGCTATGCATTAATCACAAATGATGGTCATCCCTTTCTATCATTTTCACTTCCTGATGAAGTTCTACCACGAATAAAAGGTACTCTCAAAATTCATGCAAACGACTTGAAGTTGATGAATATCCTTTCAGATCAAGGTAGTGTGGTTCTTGCTCGAGTTAATCCGAAGTGGGTGCTTGCAGTTCTCTTTGAACCTGAGCTTCATCTTGGTGGAGCTCTGTCACGAACTCAAGCTGTGGTCAGTCTCCTTACTCAAGTAGATTTACCACCTCCTCCAATGGCTGCACCAGAACCCGAAATCGCTGTAGTTCCAGAACAGCCCAAATCTATTGTTCAAGAAGTTGAAAAAGAATCTATAATTACTAAACAAGTTGAATCTGTTCTCCAAGAAATGGAGGAAGAATCAGAACCTGAAGAAATTGAGGTTTTTCATGGCTGTGTTGTATTGCGAGGGAAGAACTACAATGATGCAGTATCCCTTGACTCAAAACTGAACTTAGCGTTGAAAAGGGCTTACGCGAATCTTGGTGTCGATATTCTTTTAGTCATTGACGAGAAGATGACCGTCTACAAGATTGCTGAGAAATTAGCAAAACCTGTTGAACGAGTGTTAGACGCAGTCACATGGTTTGTGAAGAATAGCATTGTTGATGTTGAATGTCCTGACCATCAGGATCCCGAACAGAAGGAACTTGTTGAAATGCCTCTCTTTGAAGGAAAAATTGACAAGGCCAAAAAGCAACATCGCGCTGTGCTTGAACTCTGCGATGGAACACGATCACTTCAACAGATTGCAAATGTTCTAGGAATCCCATATTTCGATGCTCTACAATGTACTATTCCATATCGTGGAAAATCGC
>Ga0315535_1002321_pt1 | contig 12243 bp, 9 predicted proteins | sample SalMarSW160220MG_2_FD_203092 | JGI IMG/M metagenome (GOLD analysis project Ga0315535, IMG submission 203092) | Salt marsh sediment microbial communities from the Plum Island Ecosystem LTER, Massachusetts, United States - Salt Marsh Sediment SW1602-20 ...
AGGAGGGCGGCGAGCCAACCGGTGCGTTTGAGGGTGCCGGCCAGCCGGAGGAGCGGTCGGATGTATTGCTGGCCGTAGACGACGCGTTCGACGCCGGGGAGCGCCGAGATGCTGCTGGCGTTCGCTTCGGCGCGGCCGGGGCTGGAGAGCAGCACATCGAGGCCGTTAGGGAAGGGGTTGTCGGTGAAGACCGAACGGAGGTCGACCTGGCCAGTGAAGGCGCGCTCCATGCGGTCCAGTTCCGCTTGCTTGCTTATGAAGGTGACGGAGCGTACGCCGGGCATCTCCTGGATGCGGTGGGTGAGCACCGAGGGGTCGGCGCTGGAGGTGAGCAGGACACGCATGCGCGCCTGGTGTCGGAGCAGGCTGGTGAGCGACTCCGTGCCACGGGCGGTGAGTGCGACGGAGCCGGTGAAGCCGACGGCGAGGGCGATCATGAGCACAACGGCGATGGCGGCGAGGGCGTTGCGTGAAGTGCCCTCGCGCGCGTCGCGCAGAAGGTAGTAGAGGGTCCAGAGCGTGCGGCTGGGGGCGGATGTACTGCGGTTCATGGGTGGCTTGGGGGCCGCGCGACTCCGGGGCTCGGCTGCCCGCTTGGGGAGGATTCGGCTTCATCGAACAGGGTGCCGTCCTGAACGCGCACCACGCGGCGGTTGGCCCAGCGGATGAGCTCGAGCGAGTGCGTGGCGATGACGATGGTGGGCGACCACTCGTCGTGGATGCGTTCGAAGATGCCATGGATGGCGCGAGCGGCGTCGATGTCGAGGTTGCCGGTGGGCTCGTCAGCGAGGACGACGGGCGGGCGGTGGATGAGCGCGCGCGCCAGCCCGACGCGCTGCTGCTCGCCGCCGGAGAGCTGGCGCGGGAAGCGGGCGGCGGCGTAGGTGAGGCCGACGGCCTCGAGCATCGCGGCGGCCCTGGCCTTGGCCCCGCGCGGCGACAGGCCCAGGATCTCCGCGCCGTAGGCGACGTTCTCGAAGGCGGTCTTCTGCGGCAGCAGGTCGAAGGACTGGAACACCAGTCCGAGCCGTTGCCGGACGCGGAAGTGCGGTGTTGAAGCGAGGTCTGTACCGAGGACGCGGGCGTGGCCGCGGTCAGGCGCCACCGCTCCGTAGAGCATTCTCAGGACGGTGCTCTTGCCGGCGCCGGAGCGTCCTACCAGGAAGACCCACTCGCCGGTGGCGATGCGGAGGGTGGCGTCGGCCAGCACCGGTCGCTCCGTGCCCGGGAACCGCTTGCTGACGCCGTCCAGCTCAAGGGCGTGAGCCTGGCGGCTCGTGAGACCGACTTGCGCCGCGCTCATCGCACCTTGCTCCAGGCATCGTGGGCCTTCACGAGGAGATCGGGAAGGGCGCCGGAGCCCTGCTCCACGAGGTTGTAGTCCTTGTTGAGGAAGCCGACTTCGACGAGGCCCATATGGGTCCACAGATTTCCGGCGACGGCGGGGTCCGCCTTCTTGAGCTTGGGGAACGCAGTGTGGATCAGGTTGTCGACCGGTTTCCAGGTCTCCCTGGCTGCGTCGTACGAGCCGGCGCGGAGCGAAGCGTTGACGCTCCTCGCGTCCGCCACGGCCTGGGTCCAGTCCTTGTCGGTCAGGCCGTGACCGCAGGCCGTCAGGAGCACCAGGATCGACAGCACCGCGCATGTGAGCGTCCCATGACGCGCTCGAACCTTGCTCATCGCGCTCCCCGTCCTCGAGGGCGTTGTGTGCCCACCGACTTACGACACCATCCGGTCTTGAGCGCTGAATGAGGCAGGGTAGGACCCTCGGGGGGAAGCTGCCGCCGGCCGCTCATCCCTGGTGGATGACCTTCCGGGCCTGTCGCTGGAGCACGCGCATAGGGGCGGTCGATTCGATGTAGAGGCGCTCCTTGCCGCTGGCGTCGATCAGGAAGAAGCCGGTGCTGTGGCTGGCGTTGGCGCTGAACTTCCCGATCTGCTGCTCCTGCACGTCGACGTGGTAGGCGTTCCAGACCGGTCGGAGCTGGTCGACCGTGCCGGTGAGGAAGTCCCACCGGCGTGGGGTGACGGCCCCGGGCTCGGTGGCGATGGCGGCGGGTTTGCCGACACGGTCGAGCCAGGGGTCGGCGGATACCGCCACGATGGCGAGCCGGTCCGCGTTGCGGCCGAGCCGCTCCTGGAGATCGGCCATGGTCTTGAGCGTGGTGGGGCAGAGGTCCTTGCAGTGACCGTCCATGAAGGTCAGCAGAACGGCCCTGCCGCGGTAGTCCGCTAGTGAGCGAGGGGCGCCTTGCTGGTCAACGAGGTGGAAGGCCGGCGCCGGAGTCGGGTCTAGTTCGGTCCCCTGATAGCCGTTGCGTTGTGGGGTGAAGCTCTTGGCGACCAGACCGCCGGCGACGATCACGGCGGCGGCCAGAACTACCCAGGGGAGGGCGCGTCTCAGTGAGGAACCGGACTTTCCGCTCACGGTCGTTGGCCTTTCCGAGGGAGGTTGCTTTCGCTGACGCGGGGGCCCGCGCGTTGGAAGCGCCCTGCTGCAGAGGTTAGCATGGCGCTTCGAGCTGGCGTTGCGGTTGCCGGGGTCCGGTCGTTGGGCGGGTGGGGCCGGGGCGCGCGAGCGTCGGTTCGGTATCATGCCGAGCACGGGACATGCCGGGGCGACGTCGGGTGCGCCCCTGGAGGAGGCGATGGCGATGAAGCGCGTGATCGCGTTGTTGGTGACGGTGGTCTTGGCTGCGCTGGTGTCGGGGGCGTCGGCGCACGAGCTGAAGACGGCGGGTCCGTACGACGTGCTGCTGGGGTTCGTGAACGAGCCGCCGGTGACGGATACGTTGAACGGGCTGGACCTCATCGTGCGGTCGAGTGCGGACGAGAAGCCGGTGGACAACCTCGAGAAGAGCCTGGACGTGACGATCGTGGCTCCTGACGACTCGTCGTCGAGGTCGCTACCGTTGTCGGCCGTCGATGGATCGCCGGGTCACTACACCTCGCCGTTCATCCTGTCGCAGCCCGGTGTCTATGCGTTGAGGGTGCACGGCTACATCGGTTCGACGCAGGTCGACGTGACGTTCCGGAGCGACGAGGTCGCGCCGGCATCCTCGATCACGTTCCCGTGAGGCTGGTGTGCATGGGCGCGTCGTCGGTTCGTTGGATCGTCGCTTTCATGCTCTTGAGCCTTTCGGTGCCGGCGTGGGCGCACGCGCATCTGACGGCGTCGACGCCGGCCGATGGTGCGGTGGTGCGGAGCCCGCCGGCCTCGCTGCAGCTCGACTTCACGGAGGCGGTGCAGAAGCGCTTCAGCTTGTTCGTGGTCCTACCCTTGTCGGTGCCCGTTGAGGCGGGCGAGAGCGCGCACGATCGCAGCTTGCGGGTGCACGCGTTGGCGGCGCAGCTCGCGGACACGGTGATGGCGGACAAGGGCGCGGTGAAGGGCCGGGTGGATACCGGGCTGGCGCATCCGGGCGGCGCGGCGACGCAGGTGACGATCGAGCTCGCCCGGGATCTCTCGCCGGGAACCTACGTGCTGGTGTGGCGTGCGCTGTCGGTGGACACGCACGTGACGCACGGGATCGTGGTGTTCACGGTCGCATCGGGCGGTTGAGCCGTTGGCAAGCGCGCTGCAGGCCTGGCTGTTGCTCGGATCCGCTCTGCTGATCGGGGCGGCCCTGTTCCCTTCGACGATCGGGCGCTCGCTGCTGGCGCCCGTCCATCGGCAGCGCCAGCGCGTCGCCTTGTGGGTGGGCGCGGTGCTCGTGGCGGTGGCGGCCTTCGCGCAGGTGGTGCTGTCGCTGCGCGCGGCGCTCGGCGCACCGACGTTCGAGACGGTGGTGAGCTACCTGATCACCACGTTGCCGGGGTGGATGGTGCTGCTTCGCGTCGTGCTCGCCGCCCTGCTGGTGGTGGCCGGGCGGCAAGCGTTTCGGGCCCCGGGGTGGTCCTTGTGGATTGCGTTCCCCTCATCCCTGGCTCTGGTGTTCGCGGTGGCAATGGTGAGCCATGCTGCGGCGACGGGGAGCCCGCTGCTGCTGCTGAGCGATGGCGTGCATCTGGCTGCGGGCCTGCTGTGGGTGGGATTGGTGGCGATGCTGGCGTGGTTGCCGGCGTGGAGCTCGGAGGAGGAGCCGGCGCTGGCCGTCGCGGCGCGGAGGCTGTCGCGCGTGGCGCTCTGGTGCGTGGTGGTGGTGCTGGCGACGGGCATCCTGGCCGCAGTGGCGGAGCTGTTCGGGGTCGCTGCGTTCGTGACGACCCCGTACGGCCGCACGCTCCTGCTGAAACACGGGTTGTTCCTGGTGGTGCTCGCGCTGGCGGCGTCGCACCGGCTGCGGGGGTTGCCGCTGTTCTTCCAGGCGGGTCGGACGGCGCGCTTCCGCGGGGCGCTGCGCTTCGAGTCGCTGGTGCTGCTCGAGGTGGTGGTGGTGACGGGGCTGCTGACGACGCTGCCGCCGGCGGTGGAGGCGCCTGGCGTGCAGGCCGCCGCGGCGTCGTCCGCGGCGCCGTCACCATCGTCGTCTCCCGCCCCGTCGTCTCCTGCCCCGTCTTCCGCGTCGCCGAGCCAGCCCGGAGCCTCCGGCGGGGGAGGCTCCTCCGCAGCCGCGGCAGGCGCGCCGGCGGCCCCTTCGGCGCCGGGAGCGACGGCGGCGTCGATCGGGGCGCGGTGGGGGGCGCAGTTCGGGAGCGACGCGGCGGACCGTGCCACGGGGGTGGCGGTGCGCGCGGACGGGTCGGTCGTGGTGGCCGGAACGACGAGCGGAGCGATGGCGGACGCAGCGAGTGCGGGGGAGAGCGACGTGTTCGTGGCCGCGTACGGGGCGGACGGCACGCGGCTGTGGTTGCGGCAGTTCGGGGGCAAGGGCTTCGACCGCGCGACGGGCGTGGCCGTGGACGCTCGGGGCGACGCGTACGTCAGTGGCTACACCAGCAATCGCATGCCGAAGGGGGACAGCGTGGGTGCCGGGGATGCCTTCCTGGCCAAGCTGGCGCCGGACGGGATGTTGGCCTGGCTCCGTCAGTTCGGCACGACGGGCTCGGACTTCGCGCGGAGCGTGGCGGTCGACCCGACGGGCAACGTGTTCGTGGCCGGGGACACCAACGGCACCCTGGCGGGGCAGGGGTACGCCGGTGGGAACAGCGACGCCTTCCTGGCGAAGTACGACGCGAGCGGCGACCTGGTGTGGCAGCGGCAGTTCGGTGGTCCCGGGGCGGACAAGATCAACGGGATCGCGACCGATGCGGCGGGGAAGGTCCTGGTGACGGGCGCGACGACCGGCGCGCTCCCGACCAACCGCGCGCTGGGCGCTTCGGACGGATTCGTCGGGGAGTTCGACAACAACGGGCAGCGGCTGTGGTTGCGGCAGTTCGGCAGTGAGGGCGCCGACTTCGCGTATGCCGTTGCGCCCGGTAGAGACGGCGGCAGCTTCGTCACCGGCGATACCTACGGGAACCTGCCGGGCCGGGTGAACAGCGGCAACATCGATGGTTTCCTGGTGCACTTCGATCGCAATGGCAACCTCGCCTGGGTGCGGCAGTTCGGTCACGATGGGGCGGTGTTCGGGTATGCGGTGGCGGTGGATCCGGCCGGCCGGGTGCTGGCGGGGGGATGGAGCAACCAGGACCTCGGCAGCTCCGATCACGCGATCGGGCGGTGGCGTGCCTTCGTCCGCGATTTCGGGCGTGCCGGCGACGGCACGTCCGTGCGGCAGTTCGGGACGAGCGATGGGGAGAAGCCGCTGTCGATCGCGCTTGGGCCTGCTGGCGACGTCTTCGTGGCGACCAGTGGCACGTTGGCTGCCGGCGCGGAGTCGGACTCCTCGAAGCCGAGTGGCTCTGCCAACGACGTGCTGTTGGTGCGGTTCCCGCCGCTGCCTTGAGTCCGAGGTGGCATCGACCGTTTGCGCGTCGAGTAGCCGATCGCGGCTCCGTGGTGCTGTCGGTAGGGTGCCGGGTTCCTCTCTTCCGGGGCCGGGTATCGGAGCGTTCAGCGACTCGGCGCACTGGTCTAGGCTGGTTCCCGAGGCGCGCTCCCGCTCACGGTCTTCCTCGAGGTCGGATGGTTCGACGCCATGGCCGGAAGAATGTTCGCACGAACGCTGTGCTGCACGTAAAAACTAACCATAGGGCACTACCGCTGGTGAGCGATGATTCTTCGGCGGTTGGTCAGAGGGCTCCGTTCGTCCCGACAGGCCGAACGTTGGTCGTGTCTGACAGGCCTGAGTCGGAGGTTCGGCCTAGTGCGATCGGGCGCCGCCGATGCGGCCGGAGCCGGCCCCGGAACACCGTGGTCAGGGCCAAGTGCAGGCGCGACCTCGCAGGCCCTTCCAGACGGTCAATCGAGGCTTGCTAGCAACGCGGCGATGATGAGTTCTGCGGCATGATCGATGTCGTAATCGGAAGGCAGGTCGCGGACCAGGGGCATGAGGTCGTCGCGGAAGCCTTGGTGCGTGAGCTTCTGCCGGAGGTTGGCGATCGCGCTCTTGGCGGTCAGGGTGTCGGGTCTGTAGGGTTCGAACGCCTCGAGGATCTGCGTTGGATCGAGGGCCAGGCGTTCCAGGGCGAGCCATAGGTCGAAGACGTCTCTGCCTTTTCGGCGTTGGTAGAGGGCTCGGATCTTCGTGGCGACGAGTTCTTCCACTCGGAACGTTGTCACGGTGGCGCTTCCGTTCCACCATCGGGAGTTCACGTCGTGTGGAAGGTAGAGCAGGGGCAGCGCTGGCGTTCGCTCGTTGGTCGTGATCTCGATCTTGATCTTGAGCGTGGTGCCGGATTGGGCAGGGGCGCGCCAGAACACTTTCGGCTGCTGGCTGATCCGGGTGCTCACGTTGAATCCGAGTTGCTGTCCTAGGTCGGTCAGTGCGTTGGTCACGGGTTCGATGCCGCCTGGTGTTCTTCGGACGTAGTCGAGATCTTCGCTGTATCGGAGTGGGGAGTCGAGGTGAAGCTTGTGGAGGGCTGTGCCTCCGCGGAAGATGAGCTCGTCCTTGAGGTAGGGGTGATCGGCGATCTCGCAGATGGCGCGTGACAGGAGGAGGTCTTGTTCCACTTGATCGCGGGTTGGCCATGGCCGTTCGGTGGCCCACTCGGTGATGGCGTCGTAGGGGATCATGTTTCGGGCTCGATGTCGGTATTGATGATCAGGGACCAGTCTTTGTCGATCGGCCCTTGTGATGATTCGCTGGCGTCGAGTTTGCTCGGGGCGTGGCTGGCGTCGGCTGCCCAGACTTGCAGTTCGGCTAGATCGTTTCGGTCGGTGAATTGTGTCAGTAGCCAGCCGAGGCGTCGTGCTGCGGCGGCAGGGAAGTGGGGGCTCAGGTCCAAGGCCTTCTGGATGGAAAGCTTGGGCTGTTCGGCGAGTTCGATGAGGACCGTGGCTGCTGCATCCATGCCGCCTGCGATGCGTGGCGCGTCGCAGAGATCGAGTGCTGTGGCTTCGATGGACGCAACGCGGGCGGTCCCGGAGCGCGTTTGCTTCTCGATGACGGGAATGAGGGGTACGCGTGAGCGGCTGGCGAAGCGGAAGTGGGTGCGGCCGACCTTCCGGTCTCGGACGGTGTGTTCAACCGCGACTTGGAACTGCTGAGGGGCGTGGTGGCTTGCGCCGTGGATGGCTGCGGCGGAGAGCCAGCCCACGTAGTACTGGATCCCGAGGTGCTTCATCAGGGGATCGATGATCTCGACGCCTTCGGGAGCGCCCCAGAGGCGATACTCGGGGGGAACGGCGATCCAGAGGCCCGCGGCGGGATTGGTCCAGTGACCCCGCTTGGCCGGTGCATGGAGTCGCTTCCTCACCTGGTCTCGGGATACGCCGAGGAGGTGCGCGATCTCCCCGGTCGTCATGCTGCTCCTACCGCGCGATAGCGCCCAGTCCGCCAGTTCGCTGGCCTTGGGTGGGTCCTCGTCCCCGCTCCTTGTTCGCTCCATATTGCAGATTGTCCCGGAAATCGTGACGTTTTGCAAATGTGCGCTAACGGCTCCTTGCCGGTTCGCGTACGACCCTTGCTCGGAGCCTGAGCGGCAGTGCCCCAATGACGACCTTGCGGGTCCATTGCCGGCACGAGCAGGCATATGCGGAGCTTCGGGGCTGGAACGGGAAGATCTTGGTGGTTTCGACTGCGCTGGCGGTCGGCCTCAAGGCGTGCAGCGGTTCGGGAGGCTCATCAGGTAATCCGACCAACACTGAGGCGTCTCCCTCCGGAGTTGACGCCTCGATGCCAATGCCGAAAGAATGTTCGCACGAACGCTGTGCTGGACGTAAAAACTAGGTACCTGACACTACCGCTGGTAATCGGGCGATGATTCTTCGGCAGGTGGTCAACGGGGCGCCACAGGTGGTTCCGCTGATAGGGGCTCGTGGGCGACCGGCTTGGGGCCCAGGCGGTTCACCAACACGTAGTTTCGCGCCCCTCGCGAGGTCGAACATCATGCGCGGAGTTGTCCACGGCATCGAGCCAACTCCAACTGCTTCTCGGCGGCAACGCCCGTTGTGATTGTGATGACGCTCGAGTCCTAGGGCTGGAGCTCAGGTGCGGCGCCGGCCTGACGCTGTCAGAGATGCGTTGCGAGCCCGGCCGTAGGCTGTGCCCACGAACGGTGTGGCGGGGGGGGGGCCGGCCCACGGGAACAGCGAGATGAGTCCGATGTGGATGGGGACGGCGATGCGGACCCTGCGAGTGAGGATCCAGTGGAAGCGTTCCTTGGCGGACGGCGCTGTGATGGTGGGGCCCGAGTGCGCTCGGTTTGGGTTCCACGGGAACGCTCACGGCTCTCTTGCGGGCCACCGTGGTGTTTCTGGGTGTCTTCTTGCTAGCGGTGCCGGTTGCCTGAGGGGTTTGGAGGTATCGCCCTGGGGGAGGGGTGCGGGTTTGCCGTGTAGGTAACCCTGCTCGTAGTCGATCCCCTGTTGTTGGAGCCAGTGGTGTTGGGCTTCGGTTTCCACGCCCTCGGCGACGGTTCGGATGTGGAGGCTGTGGGCGTACCTGGCGATGGCCTGGACAAGAGTCTCGTCGCTGGTTCGTCGGCCGATGCCGTGGATGAAGTGGCGGTCGATCTTGACGGTGTCGATGGGGAGGGTGCGGAGGTAGGCGAGGCTGGAGTAGCCGGTGCCGAAGTCATCGAGGGAGATGCGAAAGCCGAGGTCGCGTATGGTGCGGAGGGTGGTGGCTGCGCGTTCGAGGTCTTCGAGGCTGGCGCTTTCGGTGACCTCGAGCGTGATGCGGGTTGGTGACACGCCGTGCCGTTCGGCGACGTCGCGGAGGTAAGCGGTCAACGTGGCATCGGCGAGCGATGGGGCTGACAGGTTGATTGCGATGCGCGCGTCTGGTCGATGCGTTTGAAGGGTGGCCATGGCGAGGACGGCTCCCTTGTAGATGGCGCGGTCGAGGTGGCGGATGAGGCCTGTGCGTTCGGCAATGGGAATGAAGGTTCCGGGGCTGATGGGTCCGCTGGCGTGGCTCCAGCGTGCAAGGGCTTCGTAGGCGACGGTGGTGGTGTCGCGGCTGGTGACGATGGGTTGGTAGTGGATGTCGAGGTCATCGTTGAGGATGGCGTCGCGAAGGTCGGCTTCGAGGCTGAGGTGTTCGCTGGTGGTGCGGGGGTCGGTGGGGTCGAAGTAGACGTAGGGGAGCTGGCGCGCTTTGGCCTCGCGCATGGCGGTTTCGGCGTGTTGCAGTAGCTCGTCGATCCCGTGTCCGTGCTGTGGGTGGCAGGCGATGCCCATGCTGAGGCTGATGCGGAGGCGTTGCTGGTCCAGGGCAGTGGCGGTTTCGAGGGTGGTGGTGATGTGGTCGGCGGCGAGGCGTGCGTCTTCGGGGGTGGCCTCGTTGAGGAGGAGGGCGAAGTCGTCGCCGCCGATGCGGGCAAGTGTGTCGCCGGCGCGTGCGCGGCGGTGGAGGGCGCGGGCGACGGACTGGAGTACCGCGTCTCCGGCTCGGTGGCCGAGGGTGGCGTTGACTTCGCCGAATCTGTTGATGTCGGCGTAGATGAGTGCGGTTGGTCGTTGGTGGCGGTCGTTGTGGGCAAGGGCGGTGGTGGCGGCTTCGGTGAAGTAGCGGCGGTTGGGTAGGTTGGTGAGGTTGTCACGGAAGGTGCGTTGGGTCAGTCGTCGTGCGAGGATCCAGAGGGTGACGAGGAGGAGGGCGAGCACGCCGGCGGTGGTTCCCAGCGCCATGTTGCGTGCGTCACGTGCGGCGGAGAGCAGGGGGCCGGCGTCGAATTCGAGGCTGACGGCGCCCGTGCCGGCCGGCTCGCCTTTGGAGGTTACGAAGGTGATCGGCGTTACCACGACGAAGACCTGGCGCGGGGACCCGGAAGGAGTTGTGCGGAGGAATTCGACTGAGTCGTCGGCTTCGAGGCGACTGAGTTTGCGTGGCGGGATGAAGCGCTGCCCGACTTCGTCGGGCTGATCACCGAGTTGGATTACTCCGTTGCTATCGAGGACGTCAACGTCCTGGGCTTCGATCATGGTCTTGAGTTGGGCGCGAAAGCGTTGCCACCAGATGGTGTCGCTGGGAGGCGGGCCGATGGTGACCTGTTGTCCGTCGATGGTGCGGTGGTCTAGGTGCCCGCGAACCGCGTTGGTCATGATGGTACCGGCTACCGCTTCGGTTCGTTGTTCGATGCGGTGTTGCAAGGTGAATGCTACGGTCACGCCGATCGCGATCAGGACTATGGCTAGCCCGCTGAAGGAGAGGACGAGCAGGCGCTGTTGTGGATCCGTGCGTGTTCTTGCGCCGAATGCCGCTGCGGCGTTCCTTAGGAGTCGCCAGGTTGTGCGTTCCGCATCCATCATGATGATCCCCATCCAACGCAATCGGGCGCTGCGTTGCCCGATCGTGGCAGGGCCGCAAGCGTTGGTGCGTTCGGGGCGGATGCGCGCGGCATGCTCTAAGGTTGGCACGGCAGCCCTTTCGAGACTCTGACCCGTCCTGGGGAGGGTTGGTGTCGTGCTGGTTCTGTGGACAACCGGACGCTTGAGCACCAAGGATATGAGACCGATTGGCACGGAGGATCTTGCTGGGCCGGCAGCATGACCCGGCAGCCCACCCGAGCGATACTCGTGGACCTGTTCTTCCGCCAGAGCCCGGCGTGCCACCCATAGCGATTCCGCCAGCGTTCCCGCGGTTGAGACAGCGCTCCAAGAGCCAGGAACCTGACCTCGGTTACATACCGCTGTGGTTGTGGTTGCTGGTTGTGGGGGCCTGCTGGCCCTGGGTAACCCAGACTTCCCAGGGGTAGTCGATCACGGGGGCGGTTCGGGCCGGTGCGGCGATTGTGGAGATCTGGGTAGGCTGATTCCGGAAGCAAGTGCGCGTTCGCGCGTGTGCGTTTGGAGTTGACGGCCCATGCCAAGGCCGAGGGAATGTTCGCAAGAACGCCGTCCTGGACGTAAAAACTAGGCAATCGGCACTACCGCTGGTGACGGCGATGATTCTTCGGCGGGTGGGCAAGGCTCCTTGAATGGCCGCATGGCCGGCGATGAGGTGGGCGCTGTGGCGCGGCTCGGCCACTTGATGCCCGGTCTGGGCTTCCTGCTTCCGTGAGGCGAGTGCCTTCACTGAATCCAGGTCGGTTCAAAGCGCCGACATGCATATCTGGACCGGCCGGTGCGCAGCAGCGGCCGATGCGATCGATGATTTGGTGGCATGCGACGTCCACTCGCCCGTCGACGGCGTTGAGGCCGTGGTCAGTCTCCGCGACCGTCGAGCAGGAACTCGAGCACGTCAGCGGCCGTGTAGGAAGACTGCTTCGTGGTGAGTAGATGCGCCACCGACGAGAAGTCGTCACCGCTCGTCAGCAACGCCGGTTCCGTGGCGCCCGAGCCGCGGGCTTGACCCAAACCCACGTCGGCCAGCAGGGCGTTGCAGAGACACTTCCGCCCTACCGTGTCGGCGGCGTCGCCGCCCTTCCTAACGTAGTCGTTGACGGGCTCGGCCGGGCAGCGGTACGCGAGGGTCCCGTCGTCCGAGCGGTACACCTCGCGCAGATAGCCCAGGTCGCATACGCGTCGTCGGGCGCTGTAGACGTCCTCGTCGGAAGCGCTGCCGGGCACCTCGACCACCTTGAAAGGGAAGCCGGTCGGAGACGCCCGCGGGTCGGTTCGAACCGTGACCCCGCCGTTCGCCACCTGCTGGAGAACCTGCTCCTTCAGCTCGCTGGCGATGCCGGACTCGCGGCAGTACGCGAACGGCGTTCCCACCTGGATGCCGGCGGCGCCCTGGGCGAGCGCCTCTCGCAATCCTTCGTGCGAGCCGTAGCCTCCTGCCAGCCAGAAGGGGACGCCGAGCTCGCGCA
>Ga0315535_1002323_pt1 | contig 12226 bp, 13 predicted proteins | sample SalMarSW160220MG_2_FD_203092 | JGI IMG/M metagenome (GOLD analysis project Ga0315535, IMG submission 203092) | Salt marsh sediment microbial communities from the Plum Island Ecosystem LTER, Massachusetts, United States - Salt Marsh Sediment SW1602-20 ...
CGGAGCAGCAGGATCTCGGCTCGGCCACCGCCGGGCGCCTTGCGCGCCCGCAGTCTGGCCGGGATGACCCGCGTGCGGTTGACGACCAGGGCGTCGCCTGGTTTCATCAGGGTGGGGAGGTCACGGAAATGAAGATGACGGAAACTGCCACGGTTGCGATCGACGACCATCAAGCGCGATGAATCGCGCGGTTCAGCGGGATGCTGGGCGATGAACTCAGGCGGAAGGTCGTAGTCGAAGTCGGTGGTGCGCACGCCCTACTTGCCCAACCAGCGAAGGATGATGTTCAGAAGCACGGTGAGCACCAGGCTGATGATGAGCATGCTGGCCAGAGGTGCAAAGCAGCTGAACTGATCTGTTTGAATGCGCAGGTCCCCTGGCAAGCGTCCAAGCGGAAGGCCGCTGCGCGCAATCAGCCACATCAGGCCTCCCACCAGTACCAGAGCCAGGCCGGCCAAGATCGTCCATCGAGCGAAAGCTGTCCAGTCGGGCATCGTGACGAGCTAGAAGTCAGGCAGAGAAGGCTGTGTGCCTTCTCCGGGGTCGAGCCCCAGGTGTTGGTAGGCCAAAGCCGTGGCCACCCTGCCTTGCGGGGTGCGGTCGATGAATCCCAACTGCAGTAAGTAGGGTTCGACGACATCCATGATGGTGTCCGGTTCCTCGCTGATCGAGGCGGCGATGGTCTGCAGGCCAACTGGGCCGCCGGCGAACTTGACCACGATAGTGTGGAGCACTCGCCGGTCAGCGTCGTCCAGGCCGAGGTCATCGATCTCGAGCAGGGACAGGGCCTCAGAAGCCACCTGGCGCGTGATGTTGCCGTCGGCGCGAACTTCGGCGAAATCTCGCACGCGCCTCAGCAGCCGCAGGGCTACTCGCGGTGTGCCCCGGGCGCGGCAGGCGATTTCGGCCGTGCCGTCCTCGTCGATCTCGACGTCCAGTATCCGCCCGGCGCGGCGCACAATTTCGCCCATCGCCTGGTTATCATAGAAATCCAAACGGTGAACCGCCCCGAACCGGGCGCGCAGCGGTGCCGTAAGCAGTGCCAACCTGGTGGTGGCGCCGATAATCGTGAAACGGGGAAGCTGCAGTCGCAGGGAACGCGCGCTGGGCCCTTTGCCAATCATGATATCGAGCGCGTACTCTTCCATGGCCGGATACAGGATCTCTTCTACGGCTCGGCCCAGGCGGTGGATCTCATCAATGAACAGCACATCCCCGGCCTGGAGATTGGTGAGAATGGCGGCAAGGTCTCCAGCGCGCTCAATAGCAGGACCGGAAGTGAACTTGAGGTGAACCCCCATTTCGTTGGCCAAGATGTGGGCCAGGGTGGTCTTGCCCAATCCCGGCGGCCCGTAGAACAAGACGTGGTCCAAGGCCTCGCCGCGGTTACGAGCCGCCTCGATGAGAATGGCCAGGTTTTCTCGGACGCGGTTCTGGCCGATCATCTCATCCAAATGTTGCGGTCGCAGCGTGGGCTCGGGCCAATCGTCAGACCCGCGCTTGGGGGATACCAGTCGATCTTCCGCTTGCTCTGCCATCAGGTGGGATTATACAGGAACGTCTCCCCCACAGACACCGCCACCTGGTTGCTGAATAAGTTCAGATACATGTGAGACAGTAGCGAAGGAAAACAATTGGAGCCATCCTTGAGTGCGCTGAACACGAAAGGAGGCTCCAATGCGGATAGTAGGACTACCCAGCCCATTTTACTATGCTTCCCAAATCCGACCTGTCGAGATGAGCGAAAATGGGCGGCAGCGATTGTGGCGGCTGAAAGCCTGGGAGCGACTGCGAGCGGAGGGGTTTTGCGCCCAGAAAGCGGCCGACATTCTGAAGGTGCCACGATCCACGTTGTACCGCTGGCAGAAGAGGGTAGATCAGCGGGGCTTGATCGGCCTGGAAGACGGGGATCGGCGGCCGAAGCGGGTGCGGCGACCGCAGTGGAGCCCGGAGTTGGCGGAAGCGGTGTTGGCGTTGCGGGAGAGGCACCCCGGGATGGGGAAGGAGAAGCTGTGGGTGCTGCTGCGGCGGCAGGGGATGTATACATCGATCTCCACCGTGGGACGGATCCTGAAACGATTGAAGGCTCGCGGCGTCTTGCGAGAGCCACCCCGGAACGGGATCACAAAGCGGAAACGCCGCCTGATACGCCCCTACGCCACCCGCAAGCCCAAGTCGTACCAGGCAAAGCAACCGGGGGATCTGGTGCAGGTGGACACCCTGGATGTGCGTCCGCTGCCGAACGTTCACTTCAAGCAGTTCACCGCCCGGGATATGGTCTCGCGCTGGGACGTAGTGGAAGCGTACCGCAGCGCCACCGCCCGCAACGCCAGTTCGTTTCTGGATACCCTTATCGAGCGGTCTCCCTACCCGGTGAAGGCCGTCCAGGTCGACGGGGGCAGCGAGTTCCAGGCCGATTTCGAACTGGCGTGCGCCGAGAAGGGCATCCGGCTCTTCGTCCTTCCGCCTCGATCCCCGAAGCTGAACGGCCACGTGGAGCGGGCCCAGCGCACACATACGGAAGAGTTCTATGATCTGTACATGGGGGAGCTGGACTTGAAGAGCGTGAATGCAGCCTTGCGGGGATGGGAAGACTTCTACAACGCCGTTCGACCCCATCATTCGCTTGATCTTAGAACACCTGCAGAGTACCTTTATGAAGACCACTCAAAGTTGGCTCCCATTCCAAAACCGTCTCATATGTCCTGAACGAATACAGTTGCTTGACAGGTTCACCTGTCTACGCTAACATGTTCGCGTAGGTTGCATGCGAGTTCTGACTGCACGTCGCAAGACCGAGGCCTGAGCCGAACATGCGCTCAGGCCTGTCTGGTAGGCCCGGCTCTGGGCCGGCGAACCCGACCGCTGGAGAACACGCCAGGCACCTCGAAAACCAACCCAAGCAGGAGGTTCAAAAGATGTCCGAACGTGTGACCGGTACGGTCAAGTGGTTCAATGCCGGGAAGGGCTACGGTTTTATAGAACGTGAAGGCGGGCCAGATGTGTTCGTGCACTATACGGCCATTCAGGCCGATGGATTCCGCGAGCTTCAAGAAGGCCAGCAAGTGGAATTCAGCATTGAGCAGGGCCCCAAAGGTTTGCAGGCCGCCAACGTCGTTGCTCTCTAACCCCAATCGGCTATGAATCGCCCTCCCCGTGTTGGGGAGGGCTCTTTTTGTTAAGGGGCTAAGGGTTGCAGCTCCTCGAGTACCCTTGACAGTCCCCAATCCACCCTTTACATTTAGCTCTGCTAAATAAAAGCAGTGGAGCGTGTGATGCGCGAGGATCTCGAAAAAGCGGCAAAGCAAATCGTCGAGATAGTGCCTCTGGTGATGAGGAGCTTGGCGGCGGAGGTGCGCAAATCAGGGCACACGCTCTCCCCTTCTCACTTCAGAATCCTGACCATGCTCCACGAACGGTCCTGGAGCCTGGGCGAGTTGGCCGAGCATGAGCAGATAAGCTCCCCCACGGTATCCAGATCGATTTCAACCTTGGAGGATCGAGGCTGGGCGCAACGGAGGGTATCATCTCAAGATCGTCGCGTGGTCTTGGCGGAGATTACCCAGCAGGGTGAAGCCGTGCTCAAATCGCTCCAGGCGAGCGCCGAAGGCCGAGTGCTGGAGATGCTCAAGCCGCTGTCTCCCAGTGAGACCCGGGACCTGGCGATAGGACTGCCAGTGCTGCGCAAAGTTTTCGAACAAGATTTGAACTGCGAGATCGAGGACTCATAAGCAATGCAAGGCCAAGAAGACGAACCGTCATTCGGGGGATGCATCTCAGACTCCAGCCGAGTCCCTTCCCCCTGAAGAAATTAATGAAGCTCAGAAGGAGAAAGGCATAAATGTCAAGACGAACATGGATCATTCTGATCCTGGGCGTGGTGGTGGTCGCAGCTGTGATCGCAGTCATAGGCAGGAGATCGGCAGCTGCAGCCGCCAGTTCTCAGGCGCTGGATCGGACGACGACAATCACGAGAGGCCCCATTGATGTCGTGGTCTCCGGCACGGGCAATATCGACCCGCGGGCCCAGGCCGATCTGTCGTTCAATGTCAATGGAAACATTGGGAATATCTACGTGAAGGTTGGCGACAGGGTCAAGGCCGGCGACATCCTGATGGATCTCGATCCGTCCTCCATCGATGTCACCTTGATTGGCGCTGAGGCGGATTTGCTGCAGGCTGAGCAGAAACTCAATGATCTGCTGGATCAAGACAACTGGAAGCTGAGCTTGGCCCAAGCCCAATCAAACCTGGCAGCGGCTCGCGATGAGCTGCACACGGCCGAATACAATCAAAGCGTCCGAGCCCAAGGCAACCGAGCCAGCCAAAAGACGATTCTGGGCCAAGAGGGTAAAGTGCTTTTGGCCAAGAAGACGTTGGACCAGGCCAAGCAGCGAGCCTGCGACGGTACGCCCGACGACCACGACTGCGCCCAGGCTGCCATCAATCTGAGCAACGCGCAGCAGGCCTACGATTCGGCCGTCCGTACCCTGAATTGGTACACAGGCCATCCGACCGACATCGAGCAGGCTCAGCTTGACTCGGCGGTCGCCGTGGCGCAGGCGAAGGTGGATCAGGCGCAGAAGAAGGTCGACATCCTGACCAACGGACCCGATCCGGACCAAGTGGCGGCAGCCAGGGCCAATGTTCAGGCCGCTCAAGTGCGCGTCAATCAGTCCAAGATCACCGCCCCGTTCGACGGAACGATCACGGCGGTTTACTACAAGATGGGTGACAAGGTCACCCCGGGCAAAGCCGGAATCGGCATTGCCGACGACAGCCAGTTCCATATCCAGACGACGGTGGATGAGCTCGATATTGCCTCCGTTCAACTTGGCCAGAATGTCTCAATCACCTTGGATGCCTTGCCCGGGAAAGTTCTGGACGGCAAAGTGGACGAAATCGACTTGGCACCCGATCCAAGCCAGTCAACCACAGAGTATCCAGTGGTGGTCAGCGTCTCCAATCCTGGTCCTGAGGCCAGGATCGGTATGACCGCCTCGGTGGATATCAATGTTTCCCACAAGGATCAGGCGTTGTTGGTGCCAAACTGGGCGCTGCGGGTGGATACCACCACCGGGCAGGTCTATGTGATGGTCAAGAAGGGGACCAACTATGAAAGGCAGGATATCAAGCTTGGTCTGAGAAACGATACGGACAGCGAAGTTCTGGATGGATTGCAGGCCGGTGATGTTGTTGGCGTGCCTCCCGAGGCACCTTCCTCGCCGAGCTTCGGCGGCCCGTTTGGCGGAGGTTAGTCTGTGAAGTCGGTAATCAAAGTCAAAGACCTGGCCAGAACTTATGACCTGGGCGAGGTCAAAGTCAGGGCGCTGCGTGGTGTTACATTCGATATCCACTCGGGCGAGTTGCTGACCGTTATGGGGCCTTCCGGCTCAGGCAAATCGACCCTGATGAATATCCTGGGCTGCCTCGATCGCCCCACGCGTGGGGAATACATTCTAGATGGCGAGCCGGTGGGCGAGTTGGACGATGACCGCCTGGCGGATATCCGGAACAGCAGGATAGGGTTTGTGTTCCAGACGTTCAATCTCCTGGCGCGCACCAGCGCGCTGGAAAATGTCGAACTTCCCCTGATCTATGCTGGCGCGCCCCTCAACGAGCGGCGCGATCTCGCAACGGAAGCGCTCGAAGCCGTCGGTCTTGGTGAAAGACTTCACCACCACCCGAACGAGCTATCCGGTGGACAGCAGCAGCGGGTGGCGATCGCCCGTGCCCTGGTTAACCACCCATCAATCATCTTCGCCGATGAACCGACAGGCAATCTGGACACCAAGTCGGGGGTGGAGGTCATGAAGCTGCTTCAGGATCTGAACACGCAGCAATCCATAACCATCTTGATCGTGACCCACGACCCGTTCATCGCCCGGCACACTGGCCGGATCATCCGTATACAGGATGGCCTGATGGTTGGGGATGATGTGGTTGATAAGCCGCTCAAGGCGGGAGAGTCGGCCCGGCCATCTGAGATGAAGCTACATGAACCCGAAGGGGCCATCGAGGAGGCGAGATGAAGATCGTCGAAAGCGTCCGGATCGCCATCCGCGCCCTGTTGGCCAACAAGCTGCGGGCGATCCTGACCATGCTGGGGATCATCATCGGAGTCGGGGCTGTCATCACGCTGATGTCGGCCGGGACAGCCGTTCAAAAGTACGTGACAGATCAATTCCAAAGCATCGGATCGAATCTCTTGTTTGTCGTGCCTGGCAACTTCAGCAGCCAGCGGGGTGGGGCTTCGGCAGCTTCGACTGGAGGCAAACCTCTCACCAATGGGGACGCGGCAGCACTGGCCGATCCCTTGCAGGCCCCGGACATAGCCGCGGTGGCGCCAGAACTCACCGGCGGGGCGATGGTCACTTTTGGACGCGAGAATGGGACCTACTCGGTTTCGGGTGTCACGCCCAACTACACCACGGTTCGAAGTTCGGAAGTGGCCATTGGGCGTTTCATTGACCAGAGTGATGAATCGGCCGGGTCGCGCGTGGCGGTACTTGGCCCGGATGTGGTCACAGACCTGTTTCCCAACAACGCTCTGCCGATCGGGGAAACGGTGCGGATCAACGACACTGGCTTTCGAGTGATCGGCGTCATGAAGAGCCGGGGCGGCAGCAGTTTCGGCAGCGAGGACAAAGTCGTCTACGTCCCCCTTTCCACGGCCCAAACGCGTCTCTTCTCGGCGCGTGATTCCGGTGGCGACTACCGGCTCACGGTGGTCTACGCGTCTGCCATCTCCCAGGATCGCATGGCCGCCGCCCAAGCCGAGATCCGACAGATCCTACGCCAGCGGCACAAGATCCAGCCTCAGGACAAGAGCGATTTCACGGTGATCAGTCAGCAGGACATTCTGAATTCGGCCGGCAGCGTTTTGGGGGCTCTGACGGTCTTCCTGGGGGCGATTGCCGCCATCTCGCTGCTGGTGGGTGGGATCGGGATTATGAACATCATGCTGGTCTCGGTCACCGAACGCACGCGTGAAATAGGCTTGCGCAAGGCTGTCGGCGCACGACGGCGAGATATCCTACTCCAATTCCTGGTGGAGAGCGTCGTGCTGGCGGTCATCGGCGGCGGCGTGGGGATCATGCTCGGAGCCGGGGGCTCGAAACTGGTAGGCCTGCTGGCACCCGATATCCAGCCCGGGTTGTCGTTTCAGGCGGTTGTCTTGGCCACGGGTTTCTCGGCTGCAGTGGGCCTGTTTTTCGGTATCTACCCGGCCACACGCGCCGCCAGCTTGAATCCTATCGAGGCCCTCAGGTACGAGTAGGAAAAGCCCTGCCTATTCTTCTTTGACGGCGTGACCGCCGAATTGGTGGCGCATGGCCGCCAGCAGCTTGTCGGCGAAGTTGTCGTCGCGGCGCGAGCGGAAGCGAGCGTACAGCGCTTCGCTGATCACCGGCGCCGGCACGGCCAGGTCAATAGCTTCCTTGACCGTCCACCGTCCCTCGCCTGAATCATCCACCCAGGGTGCGATGTCGGCCAGCCCGGCATCGTCGTCCAGGGCCCGGGCGGTCAGATCGAGCAGCCACGAGCGGATCACGGTCCCAAATCGCCAGGCCTCGGCCACCTGGTGCAGGTCGAGGTCAAAGGGCTCTTTGGCCTTCAAGATGGCGAAACCTTCGGCATAGGCCTCCATCATCCCATACTCGATACCATTGTGAACCATCTTGACGAAATGGCCAGCCCCGCGCGGCCCCATGTGCCCCCAGCCCTTGTTCGGGGCGGGCGCAAGGGTTTCGAGGATGGGACGGATCTTGCCAACAGCCTCGTCGTCGCCGCCGACCATCATCCCATAGCCCTCTTTAAGACCCCAGACGCCTCCGCTGACTCCGACATCGACGTAGGCAATGCCCCGCTCGGCAAGCTTGTCACCACGCCGCAGAGTATCGTTGTAGTTGCTGTTGCCCCCGTCAATGATGATGTCGCCGGCCTCGAACAGATCACCCAGCTTGGCGACCGAGGTCTCAACCGGGTCTCCGGCGGGCACCATTACCCAAGCCACACGGGGGGGCTCGAGTTTCTGGGCGACTTCCTCAAGCGAATGGGCGCCATCCGCGCCGCCCGATTTGGCCTTGGCCACGGCCTCCTCACTCAAATCGAAGGCCAGCACGTTGTGGCCGCCCTCGAGCAGGCGGGTGGTCATGTTGGCGCCCATCCGCCCTAGTCCAATCATGGCGATTTGCATACTGAAAACTCCTTCTGGTGGACAATCCGAGTCCTCAGAATCGGATTGTGAAACACGTCACAAGTAGTGCCGCACCGTCACCGGGTGAACCCGACCCAATCCATTGGGTCACGCGGTTTGGTGCTGCCGGCTAAGACGGCTGGAGCGCCGCCCGCCGAGCTTCAAGGCTTTGAAGCAAGTTGTCAAAGGCGCTGGCGAACTTCTGGACGCCTTCTGCCAGCAGCTCGTCGGTTATATCGCCCAGGTCGATCCCAACTTCGGCAAGCTTATCGACGGCTGCTTGCGCGCCGTCGACATCCCGGTCAACGGTTCGGGCAACAGTGCCGTGGTCCAAGAAGGCCTCCAGTGTCTCAGGCGGCACCGTGTTGACCGTGTGGGGGCCAATCAACTCATCGACGTACATTGTGTCCGGGTAGGCGGGATCCTTGGTGCTTGTGCTGCCCCACAACACACGCTGGACGCGCGCCCCCGCCTGGCTAAGTGGCTGCCAGCGTTCGTCCTGATAGATCTGCGTGAAACGCCGATAGGCCAGACGAGCGTTGGCCAATCCCAGCTGGCCCCGGAGTTCATTCACGCCTCGCTCGTCGAGCATCGGGTCGATCATCGAATCCACCCGGCTGACAAAGAAAGAAGCCACCGATGCGACGCGTGACACATCGCCGCCCCGGCCTTTGAAGTGCTCGAGCCCGCTGATGAAGGCCGCGGAGACGTCGTCGAGCTGGCTTACCGAAAACATCAACGTCACGTTGACGTTGATGCCCTCTCCGAGCATGGCCTCGATGGCGGGAATGCCTTCACGGGTGGCCGGGATCTTGATCATCAGGTTAGGCCGCTGGACGGCCTGGAAATAGGATCGCACCTGGTCGATCGTGCCCCGGGTATCGTGGGCGAGCGTTGGGCTGACCTCCAGGCTTACGTAGCCGTCCAGCCCTTCCGTCTTCTCGTAGACCTGGCGCAGCGCATCGCAAGCAGCTTGAATGTCGGCGAAGGCCAAGCTCTCGTAAATCTGCTGGACCGACTTGCCGCTGGCGACCAACCCCTTGATATCGTCATCGTAAGCGTCACCCTGCGAAATGGCTTGGTTGAAAATCGACGGATTGGATGTCATCCCGCGAAGCCCTTGGGCGACGAGGTCATCCAGCTGGCCGCTGGTCAACAGATCTCTATGGATGAAATCCAGCCAGATCGATTGGCCCAATTCCGCCAGCTCGTCCAGTTTGCTCATGTCGGATCTCCAGATGATTGCGGCTGCTTTTAGGCTATCACACACCAGGAAGTGCCCAACGCCCTTGGGTCACGTCAAGTTGAATACAGGCAGCGCCACGCCGTGGATGGCCCGTGCCATGTCCGAAGCCAAGAACAAGATCACGTCGGCCAAAGCGGCCGGCTGTACCCAGAGAGACGTGTCGGCATCAGGCATCGCCTTCCGGTTGGGAGGCGTATCGATCGTCCCCGGGATGACGCAATTGACGTTGATGCCAATCGACTTCACTTCACCAGACAGACTTTCGGTTAGTCGGACCACAGCCGCCTTGGATACCGAATACGCCGCAGCGCCAGGCATGCCCTTAAATGCCGTGCGCGCACCGATGTTCACGATCTTGCCTGATCCCTGAGCTCTCATGTGGGGGACGACGTGTCGGCAAGCGAGAAACACCGACTTGGCGTTGAGATTCAGCATCGTCTCCCAGGTTGATAATTCCTCCTGATCCACGTCGGCGCCGGCACGGTAGCCTCCTACGGTGTTTACCAGGATGTCGATCCGGCCAAAGCGATCGATGACCGCCTGAACCATTTGCGCCACCGAAGAGTCGGAGGTCATATCGACCCCGTCGATGAACAAGCGTCCAGCTTCAGGCAGGTCGGCGAAAGCCCGCTCGAGCTTGGCGGATTGTCGCTCCACGAGGGCCAGACGCGCCCCGGCGGACGCAAAGGCCCGTACGACGGCCTGCCCCAAGTTGCCGCTGGCACCTGTGATCAGGGCCACCTGGTTGTCAAATGCCATGCTCATTTTGTGCACCTTTGATGTGGGGGTTGGTGTGGCTGAAGCAACCGCAGGTTGGGTTTGCTCCCTCGGAGCCTCCCGTCTACTATATCAGGGGAGTGCAGGGACAGGCCCCTGCCTTACTCGCAGACCGAGTTGTCAGTACGCCAACCCCTGGCCGGAAACGGCGAACAGCACCTGCGGCCGAAACCTGCCACCGCATCCAGGAGGACCCCATGAGCACATTTGGCCTGCGCGTCGACGAGTGGATCAACCTTGCCATCGCGGTGATAAGTGTCCTGGCAACCCTCACGCTGGGGCGCTGGGCGATCAACCTGGTCCTCCAACGCTGGCTTATGGGCCTTCTCAGCCGAACTCGAACGACACTGGATGACGAACTGGTTGAATCGGCTCGGCCGCCTCTCTTCTGGTATCTGCTCACAGCCGTGACTCAGGCCGCATTGGGTCGATTGGACTTCATTCGTATCAGATACCTACAAACCATTGATAATGCCTTCTTTGTGGTCTACGTGTTGATCGGCTTCGCCTTCTTGTGGCGGTTGATCAGCCGGCTGTTCAGGTGGTACGGGCGGGAGCTTGCCGCAAAGACGGAGACCACTCTGGATGAACAGATGCTGCCTATCCTGCGCAGGGTCAGCCTGATCATCCTGGGACTCGTGGTGCTGACGATGGTCCTACAGCACTTCAACGTCGAGATCAGTGGCTTGGTCGCCACCCTGGGGATCGGCTCGCTGGCAATCGCCCTGGCGGCCCAGGCCTCCCTTTCCGACATCTTCAGCGGATTCGTGATCATGGTGGATCGCCCGTTCCGGATCGGCGATCGAATTGAGCTTCAAGACCTGGCCACCTGGGGAGACGTAACCGACATCGGACTGCGCAGCACCCGGATTCGCACCCGAGACAACCGCATGGTCATCATCCCGAACTCAGCCATTGGCAAGAGCTTGATCATCAACCATTCGTTTCCCAACTCCCACTATCGAATTGAGATCAATCTGGGCGTGGCCTACGGATCCGATATCGAGCATGTTCGCCAGGTGCTGATCGATGCGGTCAAGGACCTGGAGGGCATTCGCAGCAAGGAGCCCGTTGAAGCGTTATTCCTGGAAATGGGTGACTCGGCGCTGATGTTCCGATTGCGGGTTTGGATCGAATCCTACGTGGACACACGCAGAATTGTGGATCGGGTGAATTCGGCAGTCTACAAGGCGCTAAATGAGGCGGGCGTCGTCATACCGTTCCCGCAGCGTGATGTCCATCACTATTTGGACAGCGTTGACCCTCGCGCCGCTGCCCGGGTCTTTGGCAGGTCAAGCCTCGATTGAGGGGCTTGTCCAACTCTTGACAGAGGGCTGGAACCGCTGCCCAGATTCCATCTGGGCGTAGAGCACCTCACCTGGCCGCAAGCGGTGGAAGGGTCATATCAGGACGTGCACAGGGGGCATTCGCCGGTGAGGCCGCCGGGTGTCATGCATGAGCAGCTGGTCGATTGCGTTCGGCCCTGCAGGTCTAAGATGCCTGGGGCAGCCAGCGCCAAAGCCAGGAATTTGCTGCTGACCATGTGCCGGGGACATTGAAGCCGTGGTGTTCAGGAACGCCCGATCGTTCTGACGAATCGGCCGAACCGCCGCGGGTCCAGCGCGAGCAAGCGCCCACAGGTGAGCACCACATTATTCCCTGATCTTGTTCTGACTGGGCCGGGAAGGGCGCCGAGATCGATACGCCAGATCAGGTTCTGATCGAGAGCGGGGAAGGCCCGAGCAAGAGGTTGGCGCCTCGCTCGCAGTCGTCCAATCCTGCTCGGAACAAGGTTTGACCGGGGGGAAATGCAAAACTATACTGGCGAGGAAAGCCTCGCCAGTCTGGACATTCGGCGGCAAGCGCAAGCGAGATTGACGCTGAGGCCAAAATGGCGCTCGAATCAGGAGGCAAAGCGGGGTGATCGGGCTCGGATTACGCCAACTCCGTGAAGCGTTGGACCGCAAAGCGGACGAAGTTCAGCGAGAGTTCGTGTCTTTAAGCGAC
>Ga0315535_1002324_pt1 | contig 12224 bp, 12 predicted proteins | sample SalMarSW160220MG_2_FD_203092 | JGI IMG/M metagenome (GOLD analysis project Ga0315535, IMG submission 203092) | Salt marsh sediment microbial communities from the Plum Island Ecosystem LTER, Massachusetts, United States - Salt Marsh Sediment SW1602-20 ...
GATTAAATTTAATTTAGTTCTTAAAATAATTTAATGTATAAGAATTTTTAAATAAGAATAGTATGAATTTTATGCCATTTGTAATTTTGTTATAACGTGGAAATCCAAATGAATAACAACCATATTGCTGCTATTCCAGCTAATAATACGACCGGGAACCATGAAAAAATCACGTTCTTAGCATAATTTATTTTAAAGTTTACTGCTTCATGGGGACATAATTCCACGCAACAATAACACGTTATGCATTTTTTCTTGTTCCATCTTGGAATATTTCCTTTCTTAATTTCTTCTGGAGGAGTAATCGCATTTGCAGGACAATTTTCCCAACACGTAGCGCATAACTTGCATTTATTTGGATTGAATTTTACTGTTGCTTTAAAAATAGTTTTTCCAATATAATTTGCTAACCAGCGAGGTAAGGGCGCAGATACAGGTCTGATTTTGGGTAGTTTAAATTTTCGAAATACCTCTTTCACTTGGGATCCCAAAACTTCAATTTCTTCCAAGTTCATTGTGCCTAATCTTTTTTCTACTGCTTTTCTTAAGTGGACTACATCTTCTGGATTAATTCCAATAATCTTACAAACGATTGTATCCAATGCAACGGGGTCATATCCTGCTAGAATTAAGTCCATCTTAACTACATCTCCAGCTGATGGCCCTTGGCCTTCTTGACATAGATATCCATCAATTACCATCAATTGAGGTTTAGATACAGAAAAGATATCCGCTAAAGCAGCAGAAAAATGGTCAAGTATCGCTGCTTGAGCGTGAGTTTTTGCTTTATTTCCGAGTAATAACGTTCCAAACATGTTTTTTATGCAACACGTGAGCAAGCATTGACCATGAGTTTTTATTTTTGGAAGATTAATGATGAGATCTGCGTCCTCTAAAAGGGTAGAGCTAGTGATCTCTTCAAGCTCTAAAGGATCTGGTACCTTATAGATCCTACGCTCCGTTTTTTCAAAAGGTATGCATTCAACCCCTTCTTTATCACATAGAGCTTTTATTTCACTTACTTTCATGGCAATTTCCGTCGTTCCTGGCTTTTGTGTCCCAGATGAATCGCATACATATACTTTCTTTGGATTAAATTGTTTTATCCAATGGATAACAGCTTCAATCACTTTTGGATGCGTGGTTACCCCACGTTCAGGTGGTTTAGCCCCTAAAATATTCGGTTTTAAAAGAATTGTTTGCCCTTCTTTCATTAGGGATTGAGCATTTATTAACTCGAGAGCACGAAAGACTGCGCTTTCGACATCTTCAGCGCTTATTTTCTGTACAGCAACTTTAGCTTTATTAGACATGAGAATTTTCTTTTTTTTCTGTTAAACTCATATACAGTATGTTCATGTTTATTAGCATTTTAAGGTTGCTTTTAAGATTTAAAACTTAGATTGAAATTTCTCTTAAAATATCTTATTATATCTTTTTAAAATGAAATAGAAAAAGAAATTAAAATTACGTTATGATTTTTAAAATCCGCCAGCTTGGGTTGCCATTACGGTGATTACATCTTTCTTTGGATGAATTCCTATTTTAGCGAACTTTAGCTGGTCGGGTAAGACTTTTCCTTTGAAGATAAACTGGATTGCCAAGATTGGGTTAAGTTTATACTCTCGTTGGACGGTCTTCTTAATATCTGCGATGCTTTGATTTGGATCGACTTCAATTAATTTGATTGCTTGATCTGGTGGAACTCCAGTAAGCCTAAATCTGTATTGAGACACTTTTTTCACTTATTTCTTTACATTGTAAATTTAGTATTAAAAATATAATAACAAATTTTTTTTTTAAAGTCTTTGGTAGTTTTTCATACTAATTTTAATACTAAGTTTGAGTATATGTAAAAGTATATATATGCATATTTTTTTTAAATCATCATGAGTGTTTTTCCAATTTCTTCCCGTTCAGTGGAGCAGATATTAGCAGATGCAGGAAAAATTAGTAGAAAAGACATGCGTATTCTATATTTATTACGTAATATAGGTCCACAAAAATTTACAACTGTTATTGAAAACTCTGGATTAAGTAGATCCACGGTTTCTAAATACTTACAATATCATCTAAGCCAAAATAATGTTGAAAAACGATTGTATATAAATCAATCACAGAATATACAAGAAACGAGGTATTTTATAACGGATCTAGGTATCGAAAAATTAGGGTCTGAGCTGTATCTAAATAAAGAAATTATCTTCTTTAACGAAGCAAGTGGAGTAGTTTCAAGATTAACAGGTCTAGTTAAATTTTACGTAAGTATTGGAGTTGCTGATTCAATCATCAACCAAATCATAAAAGTGATCTTGAATGTTGGTGAAAAGTACTTCGAATTAGAGCAAAATCATGACCTCTACCTTTCATTATTCTATATATATCTCAACTCGGTGCTTACGCGAGATTTTAAGTTTGAAATCAACGAATTTTGTAAGCATTATAATGTAAAAAAAATAAAAATAGATTATCATATCGATAAGATAATGTCCAACAAGCTAGGTTTTTACATGTTTAGTAGAGGAGATGACATCTTCTTTTTTCATGAGGAAGACATATTGGGAATAAATACCATGCAATTGATTAAAGATAGATTGACGACCGAAATTATACGAGTAAATTTAGATTCAAAAAAACAATCCATTAATTTAGATTTAGACAAGCTCTCAGAGGATATTTCTTGTGAATTGATTAAACAAGACTATATTTGGGAAGCCATAAAAGAACCATTTGAAATTTTAATTGAAAAAATGGTTATTAAGTTCGCATTGGATTTAGGGGTTCCCAAGACTTCATTATGGGACATGTCATTATTATCTGCCAAATTATCGAAACCAGTAGGGGGAACTCTTTCAGTTATCAATATAATTGAAGGATCTAAGCGTTATGAGGATCTAAACCTGGTATCTATATCAGAACCGGAAGACTCTCTTTTAGATAATGTTTTGGGCGATATTGAGGGATTCTGCAGTAATTGTGGTAAAAGCATCTGGAAAAAGGATATAACCAACCCTTGTCCGAGATGCGGAATAAGTTTTGACGCGATTCAATTGACTAAAGATATTAATAAAGCAAGTGAAATAAGTGTAGAATATCGACAAAAATCTCTTGTAGAAGAACAGGAAATTGAATGTCCAAATCCAAATTGTACTTATCGAGTAAAGATAGGATGGGGCGAATGTCCTCAGTGTGGTACCTCCTTAAGATTTTAAAGTACTTCTTTTATCAGTTTTTGGTGGAATTTAAATAAAAAAGTAAATAAAAATTTACGATTATAAATCCATTCCAACACAAACTGAACTCACTTTTAAAATGGTTTCCAATTCACATTATGCAGTTAAGGAATTCACGGTTAATGATTTTATAAAACTGAGGCTGGAGTCTGATAGAACTAATATTTACGTAAAGAATAAAATATTTACGCAATGCATGTATCTTCTATTAAACATTCCTGTAGATAATATTAGAAAGTACGATGATATTGATTCAATCGATGAAGCAGCAGAAAATTTAGATAGATCCATGGAAGGTGGTGGTAGAGGATTATATCATATAGATCCCGAGGAGGAATTTATGGGTCATTGCTCTAACATGCAAGCTTGGGCAGAAAATGATTATGATACAAGGATATTGCATCGAAATCTAGCATTTCCTCTTTTGAAACGATTATCCGATGTTGGTGATATCTTAGCTAAAAACCGGATAAAAGAAGAAATTATTTTGAGATATGCAAGTGGTCATGAAACCGTGATGACTTTTTTGGCAGATAATGGATATCTTAAATACTTGAGTAGAGATGAGCTAGAATATTTATTAGATGACAATAAACTTCCACTTATAAGCACTTTAGCGAGAAATTCGATTGACATTAAGCTTTCTTTAGAAATGGGCACCGTAAATCCTCAATTTATGAGATTAGTTAGAGAGATATCACGTTATATTGGATTTCACAATATTCCATTTATAGTCTCTCATCTAAATGAAGATCTTTCGGAAAAAGGTCAAGAGATGCTCGTAAAGTTCATATACGCTAACTTTCGAAATCAAAAAGATTTCCCCTTAATTGAGTTTTTAAATAGCAATATCAAATATTTTCAAGATATTGATATGAATTCTATCACGTATGATGAAAAAATAATCGGGTTTTTAGGGGGATCTATCTTAAATCTACGTGAAAAAGGGGTAAAAAATGTTAATGATATTAAACTACCCGAAGATGAGTACGTGAAAATCGAAGAAATTGATTTAAGTTATAATCTAATAAATCATTTGAATGGAATTCAAAGATTTAGTAATATTCGAAGATTAAAATTGAACAATAATAAAATCTCTAATATCGAAATGTTAAATAATTTAGAGCTCCTTCAAGATCTTTCTCTAAGAAATAACTTGATCTCTAACGCAGAAACCACGATCTCATTGCCTAATCTTGAATTTTTAGATCTTTCTGGAAATCGAGAATTGACTAAAATTCCCGAATGGCTGAACAGCCTACCTGCATTAAAATCCGTAAAATTTATGAATTGTAATTTAAAAGAATTTTCGGATTCAACATCAAACTATTTTTGGATGAACCAAAATTATAGATTTTACTCTAATCATACGCTTGAGGAAATAGAATATTACGAGGCACATTATAATAAAAAAGCGAAATCTAATAACCAATGTTATAAGCATTTTGTTGTTTGGCTTTTAAAGATGAAGCATCTTATGAAAAATCTTAAAATATCTTATGAAGATTTGCATAAATATGAAGAAATAACTGAAAAAAGGGGTATTTGGAGCGGTAAAGTAACAAATGATTTTTTAAAATGGTTAGATCTTAAAAATCAAAAGAAAATTACTGATTATTTATGATAATATCTCAAGACATCTGAAGCATCTTTTCTAATGGTAATATTGCTTTTTTAGCAATTTCAGGTGGAACCTTTACTTCGAACATTGGATCGTCTAAGTTCTCAAGTACATGTTTTATTAGTTCGAGAGTATGCTTTTTCATGTTATAACATATTAATTTGTCCCTTACAGGATAGAATTGTTTTTTGGGAAAATCTTTAGCCATCCTTTGCAATAAACCTTCCTCCGTTCCAATAATAAATTTATCTTCTTCAATTTGCGAATTTTTAACCCGATTATACATTTGGGCAGTAGAGCCCACAAAATCCGCCAAATCTCTAACCTCTCTGACGCATTCTGGGTGTACTAATACTAATCCCTTTGTGAACAATTCTCTTGATCTTTTTAAATCCTCTACTGAAATTTGAGAATGGACGTAACAATGTCCATTTTCAGGCATCTTTATGCACCTTATATTTGATTTCTGTTCAGCATAATCACCAAGATTGCTATCAGGTCCAAAGAGAACTGAATTTACATTAAACTCTTTTGCAATGCTTTTTACAATTTTTACTGCGTTTGAAGAAGTGCAACATACATCAGAATCGGCTTTCACTTCAGCCGTGCTATTCACATATGTTACGACGGGTAAGCCGGGATATTTCTTTTTGTATTCTCTAACCATTTTAGCATCAAGATAAGCTGCCATTGGACAACAAGATTCTGGATTTGGGAGTAGAACGTGTTTTTCTTGATTTAGAATCGATGCCGTTTCAGCCATAAAATCGACACCAGCAAATATAATATAATCCGAATCTGTTTTTTCTTTAGCTATTCTTGATAATTCTAAAGAATCACCCAAAAAATCAGCTATATTTTGAATTTCAATAGATTGATAATAATGAGCTAATATGGTTACATCTCTCTTTTTCTTCAAGACGCTAATTTCATTTAATAATTCACTATCTTTCAAAATAAAATCAAATCTTTCAGTTCTACTAATTGTTTAGATATAAAATTCAAGAGCATATTACTTTTATGCTAAGGAAGATTTAATTAGAATTATAATTATTTTAAATAAGGTGAGGAATATTGACCGAAAATCTACAATTTATGTTAAAACAAGTGTTCTATTATGTTAGTGCTTTTATAAATTCGGAAAAAGTCGATGGAAATCAAATTAGCGAAGAAATTGAAAAAGCAGTTAAAGAAAAGCTGAATAATTTATCAGATAAGGATATTTTCAGAAAAGATCTCAAGGATCGAATTGTTGAAATAGCGAAAAACACCATAATTGATTGTTTATGGGTTCCCTATATAGAACAATTTCCCTATCAAGACGAAAATTCGGATAGAAAATTCAATACGCTGGGATATTTCCAATTTAATGTGGATCATTATAAAGATAACCCCTTAGAAAAAGAAAAATTATCACCCATGCTCCTTCAACAGATTCCCTACTTGATCTTAGGTGTTTTAGTAGAACTATCTAAAAAGGAAGTATATAAATCTGTGTTTTTGGATCTTGAAAGCCCTCTTTACATATTTGCTACATCCAACGAAAGCAAACCCGTAAACATTCAATGGACATCAGAAAATATCGAAAAATATAAAAAAGTAATTTCCTATTGGACAGTGATATACTCTGGTCAGTGGGAAGATTATTCTGATGATCTTTATGATCGAAGAATTCAAAACAATCTTTCTAATAGGCTTTCTGAGCTGCATTTTATTCATAGAAACTCTGGATTCATCTATATGGCAGAAGAAAACTATGAAAATTTTTTCGAATCTTATATGATGAAATTTGTGATTGAACCTACTCCTAAAATGAGGGCAGTTCAATTTTCATTAAGATCTATTAATGAATCATTAGATCTCTTATTTTTAAAAACCCAAACAGGTGTTTTTGAGAATTTAGACTATATTGAAGAAAAGATAAAGAATTTGCGATTATTACGTGGGCTGATACAGACTCGGCTAAGTATTATTTATAATGAACTTGATTATAATAGAAGAGAGCACTACACAACTGTACTAAAACATCTTTTAAACGAATTTGATATCAACGGAATTGTTGAAAGAATTAAAACTAAATTTGAAACAATTTATGAAGCGATTCAGGATTTATATCAAAAACAAAACGAACAAAATCAAAAGAGAACTGAAAAAGGGTTAAACCTTCTCAATCTACTCTTTGGAGCTGGAATTCTAGCCGACTTAGCGGGTGTCATAATGGTAGCTTTTACATTACAAGAAGGAGCTCTTCCAACAGTTTTATTGAATAGCATTATAGGTCTTATAATTATCATAATATTGGGTACAACTGTTAGTTATTACATATATTCTCGAATTATGATAAATAAAAAAAATATTCAGATAGCAGTAGATGCAATAATTGATGATAAACAAGGAAATATCATATTAATAAAACGCAAGTATCCGCCATATAAAGATTACTACGCCTTACCTGGTGGTGCCGTGGAAAAAGGAGAGACTCAAAAACAAGCAGTCATAAGAGAAATCAAGGAAGAAACAAATTTAGATATAGAAATTGTTGACAAAATCGGAGTCTATGACAGACCAGGAAGAGATCCAAGGGGAGATGTTCACTCCACTGTCTATAAATGCCGTATTATAGGTGGAAAAGACAAAATTAAAAGTGGAGATGACAGTAAGGATGTATTCGTAATTTCTTTTAAAGAGTTGAAGAATATAAAATTAGCATTTGATCATAAGGAAATGCTCAAAGCTGCGGGTTATATCTAATAACCTTTTATTTTTTTAATCAAGTTAAATTTATGAATAATGTGAAAAAAATGATAATACCTAGTCCAAGAAACGGAAAAGAACCTCAAATACATGAATCGGTATATATTGCACCTACCGCAGTAATAATTGGAGATGTTACAATCGGAGAAGGATCCAATATTTGGTTTGGAGCGGTGCTCAGGGGTGATTGGGGAACGATCATAATTGGAAAAAATACAAGCATTCAAGAAAACGTTACGATCCATAATGAAGTTGGCTCTACTGTAGAAATAGGTGATGATTGTATTATTGGGCATCACGCAATGATTCATGGTCCTTGTAAGATTGGGAATGGGTGCTTGGTGGGAATCGGTTCAAATGTTTTGCATAGAACAAAAATGGGAGAGGGATCCATGATTGGTGCTGGAGCGGTTTTAGTGAATAAAGAAATTCCCCCCAGAATGTTAGCAGTTGGGGTTCCCGCAGAGATTAAAAAGGAACTCTCTCCAAATGGAAAACCTATTGGAATGCAATCATCTGGGATATATGCTAAAAATGGTGCAATGTTCAAAAAGTTCTTTGAAGATCATCCAAACTTCTTATAATTTTTTTTCTATTTTTATGAAGAAGATTCCACTTACTTCTCTTGATAATATGTTGTTTAAAAAATTTTTAGGAAAAAAGATCATTAATTTTATTCATATCATCTTTCTAATAAATTTATAAACAAAAGTAATATATATAAGAAGTATAGAACAAGAAATCTTATATTTTAAAAAAAAATAAAAAAAATCGAGTTTAACGAAAATGAACTTCCTAAAAACATTTATAATATCGTTAATAATCTATTTAGGGCTAAATACCATCTTTATGCTGATCGCGATGTTCACCGTACCTGGTTATCCTGCCACTGACGCCATGTATCTCCTTGTTGCTGTTTTTGCTCCAATATACACGTATCCTGGAGCTGCCTGGGTGGATTACGGCATAGTACCACTTCTCTCAACAACAAATCTGGTTACAGATCTAATGTACTTCCTTTCGTTAGTCGTACCACCTATAGTGACAATAATTGTAGCATCCTTCCTAGGTGAAAATAATCTCACTGGTTTTGGTTCTTGGTTTTTAACTGCCTTCCTCTCCAGTATTTTATTTGGATTATTTATTGGTGTTGGACAAGGAACATCTGCCTATCTCTATCTCCAATGGGTAGCAATGACTGCAACACTTGGACTGGTTGGTACGATTTTAAACATAATGATGGCGGGAATCGTAAACGGGTTCTTCTACGGATGTATTTGTATACTGTTAGCAAAAAAGTTTTTATAACATAATTCAAAATACTACTCTTTTTTTTCCTTTTTATTTTTCACAATTTTATTGAACATGAGCAGTTTTCATTTTTAACTAAATCTATAGAATCAAAGGATAAATTTAATAAATTAACCATCAATAATTTATTCTCTAAATTAGGTAATCCTAGCGTTGTTTTAATGACTTCTAATGCTTCTAAAGTACCTAAAATGCCTGGGGTGACTCCAATAACAGGTAGGGGGCCATCTTTACCTGAAAATTTTTCTGGTTCATTAAACACGCATTCATAACAAGCAGTTTTACGGGGTATAATCGTCATGATTTGACCATAGAAATCTTTAATACCCGAAATAATGCATTTCATGTCATATTCAATGGCAGTTCGATTAACTAAGAATTTAGTTGCTGAACTATCGCTGCAATCAACGATGAAATCTTGACCGTCAACATACTTCTTGATAGTTTTATCATCAATATGGTCTTTATGAACCTTGATATAAACGTCCGAGTTGAGTTTTGAAAGGGTCTTCTTAGCCATCATAACCTTATCTTTGGCAACTTGGTGTTCATTGTAGAGAATTTGACGTTGTAAATTAGAGATTGAAACTGTATCGTTATCAATAATAGTTAACTCTTTTATCCCTGAAGCTACAACATAAAGAGAAAAGGGAGAACCTAATCCCCCCACTCCAATTTGCAGAACTCTCACTTTTGATAGCTTTTCTTGCCCTTGTTCACCAATTGAAGGAGAAATTATTTGTCTGGAATATCGTTCTTTTTGTTCATTTGTCAACATTTTTATCACTCTTAATTATTTCTTGGATGACGTTAAGAGATTCCTCGATTTCAATTAATGTAATGCCTAAATCTATGTTATACTCGATTAATGCAACCAAAATCACTTGATTAGTTGCTTCCATTGCTACTAATTGATAGTCATCATATTCTACAGTAATATTAATTATTTCTTCATGTAATTCTTCTATACCAGTTTCCATTGCTTCATACATTGTTGCTGATAAAGCACCTATTTTTTTCTCATTAATAGTCCGTGGCACTTGGGAAGTAATCGTAAGACCATTTCTATTGACTAACACGGTTCCAATAACACCTAAAACCGACTCAAGTTTGCTAAGCTCTTTTGACAGTTGTCCAATTTGTATGGAATCCATCAACGTTCATTATTCTCATGGAATTAATTTGAACTAATATGATATAAGAAATATAGCTAATTTGAAATATAAAATATGTGGTAATAAGAGATAAGGTTTTTCGATTATTATAAAACCTTAGAAATAGATTATCGATAGAATCCTTTATTGCCATTAAAAGGTCTGTATCGATTACGCCATGATGGCTGTCTTAATTTTGCGGTTCTACCAAAACCACAACTGGCACAATATCGCTTACGCCGATGATAGGAATGCTTTCCGCATCGTCTGCAAGTTTTATGACTACTTGCTTTATTTTTCTTTCCCTTGCTTGGAGTTCCTTTACCCATATTATCACCCTAAGAATCTTTTAGTCTCCTTCAAATTCTTCTCTGTACATCAATTTATCTTCGCTATTTTCTTGAAATATTAATTTTTCTCGATCCTGTCCGATAAAGATCACTGAAGCACCGCGTATCATGACCGTCCCTAAATCCTTGCTTCTCTTCCCTCCACGACCGAAATAAATCTCTTTCGCATCGTCAACTATTAAATTCATGTAATTATCGAATTTAACAAGTTTTCCCGTCAGATAGGTATTCCAGATTTTTAATTTAATTCGTACTTCTGGCTTTAAAATTGCTTTACTTAGAGTTCTTGAAATTGTATGTTGCGACATGGTAAGAAATCACGTAGATTCTCAATAATAATAGATAGAAATGTATTGAAAATATAAATATTTTTTTATTCTTGAAGATTTAATTTGTCACTAATAATAAAGTGTGCAATTAATTTTCCATGGGAGCAAATTATGAAAAAAATAGGGATATTTGATAGTGGTGTCGAAACCCCGGAAGAAATTATAATGGCAGCAGGATTCGTACCTTTCAGGCTTTTTGGAGATCCCACCATTCAACCAGAAAAAGCAAACGAACACATTCCACCGACTCACTGTATCTGGACTAGAAACCTTTTAGAACTAGCAATTGCAGGTTTAGACGAAGACATTGTTGGGATAGTTTCCAGTCATGGTTGTGATAGAACAAATCGCGAGTTCGATATCTGGTTAGAATGCTTAAATTACAAGTTTATGTTCTTTCTGAATTCTCCTCGGAAACGCGACGACGTCGCTTTAAAATTCTTTATTGATGATTTAAATGAATTTAAGGATCAATTACAGGATACATTTAATATAGAAATTACTAATGAAAAATTGAAAGCATCCATACATAAAATGAACAAAATTCGAGCGTTACTTAGAGAAATATCAGAATATCGAACCAAATACATGTTAAAAGGCTCTCAATTTCATGCGTTAGTAAAAAAAATCCAGCAACTCCCTAAAGATGAAGCACTTTCCTTGTTAGAAATACGATTGAAAGATCTAAAAGCTTCTAATGATTTAATTGCCAAAGAAATGAAGCCAATATTAATAACGGGATCCGATATCGATGACACTGAAATTATCGTTCTACTTGAATCTCTGGGATTTCACGTGATAATCGATGATTTGGGGGTGGGTACTAAGTATTTTTGGAATTCGGTAAATGAAAATGAACCTCCAGTAGAAGCCATAGCAAAATATCATCTCTCCAAACCAATCCTTTCCACTAAATTTCCTTCATATGAACGATATAACGTGCTCGAAAACCTTGCTAAAAAGTATGAAGTTGCTGGAGTTATTAATATCGCTCAGAAATTTTGTGAACCTGTCCTCTATGATCATCCCTATCTAAAGAAGAAATTCAAGGAACTTGGGGTTCCATATCTCTTTGTCGAAATGACTTATAATCGTGAGTCATATTCTCAATTAAATACTCGTTTCTCAGCATTTGCTGAAATGATTTAGGAGGGAAAAAAATGTCAGCAACAGAAAAATCGGGAAAAACACAACATAATAAGATGTTAAATGCCACCCAAGGGTTAAAAAACATAATGGGAAGGCATTTTTTAGCTATCGAGCAAGCATATCGAGATGGAAAGCCTACTGCATGGGCAACCTCTGGAAGCCCCGTAGAAATGCTTTATGCGATGGATGTGCAACCCATGCTTCCTGAAAATTCGGCTACCGTCTCAGCCGCTCAAAAATATTCGCAAAACTTTATTGAATTAGCTGAAGCTGAGGGATATTCCTATGATCTCTGCTCCTATTTCAAAACAAACGTGGGTGCC
>Ga0315535_1002325_pt1 | contig 12224 bp, 11 predicted proteins | sample SalMarSW160220MG_2_FD_203092 | JGI IMG/M metagenome (GOLD analysis project Ga0315535, IMG submission 203092) | Salt marsh sediment microbial communities from the Plum Island Ecosystem LTER, Massachusetts, United States - Salt Marsh Sediment SW1602-20 ...
ACATTCTCGAATCCCGGAACGTGCTCCGCAGGGCTCTGCTGGAACAACAAGATGACCAGGGAGAGGGAAATGTCGGTCATTGATACTCGAATTCTAACCGAGCACGTCTATGAGAGCATCAGGGCGCTAATTCTCGGCGGAGAGCTCGAACCAGGTGCCAAGATCAACAAGAAAGAGCTGGCCGACTCGCTCGGCGTCAGCCTTACCCCCGTCAACGACGCGATGAGCCGCCTCGCGGGCGAGAAGTACATCGAGCAGATCAACAGAAGAGGCTACTTCGTAAAGAGCTACTCACTCGAAGATCTGAAGGAGATGTACGAGGTTCGCGCCGGGCTCGAGAGCATCGCGGTACGTCTCTGCCTCGAACGGGCTTCGGACACGGATCTTCGTACGCTTGCCCGTCACTTCGACGGATTCTCACTTCCATTCAAGTCGGGAGACCTATCGCGCTACACGGAGACTGACAAGCGGTTCCATGGGATGATCATCGAGCTTTCGGGGAACTCCATGATCCAGGAGATCAACGAGACCACCGGCTACGTCCTGAAAAGCTATCAGAAGGGCCTCGTGCGGCCACCGGAGGAGACGGTGCCGGAACACGCGGAGATTATTGCCGCCATTCTCGCTCGGGACGCCGATGTCGCGCAGACGCTGATCGCTCGTCATCATCTGCGTTCGGCAAGGGCAGTCTCACGACAACAGCAGCGGTAGCGCTGCCGGCCGCCGATCGGATGCCGATGAAGCTACACCAGAAGCGCGCTCATCGACTCGGCCATGGTCGTGAGCAGAAGGGAGCACGAGGCTGCTCCGGCGTCGAGCGCTCCGCGTGAGCGCTCACCGAGGCGCGCCGACCGACCCAATTTTGCCACCAGCTCTCGGGTCGATTCCTTGCCGCGTTCGGCCGCCTCGGCCATCTTCGCAAGCGCAACGTCAAACTCCTCCCCCTCGGCCAATGCCGTCTTGAAAGCCCTAAGCGCGGGCGCCAGGGCGTCCATGAGAGTCTTGTCTCCTACTTTCGCTCCGCCGAGCTCCGCGATCCCGTTGACCGCCCGTTCGAGCATCGTCTCGAAAACCCTTCCATCAATGACTTCGGCATCCTTCCCCGCCCGCGCCATGTTGTTGAAAAAGGTTCCGTAGAGCGGCCCCATCGAGCCTCCAATTTCGGCCATCAAGACACGCCCGAGGGTTTTCAGCCCGTCGGTGAACCCGCCGGGGCTCTCTGACAGGCGCTCCTCGCACAACGTGAAGCCCTTCTTCATGTTGATGCCGTGGTCACCGTCGCCGATCGCTCCATCGATCTCGCTGAGCTCCTTCGAGTTATCCTGTATTGCTTTGATCATCGCCCGGATGACCTTTTCACCCTCGACGTTGCGAAAGCTCTTCACTTGCCGCCCCCGAATTGGGTAAGCCCCATGGACTCGGCATCGAGATCGATCAGCTCCTTGAGCTCTCCGTCGAGCTTCATGACCGTCAAGGTCACTCCCATCATCTCGAGCGAGGTGAAGTAGTTGCCTACGTAGGGTCGGTAGACGGTAAGTCCGCGAGAGGCAAGCAGCTCGGCCACTTTTCCGTAGAGGATGTAGAGCTCCATGACCGGAGTCGCTCCGAGTCCCGAGACGAGCACGACCACCTCGTCGCCCCCTTCGAAAGGCAAATCCGGCAGTACCACATCGACCATCATTTCGGCCATCTCATTCGCAGTCGCCAGATCCGCCACCCTGATTCCCGGCTCTCCATGATGACCGATTCCGACCTCCATCTTCCCGGGTTCAATTGTGAAATTGGGCTTGCCGACAGCCGGAATCGTGCAGGGAGTGAGCCCGATGCCTATGCTGCGGGTCGAGTCGATCGCCTTCTGTGCAGCACCGATGACCTCATCGAGACTTCCGCCGAGCGCTGCCTTTGCGCCACCGACCTTCCACATCAGAACCTCGCCGGCCACCCCCCGTCGTTTCTCATGCTCTTGCTTCGGAGCCGATGGGACGTCGTCGTTCGCGACGACCCGCTTCACCTCGATCCCGTCGTCTTCGGCCATCTCCATCGCCATCTTGACGTTCATGTTGTCCCCGGCGTAGTTGCCGTAAAGGCAGGCGACCCCCTTGCCGCCGTCTGCCGCCCTAAAGGCATCGTAGAAAGCCTGCGCCGTTGGAGAAGAGAAGACCTCCCCTACCGCGACCGCGTCGACCATGTTCCGACCGACGTAGCCAATAAAGGCAGGCTTGTGGCCCGACCCGCCGCCGGTGACCACTCCGACCTTGCCTGCGATCGGCGCGCCGCGATATTTCACCACCCGCGGGTTGGAGGTCGGAGCGACGAGTCCTGAGTGTGCGGCCAGGTAGCCCACCAACATGTCTTCGACGACATCTTCGGGGTTGTTGACGATTCTCTGCATTATAGCTCCTCCGTCTTCATTATTGTCCGTTGTGATCTCCTGCCACGGACCGCATTCCAGTCAAGACATACTCCCTCGACGCGCTCAGAACCATCCGCGTGACGTCAAGGCCCACCGGCTCGGCGAGCCTGAACGGCGAACCGTCTGGATGCCGGCGCAAACGGACCGGTATCTCGAGACTCAGAGCTGGTTTTGCACACCTTTCGACGAGGGTCTTGAAGACTGCCTGGAAGTCGATCTCGCCCTCTCCGATTGCCGGATACTCGAAAATGCCTTCGGCGCTACGTTTGACATCCTTCAGGTGCAGCTGTTCGAGCCAAGGCAAAGTCTCTGTGAAATCGCTCTCCGTCCGGAACTCACCCCCTGCGCATGCCGGAGCGTGCGACGCTGTATTTGCGAAGTCATAGTTGAGCCGTACGAGCGGATGGTCGATGCGGCGCATAAGCTCGGCCGCGGAAACCCCGTTGTCCACCACGTTCGCAACTCCATTTCCCGGATTTTCGAGGCAGACCACCACCCCGAAGCGCTCCGCTTCGCGTACTATCCGCTCCATGTTACGAAAGAACTCACTTTCCCGCAACTGGACTGCGGCGTTGGTGATAAGTCGTGGAGCACCGAGGCGGGCGGCGAACCGCAAGCGCAGCGCGATGCGCTCCACTGAATCTGAGTCCGAGAGGTCGATGTGGCCGGAAACCGCGCTGCACGGTAGTCCGCTTCGCTCGAGCGCAGAAGCGACGACCGCCGCCGTCTGGTCGCTAAAGAGGGCATCGCTAAAATCGCTTACGTACCCTTCGATGAACCCGAGCTCGACCGCCTCAAACCCGAGCTCTCCAATCTCCGAAATCGCGAGAGCCACATCGTATCCGTCGAACGAGACGGTGCTGCAGGATATCATCCTTTGATCACTCCTTGGGCGGCAACTGCAACCCGAGCATCTCTCGCGCCTCCGACGGCGTGGCAATCTCGAGGCCGATTTGATGCACCAATTCGACAAGATGTTCGACGAGGACCGCGTTCTCGCGGGCCTTTCGGCCGGGACCGTACAAAGGACCGTCTTCGAAGCCCACCCTGACTCCGCTTGCACCCATTCCGAGCGCAGCTGCGTGCAACCGGAGATCGGTCATTCGGTCGTGGATCAATCCCCACGAGGAGCCGGGTGGCAACTGCGACTTGAGAACGTAGAGGATGTCGGCCTCAGCCGGGAGGGCATTGTGAAAGCCGAGGCAGAAGTTGAAGTGCAGGGGGGAGGCGAGGGTGCCGTCGCCGGCAAGAGTCGCCGCAGTGTTCATCATCGAGACATCGAAGACCTCGAGCTCCGGGCGGACATGATAAGAGCTCATCTCCGCCGCCCAATATCGGATGTCGGGCAGGGTGTTTACATAGACCCCGTCGCCGAAATTGACCGAGCCCATATTGAGCGACGCGACCTCCACCCGGGGCTCTTTGAGCGATACGCACCGTTCCTCGAGGCTCAAGTTGGCTGCGCCGCCGGTGGACCCCTGGATAACAATGTCAGACTGCTCTCGGATGCGGTCGAGGGTTCTGCTGAACTCAGCCAGATCGGCGGTCGGCTGACCCTCGGCGTCGCGGACGTGGAGATGAACCATCGATGCACCGGCCTGCGCGCACGCTATGACCTGTCGTGCGACCTCTTCGGGATCGAGTGGGTTGCACACGTCGCTGTCATGCATCTCTTTGCCGACCGGGGCAACGGATACGAGGATTTTCCGTGTTTCGGTATCATTCATGTTGGTCTGCCTTTTCGTGTTTTCTTGCCGATCTCGGGGTCGGCGAGCCCTATGCAGAGATTACTCTCCAATTGCAGTCTCGCGCTGCACCTCCCTGTCGGTGAACCGATCAAGCGCATCTCGGGCAACACTCGAGAAGCTGAACGCGACCGCGCCGTCGGGCCCACCTTGAAACCAGTGCTTCTCCCCGGGGCTACAGTAGACCTGGTCCCCCGGCTTCAGGACCGTTTCGTGACGCACCGTGTAGGACGCTTCCTTTCCCGATGGTATTCTGCCCTGCCGGAGGGTGTCGGAACCCGCGGAGTAGAAATAGAGCACACCATCCAGCAGGCGCACTGTCTCCTCTTTTCCCGGATCGGAACCGACTTTCGGATGCCAGTGCTCGGGCAGCGTCTGCCATGACCTGAGCGCGATCAACTTGACGGCGATCCGGTCGGTCTGCACCAGAGTCAGTATCTGGGCTCCTTCGACCGCCAGCTCCCCGAGACCGAAATCGGCCACCTCGATCTCCGATCGTTCCCGATTCGAGAGAGCGATACCTGCCCGTATGATCAGTCCGAGCGCTGCGGCCTGCGCGTCATGCAGATCGTGCCGTGTGATCATGGCGCTACAGCTTGAAAATGCTTGTCTCGAGGAACTTCCAGGTCTCGAGAAAATCCCTCGAATCGACCAGCGTGTTCAGACGTTTTCGGTCGATCTCCAGGAGCCGTGCCCAGATCTTGTTCGTAATGCGAGCATTGGCTTCGAAGGTTCCCGTGATATCCCAGCGAGTCGGGGAGGTGTCCGAGGTCAGGTAATCGTCGTACCCCAGTTCCTGCAGGTAGTAGAGAAACTCCACATAATCGATCAGGTGCTTTGTACCCGCCATGAAGTCCCAGTCCCACCGCGCGTCGTTGTCGTTGATATGAACGTAGTAGGGATATTTGCTGTTCGCGAACAGGGCCGCCACCTCGGCGGGATTCTCATTGCCGTACATCGAGTGGCCAAAATCGAGCGTTATCCCCATCTGATCGATACCGATGTCGTTGAGAAGGCAGAGGGCTTTCGCGCCCGTATCGACAAAACAGCGGCCCCGTGTTTCGCTCGGTTTGTATTCCACAAACAGCGGGATCTCCGGAAGATAGCTCCCCGCCTCGCCGAAGCCCTCGACGAGGTGTCGCCACATCTGAGTATAGTTGCAGTCGAAATTGAACTCGTAGCCGTCACCGAGTGGGCAACAGGTGACCTTGTTGGCTCCGGCCGCCTTGGCGAAGTCCTTCGCCTCCTTGATGAAGCGAACCGCTTTCGCCCGTACCGCTGCGTCGGTCGAGGTCAACCCTCCGTTACGGAACTCCGGCTCGGCCTTTACATTCACGTTGACTGCAGCGATATTTAGCTCATACTTGCCGAGCATCTCCTTGAACTTCGCAGGATCCGTCAACTCGTAGGGATAGACGCACTCGACCCCGTCGACGCCTGCCATGCGGGAAACCATCGCAAGCTTTTCGTCGAGAGATATCTCCTTGTTGTAGTCGTGAAATCGATCCTTCGTTTTGCTCAAGAACCCGGTAATGAGGGCATTCTTCACCGTCATCGATCGAACTCCTTGTGTGAATTTGGTTTGTTCTCTGCAGCGCCAGCGAACACATCGGAAGCGCGCGTTAGGTGGTCTCGAACGAATCCTATCGCCTGTTCGTATTCTCGTTGCGTCGACCGTGCATCGCATCTGATTTCGACGTCGAAGCATCCCGCGTATTTCGTCTCGTTCAAAGCCCTGAACACCCGTCCCCAATGGATATTGCCGGCACCCGGCCGCAGTGAGAGGTTTTCGTTCCCGTAGTTGTCACAGAGGTGCGTGCCAAGGATACGGCCTTGAAGCTTGAAAGGAACGAGCCCGATCTGTTCCTTTGATGAGTTGGCATGTCCTGTGTCGAAGTTGTAACCCAGAGTCGGCGAACCGAGATCGCCAAATAGCCTTGTCAGACCGTCGGTACCGCTTATGAAGGCGCCAGGAATTAGCTCGAGCGCACAACGCCTTCCTGTCCGCTCAATCAAACCGACGACTGAAGCGAGCTTCGATAGGAATGCCGCATAGAGGGCGGAATAGGCGATGGAGCGGAGATGCAGATCATCGTCAAAATCAAACTGTCCCAACGGAATCGTCACAAGCCTGCAGTTCGGAAATCGGTCGAGAACGGAGAGCATCTGATCGATCTCTTCGAGCCTCTGGGGTGTGCGAATGGAGGTGGGCGAATCAAAACCATGCAATAGGAAGTGCGCTACAAATTGCGAAACCGAAAGGCCCGTAGCTTCCAGCGCACGCGCGACCCTGTCGGCTCCTTCCTTTTCCCATTCGTCCAGGGTGTCCCGGTGATAGACTTCGAGCTCGACGGCCTCATATCCCATTTCCTTCAGCTCTTCGAGGCTCACGGAAACCTGCAGCGGCGTGAAGCGATCGGAGAAGCGGCTGATGAAGTAGGCCGGCGACACTCCGAGGCGTGAGTTGTTTGGCTCACTCTTCGGTCTCACGATCAGCCCCTGTCCGCTTTTTTCGGGAACACCAAGGTGAAAAGACCGCGCCACATCTTCCGCCACCACTTCATCTGTGATAAGACGGTGAGCACGATAACGAGAACCAGTACGAGAGATACCGGCCGCGTGACGATCGGAAGCAGGCTTCCGTGGGACACCATCAGGGCGCGTCTCATGTTTGCGTCAGCCATTGGTCCGAGGATGACACCGATAACCATCGGCGCAATCGGGTACTTGAGCTCTGTCAAGAAATAGGCGAGAATCCCGATCGGCACCATCAGGTAAAGATTCCAGATCTCCTGGCCAAGAGCGTAGGAACCGATAACGCTAAGTACCGCAATGACCGGCATGAAAAGCGGTTGGGGTATCTTCAAGATCTTTACAACTTGCTTCGCGAAGAGTATGCCGACTATCCACATCGCGATACTCGACAAGACGAGAATCGCCGATACCCGCATGATGATTCCAGGATGGTCCATATTGACCAGAGGTCCCGGCTGCACACCATGGAGCATCATGGCTCCCAAGAGCATTGCAGCCGGGGGGCTTCCGGGTAGTCCAAGGTTGAACAAGGGTATGGACGCGCCCCCGACGCACGCGTTGTTGGCCGTCTCGGTCGAGACAATCGCGGCTCGTTCGCCCTTCCCGAAGGTCTCGGGGTGTTTGGATGAGTTTTTCGCCGCTCCGTAACTCACCCATGCTGCGACGTCCTCACCTATTCCGGGCACAGCTCCGATTCCCACACCGATGAGAGCCGACCGAACGATATGGGAGAAATAACGGGCGATCGTACGCAGCTCAGGAAGCACTCGCTGAAATTTCTGCGTGTCCCCAATCACGACCCGGTCCTTCAGGACCTGGATCATCTGGGGGATCGCGAAGGCGCCTATGAGCACCGGGACTACGTTGATCCCGCCTTCGAGCTGAGAAACTCCGAAGGTGAAGCGCGGATAGAACTGCAGCTGGTCCCGTCCAACAACCGCAAGAAACAGCCCGAGAAACCCCGAGATCCAGCCTTTATAGACGAGGTCTGTACTCTGCAGTGTCCCGCTGATGATGATTCCGAAGAACGCAAGTAGGAAGTATTCAAATGAGGTAAACTGCAGGGCCAAATTCGCAATCAACGGGGAAACGGTGACTAAGAACAAAGCACCGACTATCGAGCCAATCCCCGATGCGGTCGTCGTAAGACCGAGGGCTTGGCCGCCTTTCCCCTGCAGTGCAAGTTGATAGCCGTCGATTGCCGTAGCAGCCGCCGCTGCCGTCCCGGGAATGTTGATAAGGATCGAGGCATACGAGCCACCATATACCGCCCCGACATATACGGCGTACAGGACAACGAACGACGTGTCAAAATTCATTCCGTACGTCAAGGTTGTCAAGAGCGCCACACCAAGAGTCGCCGTGAGCCCAGGCATTGCGCCAAATATGATCCCCATCGTCACAGCCATGAACATGAGTATGATATTGATCGGGTGTCCCAGAATTATCCCAAAACTTTGAAACCAGATCGTGAACTGATGAAGGACCGCCAACATATTATTACTTCCCTCCGATCGAGTATCGAACGAGGTCCATGAGTGAAAGAATGCCCCCTTGGTCCGGAAGGGGAACCAGAAGGCCGTACATGAAAATAGGGCAGAGAATCAGTGGAACGACGACGGCTACAATCAAGGTGATCTTGAGTTTCCTCACGAGTGCGTGGTTTCGTCCGACAAGGATCCGAGCATAGCTCCAGTAGCCGACGATAAACACGAGCGCAACCACATCGGTACTGTAGGCAAACGGCCGATTGATGCGGTCGCCGAGACCCGTCGCGAACAGCACCAAAATGGCAGCTTGCGCGGAGACGAAGTAGAGGGAGAGCCTCTTCAGGAGAGCTGCGTCATCGAAATAGAAGACCGAAATGAAGTAGAGCAGAAAGAAGAGGATACTCAGAAAGAAATCCACCCGGGGGGTGTCCAAGAACACGAAGGCAACCAGTGCGACTATTATCGCAGCAAAACGAGCTCCGGCGTCTGAAACACCGCCCGCCTTCCTCCGCACCATTTGAACAAACAGACGTGCTCCTCCGTCCTTGATCGCCCTTCCGAGTACGAGGCTGGAGAAAAGAACTATTGCGGTCCCTACAATCAAAGGCATCAGCGCAGGAGAGACATACCAGAAACTTTCGACCCCCCCGTATTTCGCCTGCATGGGCATTTGAAATGCCTCAACAATGACGAATATCCCGAAAAGGATGAGGATGCTGCTCATTATGAAGTCGCCCCGTCTGAGTTTCTGTTTGTCGTCCACCGTATCTATTCCTTCTCTCCCTCGTAAATCGTCGCTATGGCGCAGCGATGCTCGAGGACGTCGTAGACGGCCGGCAGGTCGCCCACCCTACCGACCGTATGCCGTCTATTCTTGTCTGCGATAATGCAAAATGCGACTCGAACGGGTTATGGTTTGGGTATGTTCAGTGAAGCCGGATCTACCTTCGCTGTCTTCATGTCCCACAGCGTCCATGAGAACGCAGACTGCAGGTGTGCGAAGACCTTGCTGGCCGCCTCTCCGCTCAATCCGGCCGACGCATAGTAGTTGTCCTTCAGCCACTTCTGCACAGAGTCACTCTTCATCGCCTTGTCGAAGGCTGCGCTGAGTGTCTTCTTCACGTTGTCAGGAACGTCGGCGGGGACGGCAAAACCGATCGCTTGGGTCAGCGGCAGAACCTTGCTGAGATCCGGATAGGTGTCAAAGGCCGAGGGAACAGTCTGATCTCCGATCGAGAAGGCATCGGGAACGAGTACTGCGAGCGGACGGAGCTTGCCGCCGCGGATCAGCTGCGCCTGTTCTGCAACCGAGGTGACAACGACTGACACTTCTCCGGTCAGTGCGGCATTGTTCGCCGGTGCGGAACCAGTATACGGTATGAAGTTGAAATTCGCACCGGTGCCCTTTTCGAGAGCGAGAAGGTTCAGCTGGTGGATTGATCCCGAGCCACTGGCGCCGGCCCGAATGCTACCAGGTTTGGACTTCGCCGCATCGATCAGCTCCGTCAGCGTTTTGTAGGGCGTGTTGACGTTGACCGAAACGATGTCCGGCGACCCTCCGACGATGAAGGGATACCAAACGTCGAACGTCTTGTTCCAACCTCCCTGCACTGCCGCGGTGGTGTTGGATTCCGAGAGCCCACACAACGTGTAGCCGTCGTGGGGTTTCGAATAGGCCGTCTGCATTCCCACGGAACCGGCGACGCCTCCGGTAACATTCGTTACGTTTATGTTCACGCCCAGTTCCTTCGCCATCGGGGCCATTATCACGCGGTTCAATACGTCGGTCCCGCCACCTGCACTCCAAACGACAATGTCAGTGATGTCGCGCGACGGGAATTCTTTCTGCCCGGCAGCGAACAGATTGCCAACAGCCACTACGAGAATAGCGACAGCAATCACAAGCACTCTTTTCATTGGAACCTCCACAAATTTGGGATGTGAAATATTGTATACAAAATTATTGTAACATAGTATGGGGAACTGTCAAGCTTTTTGTGCGCTCTATTTTCGAGGCATGAGTGAAGAGCTTGGAATTCAACCGACCGCCGTAAGCACCAAACCGGCCAGCATGAGCGAAGTGCCGGTGAGCTTCGGGATGTGCGGTGCCTCCTTGAGCACGAAGAGGCCCAGGAAGACCCCGATCGGAATGCTCAGTTGGCGAAAGGCTACGACGTAGCTGATGTCTGCAACGAAGCCCATGCTCATGAGGACCAGGGTGTAGGTCAGATAGATCCCGACTCCGATGACGACCGAATCGCGAAGTGCAGCCGGACGCCATGCGGCCCTGAGCGCCCGTCGCCCCGCTCCGGTGAGGGTGAAGAATGCCGCAGACCAGACAGTCGAAGATACTGCGGCGAAGAACGCATAGACGAGCGCGATCCTCCAGGGGTTGTCGCCGGATTCTGTCCGAACAATGTTGAGAGCGTTGCTATCGACGATTGAATAGCCTGCGGTCGCGAGGGCGGCGAGAACTGCAAAGATGAGACCGGGCTTGAGGTAGATCTTGAAGGAGAGATCGCTGAGGCTCCGCATCGGTACGAGAAGGGCTCCGACGAATATTGCCGCGAAACCGGCGAGCCCCACTGGCGAGATTGCCTCGCCTCGGCCGATGGCGAGCGTCACGGCCGTAACGAAGATGACCGGGAGCGCACGAGAGAGAGGATAGGCGACCGACATATCGCCTCGCCGATAAGCCAAAGAAATGGATGCGTAGTAGAGCGTTTCAAAGCCTCCGGTGAGACAGAGAAGCAGCCAGGCAGCGCGAGGTATGTTGAATACCAAAGGGAGCAAAGCCCATGCGGCCGGCAGCAGGAGCACCGCACCGGTTAGGTTGGCAGCGACGAAAGCTGCCGGCGCAGCACCGCTGCTCTTGCCGAGCAGATTCCAACCGGCATGTGCAAAGGAGGAGACGAGAATCAACAGAACCGCGATGAGCGTCATCTCTTGTGTTTCGAGCGATAATGGTAGGCAACAACGCCGTCTCCCGCAAGCCTGGCCGGCGGTCGGCCGCTACCGGACAACGCGTTCGTTGACCTCGGTTGAGAGGGTGTCTATAATGAATACATCTTGTAATCGTGTGCATTTAGGGGCATCAGCTTCTAATCCCGACGTAATCCTCGACATGCGACGAACGAGCCCGAACCTCTGCTTTGGCCGCTCCTCCGCTTCGATGATCGTCTTTCTAAACTATGAAAGTCGAGACACGGCCTATCACACCGATACATCATTGGAGGAGCGTCATGAAGCAATTCGAGCGTCGAATCGACAAAAACGGAGCCCCCTACCTCGTCACCTCACTTCCGGGGCTGCTCCTGACACGGCTGCCGCTGCTCAACAAGAGCATCTCCTTCACCGAATCAGAACGGACGGAGTTCGGACTGGACGGACTCTTTCCGTCCCATGTCGCTTCGATCGACGAGCAGATCCAACGCGAATATCTCAATTTCAAGAATTTCACGACGAATCTCGATAAGCATGTCTATCTGAGGGTCCTGCAGGATCGAAACGAGGTCCTGTTCTACGCACTGCTCGAGAGCCACCTCGAGGAGATGTTACCGATCATCTACACCCCCACTGTTGCCGAAGCGGTTCAGAAGTTCAGCCTCATCTACCGCTTCCCGCGCGGCATCGTGGTCTCCACGGCGAACATCGACCGGATAGAGACGATACTCGACAATGCACCGGTTTCGGAGGTGAAGCTCGTCGTGGCGACCGACTCGGAGGGGATCCTCGGGATCGGGGACCAGGGATTCGGCGGAATGGCGATCTGCATCGGCAAGCTCTCCATCTACACCGTCGCAGCCGGCATCGACCCCTCGACCACCCTGCCGGTGGAGCTCGACGTGGGCACCAACCGTGAGGATCTACTCAGCGATCCGCTTTACCTCGGAGTCAGGCACGAACGGCTGACGGGGGACGCCTACTACGACTTCATCGACCGATTTGTCACCGCGCTCCGAAAGCGCTTTCCGGGAGCAATCATACAGTGGGAGGACTTCTCGAAGGAGAAAGCCTTCACCGTGCTCGATCGCTACCGCG
>Ga0315535_1002326_pt1 | contig 12223 bp, 13 predicted proteins | sample SalMarSW160220MG_2_FD_203092 | JGI IMG/M metagenome (GOLD analysis project Ga0315535, IMG submission 203092) | Salt marsh sediment microbial communities from the Plum Island Ecosystem LTER, Massachusetts, United States - Salt Marsh Sediment SW1602-20 ...
CGCCGAGTACACCCGGCCGCCGACGACATCAGCGACCGCCCCGGCCAGCGACACGCCGTTGACCTGCGCGCCGATCGATACCGCATATGCCGGGATGCCGTAAACGAAATTCACTGTGCCGTCGATGGGATCGAGTACCCAGGTGACCGCGTCACTGGGCGGCGTCGCCCCCAAGTCCCCGGCATCGGCGGGACCCCCGCCCTCTTCACCCAGAATTGGCTCACCGGGCCGTAGTTCCGCCAACCGATCCCGCAACAGCCGCTCCGTTTCCGTATCCACCACGGTCACTGGATCGGTCGGGGTGCTCTTCGACCGCACCGCGGTACTGGCCGTCGCGGTCCGGGTAGCCGCTTCGGCGCCGAATACCTCGGTGCGCCGACGCCGCACGAATTCGGCAGCGCCGGCGGCCAGGGTCTCGGCCACCGAACGCAGCCGCGCGGGCTCGTCATCAGGTCGCGTCACCGGTCTATCGCATCATAGTCGCCACGGCTCCGTAGACGCCCCGAGCCGCATCGTCGCCGGGCTAAGGTGATGCGGACAGTCCAGTCACGTCGAGGAGATTCGATGACCAGCACCGACTCCACTACCGATACGCCCGCCGCCAAAGCTGCCGGTGGCAGACCACAGCATCGTGGATTCGGCATCGACGTCGGCGGCAGTGGCATCAAGGGCGGCATCGTCGACATGGACACCGGGGAGTTGATCGGCGAGCGGGTCAAGCTGCTGACGCCGCAACCGGCAACGCCGTCCGCGGTCGCCAACACGATCGCCCAGGTAGTGCACGCCTTCGAATGGACCGGTCCGCTTGGAGTGACCTATCCCGGGGTTGTCACCCGCGGGGTCGTTCAGACGGCGGCCAACGTGGACAAGTCCTGGATCGGCGCCAATGCGCGCGACATCATCAGCGCCGAGCTGGACGGCCAAGAGGTCACGGTGCTCAACGATGCCGACGCGGCCGGGCTCGCTGAGGAGCACTACGGCGCGGGCAAGAATCAGTCTGGCCTGGTCGTGCTGCTGACGTTCGGCACCGGAATCGGCTCTGCAGTCATCCACAACGGGACGCTGATACCCAACACCGAGTTCGGGCATCTCGAGATCGGCGGCAAGGAGGCCGAGAAGCGTGCGGCGTCATCGGTCAAAGAAAAGAACAACTGGAGCTACGCGAAGTGGGCCAAACAGGTGACCAGGGTGCTGGTGGCCATTGAGAACGCGATGTGGCCGGATCTGTTCATCGCGGGGGGCGGCATCAGCCGCAAGGCCGACAAATGGCTGCCGCTGCTTGGCAACCGCACCCCGGTGGTGGCTGCGGCCCTGCTCAACACCGCCGGCATAGTCGGCGCGGCGATGGCCGCCACCTCGGATGTCACCCACTGAATTTTGCCCGGCAGACCAGTAGGATCGCGCACTGTCGTTACAATGGTCCTCGGCGCGACAGCCCGACAGACAGCGTGCGAATACTCACGCTGATAGCAACGCCGACATCGACATAGCAGACACTTTCGGTTCATCATGCCCATACCCACCGGAAGTGCGTCCAAACGAAGGGGTTTAAGTGGCAGCGACCAAGGCAAGTTCGGCCACCGACGAGCCGGTGAAACGCACCGCCACAAAGTCTCCGTCGTCCTCCGCTAAACGCCCGGCGGCGAAGGCCGCCAATGGTGCCGCCCCCGCGAAACGGGCGACCAAGACATCGCGGACGACCAAGCCCGCCACACAACCCGAAGCCGGCGCGGCAAGCGGCGCCACAAAGAAAACCCGCTCGTCGACTAAGGGCGCCGACGCCAAGGCGCCGTCCGCCCGCGGCGCAAAATCGGCAGCCAGCGGCGCAAAATCGGCATCCAAAGGCGCTGCGGCAGACCCCGAGGCCGCTCCCAGCGACCTCGAGTCCGACGACACTGTCGAAGATCTCGATGGCGAGCCGGACCTCGAAGATGCGCCCAGCGAAGACCTCGAGATCGACGCCGACCTCAGCCTCGACGACCTCGAGGAGGACGTGACCCCCGGCGGCGAGGAGTCAGACCTCGAACCAGCCGAATCCGACGCCGCCGAGGCGGACCCGGCCACCCCAACCGCCGAAGCCGCCGCGACCTCCACCGAGGAGGACGACGAGATCGCCGAGCCCACCGAAAAGGACAAGGCCTCAGGCGATTTCGTGTGGGACGAGGACGAGTCCGAGGCTCTGCGTCAGGCCCGCAAGGACGCCGAACTCACCGCCTCCGCCGACTCGGTTCGTGCATACCTGAAACAGATCGGCAAGGTAGCACTGCTCAACGCGGAAGAAGAGGTTGAGCTGGCCAAGCGGATTGAAGCCGGCCTGTACGCCACACAGCTGATGACCGAGCTGACCGAGCGGGGCGACAAACTGCCCGCCGCTCAGCGCCGCGACATGATGTGGATCTGCCGCGACGGTGACCGCGCAAAGAACCACCTGCTGGAAGCCAACCTACGTCTGGTGGTTTCGCTGGCCAAGCGATACACGGGCCGCGGAATGGCGTTCCTCGACCTCATCCAGGAGGGCAACCTGGGCCTGATCCGCGCGGTCGAGAAGTTCGACTACACCAAAGGCTACAAGTTCTCCACGTACGCGACGTGGTGGATCCGCCAGGCCATCACTCGGGCCATGGCCGACCAGGCCCGTACTATCCGTATCCCGGTGCACATGGTCGAGGTGATCAACAAGCTCGGGCGCATCCAGCGGGAGCTACTGCAGGATCTGGGCCGCGAACCCACACCTGAAGAGCTGGCCAAAGAGATGGACATCACGCCGGAGAAGGTGCTCGAGATCCAGCAGTACGCCCGCGAGCCGATCTCGTTGGACCAGACCATCGGCGACGAGGGCGACAGCCAACTGGGCGACTTCATCGAGGACAGTGAAGCTGTGGTGGCTGTCGACGCGGTGTCGTTCACTCTGCTGCAAGACCAGCTGCAGTCGGTGCTGGAAACCCTCTCGGAGCGCGAGGCCGGCGTGGTACGGCTGCGTTTCGGTCTCACCGACGGTCAGCCTCGAACCCTTGACGAGATCGGGCAGGTCTACGGTGTGACCCGCGAACGCATCCGCCAGATCGAGTCCAAGACGATGTCGAAGCTGCGCCACCCCAGTCGCTCCCAGGTCTTGCGCGACTACCTGGACTGAGCGACACGCTCCTTTAGTGCTCTGACCAACAGGCCTGGTGGTCATCGATGAAATTCGATCGGCTTGAGCCGCCCTGCTGCGGGTGACTCGCCAAGATGTCACTTTCGCCGGGGTTGAGATCCCGGCCGGGTCGATGTGCGGACCTCGTCGGTGGCGTTCAGTGCAACGAGTCCAACTCGTCGGCCGCCCCGACTAAGTGCTGGGCCAGTTTCCGGGCGTTGAGGCCGGCGAGGCTGCCCGGGGTGCCAGCGTAGCTCCGAGTGGCGTGCCGGCTGGGCCGTTTGGAGTTGGCCCCGGTTGGCTGACACGCCGAGATGAGATTTCGAGGAGTTCTGCAATATCGCGAACAGACACACCGTAGGTGGCGTAGAAATCCGAAAGTTCGCCAAATCTATCGAACCGAATGAAAGGGACAACAAAATGAGTTCGACCAACGTAACCGTGAGGCGCGATGACGAGGGGAACGTACACGCTCACTGGGTCGGCTCGGTGACCTTCAAACCGAGCGTCTATGGCGACCCCGGTTCGTTTCGGTCGCTGATGAATGAGTGCGTGGAGAACTTCACAAGACAATTGCAGGCTGAGATCAATGCGAACTTTGAGGGGTTTTCCGGACAGTCAACGGGATGAAGCGATAGAAGCCCCGAGGCCGCAGGGGAATTGCCACCAGTCCAAGATATTGGCGTTACAGCGCTTGCGCGCGAGCAGCATTCACCGACTTAGCGCACAGCGCTAAGTCGGACCTTGGTGCACGACCAACTGGATTGACGCACTGGCCTGCCAGACCCATTGCCGCGCAACGAAGATGAGCTCGCGGGCTGGCCTTTCCCGGGCCGGGGAATCTGCTGCGCATGCTGCCCCGTCGTCGTACGGTGGCCGCATGTCAGCCAACCGCAAAGTTGTCCTGTCCGGGTCCGACTTCGAGACGGCGGTCGGTTACGCCCGTGCGGTGCGGGTCGGTCCATATCTGGCGGTGGCCGGAACGACCGGCACCGGGCCAGCCGGTGATATCGCGGCCCAGACCCGAGAGGCTCTGCACCGCATCGAGATTGCACTCCGCCAGGCGGGCGCGGGGCTCGCCGACGTGGTGCGCACCCGCATCTACGTCACCGATATCTCGCGCTGGCGCGAGGTCGGAGCAGTGCACGCACAAGTTTTCGGTGCCATACGTCCCGCGGCCACCATGGTCGAAGTGGCTGCGCTGATCGCACCCGAGCTGCTGGTGGAGATCGAAGCTGACGCCTACGTGGACTACCCGGATTCCACGGCCGGTGGAAATGTGCCATCCGGCGCCGCCGGATAACGGGTGACCCGGACCACAGCTCGAACCGGCAGCGGACCGTACAAATGCGGGAACAGCATCGCCTCCGGATCCGTTGACACCCCAGGCTCCCAACGCACGGGCGAGTCCAGCTGCGCCGTGTCGATGTGCAAGAGAACCAGATCACCGCGACCCCGGTAGAGCCGGTTGGCCGGCAGATGCACCTGCTCGGGCGCGGACAGATGGATGAACCGGCCGCCACCGGACGCGTCGGGGTGAATCTCGCCGCATTCGCGCGCCCGGGACCACTCGTCGAGCCCGCACAGGTGCACCAGTACGTCGGGAGTGAAGGTCACAGTCGGTCACCTTAAACAGGCTGCAAAAAGGCCTCCACGCGGCCCGAGAAGGGTCGTGACCGACTCGTGAGAAACGACACACCCGATAACGATCGGGGAACAACGCGAAAACCCCATACGTCTGAGAGAGTGGATGAAAGCAAGAACGGAGAAGCCATGACTGCAACTCTGACCAGTCCCGAGCTCACCAGAGCGGACCGCTGCGACCGCTGCGGTGCTGCTGCTCGAGTCCGTGCCAAGCTGCCTTCCGGAGCTGAACTTCTCTTCTGCCAGCACCACGCCAACGAGCATGAGGCCAAGCTGACCGAGCTTTCCGCGGTGCTGGAGGTCAGCGAAAGCTGACGCAGGCGAACTCGCCCGCCGCGAATGCGGGCTGCGCGAGCCGTAATCGGTGATGCTGGACTGGTATGAGCGATCAGGTCGCAAAGCCATCCCGCCACCACATCTGGCGAATCAGTCGGAGGACTCTGTCAAAGAGCTGGGACGACTCCATCTTCTCTGAGGCGGCGCAGGCAGGCTTTTGGTCGGCGTTGTCATTACCGCCGCTGCTGCTGGGGGTGCTGGGCAGTTTGGCCTATGTGGCCCCGCTCTTCGGGTCGGACACATTGGTTGCGATAGAAAAAAGCATCATCTCGACGACCCGCAGCTTTTTCTCCCCCAGCGTCGTCAACGAGATCATCGAACCCACCATCCGCGATGTCACCGCCAATGCCCGTGGCGAGGTGGTATCCCTGGGCTTTTTGATTTCGCTGTGGGCGGGATCCTCGGCGATCTCGTCATACGTCGATGCCGTGGTGGAGGCCCACGACCAGACCCCCTTGCGGCATCCTGTGCGGCAGCGATTCTTCGCGCTCTTCCTCTACATGGTGATGCTGGTGTTCGTGGTGGCGACCGCGCCGGTGATTGTGGTGGGTCCACGCAAGGTGAGCGAGCACATCCCGTACAGCCTGGCCAACATGTTGCGCTACGGCTATTACCCGGTACTGATCCTTGGCCTGCTCATTGGCGTGGCCATCCTGTACCGGGTATCACTGCCGGTACCGCTGCCGACGCACCGGCTGATCTTCGGTGCCGTGTTGGCGACAGCGGTCTTCCTGGTTGCCACGCTGGGCTTGCGCATCTACCTGACGTGGATTACCAGCACCGGCTACACCTACGGCGCATTGTCCACGCCGATCGCGTTTCTGTTGTTCGCGTTCTTCGGGGGCTTCGCGATCATGCTGGGAGCCGAACTCAATGCCTCGATCCAGGAGGAATTCCCCGCGCCGAAGACGCACGCCCACCGGCTCCGCAAGTGGCTCGTGTCACGGGCGCCAGCTCTTCAGCGAATAGTGGACGCGCCAGAGAACCCCGCAACGCGCGAAGTCGATGTGGTAACGGCCGAGCCGCCCAGCTGATCAGCCCTTTTTGAGCTTGTCGTAGATCTGCTTGCACTCCGGGCACACCGGCGAGCCCGGCTTGGCCGAACGCGTCACGGGAAATACCTCACCGCACAGAGCCACCACGTAGCTGCCCATGACCGCGCTCTCGGCGATCTTGTCCTTCTTGACGTAGTGAAAGTACTTGGGTGTGTCGCTGCCGGTCCCGTCGTCGACGCGTTCGTCGGTCTCGGTGCGTTCGATCGTCTGGGTCTGCATACCTCACATTGTGCACTGCCCGGTGCACTGCCCGGTGCACGTCAAATCCGAATGAGCCGGAATCGATGAAGTGTGCAACAGTGGAGGCATGAAGCGCGGCTCCGACTTGGGGTTTGACGATGATGGCCGCCCGGTGCTCATCACCGCCGCCGCGGTTTCTTACGAGGAGCAGCATCGCGCACGGGTACGTAAGTACCTGACACTGATGGCGTTCCGCGTTCCGGCGCTGATCCTGGCCGCTGTCGCGTACGGCGCCTGGCACAACGGCCTGATCTCACTGTTGATCGTGGCGGCGTCGATACCGTTGCCGTGGATGGCCGTGCTGATCGCCAACGACCGGCCTCCGCGCAGCCCCGACGAGCCGCGACGGTTCGACGACGACCGGCGACGCACGCCGCTGTTCCCGAGCGCCGAACGGCCGGCGCTCGAGGCTCCGCGGCACCCGCACACGGGATGGTCTACCGGCCCCCAACATCGGGATTAGTCAACGCTGCTTGACCTCGCCCCGACCGGCCGCTGGCCACACTTCTCAGGACTTTCTCAGGTCGTGGGTACATTTCTGCACGTCAAGACGTGTGAGAAGGACGGAGCGCGGGAACTCTGAGGCCTGAACTGTCGTTAATCCTCATGACAGTACAAGCCGATCGGGAGGTCGCGATGGCGAACGCCACCACAAGCAGGTTTGACGGCGATCTGGATGCTCAGAGCCCTGCAGCGGACCTAGTGCGCGTATATCTCAACGGAATCGGCAAGACGGCGTTGCTGAATGCGGCAGGCGAAGTTGAGCTGGCGAAGCGTATCGAAGCCGGGCTGTATGCCGAGCACCTTCTTGAAACCCGTAAGCGCCTTGGCGAGAACCGCAAACGTGATCTAGAGGCCGTTGTGCGCGATGGTAAGGCAGCCCGCCGTCACCTGCTGGAGGCGAATCTGCGCCTGGTGGTGTCGCTGGCCAAGCGCTACACGGGCCGCGGGATGCCGTTGCTGGACCTGATCCAGGAGGGCAACCTCGGACTGATCCGCGCGATGGAAAAGTTCGACTACACAAAGGGATTCAAGTTCTCGACCTATGCCACCTGGTGGATTCGCCAGGCCATCACCCGCGGTATGGCCGACCAGAGCCGCACCATCCGGCTGCCGGTTCATCTGGTTGAGCAGGTCAACAAGCTGGCGCGGATCAAGCGCGAGATGCACCAAAACCTGGGACGGGAAGCCACCGACGAGGAACTCGCCACCGAATCGGGCATCCCGATCGAGAAAATCAACGACCTGCTCGAGCACAGCCGCGACCCGGTGAGCCTGGACATGCCGGTCGGCTCCGAGGAAGAAGCGCCGCTGGGCGATTTCATCGAGGACGCCGAAGCGATGTCCGCGGAGAACGCGGTGATCGCCGAGCTGCTGCACACCGACATCCGCAGTGTGCTGGCGACCCTCGACGAGCGTGAGCACCAGGTGATCCGGTTGCGTTTCGGCCTGGACGACGGCCAGCCGCGCACCCTGGATCAGATCGGCAAGCTGTTCGGCCTGTCCCGCGAGCGGGTACGGCAGATCGAGCGAGACGTCATGTCCAAGCTGCGCAACGGCGAGCGTGCCGACCGGCTGCGCTCGTATGCGAGTTGAGGCGCGAACTCAGGCCTTCTACTAGAGCCAGGTAGCACGACAGTATGCCCGCCGCGTCAGCGGCGGGCATACTGCTTGGCTAGGACGCGTTACACCCATTCATGCAGCTGGCCAAGTAGACTCAGCGTCAATGGAAGGTGCTGAATGAACGACCTGGTTGACACCACCGAGATGTATCTGCGGACCATCTACGACCTCGAGGAAGAGGGCGTAACGCCACTGCGCGCCAGAATCGCCGAACGTCTCGACCAAAGCGGGCCGACCGTCAGCCAGACCGTATCCCGCATGGAGCGGGACGGACTACTGCACGTGGCCGGGGACCGCCACCTGGAGCTCACCGACAAGGGCCGCGCGCTGGCCGTCGCCGTGATGCGCAAGCACCGCCTCGCCGAACGGTTGCTGGTCGACGTCATCGGCGTTCCGTGGGAAGAGGTGCACGCCGAGGCATGCCGGTGGGAGCACGTGATGAGCGAGGACGTCGAGCGGCGGCTGGTGAAGGTGCTCAACAACCCGACCACCTCCCCGTTCGGCAACCCGATCCCGGGTCTTTTGGACCTGGGCGTCGGTCCCAATTCCGGCGCCGACGAGGCCGACCTGGTTCGGTTGACCGAGTTGCCCGCCGGCCCGCCGGTGGCCGTGGTCGTCCGGCAGCTCACCGAGCATGTCCAGGGCGACATCGACCTGATCAGCCGGCTGAAAGACGCCGGCGTCGTCCCCAACGCGCGAGTGACCGTCGAAACCAGCCCCACCGGCGGCGGGGTCACCATCGTCATACCGGGCCATGAGAACGTCACTTTGCCGCACGAGATGGCGCACGCGGTCAAGGTCGAGAAAGTCTGACCCGGCGCAGCTAGCCCACCCGGCGGCCGAACGGTCGACGCGGAGGAAGCCGCACGCCGAGCCGTTCGGCCAGTCGGTAGCCGGTAAGCGCAAGTTCCCGGATGTTCCCTGGCCTCAGTCCCGACTGCAATGCCCTGTCCAGCATGCCCGCCATTCGATGGTCGGGTTGGCAACGCAGCGCGGCCTCCAGCGATACCCCGGCAAGCGGCCCGTCGCCGCGCGCGTAGGCGCTGAACGCGAGCAAGACCAGCGCCTCGGCTCGCCACGGCGGGGGCAGCGTGCGCGCCAGCAGTGCCCACAACGACTCGGCTTCACCGGCGTTCTCGCCGACCGCGAGGGCATACAGGATGTCGCGTACCTGCGGGTCACTCAGCGCGCAGCCCAGCTTTGCCAGCTCCGCGTCGAGCAGCGACTGGCCGGACATGACGCGGGACGCAGCGGCCATCGCGTGCTGCACGTCGCGACGGGTACAGCGGGCCGGATCTGCGCGCTGCGCCGCCCGGCGCCTGTCCGCCCGCCGCTTGATCCCGGCGGTCAACTCGGCGCTTCGCGCGGGGTCGTCGACCGCGATGACCGCCTGCAGGTCGGCACGCCGCGGGTAGAGCCGCCTGCCCTCCAGCACCGCCGACGCGGCCAGCGGCGAGGCCGAAGGATCATCGACCGGGCCGCTCGCACCGCAGCCGTCCACACAATGCCAACGCCCGCCATGGGCCACCCGATCCACCACATGGGCGGCCCACAGCTCAATGTGGTGCCGCGACAACGCCTGGGTGAGCACCGCGCACAACTGCCGGTATCCGTCGTTGCAGCTCGGACAGCGCGCGCCGTCCGCGTCGACGATCACCGCAATCGCGGCCTCAGGTTCGGCCGCAGCGGCGACCTCGGCCAAGTGCCCGACCCGGTCGACCAGCTCTTCGGACAGGTCGACCCGCATCACCGATCCGAGTTCGCCGCCATCCAAAGACATCACTATCAATGAATTTTCGGGAACGAAGCCGAGAACGGCCGGCAGCGCTGCGATGAGTGCTCCGGGGCGGTTCAGTTCAAAGTCTGCTCGATGCGTCGTCATGAACACCAACGCTGACGGTCGCCACCGTCAGCCGGTGCTCACGCGTGCAGGCGGAACCGCTCACCTGTGCATGCACCCGGCACTGTGAGTTCTGCTGCTCTACTGTTTAGCTCATGGGGTTGGCGCAAGAGTACGACATGGTGGTCATCGGTTCGGGGCCCGGCGGACAGAAAGCCGCCATCGCCTCGGCCAAGCTGGGCAAGTCGGTCGCGATCGTCGAACGCGGCAGGATGCTCGGCGGCGTCTGCGTGAACACCGGCACTATCCCGTCAAAGACGTTGCGCGAAGCGGTGCTTTACCTCACCGGGATGAATCAGCGCGAGCTGTACGGCGCCAGCTACCGCGTCAAAGAGCGCATCACCCCGGCCGACCTGATGGCCCGGACCCAGCACGTGATCGGCAAGGAAACGGACGTGGTGCGCAACCAGCTGATGCGCAACCGCATCGACCTGCTGGTGGGGCACGGCCGGTTCCTCGACCCGCATACCGTCGAGGTCGAAGACCCGTCCCGCCGCGAGAAGTTGACCATCAGCGGCGAATACATCGTCATCGCCACCGGCACCAGGCCGGCGCGGCCATCCGGCGTCGAGTTCGACGAAGAACGAGTGCTCGACTCCGACGGAATCCTTGATCTGAAGTCGCTCCCCGCCTCGATGGTGGTGGTCGGTGCCGGTGTCATCGGCATCGAGTACGCCTCGATGTTCGCCGCTCTGGGCACCAAGGTCACCGTGGTGGAAAAACGCGACGACATGTTGGATTTCTGCGACCCCGAGGTCGTCGAGGCGCTCAAATTCCACCTGCGCGACCTGGCGGTGACCTTCCGGTTCGGTGAGGAGGTGACCGCGGTCGACGTCGGCTCGGCTGGCACCATCACCACGCTGGCCAGCGGCAAGCAGATTCCCGCCGAGACGGTGATGTACTCCGCCGGGCGGCAGGGGCAGACCGACCACCTCGATCTGCACAACGCCGAGCTGGAAGCCGACAGCCGTGGGCGGATCTTCGTCGATGACACGTTCCAGACCAAGGTGCCGCACATCTATGCCGTCGGCGACGTCATCGGTTTTCCGGCGCTGGCGTCGACCTCGATGGAGCAGGGGCGACTGGCCGCCTACCACGCGTTCGGCGAGCCGACCGAAGGCATCACCGAAATGCAGCCGATCGGCATCTATTCCATACCCGAGATCTCTTACGTCGGGGCCACCGAGGTGGAGCTGACCAAGAACGCCATCCCCTACGAGGTCGGGATCGCCCGATACCGGGAGCTGGCCCGCGGCCAGATCGCCGGCGACTCCTACGGCATGCTGAAGCTGCTGGTGTCCACCGAGGATCTCAAGCTGCTCGGCGTGCACATCTTCGGCACCAGCGCCACCGAGATGGTGCACATCGGGCAAGCCGTGATGGGCTGCGGTGGCACCGTGGAGTACCTGGTGGAGGCGGTGTTCAACTACCCGACCTTCTCTGAGGCCTACAAGGTGGCCGCGCTTGACGTGATGAACAAGGTGCGCGCGCTCAACCAGTTCCGGCGCTAACAGGTGTCGTCGAGGTCGTTCGGCACCGTATCGCCGGGACCGCCGGCTTCGGCGCGGGCCAGCAATTCCGCGATGTGTTCGTCGAACGGCGCCGAGTACGACACGTCCGGCGCGCACCCACCGCGCTCGAAGCCGCCGATGAGCCCGGTGAGCGTGGTGCCGCTGACTACCCATGGTGCGCCGCTGGTACCGCCCACCAGCCCTTCGCATGCCAGGGCGGGAAACCCGCTCTCGTTGACCGACGTGCTGGCCTGACATTCGATGGGTGAGCCACCCACTCCGGCCGGGTACCCCACCACGGTGACGGGAGTGCCGGGACGGGGCGCCGTGCCCAGCGTCAGCGCGGAACCGACGTGCGACTCGACCGAACCACCGGCATCGTTGCTGATCCGCACGATGGCGTAATCCGCGTGCGGATCCTTGCTGGCGGTCCAGCGCGGATCGAGGTACACGGCCTCGACCCGCCACACATCGGCGGGAGCGGGTGTGGCATCGCCGGCAAAACCTGGAACGAAGGTGATCTGGGAGGCCCCGGCCAGGCAGTGCGCCGCGGTCAACATCAGGTTCCCGGCCGACGAATGCACCACGGAACCCGTGCACACGTGCAGGGGCCCGCCGTCGATGAACACCGCGCCGACGCGCCTGTCCGGATCCACCGGGGCCGCCACCGCTGCGTGTTGGGGTTGGCTGAGCCGAGAAACCGACGCGCTGGGCGGCGGAGGTGACACGCTGGGGCTCGACGCATGGCCGGCGGGCCGGCCGCACGACGGCAACAACGTCG
>Ga0315535_1002328_pt1 | contig 12213 bp, 13 predicted proteins | sample SalMarSW160220MG_2_FD_203092 | JGI IMG/M metagenome (GOLD analysis project Ga0315535, IMG submission 203092) | Salt marsh sediment microbial communities from the Plum Island Ecosystem LTER, Massachusetts, United States - Salt Marsh Sediment SW1602-20 ...
GCGCGCATCGACGGCGTGCGACGCAACGGGACGGGACGATGACCCGGGGGCGGGCATCCGGGGTTCGGAGGCTACGGCGATCGGCTCCGGGATCGGCTCCACCAGCGATCCGGCACGTTCCGTCACGCCGGAGGAAGACTCGGCCACGGGCGGGCCCTCGGCGGCCTTCCCCTGGATGGATCGCTGGCCCGGCCCGACCGCCCGCGGGCCTCGCTCCGGACCGGCCGGCAGGGGGCCCGTCGACGATGGATCGTGCGCACCGGTGGACGCGCCCGTCGGGCGGGAAGGCGGCGTCGAATGCGGATATCGGCCGCGCCGGCTGCGCCGGCTCATCGGGCCTGGGGATGCGGGCGCATTGCCCGCGCGTGACGGTCGCTCATGTTGGGCTCTCGGGTCGGTCGGCGCCTGACCGATCGGCGGATGATACCCCCCGCAACCCGAGGCCGCCGCCGAGCATGGCGCCCGGTACGCAGGCCGACGCCGTTCCGCCGCTCAACCGGCCACCACCATCAGGTCCCTCGGTAGCTCGTTGATGACGATCGGTCCGTGCTCGCCGCAGATCACGATGTCCTCGATCCGGGCGCCGTATCGACCTTCGAGGTAGATGCCCGGCTCGACGCTGAACGCCATCCCCGGGGCCAGGGCCTCGGTGCTACCCGCCACCAGATACGGCTCCTCGTGCCCTTCGAGCCCGATGCCGTGACCCGCGCGGTGGACGAAGCTCGCACCATATCCGGCAGCGGCGATGATGCCGCGCGCGACGGCGTCGATCCGCTCGCACGCGACGCCCGGGCGAACCGCGCCGGTAGCCGCGGTCTGGGCACCCTGGAGCACGGAGTACAGGTGGCGATATTCCTCGTCGGGTCCATTCGCGGCGTCGCCGCCGGTCACCCACAGGGTCCGCGTCGTGTCGCTGCCGTAGCCACCCAGCGTGCCGCCGATGTCCAGCACGATCGGCTCCCCTGCCCGGATCACGCGATCGTCCGGCTGGTGGTGCGGCGATGCGCTGTTGGGCCCCGACGCCACGATCGCGAACTCGGCCAGCTCGTGACCCTCGGCGACCAGCCGATCGCGCACCTCGCGTGCGACGTCCGCCTCGGTGCGACCCACCAGCGGTCCCTCGGCGATCGACGCAACCACCCGGTCCGCCGCGCGAGCCGCGGCCCGCAACAGCGCCACCTCGTCGGCGTCTTTTCGCATCCTGAGCTCGCGAAGCACGGCCGAGGTGAGCGAGAAGGGTGACCCGGGCAGCGCCCGCTGCAGACCCAGGACGAATGCGGCGCGGAGCCCATCCGACACCGCGACGGCAGGGACCCCGCCGGCGCCCCGATCGGACGCCCCGGCCACCCGGCCGGCGACGAGGGCCATCGGATCGTCGATCTCCTCCCACGCCTCCACCGCCACCGCACCGGTGACGGCTGCCGGGCACGCACGTGCAGGTGCGGCCTCGAGGCGCGGGACGATGAGGATGGCCGGTGCATCGGCCGGCGCGGGCAGCACCAGCATCGTGAGCCGCTCGAGCGGCATCGCCTCGTACCCGGCCAGGTACCGCAGGTCCGCCCCGACGCCCACCAGCAGGGCATCGAGCCCTGCCCTGGCCGCCGCGACACGAGCCGCCCCGAGCCGCTCCGCGTACCGCTCGGCGGGGATCGCCGGCGGGTCGCTCATCCCGGCTCGCCGATGGCGTGCGACAACGACCTCACCCATGCGCCGAGCTCACGATCGCCATGCTCGAACAGCCCGCGATAGGCGTGGACACGGCTCGCTCCGGCCCGGCGGGCAGCTCGTCGAAGGGCGCTGTCGTCGTGCTGCGCGACCGCGATCGCTGGCGTGTCCGACCGGGTGGCCGTCGCGATCGCCTCGATGCCGTCGTACGCCCGCGCCGTGAGGTCCACCACGCAGCCGTCGACGGACGGCAGCAGGCTCTCGAGCGCAGGCACGCCGCGCACGGCGACAGGCTCGGCCCCAGCGCGGCGAACACCGTCCGCCAGCCGGGTGGACCAGATGAGGTCGTCGGCGAGGATGGCGACCCGCGGCGCCGGTCGCTCGGCGCCGCCGCTCACCCGAGCGACGCGACGATGTGGCGGAAGACGTCGGCCGCGGAGACGACCGCCAGCGGCCGCTTCTCGTCGTCGACGATGGGGATGTGCCGGAACTCGCCCACGGCCATCTTGTGGATCGCCACTGCGAGCGTGTCCTCCGTCCGCAGGACGACCGGGTCCGTCGTCATGAAGTCCCGGACCTTGAACAGGGCCAGCCGCTTGTCGACGGCCTTCACGAAAGCGTCACGGTCGGTGAACACCCCGACCAGGCGCCCGCCCTCGCACACGATCAGGCAGTCTGCGCCCTGCTGATGCATCTGGCGGATGGCATCGGCCACTCCCATGCCCGGGTCGACCTGCGCGGGCAGTCCGAGCCCGAGCGCGTCGAGGTGCTCGCCCAGCAACCGATCGTGGTAATCGGCCAGCTCTTCGGGCATGTGTGACGTGGACAGATCGGCACCGCAGTTGGTGCAGGTGTCCTCACCCTCGAAGTTGTCGGAATGGCAGACGGGACAGAGCATCGTTCAACCTGCCTATTCGACGGTCCAGGTCTCGCCGGCCAGCAGGGCCGTGGCGAGATCACCGGGACCGGACTTCTCGATTGCCTGCTCGATCTGCGCATCGACCAAGTCAGAATGCGTCGGGCGCTCGACGTCGCGCAGCACCCCCACCGGCACCGGGTACTCGGGCCAGAACATGCGCGACAGGATCAGCGCGAGGTAGGGATCCTCGGCATGCGCGTCGTGGACCAGGAGGTCGTCCTCGGTGACGCCGTCCTGTCCGATGGTCACCACCTCCGGGTGGAGGCCGCGCAGGCGGATGCCCTTGTCGCGCTCCTTGCCGAAGATCATCGGCCTGCCGTCCTCGAGCAGGAGCATCCGGTCGTCGCGCACGTCGCGCTCGGTGAACTCGCGCCACGCGCCGTCGTTGAAGATGTTGCAGTTCTGAAGCACCTCGACGAACGACGCGCCATGGTGCCGGCCGGCTGCCTCAAGCGTGTGCTGCAGGTGCTCGGTGTGGGTGTCCACCGTCCGCGCCACAAACGTGGCCTCAGCGGCCAGGGCCAGGGTGAGCGGCATGACCGGGCGATCCACGGAGCCGAGCGGCGTTGACTTGGTGCGCTTGCCGAACTCGGACGTGGGCGACGTCTGCCCCTTGGTCAAGCCGTAGATGCGGTTGTTGTGCATCACCATCGTGAAGTCCACGTTCCGGCGCATCGTGTGCAGGAAGTGGTTGCCACCGATGGACAGGGCGTCGCCGTCACCCGTGATCACCCAGACCATCAGGTCGGGGCGCGCCACCTTGAGGCCCGTGGCCAGGGTCGGGGCACGGCCGTGGATGGAGTGGAACCCGTAGGTGTTCATGTAGTACGGGAGGCGGCCGGAGCAGCCGATCCCGGAGATGAACACGATGTTCTCGCGCGGGACGCCGAAGTCCGGCATCACCTTCTGGGTCTGGGCAAGGATCGAGTAGTCACCGCAGCCCGGGCACCAGCGCACCTCCTGGTCGGACACGAAGTCCTTCCTGGTGAGCACGATGGGCTGGGTCTCAGCCGGGTCGGTCATCTGTGTCATGGTCAGGCACCCACGCCGAGGATTCGCTCGGCCTCGTCGACGATCTCTCCGATCCGGAACGGCTTGCCGCGAACGCGACCGTAGCTGACCGCATCGACCAGGTACGTGCCGCGGATCATGAACGCGAGCTGGCCGAGGTTCACCTCCGGTACGAGCACCCGGCGGTAGCGGCTCAGCACCTCGCCAGTGTTGGCGGGAAACGGGTTCAGGTAGCGCAGGTGCGCCTGGGCCACCTGGTGGCCGGCAGCCAGCAGGCGCTCGGTGGCGCTGCGCAGGGCACCGTAGGTCGAGCCCCAGCCGAGGATCAGCAGCTCGCCCTCGTCGGCGCCGTACGTCTCGAGCGGCGGGATGTCGGCCGCGATCCCGGCGACCTTGCGCGCGCGGAGGACGCTCATCCGGTGGTGGTTGTCCGGGTCGTAGCTCACGTTGCCCAGGCCGTCGGCCTTCTCGAGGCCGCCGATGCGGTGCTCGAGCCCCGGCGTGCCGGGCAGCGCCCACGGTCGGGCCAGCGTCTCCGGGTCGCGGGCGTAGGGCAGGAAGGTGCCGTTCCCGGGCACGGCATCGGGCACCGAGATGTCGGGCAGATCATCGAGCGACGGGACGCGCCACGGCTCGGCGCCGTTGGCGACGAACGCGTCCGACAAGTAGATCACAGGGGTCATGTACTTGAGCGCGATGCGCGACGCCTCGATGGCGAGCGAGAAGCACTCGCCGGGCGTAGCCGGCGCCAGCACCGGCAGCGGCGACTCGCCATTGCGGCCGAAGACCGCCTGGAACAGATCAGCCTGCTCCACCTTGGTCGGCATCCCGGTCGACGGCCCGGCCCGCTGAACGTTGACGATGACCATCGGCAGCTCGGTCATGACCGCGAGGCCGATCGCCTCGGTCTTGAGCGCCACACCTGGGCCGGAGGTACCGGTCAGGGCCAGCGCCCCGCCGTAGGCCGCGCCGATCGTGGCACCCATGGCCGCGATCTCGTCCTCAGCCTGGAACGCCTTGACCCCGAATTGCTTGTAGGCAGACAGCTGGTGGAGGATGTCCGATGCCGGGGTGATCGGATACGAGCCGTAGAACAGCGGCCGGCCGGCGAGCTTGGAGGCCACCAGGAAACCCAGGCCGGTGGCCTCGTTGCCGGTGATGTTCCGGTACGTCCCGGGCGCCAGGCGCGCCTTCGGCACCCGGTAGACGGTGTGGAACATCTCGGTCGTCTCGCCGTAGGCGTAACCGGCCTTGAGGGCGCGCCGGTTGGCCTCGGCGATCACGGGGCGGGCGCCGAACTTCTGGTCGATCCAGGACAGCGTCGGGTCCATCGACCGCTCGTACAGCCAGAACATCAAGCCCAGGGCGAAGAAGTTCTTGGTCAGGTCGATCTGCTTGCTGGTCATCTCCAGCCCCTCGAGCGCGCGTGCGTTGAGGGTGCTGATCGGGACCTCGAACACTCGGTACTGCTTGAGCGAGCCGTCGGTCAGCGGGTTCGAGGCGTAGGCCGCCTTGTTCAGGTTGCCGGTCGTGAACGCATCGCTGTTGACGATCAACGCACCGCCGGCGGTGAGGTCTCCGACGTTGGTCTTTAGCGCCGCCGGGTTCATGGCCACCAGGACGTCCGGAGCGTCGCCGGGCGTATGGATGTCCGAGGCCGCGAAGCTGATCTGGAACCCCGACACGCCGGGCAGCGACCCGGCGGGGGCGCGAATCTCCGCCGGATAGTCCGGGAACGTGCTGATGTCGTTGCCGAACACCGCGGCCGTCCGGGTGAACTGGGTGCCGGTCAGCTGCATCCCGTCGCCGGAGTCCCCCGCGAACCGAATCGTTACCCGATCGAGCTCCTGGACGTCGCGCTCGATCGGTTGCGTCGTGGTCGTCATCCGCCTTCGGCCTGCTCCATTCGCTGGTGCGGTCGGGGTGGGAGATTGAGCAGCTCCTCCGGGAAGGACTCCGCGAGGAACTTGAGGATGTCCACCTGGCGCACGACGCCCACCAGGTGGCGATCCTCGTCGATCACCGGCAGGTTGCGGTAACGACCATCCTGCATCAGCTTGATCGCGTCCAGGACGGTCTGGTCCAGCCTGAGCGTGCGGGGCTCCGTGTTCATGAGGGTTTCGACGGCGGCGTCGACGTCGAACCCGGCGGCAACGTCGGGACCAACCAACCGACCGAACACGTCGCGCTCGGTCAGCACACCCACCAGGCACCCGTCGGCGTCGGTCACGAACACCGAGTCGCCGGTGCCGGTGCGCTGGACCGCGAGCAGGCATTCACCGATGGTCGTACCCGGAAGCATCGTCACCGGCTCACGCCGGCCGACCATCATCAGAGGTTGGGACACGAGGTCCGGGACGCGCGCCACGATGGCGCGCTCGGTAAGTTCAGTCACCATGCCAGTGTACGCGCAGGTGGCCGATCGGGCCCTGCCACGGGATCCGCAGGAAAGGTCCGCTCGCCCCCCGACCTTCGATACCCTCGGCCCGTGGACCGCAGCCGTTTCGCCGGCATCGCCCTGATCCTCGCGAGCGCCGTGGCGTTCGGCTCGGGTGGGCTGTTCGCGAAGCCCGTGTACGCCACCGGGACGGACTGGCTGACACTCATGGCCTGGCGGTTCGCGATCGCCGGCGCCCTCGCCTGGGCGCTGCTGGCCGTTCGGCCGGCCGCCCGTCAGGCGCTGGCCGCCTTGCCCCGGTCGACGCTGCTGGCCACGATCGGGCTGGGCGTCCTGTATGTCGGCAACACGGCCACGTACTACGCGGGCATCCAGACGGTCCCGCTGGGCCTGTCGGCCCTGATCGTGTACCTGTACCCGCCGGTGGTCGCGGTCCTTGCGCTGCGGCTCGGGCGTCCCTTGCAGGGGCGCCGTACCTGGACGGCGCTGGGCATCGCATTGCTGGGCGTGGTGCTCGCCGTGGGCGGGATCGAGGCCGACACAGCGCCGCCGGTGGAAGGGCTGCTGCTGATCATCGCAGCCCCGCTCATCTACTCGGTCTGGATCATCCTCGCCGCCCGCCATTCGGGCGAGCGGAGCGACCGGGTCGGTCGCTCCGCAGACGACGGCGCCAGCGCGTCCGCGATCGGCGCGGTGATGCTGACGTCCACGGCGGCGGTGTACTGGGTGACGTGTCTCGTCATCGGCCATCCGGTTCTGCCGGGCGCTGTCGTGCAGGGGGCGTGGCCGGGGATCGTCGCGGTCGGCGTCATCGCCGGGTTCGTCCCCGTCCAGGCCTTCTACGCGGGTGCGCAGCGCATCGGCGCCGCCCAGGCATCGTTGGTCTCGACCGTCGAGCCGCTGTGGACGATCGCCGCCGCCGCCCTGCTCTACGGCGAGCGTCTGCAGCCGGTGCAGCTCGCGGGCGGAGCGCTGATCATGGTCGGCGTCATCGTGTCTCAGACCGGACACCGGCGGGCCAGGGTGCGGCCCGGCTCGCTGGGTGATGGGCCTGGGGGCGGCGGCCCGGAAGAAGACGATTCGCCTGCCTTTCCGCAACCCCTGGTCCGGCTGGCCGAAGAGTAACGCGCGGAGGGTCGACGGGCGGGAGGTCAAGCGTCCGGCGTGGCTGGGACGTCAGGCGCCCAGCGCGGCCCGAGCGGCGCGGACCGTCCGCCGGGCTCCGTTCGTGAGGTACCCGGAATCGGAGCCGACGCCGATGAACGTGAACCCTCGCGCGACGATGCTGGACGCAGCGGATGCGTCCTGGAGCAGGATCCCGGCCCCCTTGCCGTGGGCGCGGCACGCGGCCACCACTCGATCGAGCATGGCGAGGAAGGCCGGCGCATCCACCTGTCCGGGGATCTCCATCGAGTGCGACAGGTCGGCCGGCCCCACGAACAGAACGTCCACGCCGTCCATGGCAGCGGCCGCATCGGCGACATCGACTGCCGCTGCCGACTCGACCTGGAACACGCCCAGCACGCGGTCGTTGACCGTCGAGGCAAGCTCGGCGTGCGGGACGGTCGCGTAGCCGGCACCGCGCGTCGCGGTCGCCACGCCGCGCACGCCTGCGGGCGGATAGCGCATCCAGGTCAGCGTCTCTGCGATCTCGGCCAGCGTCTCGAGGCGAGGGATCATCAGACCGTCCGCGCCCGCGTCGAGTGTCCGCCCAACAGGCAGCCGTCCGGCCATCGGAACCCGGACGATGGCCGCGGTGGGCGTGCCTTGAACGGCCAGCAGCTGCGGGTAGAGGTCCGCCTCGGTGCTCATCCCGTGCTCGAGGTCGATGACCACCCAGTCGAATCCGGCCCGGGCGACCAGCTCAGCCGAGGCCGGCGAGCCGAGATTGAGGAACGCGCCGACCGTCACCTCCCCCGCGAGGACGCGGCGCCGGAGGTCGGGGCGCGGCGGGATGGAGGGTGCGGCAGATGGATCCAGCATGGACAGATCATGCCGTATCCGGCCCTCGGCGATGCAGGCGAGGAGGGCGCTGCGATCAGCTGGGCCCGGGGCCCGGCACTCGGCTGGACTCGGCCGTCGCGCGACGGCACCCCCACTTAAGTGCATGGGGTACCAGTACCTACGGGCCATTCCTTAAGGCGGTGTCGCCCGGCTACCTTCTGGTTCCCCCCGCAAGCGAGGGCAGCCCACCTCGCCGGGAATCGACGAAGGGAACCAGGATGAAGTCGACACTCAAGTGGTACGCCCACCGCGCCACCCTCTTCCTTGGCACGATCGCGGCCAGCTTCTTCCTGATCGAGGGAGCCAAGCGCTGGTAGCTGACAACCTCCACCTCGACACCGCCGAGGCCTGAGCCGCCGGGGGCCCACCCGGCGGCTCTTGGATTCCCGGAACCTGCCACGGTCAGCAGGCATCAGCGCTGGCGCCTGCGCCAGGGTCGATGCTCCGTCAGGTCCGTCCGCGCTCGCGCCACAGGTTGCGCAGCAGGAACGAGACGTTGGCTGGCCGCTCCGCCAGGCGGCGCATGAAATACGGGTACCACTGCCCGCCGAAGGGCACGTAGGTCCGGACCCGCCAGCCCGCGTCCACCAGCTGCTCCTGAAGATCGCGACGGACTCCGTACAGCATCTGGAACTCGAACGAGTCCCGCTCGATCCCCTCGGCACGGGCGACCTCGAGCGCCCGCCTGATCAGGCGCACGTCGTGGGTGGCGATCGCCGGGTTGCGGCCCGCACGCAGCAGACGCAGCATCAGCCGCTCATAAGCGGCATCGACCTCAGCCTTGTCCGGGAACGCGACCCCTGCCGGCTCCTTGTAGGCACCCTTGCACAGCCGGACGCGCCCCCCGGCCTCGATGATCGCGTCGACGTCGCGTGCGCTGCGCCGAAGCGCCGCCTGGATCACGACGCCGACATCGGCATCTCCGGCATCGGTCGGGCGAACCGTGCGCCACAGATCCAGTGTGGCGTCGGTGACCGTGTGATCCTCCATGTCGATCCGCACGAACGCGCCGACCTCCACCGCGCGCGCGACGATCGCGGTCACGTTCTCGCGGGCCAGGCCGGCATCGATCGCCAGGCCCATCTGGCTGGGCTTGAGCGAGACGTTCCGGTCGAGGCCGTTCGCCGCCAGCGCGTCGAGCGTCAAGAGGTACCGGGCGCACGCTCCGCGCGCGTCCGATTCCACGGTGACCGCCTCGCCCAGCACGTCGACCGTGGTTCGCAGCCCTCGCGCACGGAGGCGCTCGATCGCCGGCAGGACCTCATCCAGCGTCTCGCCGGCGACGAACCGGCGGACCATCGGCCGGGTGATCGGGACGCGCGTCGCCAGCCGGCCGAGCGATCGGCGGTGTGAGAGCGTCAGCAGCGTCGAGCGCATGGCTTGCTCGGCCACGTCGCTGACCGCGGATCGATCGGCCATCGCCAGCGAGCATAGCGCTGCAGCGCCGCGCAGGAAGGGAGGCTCGGCCGCCAGGTCCCGTGCCAAGGGGGAGCCGACGGGAGGCCGAATTGACCATCCCCGACCTGGGCCTGGGACTGCTCGAGGTCGTCGCCCGCAAGGCGATCGTCTGCGTCGCGATCCGGGTCATCCTGCGAGCGGCGGGCAAGCGCCAGGTCGGCCAGCTGTCGATCCTCGAACTGGTGTCCCTTCTCATGACCGCGCTTCGGCAGCACGACGTCACCGCGGTCGGCGAGGTCTCTCTGGCGGTCCTCGAAGCCAGCGGCGGGATCAGCGTGATCCCGGTGGAGCCGCCAGTGACGAACACCGGGGCGTCGTCGCCCGGCTGATCGACCCGGCCGCTCGGTGGCCTGGACTGGTCACAGCCTCCGGCCGATGGCGCCTCGACGGGCGGCAAGACGCTCAGTGGCCCGAGGCTGCCTTCGAGCTACCGCCGGCGCCGGGCCGCCGGGCCGCCGGTGCCATCCGCGCCGGTCGAGACGGTACGACCCGGGGCGATGCCGTTCGCGGGCGCCGGACCAGCACCCAGCTGCGCCTCCATCTGGTCACCCAGCTCGACCGTGCGGCGGAACGCGGCCCACACCGCCTCGCTGAGCACCGTCCGCAGCCTGCCCGACTCGAGCTCGTGGATGGCCGCCGCGCTCGTCCCGGCCGGGGACGTGACCATGTTGCGCAGGACGGCAGGATGGTCGCCGGACTGCTTGGCGAACCGGGTGCTGCCCTCGAGCGTCTCGATCACCAGGTCATGGGCGATGTGCCGGGGGAAGCCCAGGTGGACGGCCGCGTCGATCAGTGCCTCCATGACCAGGAACACGTAGGCGGGACCGGTGCCCGACACTGCGGTCGCCATCGCCACCCATTTCTCGTCCTCCACCTGGAGCTCGGCGCCCAGCGCGCCCAGCAACGCCTTCGCCTGGGCCCGCTGGTCCTCGGTCGTCGCCGGCGTCGCGTACCAGACGGTCATGCCGTTCCCGATCCGGGCGGGGGTGTTGGGCATCGCTCGCACGACCTGGTCGTGGCCCAGCGTCGACACGAGCGCGTGGGTGGTCGGCCCGGCCAGGACCGAGAGCACCAGCCGGCCTCGACCCAGATGAGGCCCGATCTCACGACCGACCCTCGCCAGCATCTGCGGCTTGACCGCGAGGATCACCACGTCGGCCCCGGTCACAGCTTCCACGTTCGAGGTGACGGTGCGGATCCCGTATGCGGCTGCCAGGGCCTCGCGTCGCTCGGCGCGGGGATGGCTTGCGACGACCTGCGAGGGCGCCACGAGCTGGCCGCGCAGGAGGCCGACGATCATCGCCTCGGCGATGACGCCCGACCCTACGGTGGCGATCGTGGAACCGGCCAGCGGGGACATCGGCTGGAGTATCGCACCTCCCGCCGGGCGCGGAACCATCAGCGGGTCGCCCGGCCGAGCAGGAAGAAGCGACCGGTCGTGGTCACCTCGGCGCCGGCGAAGCCCGCCTCCAGCAGCGCTGCCTCGAGCTCGGCCGGCTCGTAGTAGACCTTGACGATCGAGAACTCACGACCGTCGGCAAGGCGCCGAATCGAGAGGTCATCGGCCGGAGCCGGGTGGTCGGTCGCACCGGACTGCGGGTCCGGCAGCGAATCGATGAACGTGAACGTGCCCCTCGGTCGGAGCCACCGACGCGCCAGCTCGAAGAACCCGCCCAGGCGCCCTCGCGGCAGGTGGCTCAGCCAGAAGCCGGTGAACAGGGCGTCAACCTCGCGGTCCGGCTCGGCCCAGGCGTCGCGAATATGGATGTGGGCTCGCAGGCGGTGCGCGACCAGCCGCTCTCGGGCGCGATCCAACGGTGCCGCTGCCGCGTCGTACAGCGAGAGCTCGCCCTTCGTTGCGAGCAGCGGGGACCACCAGCCGGTGCCGGCGGCAAGCTCCACGATCTGTCCGTGGATCGGCAGGCCGTCGAGCCAACGGCCGGCGGCGTCGAGCTCGGCGCCCCAGGCAGCATCGTGGATCGGGCCGCGGGCATAGCGTCCGCGCCGCTGGTACCAGTCGTCGTATTCAGGCGCACGCGCCTCGTAGTAGGCGACGAGCTGGTCAGGGCCGCCGTCGCCGCCGGGCCGTTCGGCCGGGCGGCGGTCGGCGTGAGGCCCACCGCCCGCAGCGCCCGCGGATCGCTCGCGAGCCCGTCCCCGCTCTGCGAGCGCCTCGCGCAGCCGGAACCGAAGGAACCCGTTGTCGCCGGCCTTGCCGACGCATGTCGGACACAGCTGCGCCCAGCCCTCGAGGTCGTCCGGGCCGCGACAGACATGCGACATCCCACACCACAGGCAGTCGAAGCTCGGGCGGTAGGCCATCGCTCGCCGTCGCTCGCCGTCGGTCAGGCCACCCGCTCCCAGCTGGCGGGCGGCGACATGCCGTCGAATGCGACCGGATCGATGAGCTCGGTGAGGACCTCGATGCCGTCAACGACCCTGGGGCCGGGGCGCTCGAAGCAGGCGGCGCCGTCAACCGCGAACACCCGCCCGTCGTGGACCGCGCGAAGATCGTCCCATCCCTCCGGTCGTGACGTCCGCTCCCAGGCCCCGAGCGTGCCGGGCAGATCGAGACCGGGCGGCATCAGGACGATGATCTCGGGATCGACCTCCCGAACTGCATCCCAGCTCGTGTCCGTGGCAGGCCCGCCCTCGGTGCCGAGCAGCTCCCAGCCACCGGCGAGTCGCACCTGCTCGGGTACCCACAGTCCCATCGTCATCGGAGTCTCGAGGTCGCCGAGCGTCGCCACCCGCGGCG
>Ga0315535_1002329_pt1 | contig 12210 bp, 12 predicted proteins | sample SalMarSW160220MG_2_FD_203092 | JGI IMG/M metagenome (GOLD analysis project Ga0315535, IMG submission 203092) | Salt marsh sediment microbial communities from the Plum Island Ecosystem LTER, Massachusetts, United States - Salt Marsh Sediment SW1602-20 ...
CGGTGGACGCATTGTAGCGTGGCAAGTGGTCCAGATGTATTGTGGGTGATGCACGAGTCAGGCACGCTGCGACCAGGTGGACCACGGTGACCTACATCAGGCGCATCATCGACGACGAGATCGACGAGCTGTTCGCCTCCCTGGCTGCGATCTCCATCGAAGGCCCCAAGGCGGTCGGCAAGACCGAGACGGCGCTCCAGCGCGCTTCGACCGTCCGTCGCCTCGATGATCCTCTGCAAGCTTCGCTCATCCGCGCAGACCCGGCTCGAGTCACCGTCGGTGAGCCGCCGATCCTCATCGACGAGTGGCAGCGTGTGCCCGCGACCTGGGACGCGGTTCGCCGCGCCGTTGACGCGGACGCGAGCCCGGGCCGCTTCATCATCACCGGATCGGCTTCCCCCGATTCTCCGCCGACGCACTCGGGCGCAGGCCGCATCGTCCGCCTTCGTCTGAGGCCGATGACCCTCGTGGAGCGTGGGCTGGGCGAACCGTCCGTGAGTCTTCGCGAGCTCCTTGCGGGAGCGCAGCCAGACCTGCGTGGAGAGACGGCCCTGGGACTTGCCGAATATGCCGAAGAGGTCGTGGCCTCGGGCTTTCCCGCGATTCGCACGCTCGATCCGCGCGCCCGGCGGGCACAACTCGACAGCTATCTGGCTCGCGTCGTGGACAAGGACGTTCAGGAAGTCGGCCAGCCTGTTCGCCGACCCGACACCCTGCGCCGCTGGATGACGGCGTACGGCGCGGCGACATCCACGACGGCGAGTCTCGAGAGCATCCGGGACGCCGCGACCGGAGGCGAGGCCGACAAGCCGGCCCGGAGCACCGTCATCCAGTATCGGGATGCCCTCCAGCGTCTCTGGTTGTTGGACCCTGTTCCTGCGTGGATACCGAGCCGGAACTACTTCTCGAGATTGGCCCACCCCGACAAGCACCAGCTTGCGGACCCTGCCCTCGCCGCTAGCCTGCTGGGTGTCGGCGCGGAGGCATTGCTGGAAGGACGCGAAGGAACGGTCGCGCTTCCTCGCGACGGCACTCTCCTGGGCCACCTCTTCGAGTCGCTGGTCACCCAGTGCGTCCGCGTGTACGCGCAGGCAGCGGAGGCCGAGGTGAGGCATCTCCGAACCAAGGGAGGGCGACACGAGATCGACATTGTCGTGGAGCGCCGTGACGGCCGCGTACTGGCTCTGGAGGTAAAGCTCACGGGAGACGTGACGGACGACGACGTGAGACATCTGGCATGGGCACGGGAGCGTGTGGGCCGCGATCTCCTGGATGCAATTGTGGTCACGACCGGCCCCGCGGCATACCGGCGCCGTGATGGGATCGGAGTCGTGCCGGCGGCTTTGCTCGGCCCGTAGCTGCGCAGCCCTCCAGGAGAGACCTGTGGAAACAGGGTGTGGATCCCCACCCCCGACTCGGGCCCTACAAGAGACAATCAGCCCCCGAACCACCGTCCAAGACCGGCCAACGCCAGGCATTCCCGGACATCACCCGGAATCACCGGGAATCGCAATGCAGTCCTGCAGCGACCATAGCGGTTTCGCTAAGTGACTACGCCCCAACGACTTATGGACGTTGGGGCGTTTCCACAGGTAAGAACACCTGTGGAAGGTTCCAGGGTGTGAGTCGGTCAGGAGCCGCGTAACTGCGCCGCTTCCGGTGGTTGGAGTGCCCGAGGTTCTGGTCCCTTCCGGACCAACGCGGCCCCCGGGTCGCCCCGCTACCCCCCCAGCAGCTCCCGGCACTCCTTCGCCGGCCGCGTCCGCTCCCCCGCCTCGAACATGGGGAGTGCCTCCTCGATCATCGCGCGCCCTCGCTCGGCGTCGATGCCGTGGGTGAGCAGCATGCGCCCGTGGCTGAGGAGAACGTTGGCTTGGGCGAAGACGTTCTCGCCCTCCCTCGCGATGCGCAGCGCCTCCGTGAAGTGCTGTTCGGCGGTCTCGAGGTCCCCCGCGGCCTCCGCCGCGCGGCCCGCGGCTTCATCGATGAGCCACCACTCTCCCACCAGGCCCATGGCGAGCGTTTCGGTACACGCCGGGTAGAGCGCGGCCGCAGCCGCATGGTCGCCCAGATCGATGAGTCCATTGATCAGTGGGTGCAGGGCCACTCGCGCTCCGATCGGCGCGTAGCTTCCGGCCACCGGGATGCGGTGCTTGTTGGCCTCGAGGATGGCGCGAGCCTTCGTCGGGTGGTCGGATGCGGCCGCCATGAACTCGACCGTCCACCACACGTCGAGCCAGGAGTCGTTTCCAAGGCGTTCGCCGGATCCCTCGAGCGATCCGGCTACGTCGGTCTCCCCGCGGTCCATGGCAGCCACGGCCCGCCAGACCGGACCGATCTCCCGCCATGTCCCGAAATCGCGATAGTCGTGCTCCACCTCCTCGGCTCCTGCTTCGAGAAGATCCACGCGGCCGCTGAGCACCATCTCGGCCCCGGTGCGCCCGATGAAGCACACCATCTTGGCACCGACGTGCCCCACGGCCTCCGTCTCGGGAAGCAACGCCTCCGCCAGGGCCAGCGTGTCGCGAGGGCGACCCAGTAGGCGCACCCCGTTCAGGATCCGGGCGTTCGCCCAGACCAGGCTCCAGCGCCTCGAGGTCCCCTCGAGGAGCGCCACCGCTTCCCGGGCACACGCGAGGGATTCCGTGACGTACCCGGCGTTGAAGAAGAGCGCGGAGCGATCGGTCAAGACTATCCCCAGTACCTCCGCGCCCCCGACCTCTCTTGCCATGTCGGCCGCGCGGTCGCTCATCTCCTTGCCTGCGTCGAAGTCGGCGTTGAGGCCCCGTAGGGCGGCACCGGCCGACAGGAGACGCACCCGATCCGCGCTCGCCACGTTCGGCGCGTTGCGAAGCGTACGGTCAACGATCTCCAGACCTCGGGCGTGCTCGGTCGCCAGGTAGTAGATCATCTCGGCGAGCATGCGGGTGACGGAGAGCACGTCGGCGGGCGCATCGAGGGAGCCGAGGAGCTCGAGGGCCTCGTCGTAAGCCCTCGTCGCGTCCTCCCACCGGCCCAGCCCGCGCAGGGCAGAGGCGCGCACGAGGACCAGATCGGCGCGCCGGCGCGGGCCCGAGTCCTCGATGACCGTGAACGCCTTGTCGGCGTGGGCGAGGGCTTCGTCGAACGCGCCGGCGTCGAGGGCCTGCTGGCCGGCCATCAGGAGATAGCGTGTCGTCTTCTCTTCGTCGGTGGAGCCCGACTGGAAGTAGTGGTAGGCGAGGGCTGACGCGTGCCGGTCCTCACGCCCCGGGTGCAGGGCCTCGATGGCCTGCGCCGTCTTCAGGTGGCGCCGTAGGCGGCGCGGGACGGAAAGCGCCGCGAGAAGCGTCTGGCGGACGAGCTCGTGCTCGAACGTGTAGACGGTTTCGCGCTTGATCTGCTGGGACAGGATCAGCTTGGCGTGTTCGGCCTCCTCGAGGGCGTCGAGCAGCTCGTCTCCCGTGATGCCCGACACCTCCTCGAGCAACGTCAGCTCGAACCGGGGACCGATGACGGCGGCCGACGTCAACACCGCCTGGCATGCTTCGCCGACCCGCTCGAGGCGGCGGCCGATGACCAGCTTCACCCCCTCGGGCACGTCCAGGGTGTCCAGGGAGAGGTCGGGGAGCCACCGGCCCTCGGCGTCGAGAAGGCGTCCCTCGTCGCGCAGGTGGCGGAAGACCTCCTCCACGAAGAACGGGTTCCCCTCGGTCTCGGAGTAGATCGCACGCACCAGCGCCTTCGGCGGGTTCGACCCGCCGAGCTGGGTCAGGAGCGCGGCTACATCCGAGGTGTCCATGCGACGGAGGGCGATACGGTCGGCGAGGCGGTTGCGGGTGAGCCGCTCGAGGCTCTTTGCGAAGGGTCGCGCCACCTCGAGGTCCACGTCGCGGTAGGTGCCGATCACCAGGACGCGCAAGCGCGGCAGATGCACGGCGAGGTGCTCGAGGAGCAGGAGAGTCGACTCGTCGGCCCAGTGCAGGTCGTCGAAATGGAGAACGATGGGCACGGACCGCGTCGCGCGCTCGTAGAACCCGACGAACTGGGTGAAGAGGTAGTGGCGCTGCTGGTCCGGGGGGAGATCGAGGGGCTCCCCGATGTCGGGGTAGAGCTGGCGGAGGCGCGGCATGAAGCGCGCGAACTCCGGCGCCGCGTCTCCCAGCACGGCCCTCAGCCGACCGGGCGGGACCGTCCGGGTGGCATAGTCGAGTATTTCCACGAACGGGAGATAGGCCGGGGCCCCCTCCATCTCGTAGCAATGGCCGACATTGCAGACGTATCCGCGCGCTCGGGCCTCGAGAAGCAGCGCCTCGGTGAGCTTCGTCTTGCCGACACCCGGCTCTCCACTCACCAGCACCATTCCTCCGCGGCCTTCGGCGAGGGCGTTGAGCTTGGTCACCAGCGCGGCGAACTCCTTCTTCCGGCCGGCGAGGGGTGTCGTAGAACGCGTGACGGGCTCGGTGACCTGGGAGTAGTCGGGCAGAGGCTCGACCGGTGGCACGGTGACCAGGGCGGCGCTCATCTCCGACGCGGTCTCGAAGCGCTCCTCGCGATCCTTGGCCAGCGCGCGCCGGATGGCATCATCCACGGGCACGGGGACCGTGTCGCGCAGACTGTGCGCCGAGGGTACGGGCGCGGTGAGGTGCTGAACGATGACGGCCCGGGCGGTCTCGCCTTTGAAGGGCGCCTCGCCGGTGAGCATCTCGAAGAGGACGCAACCCAGGGAATAGAGATCGGCGCGGCGGTCCACGTCCTGCTCGGCCGTGGCCTGCTCCGGGCTCATGTAGGCCGGGGTGCCGAGGGAGACGCCCGCCGCCGTTGCACGGGTGGTGTTCGCCGCCGTAACGGCACGGGCGATGCCGAAGTCGGCGACGATGGGCACGCCGTCCGAGAGCAGCACGTTCTCCGGCTTGACGTCGCGGTGGACGACGCCCTGCCGGTGCGCATGGTCGAGGGCGGCGGCGATGCCCTGGGCGATGGCGACGGCCTCGTCCACCGGGAGCGACCCGTCGCGATCGAGGCGATACCGGAGCGTCTCCCCGCGCACGTACGGCATCACGTAGTACAGGAGGTCGCCGGCCGAGCCCGAATCGAAGAGCGGAAGGATGTTCGGGTGCTGGAGCGCCGCGGTGAGCTTGATCTCGGCGAGAAAGCGGTCCGCGCCAAGCGTCGCACCCAGCTCGGGGCGCAGGACCTTGAGGGCTACGTCGCGGTCGTGCTTGACATCCCGCGCCAAGTAGACGGTAGCCATGCCACCGCTGCCGATCTCACGCTCGATGGCGTACGCGTCGCCGAGGGCCTCGTTGATCTTGTCTGGATCGATCACTGGAACACGGGAGGGTGTCCCCTCGGCAGCGGGTGGGCAGACTCCTACGTGGAACCCCGCAGAACGGGTCGAGGCTCCCGGCCGCTATATGAAGCGCACGGTAGTCCGGGGGTGATTGAGGGGCAAGTGCCTCGGGGCCGGCCCTGGATGGACCGCGTCTTCACGTAACATCTGAGTTTCGCTCGATTTCAAACCCTGGATAGAGGAATGCGCCTCGGGCAGCCTCGCAGTCTTCGTCTGTCCCATCAGCTCCCAGGACCTCAGCGCACCAATGGGCCTGAATGACAGCCTTCATTTCATCTATCACACCATTCGCGTCATCGACTTCAAGTCCAAAGCGGGGTGCCTCTGACAGCAAGTTCTCCCGGCTCGCCAGCCGTCCGAGCGCGCCGGCCACCATGGCCAAATCCCGATGCTCCAGGCTCCGAGACCTGGATGGAGTCAGGTCGTAGGCAGGACTGAGCCTCCAGTCCTCCCCGGTGGCCAGCATCGCATGGTTCCGAGGGTGGTCATCCGTGTTCGAGATTAGGGCACTGAAGACAATCCTCCGAAACAACTCCCGTTTGTCGCTAGAGGGGTCTTCTGACCACCGCTGAATCTCATCGGCGAAGGCCAAGTAGGACCAACCCGACCTCTCGGTCACACCGTCGTCTAGGCCTAGAACGGTGAGGGCACTCACCATCCTGTGGCGAAGTTCCCCACCCTCGAACGGCTCCCGGTCAAATCGTCTGACCAATAACACCTTCTCCTGGCCGACGGGCTCAACACGGGTTTCTGGGACGCGAATCCCGCATCTCGCCGCCAACCGCAGCATCCCCCCCTCAACGGCTGCGTTACACCACGGGTCCCCCCGCTGTGGAAACTTGGCCAGCCATGTCACCCCATCCTCCCGGATCACGGTCTTCGGCCGGGCCCCTCCGACCGAGCTACCCTGGACAAGCATCTCCTGGAGCTCCTCCGGTACGGGTTCGTCCGCCTCAATCAGCTCGGCCGCTTTTCTCAGTTCAGCGAGGTCATGGAACCCGGGGAGGGCTCCCCCGGCATGTGGGGCCGGGGGCTCGACATCAGACCCGAAACTCAGCGCCCCAATCCGCCCTGGTTCCCCATGAACCAGATAGTCGAACTCTGTGAGGTCTCGGTCCGGATAGCGGCGGTCGATTACCCGGCGCCCCCAGAAGTCCGGAGCCACGTCGCGGAGGGCCCCAAACATCCCGTTCAGCTTCGCGGTTTCGAACTCAGTCGGCTCCAGCGGCAGGTTGAACGGGTCCAGAGGCACCGCGTCTGGACGCGCCAGATAGCGGCTCCCGTAGACGAAGAGCCCCATGGCAACCCCGTCCGGCAACACCTCGTGCCGGAATCTCCCTGCCGTGACCACCTCCAAGGAGCCAGGTAGTTGGATGTAGACAAAGCACTCAGAAGTCATCATCCAGCCTCTTCTCAAGCCGGACCCGCTTCCCACGCCGGGCAGCCTCAAGGGTCCTGCCCTCCGCGTCCGTGTCTGGAGATGCCAAAGCACCGATATCGGACTCGAGTCCCATGGCCCACAGAGTAGCCAGATAGGCACCGATTCCGGTTCCGAGAGAGCCGGCCTCGACCCGCCGGAGGGTCTGAACGGTAATCCCGGCCCGCCGAGCGAGTTCGGTTTGGCGCAAACGACGGCGCTTGCGGGCCGTCCGGATGTTCAAACCCAGACGGCGCGCCGCTTCGACGACCTTCCCCGGCGCCACTGCCGCGGACACTGCTACTCTTGGCATCTTTCCCTTGAAGTGGACGTTATATCACCTCTTACACCATGTAAAGCATGATATAATGTGCATCATTATGCCTTGGGAACGCAAGAGGGGCGCGGTTCTGGCTGCACGCTTCCTGACAAGGGCAATCTCTCCCTCCACGAGCTACACCTCGTGCACCAGGACGAGATTAGAGCCCGTCTCCCACGCGACCTTCCAGACGGGCCCGTACTCAGCGCGATCCAGAAGCTTGAATCGACGGCCGAGATCCCTGGTCCTGCCCCGCTCTATGAGCGCCTGACCCGGGTCCCGTCCTCGCATGCGGCTCCGGAAGAGAGCGGGGGCGCGGCTGCCGAAGGTGTTCCGCTACGTGGATATGGATCTGTACGCCGGCGTGGGCTCCCTCCTGGACCTGACGCCCCTCAACGTAGGTGCCGTGTTCGAACGGGAGGCGCTGACTCTCGACGATGGTGAGAGAAGAGGCGAGGGGGTATACCGGCACATCTCCCAGGAGCCTGTGCCAGCCGCTCATGCCGCCGTGACCGCAGAGCCCCAACCTGTGGAACCCAAGGTGTGGATACCCTCCCCCGATTTCAGCGCTTGGAGTGGCCCGACGCCCTCGACCACCGTTGAAAAGCGGCCAAAGGCGGGCTTCACCGGGAATCACCCGGAATCATCGCGATGCGACCGCAGTCCTGCAGCGACCATGGCGGTTTTGGCGAAGTGATTATGCCCCAACGACTTGCCGTCGTTGGGGCGTTTCCATAGGTGGGATTACCTCTGGAAGGTGCGTGGGGGGGTCGGTCAGGAACCGCGTAACTGCGCGGATTCCTGTGGTTGGAATGCCAGAGGTTCTGGTCCCTTCCGGACCAGAACCTCTGTGTGGGGACAGATGGGTATGTGAACGGACTTGCCCCTGAAGTCTCCGGTCACTGTGGTCGATGATTGCCCCGGTCAAGTGGGTCGGCGACCCGGGCCGATACGGCTGTGACATTCCCCAGGAGGTCTGCCCGTTTGCGCAGAAGTTCTCGGTGGTTGCGGGTGAGCCGGCTACTCGGGGCTAAGGCGCAACATGGCCATCGCTCTGGGGAACTGGCTCTCCACCAGCGATTCGCCCGACCCAGAAGCCGTCGGTGAGCTGGTGGTGGCGCTGTCGGACGAGGATCCGGTGGTGGCGGAGGCGGCGGCGTGGGCGTTGGGGCGTAGGTCGGCTGTGGGGTCAGGCATCCTCACTCAACGGGGCGAATCACGATAATCGTGCGGGACGGAACACGCGTGCGTGTGACCACGGCCGGCCGGGGATCACGATTCGGGCGCGACGGGCCTTATGGTGTGCCTCACCTCACTTGGCGTCCGCCCGAGCCGCCTCCACCTTGCGCAGCATCCCGTCGGTCTCCTGCAGGCCTTCCTCCAACTGTGCCTTGAGGAAGTACGAGGCGTTGAATTCCTGATCCATGAGCGCCTCGAACTCCGGAGAGCGAAACGCCTTTATGGCTCGACGCAGGCCGAACCTCCGTACTGCGGCAGGCGTAATTTGGCTGCGCAGTTCAGCCGGGTAGTACTTGTGAACAAAGAGGGGATAGTTGGCGACGCGGGCCAGCATGCGCGCCTGGCGGACGTCGGCGTTCATATAGTGCTTGACCAAGGCGGCGCGAAGCTCCTGGGACCGGATCAGGGACAGGTTGCCGGTCGCCAGCAACTCGTCGTAGGTGGCCCGGCGGGTCAGGATGATGGGGTTGTTGGTGCCCAGCAGACCTCCCAGGCCCACAGCCTGAAGGAACGGGAACGTGTCACCTGTGAGAGGGGCGCCACGCACAACCGACGCGACGACGCTCAACGCCGAGTCCTTACGCGCCAGCATCGGCATGAAGAGCGTCTGAAATGCCACGGAGTCGGAGCGGAGATCCGCTTCGAGAGCGGTCAGGTACTGGGCCTCCAGGGCACGGTCGCGGCGACCGTCGTTCCAGTTGTCCAAGGCCAGCGCGATGAGGACACCGGCGATGATGGTGATCAGCTCGCGGAGCGACGGCACCAGGCCGTGGCGGCGGGATCTTTCGGGCATGGAGAACGAACTCGTGATCAGGGTGGACGAGCACACCACGACGCTGGCCAGCAACAGCCTAACCGTGGGCGCTCCGAGCCGTGGCTGCGGTACCGCGAGCATTGTCGTGCCGCTGGCTTGTTCGGTCGGCCAGGGCAGCCGTCAGTTGGGAGGGAAGATCGCCATCGGGGCCAACATGGGACCGACTGCCGACTTGGGCCAGGATTGGTGCCACGCGCCGCGGCTGGTTTCCGGGGGAGACCCGCCGGCTGCGCGAGCTAGTAGTTGCGGGCGCGCGCGGCCGCGGCGGCCTCGATCGGAACGATCATCTTCCCGATGGGCGCGAGGGAGATCGCGGCGAGCTTGATGTGCTGGATGCCGAACGGGATCCCGATGATGGTGATGAAGCACGCGAACGCCGACAGCACGTGGCCGACGGCGAGCCACCATCCCGCAACGATGAACCAGATGATGTTGCCCACCAGGCCCAGCGGGCCCGTGCCGATGTCCTCCTGCCGGATGATCTCCTTGCGGCTGACCGCTTCCTTGCCGAAGGGGAAGAACGTGAACTCACCGATCACGAAGCAGGCCTTGCCCCACGGGATGCCCACGACCGACAGGTACGCGATCAGCCCGACGACCCACCAGACCAGTCCCATGACCAGGCCGCCGAAGACGAACCAGATCACGTTTCCGAGCGTCCGCAAGGCTGCCTCCCTCGAGTGTCGTTCCCACATCCGGCGCGCGCGGCTCCCAACTCCGCCTACGGCCCGCCCCGGTGAGATGTTTCCCCCCTCTATCCGCCGGACGGCTTCCGCGTCAGCCGCACCCGCGCGAAGGGCCGGCGCCCCCCCGCGCTGTCGTCGTCCATGAGGTCTCCCCCGCCCATACTTGACGTCGGTTGTCGTGCATGCATATATACATGCATGGCAACGAAGACCATCTCCATCGATATCGAGGCCTACGAGCGGCTGCGACGGGCTCGGCGCGCCCGATCCGAGTCCTTTTCCATGGTCATCAAGCGCGCCACGTGGCCAGCACCACCGCGAACTGCCGGCGCGCTCCTCAAGGCATCCGCCGAAACCCCGGTCATGGACGGGGAGGTGCTTGATCGCCTCGAGGCAGCTCAGCGATCCGACGCTCCGCCGGGGGACCCTTGGCGGGACGAGTAGCGTTCGACACGACGTTCCTCATCGACTTCCAACGCGAGCGAGCGCGTGGAGAGGTCGACGGTCCCGCACATGCATTCCTGAACGCCGATCCGGACGTCGAGCTCCTGTTGCCCGCGACCGCACTCGGTGAATTCGCGGAGGGCTTCGACAACGTGGAGGATCCGGTGCTGCGCACCGTCCGGGAACTCCATGTTCTGCTGCCCATCGATGAAGAGACTGCTCTTGCCTACGGTCGGATCACGAGGGCGCTGCGCGCCGCCGGAACGCTGATTGGCGCGAACGATCTGTGGATCGCGGCCACGAGCATTCGGCATGAGGTCCCCCTGGTTACCGCAAACGTGGCGGAGTTCAGGCGAGTGGAGGGGATCCAGATCCTGCCATACCGCTGAGAGTGCGCCCTGCCGCGGTATGGGCATACCGGCACATCTCCCAGGAGGTGTTGTCCGTGGAACCGGCGTTCCTCCCGCCCGGCCGCTGAGCGCGACCACTCTGCGCGGGAGCTGTGCCAGCCAGGACAGGTGTAGGTGGCGAAAACCTCATCAGCCGCAACATTCCTGACCTGTTCGAGACTCCGCGAAGTCGTTTGGCCTTGAGTTCTGGCCGGCCGGACCCCTCGATTCAGAGCCTCACGACGATTCTCGTGAATATCCACATCTCCCAGGAGGTGTGCCAGCCGTTGACACGACCGTCGCCACAGAGTCCCAACCTGTGGAACCCAAGGTGTGGATACCCACCCCCGATTTCAGCCCTTGGAGAGGCCTGACGCCCTCGACCACCGTTGAAAAGCGGCCAATTGCGGGCTTCAACCGGAATCACCCGGAAACATCGCGATCCGACCGCAGTCCTGGAGCGACCATGGCACCTTCTTGCTGAGTGATGACGCCCCAACGGCTACGCCGCCGAGTGGCTTCCGTTATAATAAATGTCTGTGCAGGTCCTAGAATCAGGGGGCGAACCGAATGGCGAAGGAACAAGCGATCGAACTCGAAGGAATCGTCAACGAGGTGCTCCCCAACGCGAACTTCCGCGTGGAGCTCGAGAACGGACACGAGATCCTCGCATACCTCTCCGGCAAGATGCGCAAGCACTACATCCGGGTTCTCGAAGGTGATCCGGTCAGGGTGGAGCTCTCTCCCTACGACATGACGCGGGGCCGGGTCACCTACCGATACAAGTAGCCTACCGACTCTCGAGCGTGAAGCGTGCAGCCGCCCGGCCCCGGCTCTGGCGGCTTCGACCTCGCGCTTTCTCGGCTTACCGCGAGTGACAAGAGGCACGAGCAGCTTGGCCGCTGCGGCGGATCCTCGCGGGTCCGCGGCTCGTGAGGCGGGGCACAGGAGCGACCGGCACCGACCATCCCACGCCGGATTCCATCGCAGGCATGATATGCGCCCTCACCGACCCCGTACGCATGTCTGCTCACAGCGGGACGTCGACCCGGAGCGGGCGCCGAGTGGGAGGGATGGCGTGTCGGCTAACTACCGAGCCCGCAGATGGAGCCGTGCATCTCCGCGATCCCATCCTTGCTTCGAGTGGCGTCCGCCACCAAACTCGGCGGCACACCATACCGAACGCATAGCTCCGACGGGTCGGCGCGGACGGGCCGGAGGCCGCCGCACGTGGACGCATCGGTGCAGGTCGGTGCAGCGAAGATCCCTCCGGAGGATGAGGTCGGAGTTGGAATCCTGTCGGGCGCATACGGACGACCACGACGCCTTCAACCAGATCGTCGGCGTACGCGAGCAGTCGGGCGTCCTGGAGCCGATGGGCGCCACCGCCCGGGAGGGAGGAAGCTGAGGGCCGCGTTCCCGCGCGTCGCCGCGGCGGCCTTGCTGGCGGCCGCCCTCCTGCCTCTCCCTGCCCGCGCCCAGGGCGCACGAGCCGGCTCGACGCGCCGCGACGAGACGGACGCGTCGGTGCCGGCCGCCGGCCAGCGAGCTCCGGCGGGCACCCGGGCCG
>Ga0315535_1002331_pt1 | contig 12206 bp, 11 predicted proteins | sample SalMarSW160220MG_2_FD_203092 | JGI IMG/M metagenome (GOLD analysis project Ga0315535, IMG submission 203092) | Salt marsh sediment microbial communities from the Plum Island Ecosystem LTER, Massachusetts, United States - Salt Marsh Sediment SW1602-20 ...
CAGCCGCCTGCTCCTAAAACAGACACTTTCATTTAAATTACGATAAACTTTTCTTTTTTGAAAAACTTAACTTATTTTCGCTTCCATTTATTAATCTAACAACGTTTTTTCTGTGTGTAAAAATAATAAGCAATGAAAGAAGAATGACAAATGGAAGAATGGTGTTATAGCTTTGAATATTTACGTTGAAAATATTTTCTCTGATTACCAAAGTTAAAGGAATACTGATTGCACCTAATATTGAACCTAAAGAAACGTAGCGGGATATTGTCACAACAACTATAAAAACTCCAATCGCTATCAGCATGTCGACGGTAACCAGCATCAGTAGCATACCAAGTGCAGTTGCAATTCCTTTACCTCCTTTGAAACCTGCGAATACAGTCCAGATATGTCCCAAAACGGCAGATACACCGGCAATAATTTGAATGAGAGTAAAATCGTCAAAAGGAGTTGCATTTTCAAAAGGCATCGAACCGTAATGCAATCTTGCAATTATTACAACTGCCACTACTCCCTTTAACGCATCAAGCAAAATTACTAAAAGCCCATACTTCCAGCCGAGTATGCGCATTACATTTGTGCCGCCCGCGTTGTGACTCCCGTAATCACGGATATCAATCCCCTTAACTAATTTGCTTACAATAATGCTGTTTGGGATTGACCCGACAAGATATGAGAGTATAATTATCGTGGACAGTAAAAACATTAAATTTCCTTAAAAATAGAATATTAAAGCTAATTATATTATTTACAATTATCAAATATATTTTTTGTGCGCAGGAAAATATTACACATCCTCTCTGAACGAGAATCATTCTATATATATATGCTGCAGAAACCTGCTTTTTACACTTAAAATCTATAACAAATTTTAAGCCGTTCGATTAAAAATATTACTTTTAGATTCATGCTTTTTTTTCTATATTTGCAGGCTTAAACAAACGGAGAAATTATGGCAAAACAACAATCATTCGCAGATAAAGCAAAAGGAAAGAAAAAAGTTGAAGGTGTAACCGTCAAATTGATTAAATCAGTAAAAACTACAAAAGGAAGTTATAAATTCAACGAAAAATTTATCAGGCTCGATGATATCGGCAAAGTAACTCAAATTAAATAGCACCTGATTTTAAGCGGTTTTTACCGCTTTTTTTATCCTACCAAACGCTTCAAAAACAAATAATTATGACGAATCGTCTTGATTAAATGATATAATTTTTTATATTTCTACTGTAAGGGTTCATTCAGGAAATTTAATACTTATCGCTTACAGTTGATTGGTTTCCAATCCCTTTCCCAATTAACTGACAAATCATTTTTAATTAATACTGAAAAGGAGGAAATCATGACGATTCAACAAAAAAAAATGAGGTTTTATGATCTAAGAGATCTTGATAAAATTCCACAGTTTAAAAACCTTTCAAGGGATCATAAGTTTGCCATAAATGTAGTTTCAAACGTACTTCCTTTTAGAACAAATAATTATGTGGTAGAAGAATTAATTGATTGGAATAATGTACCTAATGATCCTATGTTCCAATTAACTTTTGTTCAAGAGGATATGTTGTCTACCGATCAATTCAACAGGATGGCTGACGCACTTTTAGATGAGTCACTGTCAAGTGCCGATTTAAAAAGAACCGCAGAAGAAATTAGGCTTGAGCTGAATCCTCACCCTGCGGGACAAATGACAATCAACATTCCTTTCCTGGATGACGAACCTGTTCCGGGTGTTCAGCATAAATACAGAGAGACCTGTTTAATTTTTCCTTCAAGCGGGCAAACATGCCACGCCTACTGTACATTCTGTTTTAGATGGCCGCAGTTTGTTGGAATGAAAGATTATAAATTCGCTACGGACGAATCAAAAAGATTTCAAGCTTATTTAAGAAAACACAAAGAGGTTACCGACATTTTACTGACAGGCGGTGACCCGATGATAATGAGTACCAAAAATCTTAAAATATATCTTGAGCCTTTATTGACACCGGAATTCGATCATATAAAGAATATCAGGATCGGTACGAAATCCGTTGCATACTGGCCTTACAAATATGTCACCGATAAAGATTCGGATGAAATATTGCGATTCTTCGAAAGAATCGTAAACTCGGGAAAGCATTTGGCTATAATGGGTCACTACAATCATTGGGTAGAGCTTTCGACAGATGTTGCACATGAGGCGGTTCGAAGGATTAGAAATACCGGTGCGCAAATAAGAACTCAATCGCCGCTGGTTAAACATGTAAACGATGATCCTGACGTATGGACAAAAATGTGGCAGGCTCAAGTCAATTTAGGCTTGATTCCTTACTACATGTTTGTAGAAAGAAATACCGGCGCAAAGCAATATTTTGAAATTCCTCTTGAAAGAGCTTATAGAATATTTAAAGAAGCTATAATTAAAGTTTCGGGCTTAAGCAGAACGGTGAGAGGTCCTTCGATGTCTGCTTTACCGGGAAAAGTTTCAATTGAAGGAATTACCGAAATTTATGGTGAAAAAGTCTTTGTTCTAACATTGCTTCAGGCAAGAAACCCCGAATGGTGCAAGCGTCCGTTCTTCGCAAAATATAACCCTAAAGCAACTTGGTTAACTGATCTGTGGCCGGCTTTCGGTGAAGAAAAATTCTTCTTCCAAGATCAGTTAAATGAATTGATTCAATCGAATTACGGACAGTTGTATTTTCAGAAAGAACCTGAAAACGGCGTTGAAGAAATAGATATAGAAACCGCAATCTGAACAAATTAAAAACTATTTCCTCCTTAGAAGCCGGTTCTTATTTGTTATTAAGTTTGATACAATCGGGAACCGGCTGATAAACGTTTAACCGAAAATAATTCCAAACTTAAGATGCCTTCCAGTTCAAGTAATTCTTCTTTTAATTTAATTCCTGCAGAAAAACCGCCAAGCTGGCCATTATTATTTATAACCCTATGACATGGGATGATAATCGGAATTGGATTAGTTCCAATTGCTCTCCCAACAGCACGTAATAATTTTGGATTTCCCAGTTTGCTCGCAATTGCTCCGTATGAAGTCGTCCTGCCGTAAGGAATATTCAATAATTCATTCCAAACACTTAATTGAAAATCCGTTCCTTCAAGATCAAACGGAATATCGAAATTTTTTCTTTTCCTTTTAAAATATTCTTCAAGCTGTTTGAAAATATTGAATAAATACGGGTCATCGTATCTAAGCCTGGTGAGTGATTCTGATGATGCTGAGGAAGCGGCCTCATTTAGTATCAATTTTTTTATTCCTTTGGGTGACGCAACAGCTTTAAGATTTAAGCTGCCAATCCTCCCACTGGAATAATATAAATTTGCAGATATTTCCATTTAATTAAAAATTAAATAAGATAAAAAAGGGAAGAAATTGTATTAATTTCCTCCCGAATATCATTGTTGGAAAAAGAACACTAAGCGGCAACAACCTCTAAGGCAGGATGAATATCTCTTTTCAATAAAGTTTCTATAGCAGCAAGAGTTCCGCTTATCGAACTCGGACAACTTCCGCAGGCGCCTTGATATTTAATTTTTACAGAATAACCTTCAATCCCTAAAACCTCCAGGCCGCCTCCGTCTCCTGCTAATGCAGGCCTTACGCGCATATCAAGAAGCTGATTAATTTGTTTCATCAATTCATTGGAATTTACATCCAATGATTTCAATTCTTTTTCTTCGGGGATCGAATTTTTATCGAACGACTTAAGGAAATTTATAAACGGTCTTTGTATCTGTCCCCAGTTTGCATCTTTGGATTTTTCGATAGTAATGAATTTATCCATATAAAATACAGAAACTACGCCTTCAATATCGAAAATTCCTTTTGCAAGCGGATCATCCTTTGCCGAATCCCTATCCGGATAATTTCTTGTTTCGAGTCTTAGTAATTTTTCACTTAAGATAAATTTTAATGCATGCGGATTAGGTGTTAAGTCCACATCTTCAACTATTAACATTCAAATATTCCTTATTTAAAATTTGTTCGAAAAATAAGATTAAAAAAAGTTTACTTCAAGTCATGTATTTCTAAAAGATCAAATAATGTTGTTTTTTAAAAATTTTTGTTCAAATATTTTGAAATTTTTGTGTATCTATGTCGATAACTGATTTTACTTACAAAAATTAACTCTAAAAAAGTCGACTTCGTGTTTTCTCATTACAATTTCAAGTAAAAAATTATCAACAGAATAATTTAATTTTTGCTGTTTTTTATAATAGATTTCGTCTCTATATTTTTCGAAACAAATTTCGAAAATTTTATAGTATAAAATATAATTTTTAATTATTATCTGAAGAATTATGAAGAACATTTTAATCGTTTTTACCGGCGGCACTTTTTCAATGATGATTGATGAGAATACCGGCGGAGCTGTTCCAAAATATTCCGGTGAAGAATTACTTCAAAAAATTCCCGAAGCAAATGATTTTGCAGAAATCACATGTTATGATTTCGGCAAGTATCCCGGTCCTCATATGATGCCTGAATTAATGTTAAAATTATCAGCCGAAATTAAAGAACTGATAAAAGAGAAAGATTATTCCGGGGTAATTGTAACCCACGGTACAGATACGCTTGAAGAAACAGCATACCTGCTCGATTTAACTATTAAAACCGAAATTCCTATTGTAGTGATCGGTTCGATGAAAAACAGTTCCGAACCGGATTGGGATGGGCCAAGAAATTTATTGGATGCAATTCATATTTGTTTAACAGAAAACTGCAGAAATATCGGAGCGCTTGTTTGTCTTAACGGCGAGGTAAATGCTGCAAGTGAAGTTACCAAAATTTTTACAGATGAAGTCGATACATTCAGCAGCCTGGATTTTGGCGCTTTAGGATTTGTACAAAACGGAAGAGTAATTTTAAACCGTCTGCCGCGGAAGCTTGAAACAATTGAAACCAACAAAATTATTTCGAATGTTGATTTACTTACAGTCTATGCAGGAATGAATGAAAAATTTCTTAAATATTCTGCCGATAGTAAAACAGAAGGATTAGTGATTGAAGCTTTAGGCGTTGGGAATGTTCCGCCGCCGGTGTTCGAAGGAATAAAATACGTTGTTGAAAAAGGAATTCCGGTTGTACTTGTTTCAAGATGTCCTGCTGGGGAAACGCTTGATATTTACAGTTATCCCGGTGCCGGAAAACACATCCATAATCTCGGAGTTTTGTTTGCAGAATATTTGAACGGACAAAAAGCAAGAATTAAACTAATGCTTGCTCTCGGCAAAACCCGTGATATAAATGAATTGAGACAGCTTTTTGAAGGTTAACCGGCAATTATCATTTTCATACATTCTTAGCTTTATTTACAGGAATTGCAATTTAGATCATATGGATTATGGAAACGAAATTAAATCAACAATATTTTTATATTTCATCATTATCTTTCGTATCTAAATAATTAACCTGTGTTTTCTCCATTACAATTTTCACTCTATGGAATTTTTTTTAATTGCTTTATTAGGTGCATTATTCAGTGCATTCGGTACTGTGGTGGGTTTCGGCGGTGGTGTTTTCATGGTTCCCGTACTGATAATCGGTTTTGGGGTGCCGATAAAATTTGCAATCGGTTCGGTGATGGTTGCGTTATTTCCATCAGCTCTTGTTTCCACTTACTTTAATTTCAAAAACGGTACTGTCGATTTCGTCTCTGGAATTTTAATTGAAATTCCAACAATGGTGGGTACGGTTGTGGGTTCATATTTAACGGCAGTATTGCCTGTTCATTACATCGAAATTGCATTCTCTATTTTTATAGTTGTTCTCGGCATCTATATGTTCGGGAAAAAATCCGAACATGTACATCGTTACAGCAGGGAGACTTTTTTGTATAAGATGAATAGGATCGGTCCGAGAATTATCAGGAGAGGTAGCGGCAGAGCTTATAGGATTAGCTTTATTATCAGCTTGTTTGCAGGAATATTTGCTGGTATGCTTGCAGGATTTTTCGGAGTAGGCGGCGGGTTTATGAAAGTTCCTATTATGGTTAACTTGTTTAATATGCCTGCACAAGTTGCCGCATCGACCGGACTCTTCATGATAGTAATTACAAGCTTGACAGGTTCAATAACACATTACTTTTTGGGTCATGTAATTTTTAGCCGTGCTTTACCTGTTGTAATAGGATTTTTTATCGGGGCATTGATAGGCAATATTCTTAACTTAAAGGTTAAAGATAAAACCATCGGTCATTTAATTGCAATAGGATTAATTTTAGCGGGAGCAGCAGTTTTAATTTACGGTACTTTTGTAAAGACTCCTTAAGTAAAATGTCAAATCATGGATAGAACTTCCAGATCTACTTTGTGAATATTTTCAACAGGTGTGCCTAAGAACAGCCCGGCTACCTGCTTAAAGGTTACAGGAATATCACTAACATAAAATGACAGGTTTCCCATCGAAAATTTATTTGTATGAAGATCGGTTCTATCCAATTCGGAGCATACAACTTCAGCAGATGCAACACCGGAATCAATTAATGCCACCTCTTCTCCTATTACTTTTTGAATGACATCTGCTAATATCGGGTAATGTGTACATCCTAAAACAAGCGTATCGATTTTAAGTTCGCGCAATTCTTTCAGATACTCTTCCGCGATTTCATAAGTTGCCTTATGATTTACCCAGCCTTCTTCGGCTAAAGGAACAAACAGCGGGCAAGCTTTTTCGTAAACTTCAAATTTCGCATCCAATTTTTTCAGATCTTTTGAATATGCATTGTTGCTGATTGTTGCCCGTGTTCCTATAACTCCGATTTTTCCGTTCTGTGTTTTTTCTGCCGCAAGTTTTGCCCCCGGTTCAATCATCCCTATGATAGGAACATCAAAATTATCTTTCAACTCTTTTATAGCTATGGAAGAAACGGTATTACATGCAACCACAATTGCTTTGACGCCTTTCGACATCAGGAATTTTGCATCCTGTAATCCGTATTCAATTACGGTATCGTTTGATTTCGAGCCGTACGGCACGCGCGCAGTATCGCCGAAATAAATTATATCTTCCTCAGGTAAAGTAGAAGCTAATCTTTTTACTACAGTCAATCCGCCAATACCGGAATCGAAAACTCCTATCGGTTTTTCTTTATTCATGAAGTTCAAATTTATTTCCTATAACAATTGATTTATGGTTTCGGCCAATTCTTTCTTGATAAATTCATAATCGTTAAAAGATATTTTTTTCTCTCTACGATTCAAGACATAAAATGAATCTACGATGTCGTCTCCCCGCGTGGAAATTTTAGCAAAGAAAATGTTTATGCCAAGTTCGTACATTTTTCCGGTCACTTTGTAAAGAAATCCAAGCCTGTCGGGTGAAAATATATCAATGATAGTATATTTTTCATGTTTTTCGAAAACAACTTTGATTTTGCCTGCACGTTTAAAAAATTTATTTTCAATTCTCCACCAGCGTGATTTCATGTTTAGAAATTCCTGGTTCAACTGAAGGTTACCTCTCATTACATCAACAAAATTAGAACGGATTTTTTCATACCTCCCGGTATCAATTCTTTTATGAGATCTAAAATCCGAAACGTTAAAGGTGTCAATCACAATTCCGTCTTTCCTTGTAAAAATTTTAGCGTCGTGAATGTTGGCATCATTTATTGAAAGCACCCCGCACAGTTTCGAAAGCAGAGATGAAGAATCTCTGGTAATAATTGTAATATTAGTAAAATCATTTAACTCTTTGAAAAGAACGGAAATTGTCAGGCCTTTTTGAATTTCTTCAACATGTTTGGCAATATCTTCATCGGAAAATTGTAATGCATATTCGATATCATTTATTGAATCTATATGTTCCTGCACATGCTCTTCCGATATTACGGAAGAATGTTTGCTGATTTCCTTAGGTATTATGTAAGTGCTGTTCATTAAAAGCTCCTCACCGGTAATCTGGTCATCAAGCATAGCCCTCGATTTCCGATACAATTCGGCTAAAAGTTCGCTTTTCCATGAAGTCCATACAGCAGGATTAACAGCAGATAGATCCGCATAAGTAACAAGGTAAAGCAAATTAAGATTTTCGATTGAACCGAAACGACTGGTAAAATTGTTTAAAGTTTCCGGATCATTTAAATTTCGTCTGAAGGCAACTTGTTCCATCGCTAAATGGTTCTTAACCAAAAAGGTAACTTTTTCAATTTCATCTTCGCTGTATCCAAGGCGGTTCATAATAGATGAAGCCATTTCCGCTCCGATTATTTCATGACCGGCTAAGTTAACAGGTTTGGCAATATCATGGAAAAGTAATGCGAGGAATAATATCTGCTTGTCTTTTAAATTATTGTAAATTCGGCCTAACTGAGAATGATCCCTCTCCAATTTTTCAACGTTAGCAATAGTCATCAGCGTGTGCTCATCGGCAGTGTAACAATGATAAACCCCATGCTGCATATACCCGAATAGATCTCTAAATTCAGGCAGAAAAGCTCCGAGTGCACCTAATTCATTCATTACCATCAAAGTGGGGCCGACATTTCTCGGCAGACGAAGTATTTCCCGGAAAAATACCGAGGATACCGCTTCTTTTGAGATTTGTTCGTTTTTTGAATCGGAAAATTCTACGATTGAAGAACATAAATTTTCGTCAAAGTATGCACCGTGCAGCCCCCGGTAATAAAAGCCTCTCAAGATGTCGGATAAACTAAGCAGGCTTTCACCTACATAGCTTATTGTTTTGTTCTTGAGAATAAAATTTTCATCAAGTTCGACTGCAAGAGAATCCGGGAGAGCATTAGTAGTTTCCTCTTTAAACTTCCTCATCATTGATTCGGTAAAACGGTGAAGGATGTTCGAGGAAATAAAATAGTCTTTCATAAAATGAGAAAGAGAATCCCTTTGCTGATAGAAAAGCTGCGAAATCCTTTGTTGTGCTGAAAACTCGAACCTGTCGTTTTTTTCTTTCGAAAATAGATGGAGTAAATTTCTAACGCCCAAAATTACCTTGTAGCTGTTATGAAGCCGGATGCACTCGTTCAGGGTTGTATAATTATATCGCCTTAAAAGATCAATAAAAGTTTCTGCCTGGGTTAATTCAGTTTGTTTATTCAGCAGAATTCTGTTCTTAAAAATGAACATCCATTCCATAGCTTGAAAATCGCGCAAACCTCCGGCAGATAATTTGACATTCGGTTCGAGAACCTTTGGAGAGTCGCCGTATTTTTTATGCCTGTCCTCAACATCATCGAATAATTCGTTAAGAAGTTTCGATTGAACTTCCGGGGAGATTTCCCGGAAAATAAGTTCGTTCCATTTATTGTAAATTTTTTCTGTACCAAGAAGAAATCTGGTTTCGAAAAATTGCGTAAAAGTATGCAGGTCGGTTTCTAAAAATTTACCAATGTCGTCGTAATCTCTGATAGTATGCGATACTTCGATCCCGTTATCCCAGAGCAAAGTAATGAGTTCCGTAATGTCTTTTTCATTTCCGTCAAGCGATTTGTTGATGAACATTAAATCAATATCGGAATAAGGAGAAAGTTCCCTGCGGCTGAAACTGCCTGCCGATGCAAGTGCAAAATTGTATTTTTTCCCCGCCGCAAGTGCGCGGATGAATTCCTCTACAAGAAGGCTGTAGTTCATGCTGAACTTCAAAGAATTTTTTTGAAATTCTGTATCGGAAAAAAGCCTGTCGCGGTTTTTCTGAAATTCATTTTTTATTTCTGCAATTACAGCCATAAATTATTCTGTTATTTTGCTTTTAAAATTTTTCTCCATGTACTCTGTTTTAACGACCGTGGATATCCCGCCTCTTACATTAAAATCCGCAGTGACAAGTATGTACCTCGGTTTAAGGACTTTTACAAGATCATCTAAGATTCTATTGGTTGCTCCTTCAAAATATATCCCGTCATTACGGTAAGATTGTAAATAAAACTTATAGCTTTTTAATTCCACACAGATTTTGTCCGGTATATATTTGAGTATAATTGTAGCAAAATCGGGCTGCCCTGTTTTGGGACAAAGCGATGTAAATTCCGTTGCGGTATGAATTATGGTATAATCCTTTTCCGGATTAGGATTAGGAAATGTTTCCAGAATTTTCGTTTTATTAGTCATAATAGAATTATATTAAATTAATTGAGAATTCCTAACTAAAAAATTAAGTAGATCGATAAAATTTGTTTAAGTCTGAGTGAAATTTAGGATAAATTTATGAAAGTATAGTTGCTATTCCGTATATCTCAAATCATAATAAACTAAACGATTCTGTTTATTTTTTCACTGTTTCTAAAAGTGTAAAAAACACTTTCAAAATTTCATATTTGGAAGCCAGGCATTATAACGAAAGCAAATTGCTAATTATTTTAATCTTTGCAGAATTATCATCTGTCCTAACTTCAAATTAGCCCGTCATTAGATTAATCGATAATAATCTCGCATCTTGCAATATTATCTTTTACTCTTTTGCTATTTTCCACAGCATTAATTGTCTAATTAATTTTTACTTTTCTTTTTTGAAGAATGATTTCTTTTCTTTGTCAGGTTTAATTTTACCGCTTCCGATGTCAAAGCCTTTAAGCTTCGGCCTAACGACTTGGAAATTTTCTCCATGGAAACATACCCGTAATTTTTCTTCATATATTCTTTTTCATCTTCGCTCCATGGACGAGGCCGGCCTGCACTAACTCCAAGCGGACCGACAATTCCTATAATTGCATTTACAGTCCTGTTCAGTCGTTTTGAAATTTCTTTTGTCGGCATTTTTTTATAATTCGACTTGAGAAATTCTTTTTCCTGTTCGGTCCAAGGGCGCCCTTTTTCACGGAGCTTTAATCCCAGCCTGATTGCCTGATGAGACACTGCATTATGAGTTACACCAAGCTCCTCTGCTATTTCCCTATAGCTTTTCTTATCATAATTTTTAATAAGATAATTATTTTCTTTCTTTGTCCATTCATGTTCATGACGGGGCCTGCTCACACCTATATACTGTGCCTGAAGAAGTACGGCATAGCGAGTTCTGTGCAATATTTTACAAATTTGGTCAAGTGAGTTTTTTCTATCGGGGTACATCTTCCGGAGAATATCTTTTTCTTTTTCAGACCATCCCTTGGGCCTAGGGCCTCTCAAATTTAGAAGTTTTGCTCTGCCGACAACAGAAGGTATTGTCCTTTTAAGTGTACGGGCAATAGAAGATTTCTTTCTGTCCTCGTAATGTCTCTTCAAATAATTATCTTCCCAAACTTCCCACGGCCGTACACCTTCATACCGGATTCCGAGATTTGCCGCTTTGGCCATAACTGAATCTGGGTTTTTGTGCAATTTTTCTGCGACGTACTGAGCACCCTTCTTTCTGTAATGCTTTTTTAGAAATATCACTGCTTCTTCGCTCCAGATAGGAGTAACGCGCAAACCCAGCCTTGCAGCTTTAGCCATAACTGCATCCGGGTTTCGGTTAACTAAACCGGCGACATATTTTGCGCCCTTAGTTGTATAATGTTGCTTAAGAATATTTAATTCTTCTTCTGTCCATTTATTAATCATAGGCGGATAAAATTATTTTTATAAATATTTCTATTTTTACCATTATTATATATACATAGGTTTTACTTTATATGGAATCGGATCGTCTATACCAAGCTGCTGAAATCCCCTTAATCTGAGAGCGCAGCTATCGCATTCCCCGCAAGCCTCATCTTCATTTTGATAGCATGACCAAGTTAGATGTAATGGGGCATTTAGTTCCAATCCTTTTGTAATTATTTCAGATTTAGTAAGATGAATTACCGGCGTTACAATTTTAATTTTTGTCTCCTGTTTAGTGCCCTCATCAATCATCTTTTCAAACGATCTAAAAAATTCAGGTCTGCAATCGGGATAACCCGATGAATCTTCATATACCGCTCCGATAAAAATATTTCCAGCACCAAGCACTTCGGCCCAGCTTGTACAAACCGATAAAATATTTGCATTTCTGAAAGGAACATATGAGGTAGGTATTTCTTTATTAGATAGATCGGCTTTTGAAACGGAGATATTTTTATCCGTTAAAGATGAACCACCGATTTTGGATAAATGTGAAAAATCAACGATTAGTCTTTTATCTACTTTATAAAAATCAGCAATATCATTAAATGCTTTCAGTTCTCTTTTTTCTGTTCTTTGCTCGTAATTAACATGAACCAAAGCGAGCTTGTTAGTTTGATTTGCAATTGCTGCCGTAACACAGCTATCCATTCCACCGCTGAGAG
>Ga0315535_1002333_pt1:0-7500 | contig 12202 bp, 9 predicted proteins | sample SalMarSW160220MG_2_FD_203092 | JGI IMG/M metagenome (GOLD analysis project Ga0315535, IMG submission 203092) | Salt marsh sediment microbial communities from the Plum Island Ecosystem LTER, Massachusetts, United States - Salt Marsh Sediment SW1602-20 ...
TTGTAGCGCCTGTGACAGTTCATCCCCCGTGCGCGGCCGAGAGCCACCTTGCCGCGCTCCTCACCGCATCACGTGGTCTTCCCGACCAGCCGGCCAGCAATTCTCGAGCGTTCGTCGGCATCGTCGGTCGTGGCCGGCTAGCGATTCTCGAGCGCGAATCAGGACATCCGCGAGCGACTCAGCTGGCAATTCGAGGAGCGTGGGTCAGATAGAACGCGCAGAAGGTGCAGCCATCTTTGATGGCCTGGGTTCGATCGACCGTGGGATCAAACAGAAGTGCCGGGTCGGTCGTCAACTCGTAGGTGGGTCGATCGCATGCAGCGAACGCGCACTTGGTCGGACAGTTGTCGTTGTACTCGACCACGTGCAGACACTCCCGCTGCATTTCCTCATCGCACCCGCGCTGCTCCCAGCACTTGGCCACTCTTGAACCTCCTCGCGATTATGCGGGATCGATTCTACTACGGCCGGACGCAGCCCGCACAGCACGGGAACCGCAATCTGCGCGAGAGCGTTCGCGCGGGGCGTGAGCCGTGAATGCGAGACATCCACGACGTACGCTACTAAGGCTCGCGCGCGCTGAGATGCATCTTGCTGGGAGTGGCGCCCAGTTGGCCCTGGTACTTGCTCCCCAGCTCGGGATGTCCGTAGGGGCGATCGACGGGAGTCGTCATGCGCGAGAACGAGATCTGCCCGATCTTCATCCCCGGCGTGAGCACGATCGGCAAGTTCGCCACGTTGGACAGTTCCAGGGTGAGGCGTCCCTGCCAACCTGGATCCACGTAGCCCGCAGTCGAGTGAATCAGCAGACCGAGCCGGCCAAGCGAACTCTTGCCCTCAAGTCGGCCGACAATCTCGTCTGACAATCCGATGTGCTCGACCGTCGTTCCAAGTGCGAATTCCCCTGGATGCAGAACGAACGGCTCCTCCACCGACGCCGAAACACGCTCAGTCAGACCCACCTGATCGCGCGCGGGATCAATATACGGGTACCGCGAGTTGCGAAACACCTGGAAATCCTCACCCAGGTGCAGGTCAACACTCGACGGTTGAATATCGTCGAAGTCCACCGGATCAATAGTGATGTTGCCTGCCGAGAGTTCCTCTCGGATAGATCTGTCACTCAGAACCATCTGCGCGCTTCCTTTCAGCCACAAACGGCTGTCGCGTGGAGCACACGCTCTGAAGCATCGCCGTGCCGATCGCGGCGCCTTCGGGCACGCACACACTCACGCGCACTTGCTGTACCCGCATGAGCGGCATACGGCACAGCCGCTCTCATGCTCGAGCGACCCGCCACACTCCGGACAAGCGCCCGAGAGGTTGTCGAGTTCATCGGTGTGCTTGGTCACCCGAGCTTCCGCGACCCCAGTCTCGGCAAATGACGCCGCGTGCTCGATCACGATACCTACGGCATCAGGGCAGGAAAGCACCTTGCCTCCCTCGGCCCAGGTCGGTGACGGACAACGAATCCCGCGCAGATGCTTGATGATCGCGGCGGGGTCAACGCCAGCCCGAAGCGACACGGAGACCATCCTCGAAAGCGCCTCTGACTGAGATGCCGCACACCCTCCCGACTTGCCCATCTGCGTGAACACCTCGCACATGCCGTATTCATCCCAGTTCACCGTCACATACAGCGTCCCGCACCCAGTCTGGATCTTCTCGGTCCGCCCCTGGGTGATGGAAGGTCTCGGCCTCGGTTCGATCTCTCCCGGAGTCACATACGTCGGTTCCGCACCTGCCGAGCCGCTCTTTCCGGTCGTGAGCACTTGGCCGGCCTTGCTCCCGTCGCGATAGATCGTCACGCCTTTGACGCCCAGTTCGTAGGCCAAGTCATAGACAGCTCGGACATCCTCTGGCGTCGCTGAGTTGTCGAAGTTCACCGTCTTGGACACCGCGTTGTCGGTGTGCTTCTGGAAGGCTGATTGCATCCGAATGTGCCACTCGGGGGCAATGTCGTGCGCCGTAACGAATACTCTCTGGATGTCAGCAGGGACTTCATCCATGCCGCGAACTGACCCGTGATCTGCGATCAGTTGCATAAGCTCGCGACTGTAGAACCCCCGCTTGACTGCCATCTCTTCGAACAGCGGATTGACTTCGACCAAGCGATCATTGTCCATGACCGTGCGCACGTAGGAAACCGCGAAGAGCGGCTCCACACCAGAGGAGCAGTTGGCGATGATGGAAAGCGTCCCCGTGGGAGCCACGGTGGTTGCCGTCGCATTGCGGATCGGTCCACCTTCCAGAGTGTCATAGATGGACCCCTTGAAGTTCGGGAAGGCTCCGCGGGTTTCCGCAAGCTTCATCGAGGCCGACTTGGATTCCGCGTCAATGATGCCCATGACCTTCTCGCCCAAAGCTACCGCTTCGTCGCTGTCGTAGGCGATGTCCATCTTTATGAGCATGTCGGCCCATCCCATGACGCCAAGTCCGACCTTGCGGTTCCCTGCTACAAGTTCGGCAATTTGCGGGAGTGGGTAGTTGTTGACTTCTATGACGTCGTCAAGAAAACGTATCGCCTTGTGGACCACGTCGGCGAGATGATCCCAATCAACCTCAGGACCATTCTCAGTCGGGGACACGAAACGCGAGAGGTTCACTGAGCCTAGGTTGCACGCTTCGTATGGAAGCAGAGGCTGCTCACCACAAGGATTGGTCGACTCGATCTCCCCCAGCGACGGCGTGGGGTTGTCGCGGTTCATGCGGTCGATGAAGATGATCCCTGGATCACCAGTTGCCCACGCCATCTCGACGATGAGGTCATATACTTCTCGTGCGTCGAGTTGACCTGCCACTGACTTGTCACGAGGATTCACAAGATCGTAGCTCGTGCCGGTCTTCACGGCCTCCATGAAGTTCTCCGTAAGAGCTACCGATATGTTGAAGTTCGAAAAATCGCCCTCTGCCTTGCACTTGATGAACTGCAGAATATCCGGGTGATCCACCCGCAGCACACCCATGTTGGCACCGCGTCGAGTCCCACCTTGCTTGACCGCCTCTGTGGCTTGGTTGAACACGCGCATGAACGAAACGGGGCCGCTCGACACGCCCTGTGTCGACTGAACCTGATCGCCGCCTGGGCGCAGACGCGAGAAGCTGAAGCCCGTACCGCCCCCTGACTTGTGAATCAAGGCCGTGTCGCGCACCGCGCCAAAGATCGACTCCATGGAATCGTCCACAGGTAGCACAAAGCACGCGGAGAGCTGCTGAAGCTCGCGTCCGGCATTCATCAGGGTGGGCGAGTTGGGCAGGAACTCGAGCGAAGTCATCAGCTCATAGAACTCGCGAGCGGTCTGCTCTATCTCGGTGTCCGTCGAACCCCAGGCTTTCTCACCGGCCGCGATGTTCTGGGCAACCCTCATGAACATGTCCGAGGGCTTTTCGACCGGGTTTCCACCCTCGTCTTTGCGCAAGTAGCGCTTCTGGAGCACCTTCAGCGCGTTCGGACTGAGGATGTCATCGATCGCGCGGGACACATCTGTAGCGCCTGTGGTCTCTTCCATGGGAACCCTTTCGACAACGAGTGTCTCTACTGGAGAAGCAACACACCCAACCTCTCGCTTCTCCGGCGCGGACACTAGATGTAGTTGCCAGGCAATCGTAGAGGCCCATCATATTGTGCGCAACGCCCTCGCGACAAGCGGGCTTTCCCTCGCGCCGTACGGCACCCGAACCGCTTGTCACCACAGACCGCCGCTGAGACAGAACTGCTTCCAAGTGGGAACACTTCTTGCTAGGCGCCCGGGACCTAGCTAGACTCGACAACACGCAGTAAACGTGGACCATTAATTCCAGTATCAACACAATACATACCTCCCATGGGTATACTGCATCTATTGGTTGGCGGGCGACACGCTGATTCTTGGCGTTGCTAGCCCGACCGGTCCTTCCGATTCGTACGTTTGGAGGCGCGCGATGGCACGCGTAGTCATTATGGGAGCGGGTGTGTCTGGACACACCGCGGCTCTTCACCTTCGAAGGCTCCTTCGGTCCGAGCACGAGGTTGTGGTTGTCTCGCCCAGGGCCGACTGGAACTGGATCCCGTCCAATATCTGGGTTGGGGTCGGCAGAATGAGGGCACGCGACGTCGTGTTTCCTCTCGGGCCCGTGTACAGGCGCCAGGGCATCGTCTTTGTTCAAGCCAAGGCTCTGGCTATCCATCCCGAAGGGACGGAGAACTCCCCCGCCCCCTTCATCGACATCGAACACACCTCACCCGATCGGCAAGGCGAGCGAGAGATCGTCGCATACGATTTCTTGATCAACGCTACCGGGCCGAAGCTCAATTTCGCTGCGACGCCAGGTTTGGGACCGAGCGCACACTCTCTGTCCGTCTGCACGCCTCAGCACGCGGAACAAGCTTCGGTCGCTCTCTCAGAGATCATCGGCGCACTCAAGCGCGGTGAGCGCAAGAGGCTCGTGATCGGCATGGGACATGGCACGTGCACCTGTGAAGGCGCGGCGTTCGAGTATGTCTTCAACGTTGACCACGAGCTACGAGTGCAGGGCGTCCGCGACCGCGCGGAGATCATCTTCCTCACCAATGAGAACGAGCTCGGTGATTTCGGCGTGGGTGGCATGACGTTCTCACAGAACGGATTCTTCACCTCTAGCCAGATCTGGACAGAGTCGCTGTTTCGCGAGCGCGGAATCCGCGCGATCGTGCGGTCACACGTTCAGAAGGTTGAGGGCAACAGCTTGTCCTTCGAAACACTCGACGGGGGGCAAGAGACTCTCGAGTTCGATTTCGCGATGCTCATCCCGCCGTTTAAGGGCGTCGAACTCAAAGCATATAACCCGGCAGGGGAAGACATCACCGACACGCTCTTCGCTCCCAACGGTTTTCTGAAAGTCGATGCCAACTACACCAAGAAATCCTATGTGGAGTGGGAGCCTGAGGATTGGCCAAGGACGCTCCAGAATCCCTCGTATTCGAACATCTTCGGCATCGGAATCGCTTTCGCTCCCCCACACCCCATCTCGGTACCCCGGGTGAGCCCGAGCGGAGCGATCATCACGCCAGCCCCGCCGAGAACGGGAATGCCTTCCGGAGTCATGGGGCGCCAGGTGGCCTACAGTATTGCCGACATGCTCGATCATGGTGCCAGCAAGCCAACACACGGCGCCCGGATGAGCAAGATGGCCGCAGCGTGTGTTGCGTCGGCAGGAGCAGGGCTCTTCAACGGAACTGCCGCTGCGATGACCATGTATCCCATCGTGCCGGACTTCACGCGCTTCCCCGACACCGGCCGCAGTGTTCCCGACACGTACGGCGAGATTGGACTGGCAGCACACTGGATCAAGAGCGTGCTGCACTTCGTGTTCATCTACAAAGCCAAAGCCCTGCCCGGATGGGCGCTTCTGCCCGAGTAGCGCCGCAAGACGAGTTAGGAGTGATTCAGCATGGAATGCTACGACGAGCGAATTGCTACGGCGCTTCTGCCTACCCCGCACACGCTCCGATCGCGAACCTCGCTTCCCTTGCAGTTCGTCAGATTCCTGGTCATCAACGTCAGGATGCTTCAGATGGTTCACAAGGCGCACGACTCGTAGAGCCGACGAGTCACCACCCGATCGACGAAGGTTACCGATGCGCTGAGGCCGTTGTTGCTGCACGACACAAGAGCGTCGTCCGGTTGACCGGACGACGCTCTTGTGTCGCACTGTGATTTCTCATGATCGCCAGACGGTATCATCCAGTCCGGCCACTCCGAGCCTGCCAGGAAGAGCTGTTCACTAGCAAGACCGTCGTCAGACGGGCTCAACCCGCACAATCTCGGGGAATTGCTCTTTCAGGACCCGCTCGACGCCGTTTGCCAGCGTCAGCTGCGACATAGGACACCCGCGGCATGCGCCCTGAAGAGCTACCTTGACGACGCCGTCATCAGACACCTCTACGAGTTCGACATCGCCACCATCGGCCTGCAGCGCAGGACGAATCTTGTCGAGAACGCTCTGAACTTCCGCTTTGTCCATCATGACCCTCCTCATTCGAGTCACGCTTGCCGCCATTGCACGGGCTGCGTCGGCCCGGTGGCTTTGAATAGCGAGAAGCGTACCACAATCCTGACAGAACGAGTCAAGTTTGGCGGGAATCGACGCGCGACTTCGCTATCACACCAAGCTGGGGACCTCACAGCCGCTGCGAAAAGAGCAGAGCCGTCGGATGCGCTCAGCAGCGTCCTACTCTCCCACGGCCTGACGCCGCAGTACCATCGGCGCTGGAGGGCTTAACTACCGGGTTCGGAATGGGACCGGGTGTACCCCCTCCGCCATAACCACTGAGCACATCCGACGGCTCTCGCCACCGGAATCGTATTCCGTTGTAAATCGTGCACTCGGGTTCTGCACCCTGAATGCTACATAGCGCGATCACTTCTCAGAATGAGATCAAGACCTCGGCCTATTAGTACTGCTCGGCTGAACACATTGCTGCGCTTACACCTGCAGCCTATCAACCTCGTAGTCTACGAGGGGCCTTACCTGGTTAACCCAGTGAGAGACCTCATCTTAGGATGGGCTTCCCGCTTAGATGCTTTCAGCGGTTATCCCTGCCGAACGTAGCTAACCAGCGGTGCCGTTGGTCGACAACTGGTACACCAGAGGTTCGTCCGCTCCGGTCCTCTCGTACTAGGAGCAGCTTCCTTCAAGTCTCTTACGCCCACGGTGGATAGGGACCGAACTGTCTCACGACGTTCTAAACCCAGCTCGCGTACCGCTTTAAATGGCGAACAGCCATACCCTTGGGACCTACTTCAGCCCCAGGATGCGATGAGCCGACATCGAGGTGCCAAACCCTCCCGTCGATGTGGACTCTTGGGGAGGATCAGCCTGTTATCCCCGGAGTACCTTTTATCCGTTGAGCGACGGCCATTCCACTCTGAGCCGCCGGATCACTAGAACCGACTTTCGTCTCTGCTCGACTTGTAGGTCTCGCAGTCAAGCTGGCTTATGCTCTTGCACTCTACGAACGATTGCCAACCGTTCTGAGCCAACCTTACGTGCGCCTCCGTTACATTTTAGGAGGCGACCGCCCCAGTCAAACTACCCACCTGACACGGTCCCCGACCCGGATTCACGGCGTCGGGTTAGATCGTCAATCTGCCGAGGGTGGTATTCCAAGGGTGGCTCCACCGAAACTGGCGTCCCGGCTTCACAGCCTCCCACCTATCCTCTACACGACAAACCAGCGATCAATGTCAAGCTGTAGTAAAGGTTCACGGGGTCTTTCCGTCCTACCGCGGGTAATTCGCATCTTCACGAATAATACAATTTCACCGAGTCTATGGTTGAGACAGCGCCCAAGTCGTTACGCCATTCGTGCAGGTCGGAACTTACCCGACAAGGAATTTCGCTACCTTAGGACCGTTATAGTTACGGCCGCCGTTTACTGGGGCTTAGTTTCAGAGCTTCGCCTTGCGGCTAACCCCTCCACGTAACCTTCCAGCACCGGGCAGGCGTCAGACCCTATACGTCGTCTTACGACTTAGCAGA
>Ga0315535_1002334_pt1 | contig 12201 bp, 11 predicted proteins | sample SalMarSW160220MG_2_FD_203092 | JGI IMG/M metagenome (GOLD analysis project Ga0315535, IMG submission 203092) | Salt marsh sediment microbial communities from the Plum Island Ecosystem LTER, Massachusetts, United States - Salt Marsh Sediment SW1602-20 ...
GGATACTTTCCGGCCAACAGCGCCGCCAAACTGGATCCCATCCAGGCGCTGCGCTACGAATAGGACCACCCTGCCTTTGAGGGTGATGGAGATCACATCATGCATGCACTCCGCCCCAGTGTCTACGTCAGCCTCGTCGTCGCCCTGACCTTGGCGGCATGCGGCGGCGCATCTGCCACACCCCAGGCATCCTCGGGGCTGTCGGCCAACTACCTCGACGCGCTTCCGGTGGCGGGCCAATTGGCCGCCGGAACGTTGAAGCTCGAGGGGTCCGACGTCGCCGTCGACCCCCAACAGGCGAGCCAGCTCCTTCCGCTGTGGCAGGGTCTTTCGAGCCTGCTGACCAGCGCCACGAGTTCCGACCAGGAGATTCAAGGCGTGGTGGCCCAGATTGAGGCAACCATGTCGGCCGACCAGGTGGCAGCCATTGCTGCCATGCAGATCACGCAATCCGATCTGACCGAACTCCTACGGAGCACCCCGCCCGGGCTTGCTGACGGCGGCACCAGCGCCCAGATTCAAGCCACTCGCAGGGCAGGCTCCGAGGGTGGGTTCGGGCCCGGCGGCGGGTTTGGACCCGGTAGCGACGGCAGCGGTGCATTCATCGGCAGCGGGCCCGGAGGCGGATCTGCGGGCGGGCTCGCGGAAGCTAGCGCGGGGTTCCCACAGACGACTGCCTCGGCCGACCGGCAGGCTACGGCTCAGGCCTATCAAGATCAGTATGCGGCCGCCGGGGTCAATCCGATGGTGGTGCGTGCCGTCATCCAGTACTTGCAGTCGAAGTCGGGTTAGCCCTGGATACTCGGGGCAGCGCAGGCTTGGGCCGGCGCCCCAGAGGATTTGTGAAATTTAACACTAGTGTGGAGGTGTGCATTGAAGCGTCGTATGACTTTCCCAACCTGGGTGCTGATGCTCACATTGCTGCTGTCTGCCTGCGGCGGGAGCGCACAAGCGTCGAATCCGGCCCAAGGGGGGCAATCGGGGAGCGGCGCCCAGAACGGGCCCAGCGGGCGGTCACCATTCGGCAATCAGGATCCCAACGCGCCGCTGCCGCTGGCCAGCGCACTGGCCGTAGGCACGATCAAGCTCGATAACACGGCTCAGGCCGTGTCCGTTGATGAAGCCAAGCAGTTGATCCCACTATGGGAGGGCCTTCAGAGTTTGATTGGCAGCGATACGGCCGCCAAGGCCGAAGTCGAAGGCGTCATCAATCAGATTCAGTCAACGATGGCAACCGATCAGGTGAGCGCCATCCAGGCCATGAAACTCACGGGCTCAGACGAAGCCTCCATCTTTGGCCAGGGAAGACTCGCCTTCGGTGGCCCCAACACCCAAGGCACCCCCCAGGCAGGCGCCACACCCGACGCCGGCCGGTTCCGCGGCGGCTTTCGCGGCCGAGGCGGAGGCGGATTTGCCTTCCGCGGCGGCGGATTCCCTGGACCGGGTGGGCCTGGCGGATTCAATGGCGGGGGCCTCCCGGGTGTGGGGGGCAGCGGCCGAAACAACAGCGGCAACAGCGCCGCCCAAGACGCGCGGGCCACGGCACAAGCCAGGTTCACCCAGTTCGAACAGTTGGGCGTTAATCCGATGCTTGTACGAGCAGTTATCAACTACCTGCAGGGCTTGACAAACTAGATCAAGCCTTGCGTCTCTTCCCTCCCACACCGAAGGGGCCCGCGCGGGCCCCTTCGGTGCGTCTTGCTTCCCATGCCGTGAACCTGGCCACCATACCCATCAGGTAGGATGAAGGCATGCCCAGCAGACAATCTCAACCAGGGAATCGCACGCTATGGAAACCTGTGGCGGCCGAGCTAGTCGGCACGGCTCTGCTGGTGGCGGCCGGGGTTTCGTTTGTAATCTTCGACTTCGGCCAAGGAAGCCCCATGGCGCGCCTGATCCCATCGGCAGGACTTCGTCGGTTGCTCACAGGATTCCTGTTCGGGTCAACTGGCGCCGTCATCGCCCTGTCTCCTATTGGCAAGATCAGCGGCGCCCACATCAACCCCGTCGTCAGCGCCGCGTTCTGGCTGGTGGGCAAGCTCCGCGGCCGCCACGCGCTGGCCAATGCTTGGGAGGCTTCCTAGGAGCCCTTCCCCTACTGCTTTGGGGCAACATGGGCCGAAGTGTCCAGTTCGGTGCAACGCTTCCTGGGCCCCAATATGGCATGGGCCTTGCGTTGGGAGGCGAAATCGTCACCACCTTCGCTCTGGTGGCCTTGCTGTTCGCCTTCGTCAGTCACCCCCGGCTGCGCCCATTCACGCCGGCTCTCTTCCCCGTGCTTTACGCCCTGATGGTCTGGCTGGAAGCCCCGATCTCTGGGACGAGTACCAATCCGGCCCGCAGCCTTGGGCCAATGCTGATCTCGCTGCGCTGGCAGGGCTGGTGGATCTACTGGGTGGGCCCGGCCCTAGGCATGGCGCTGGCTGTCGGGCTGCACCGAATCTCCTGGATGAGATTCTTCGAAATCGAGATCGCCAAACTGTATCATTTTGAGTACGATCCCGAGGGCTGGTTTAGCCAAGCCTATCCTCTTCAAGCCTCGACTGCAGAATCACCGGAGTAACTACAAGATGGATGAGCTCGCCGAGACCATCTGCCCCCACTGCGGCGAGACCATCCAGGTGGAAGTCGACCCGTCCGCTGGCCGCCGCCAGGCTTTCATCGAGGATTGCTGGGTGTGCTGCCGCCCAATTCAATTCGAGGTGACATTTGACGCGGAGGGGCACGCCGAGATTCAGGCCAAGCCCGCCTAGATCCCACCGGAAGATGTCACAGCCGACTCCGTTTGCCGCCCGTTCGGCCCGATGTCATACTTGCCCCATGCCGAACACTAAAGCGGGCAAACGATGGCAGCGCTAGGTCGCCGACCGGACCGTCGGGTGTGGTACGTGCTCCTGGCCGCGGGCTCTTTGGCCACGCTGGCCGGATTGTGGGCCATCGTCCATCACTTCGTCCTCTCACTGCACTACGCCGACAGCGATTTCTTCAACTTCTGGCTTGGGGCGCATTTGATTGTGACGGGGCAGGATCCCTACAACCCGGCTGTCTGGCTGTCGGGGCACGACCAGTTCGGGGCGACATGGGTTCCGGACTCGGCATACATTCACCCCCTCCCGCTCGCCATCCTTATGGCCCCACTGGGTCTCATGGCAGTCTTGCCAGCATACGTCAGCTGGATTCTTGTGACATGCGCCATGATCATAGCGGCCAGTCTTCTCGTCTACGGCGTCCGCTTCAGACGCCAAGATATCGCCTTCGCCGTCCCATGGCTGGCGGCCGTCTTGCTCTTCCGCCCGGTGATCGTCACTCTGAGGAACGGTCAACTGGGGGGCGTCATGTTGCTGGCGCTGGCACTTGCCTGCAGCCAGTCGAAAGGCAGGAGCCCCTGGATGGCGGGGGTTGCACTAAGTCTGCTGAGCCTGAAACCTTCACTGGGGCTTCCAATCTTGGTGCTGCTCGGCTTGTGGGTCCTGGTCCAACGCCGCTGGGTCATGCTGGCCGGCCTCTCAATCGGTCTGGCGATCCTGTTTTTCATGGGTTGGCTGGCCGACCCCAACTGGCTATTCCGTCTCGGAGGTCGGGGCTCATCCAAGCTACTGGCCAGCTTGGGCGCGTTTCCGACCGCCTGGGGGCTGGGCACAGCCCTGTGCGCCGGCCGGGGCACGTGCGCCTGGTGGGCAGGGGCTAGCTTGAGCGGCGCGGCGCTGCTCGCCTTCGGCGCTGCCGTCTATATCAAGCGCTCTTCTCTTGAGACCTGGGGCGCTGCCAGCCTGGCGGTCCCGGTGGCGCTCTTCGCTTCGCCCTACGTGGGTGCCTACGACCTCCTCCTGCTGCTGCTTCCCATGGGAGTCAGCCTCCGCCGGCTTCGGGTTCGCGGCACCCCCTATCTGATCGTCGCTAGCCTGCCCATTTGGATCGACCTGGCAAGTTTGATCTTCGTATTGGTAGCCGCCAGGATCGGCCTCGACTTGTGGAGTTCGACCCTGGATCTGCTGACGCTGACGCTGGTTTGGTGGGCGCTGGAGCTGCCCCCATTTGATCAGACCGCCAAGCCGCCGATGCTTGCCTCATAGCGCCTCGGATGCCCCGGGGCGCGCCGCCAATTGGCGCTGCCCGGCGGCCATGCGTTAAGATAATGCAGCAGGGAACCTCGGTTCCATCTAAAAGGGTAGCAGGGCCATTCTCGACCGACGCTCGACGCAGGAAGCCCAGGAGTTGTCCATGGCCGGCATCGTTTGCGCAATCCGCGGCGGCCCAAGCAGTCAGCCTACAATCGACCGGGCCATCCAGCTGGCAAAGGAAGAGGATCTTCAGATTCACTTCCTCTACGTTGTCAATCTCGATTTCCTGGCCCACACGAACAAGAGCCGCGTACAGACACTGGACAAGGAAATGCATCAGATGGGTGAATTCATCCTCATCTCCGCCCAAGACCGTGCCATGTCACGCGGCATCCGCGCTGATGGCGTGGTTCGCAAGGGCGTCATCGCCGACGAAATCATCGGCCTGGCGCGAGATGTCGAGGCCGATTACGTGATCTTGGGCAGCCCTCAGGTTGAGACTGAGGCCAATGTCTTTACGCGCCAGCGCCTGGAGGCCTTTGGCCAGCGTATCAGCGACGAAAGCGGAGCGGAAGTTGTGCTGGTGGAGGATCAGGCGGCGTGAAACAGCGCTGGTTCTCGCTGCTGGCGGCCGTGTTCCTGGCGGCCCTTGCCGGATTGATGGCCTGGCCGGGTGGCGGCACAGCCGCTCAATCCGACCAGGGGCCGGTACTGGTTGGATTCATCCACAACGCGCAAAACCAGCCGGTGGCTGGCGTTCAGGTGCGGTTGGTGCGCAGCAGTTCTGGCACCTCGGTAGCCGAGGCGGAATCCCAACCCGACGGCCGCTTCGCCTTGCAGATCGAGCACCCGCTCCCAGGGGAGCTGGAGATCAAGGCCGACCGCGAGCACTTTGAGTCGGCCGATGTTCCCCTTTCCCAAGCAGAGCTCTCTCAGCTGCAAAGCGGCCAGAGTGTCGAGATTCCCACCATCACCCTCACCCGCCGCATAGGCATCTCTTTCTGGGTTGCCACGGCCATATTTCTGCTCGTACTGGTCCTCATCGCCATGGAAGGGCTTCAGAATACGCTGGCCGTGCTGGTGGGAACGACCTTGGTTTTCGGCTTCAGCTATCTCGGCTCCGCCGTCAACCCCGATCTGTTCATCTTCAATTTCAGCCGCGCGCTCGAGTTTGTCGATTGGAATGTGATCTTCCTGATCATGGGGATGATGATCGTGATCGCCGTCGTTGAGCGGACCGGGCTCTTCCAGTGGCTGGGCTACTTCGCCTACCGTGTTTCTCGCGGCAAGGCCTGGCTCATGGTTCCGGTCTTGATGGTCACCGCCGGCGTGGCTTCGGCCTTTCTGGACAATGTCACCACCATGCTGCTGATGACGCCGATCTCGATCCAGATCGCTATGGCGCTTGGCATTCAACCCCTGGCGCTGCTGATGCCGGAGGTCTTGGGCTCGAACGTGATCGGCATCTCGACTTTGATCGGCACGCCCACCAACATCCTGATCGGGTCGGCCGGAAAGATCTCGTTCAGCGACTTCCTGATCAACCTCACCCCAGGAGTCCTGATGGCCATGGTGGGCTTGATCATCTATTGCGAATGGATCTATTGGAAGGAACTGCGTGCTGCCACGCATCCTTCCCCCACCCTGTTAGAAATGCTGGAAGAGAACGCCCAGATCACGGAACCGGACAATCTAAAGAAGGCAGGTGTGGTGGGCGCCGGGATGATCGTGCTGTTCGTGACCGGTGAATTCTTCCACCTGGTCCCCTCGGTGACGGCACTCATGGGCGCCACGGCGCTGCTGCTGTGGATCGGCCCGGACATCGAGGAGATGATCGAGGCCGTGGATTGGACCACACTGGTCTTCTTCATCGGCCTGTTCGTTGTCGTGGGTGCCATCCAAGAAGTCGGCCTGGTAGATCTCATCGCCCAAGGGATCGGACGGCTCGTGGGGCAGAATCTGCTGCTGACGACCATGGCGATCATCTGGTCGAGCGCCCTCCTGTCCACGGTCATCGCCAACATCCCCTTCACCGCAGCAATGCTGCCTGTGATCGCCTTCCTCTCGGGTACCGTCCCGGGCGCTTCCGACAAGGTGCTCTATTATTCTTTGTCGGTCGGCTCCGCTATGGGAGGCAACGGCTCACTCATCGGCGCATCGGCCAACTTGGTGACGGCTGGGATCGCCGAGCGCGCCGGCTATCCCATAAGCTACATGTATTTCCTGAAGCGTGGTTTCCCGGCCCTGCTGATCACTGTCGCTCTGTCGACTCTCTGGCTCTACTTACACTTCCTCCCCTAACCAGCGAGGGGGCCGCCTTCGATCCTCCGCGTTCAGCGTGATACACTCTCCGGGTCGACGCGGCCTTCCCCATTTGTGGATGACAGAGGCGCTCAATGGACCCAGTAGCCCAATTGACTCAAGAGAAGGTGAATCAGGCTGTCCAGCTCCTGTCTGAGCTGGATCTCGACGGTTGGTTGACGTTCGCCCGGGAGACCAGCCAGACCCCGGATCCAGCCCTCGATCTGATCTATCCGTTCGGTGTCACTTGGCCATCCGCATTCCTCATCACACGGGACGACGACCGCATCGCATGCCTCGGCCGGCACGACGCGCCGAATGCCGAAAGACTGGGCGCCTACTCGCGCATTGTCCCCTATGACGAGTCCATTCGGCCAGCCCTGGTCCAGACTCTGGCCGAACTCAAACCGAATTCCCTGGCCGTCAACCGAAGCCTCAACGATCCATCCAGCGACGGCCTGACGTCGGGCATGCAGCACATCCTCGAGGGCTATCTGGAACAGGCCGGCATTTCGCCCGAGGCGACTGTTTCGTCCGAGGCTTTGCTTGGAAGCCTGCGCGGCCGAAAGACATCATATGAACTTGCGCGCATTCAAGCGGCCGTCGAAACCACCCAAACCATCTTTGACAACATTGGCGGCCAGCTCCGGATCGGGATGACCGAAGTGGAGGTGGCCGATCTCTTTCATCAGGCGGTCCGCCGGCTCGGGCTGGGCTATGCGTGGGACCCCATCGGCAATCCACTGGTGAACACCGGACCGGAGTCCTCAATCGGCCACACCGTGCCGGGGGATCTCAAGCTCGAGGCCGGCCACCTGGTCCATGTCGATTTCGGCATCCGGCAAGAAGGGTTCTGTTCTGACCTGCAGCGCACCTGGTACATCCTAAGACCAGAGCAGACTGGGGTCCCTGAGGCGGTGGCGGACGCCTGGCGTGCCGCGCGGGGCGCCCTGCTGGCTGGTGCCAACGAGATGCGCCCCGGGGTGCGAGGCTGGGAGATAGACACCGCTGCGCGAGCATCCTTGGTAGAGGCCGGATACCCCGAATACCAGCACGCCTTCGGCCACCACCTTGGCCGCGTTGCCCATGATGGGGGCACCGTGCTTGGGCCGCGTTGGGACCGTTACGGGCAGCTTCCCTATGGGCAGCTTGAGGCCGGAAACGTGTTCGCCATTGAATTGGGCGTTCACCTGGAAGGCTTCGGCCCGGTCTACCTCGAAGAGAACGTCCGAGTCACCGACGAAGGAATCGCCTGGCTCAGCCAACCGCAGACCGATATCTGGCTCATCCCGCCCCAAGAATCCTGAATCAGGGCAGCCAGCCATACCATGGACTCGATCGTCGATCTACGGTCAGAATTCCTGCTCGATCCCAAAATCATCTATCTCAACCACGGTTCGTTTGGCGCGTGTCCCAGACCCGTATTCGAAACCTATCAGGCTTGGCAGCGCAAACTCGAACTCGAGCCGGTGCAGTTTCTCGGCATGCATGCCGCCGAATACCTGAGGACCGCCAGGGAGGCACTGGCCGGTTACCTCGGCTGCCAGACCGACGAGGTCGTCTACTTCCCGAACCCCACCACGGCCGTCAACATGGTGGTTCGCAGCCTGAATCTCCAACCGGGCGATGAGATCCTGACCGCCGACCATGAATACGGGGCCATGGATCGCACCTGGCGTTTCATCTGCCAACGCACCGGGGCCAAGATTGTCCGGCAACCGATCCCACTCCCTGTTGGGCCGCCGGAGCAGGTCGCAGACAGCCTTTGGTCCAAGGTCTCAGCACGCACCCGCCTCGTTTTTCTCAGTCACATCACCAGCCAGACGGCGTTGACTCTGCCCGTGGAAACCGTCTGTGCGCGCGCTCGCGAGGCGGGCATCCTCAGCATCATTGACGGGGCTCACGCTCCAGGCCAGATCCCGCTTGACCTCAAATCTTTGGGCGCCGACCTCTACACCGGCGCTTGCCACAAGTGGTTGTGCGCGCCCAAGGGTTCGGCTTTCCTCTTCGCGCGGGCAGAGATTGAGCCCGCCCTCGACCCGTTGGTGGTCAGCTGGGGATGGGAGGCGGAGGAGCCTTCCGGCTCGAGCTTCGTCGACCATCACGAATGGCAGGGGACGCGCGACCTGGCGCCTTTCCTCAGCGTGCCGGCGGCGATCGAATACCAACGCAGCCATGATTGGCCGGCGATCCAGTCGGCCTGCCACGATATGGCTGTGGCATGGCGGACGCGCCTCAACCAGGCCTTGGGTCAGGACCCGATCTGCGGCGAAGACGCCTTTCACCAGATGTTCACCGTCCAGGTCCCGGTTTCCGATCCGCGGGACTTCCAGAGCCAATTGTTCCACGAGCACCACATCGAGATCCCGGTGTTCCGCTGGAAGGACGCCTGCTGGATGCGAGTCTCGGTCCAGGCATACAATCGACCATCCGATTTTGAGGCCCTGATGGAGGCGTTGGATGTTCTGCTCTGAGCGGGAGTCCGAATGAGAGCTGGCCGCAGTGTGCCCAACCGACGGGCGTTTTGGGCAGCGGTAGGCGCGCTGTTCGCACTGGCCTACAGCCAGTCACCTCTCTACACCTCCAACCAGAATCAGTACTTCTTGCACGGGCTTGCGTCGGCGGGATATGGGCATCTGAGCCAGGATTGGCTGGCCAACACACTCGATCCCACGCCCGTCTTCTCGTGGCTGGTTAGGGCAACCTACGCATCGGTTGGGTCCTGGTTCTTCTACATTGAGTACGGATTGCTGCTGGCCGTCACCCTTTGGGGGCTGTACGCCATCGGTGGTTCTCTCCTCCCCGGGAAGATGACCCGATCCCGGCAGCTTGTTTTGCTCCTATTCCTGACTGGGTTGTTTTCTGAAGCCCTCAGGTTCCCCCTTTCTCACATGTCCTGGGCCGACGGGGGCTACCTGCTCGAAGGTGGTGCTGCCGGCCAGCGCTTGCTGGGGCCTGTCTTCGAGCCGAGTGTTTTCGGCTGCCTGCTGGTGGTGTCTATCGCCTTGTTCATCAGGGGGCATCCGCACGCCGCCGCCGTCCTGGCGGCCGCCGCGGCGACCGTGCACCCCACCTACTTGCTCACATCCGCGGCGTTGGTGGCCGCCTATATCGGCGTGCTGGCGCTCGGTGATCGCCGCTGGCGCGCGGCCATCACCACTGGCGGCCTGGCGCTGTTGGGTGTCATACCCATCCTGGTGCACACACTGACCGTCTTCGGCTGGGGCTCTTCACAGGTCTCCGCTGACGCCAGCCGAGTGCTGGTTGAGTTTCGCATTCCCCATCATGCGCTTGTTTCCCAATGGCTCGGCCCCTCGGTGGCCGTCAAGATGCTGCTGATCCTGGGGGCGCTGCTGGTCGTGCGCCGGGGCCGCCTCTTTCCCATCCTGCTGGCCCCCGGCATCATCGGACTGTCATTGACGGCACTTCAGTTGGCCACGGGGAACAACCGCCTGGCGCTCCTGTTCCCCTGGCGTGTGTCGGCACTGCTGGTTCCCGTGAGCACCACCATTTTGGCCACAAAATTCATTGCCCGGTGCTTCCGCCTGTTCGACCAGCGGCAGCAGCACCTTCCCAACTGGGCCGGCCGTGCTGCCTGGGCCATCATGGCCGTCCTGGCCGTGGCCGGCCTCACCTCCTTCACTCTGCACCTGCGGGCTCGAAACCAGGAGCCTGAGCAGAGACTGTTCAACGAAGTGCGACGCATGGCAGCCCCGGGCCAGGTTTTCCTGATCCCCCCCAAGTTGCAGGCTTTCCGCCTCGCCACTGGTGAGCCGGCCTTCGTCGACTTCAAGGCGATCCCCTATGCTCCTGCCGAAGTGCTCGCGTGGTACGACCGCATCCAACTGGCCCAATTCTTCTACCGCGACAACCCAGCCGATATCGACTGCCACCTGCTCGACCGCGCCGCGGCCGCCGGCGTGACGCATGTGGTGTTGGAGCCAGCACAGCAGGGCGCTGATTGTGAAATGCTTCACAAGTTGTGGGGCGACGACCAGTTCCAGATCGACAGTCTCAAGCCGTGAAAGCCTTCTACTGCGACCACTTCGTACTGCCCTTGCCCCCGGGTCATCGGTTTCCGATGGACAAGTACGGCCGTTTGCGCAGCCGTCTCTTGAGCGAAGGCGTGCTGCGGCCGGAAGACTTGCGCGTGCCTCAAGCCGCCACGGACGAGCAGCTGTTGCGCGTCCACACAGATGCCTATCTGCGCAAGGTGATCAACGGGGATCTCGCCCAGCGAGAAATCAGGCGTATCGGGTTCCCGTGGTCTCCGGAGATGGTCGAACGATCGCGCCGATCCGTGGGAGGCACGCTGGCCGCCTGCCGGGCGGCACTTGGCGACGGCACGGCCGTCAACCTGGCCGGCGGAACGCATCATGCCTTTCCCGACCACGGCGAGGGTTTCTGTGTCTTCAACGACGTGGCCGTCGCCCTGTGCCAGCTGTTGGCGGATGGGTCCATCGCCAGGGCTCTTGTGGTCGACTGTGACGTGCATCAGGGCAACGGCACGGCGGCCATGTTCAAGAACGATCCTCGGGTTTTCACCTTCTCCATCCACGGTGAGCACAATTTCCCCTTCCGCAAGCAGGACAGTGACCTCGACTTGCCGTTGCCTGACGGCACCGGCGATGAGGCCTATCTCGCCCTGCTTGACGAGGCGCTGTGGCGAGTGGTCGACCAAGCAGGAGCCGATCTTGTTGTCTACGTTTCTGGGGCGGACGCCTACGCCGGAGACGCCCTCGGGCACTTGGCCCTCAGCAAAGAGGGCTTGCTGGCGCGGGATCAGCTGGTGTTTGCAGCATGCAGGCGGGCAGGTCTGCCGGTTGGTGTTGTGATGGGTGGCGGCTACGCGCCCAACATCGATGACATCGTCGACATCCACGCTGCCACTGTAGCCGCCGCGGCAGCTTCCCGGGCGCCGGCCGCATCGGAAGCAGCTTAGTCCTTTCAGCCGCCGGCCGGGTGGCATTGCTCAGGCATCCTTGGTAGGATGAGGCTTGCAGTCCGCCGGGCAAGGTGGGGTACAGGCGGCGCGAGAGCGAAGCACAAGTTGCCTTCGCCAACGCCGGCCTCCCGGACAACGATCTCACTGCGGTCATCTCATCTCAAGTTCGGGCGCGTTTTGCCTTGTAAGTCAGTCCGCCCTGCGGGTTGATTTACCTTCCCCAACCGGCCCATAACATTCGCCTCGACGGCATGCGTGATACTCGCTTGCCATCGGCGTTCGACTCAAGGAGCGACATCGCATGCTGAAACTTTCCCATCGATGGGCTATTCTCGCCTCCGCGTCCATACTCTTGCTCAGCCTCATCGCATGCAGCACCATCACCGGGTTAGCCGGCCCCACCAGCACGCCCACGGCCGCGGTCTCGATCGGCGAATCTCAGGGGTCGGGTGGCGAAGGCTCGCCCTCGACCAACGAGCAGAACGACTCTCAGCCGAACGACTCGCAGTCGGGCGAGCTGCCTTCCGACTCCGACATGCCCCAAGGCACGGCCAGCTGCCTCATCGGCACTTGGAAAGCGGTTTCCGACAGCCTGGCGGCATATATGCAGGATGCATTCACCAAGAACTCGCAGGGTCAACTGGACATCCAGGTGAGCCACACGGGCGGCGACCTGTTCCTGACCTTCGCCGAAGACGGCACCATGACGATGGCCAGCGACGGGGCGCAGTTTGGCATCGCCATTGCCAACCTGGCGAATATCACCGTCACGGTCAATGCCGAGGGCACCGCCTCTTACGCCGCTGACGCGGAGAACATCGGCGTCTGGAATCCAGATTACGCTTCAACCGCCAGCGGCGAAGGCCAAGTGCTCAGCCTGCCGAAGGTCAGCGC
>Ga0315535_1002335_pt1 | contig 12201 bp, 5 predicted proteins | sample SalMarSW160220MG_2_FD_203092 | JGI IMG/M metagenome (GOLD analysis project Ga0315535, IMG submission 203092) | Salt marsh sediment microbial communities from the Plum Island Ecosystem LTER, Massachusetts, United States - Salt Marsh Sediment SW1602-20 ...
TCTGCTCAAGCGGCGGCATTGAAATTGCCGGGTCATTCTGCCCATGGACAAACAAACAGGGCACATTTGTCCCGGATACGCGTTGGAACAAGTTGTCGGATTGAAAGCTATTTATAGAGGTCGTGATCGCCTGCGGGTCGGCTTTGGAGGCGTCTGATAGGGCTGAAGCAGATTCGGGGGAGTGGTTCGAAAGCCAATCCACCAGATCCGCCGGCGGCGCAGTCTGCAATCTGCTGTTGACCGCATCCAGCGTGAGCGGGCAATTAATAGCCATTACGCGGTCTACACTTTGCGGCTTTTTTGCGGTAAAAGCCAGGGCAACAAGCCCACCCAGGCCATGCCCAACCAAGGCAACTTTGCCAATACCCATTTCTTCCAGGAACAGTTCCAGCAGAACTGTTTGATCTTCGAGCGAATAGCGGCCGGCTTCATGAGTAGTCTCACCATAACCCCACAAATCGACGGCATAAGCACGGAAGAGGGTCGAGGCAACTTGCATGGATGAGATCCAATAACGCCATGAACCAACCCAGCCGTGCAAAAAGATGATGGGACGGCCGCGTCCCAGCACCTCGTAATGCACTATCGATCCGTCCAGAAGAATGGCGCTCATGACAATAAATTCGCTGCTCTATTTACCATATTTTGTTAAGATACTCTTCACCCGCTCGGTCAGTTGGTCGGGGGCAAAAGGCTTGAGGAGATACTCATCTGCCCCGGCGTCCAAACCGGTCTGTATCTCGGCCTCCTGCCCTTTAGCCGAGAGGAATACCACCGGCGTCTCCACCAGATTGGGATCCTGTTTTAATATCTTACAGGCTTCATAACCAGTCATGCGCGGCATACGCACATCCATCAAAATCAAATCGGGAAGTTCATCTTTCGCCAACTGGATTGCCTCTTCCCCATTAGAAGCGGATACCACTTCATAGCCTGCAAATCGCAGGGTAAAAGCTACCAATTCGCGAATGTCGGGTTCGTCTTCTGCAATCAATATTTTTGCCATAACCACCTCATTTTTCAGTTTTATGCACAGGAAGTGTGAAGGAGAAGGTACTGCCCTCTCCGATCCCGTCACTCTGCATCCAGATACGCCCTTTGTGCATCTCAACCAATTGTCTTACGATTGACAATCCCAAGCCCGTTCCAGGTGTTTCCAGCACAAGCGGATGCTCGCCGCGGTAAAAACGTTCGAAAATTCGGTCCTGATCTTCGGATGCTATTCCAACCCCGTTGTCTTTTACGTCAATTTGCACTTCACCACTTCCATTAAGTGAACGCATACGCACAACGATAGTCCCATTTTCAGGCGTGTAGTGGTACGCATTATCCACCAGATTATGTAAAATTTGGCGCACACGCTCAGAATCGCCAAAGACACGCGCTAATTTCTTGGGCGCATCAACCGTTAAAGTCATGGTCTTATTTTCTTCCTGTGCCCGGCGCAACACGTCGGAAATGACATCTTCGGCCACTTCCCGTAAATCCAGCGCTTGCGGTGACAAGGTAACGCGTCCAGCCTCGATTCGGGAGAGATCCAATAAATCATTGACCAGAACGTTCAAACGTTCGGTATTGTTGCGCACGATTTCCAGAAAATGTACCTGGCTTTCACTCAACGCACCTGCCGCACCCATCAACAAAATATCCACATAACCCTTGATCGAAGTCATCGGTGTACGCAGCTCATGGCTGACGGTGGCAACGAATTCGGACTTAAGCCGATCCACCTCGACTTCGTGCGTAATATCGCGGAAGATGGAAACCGTGCCCAGAAAATCATTGTGCAGCATCACCGGGGCCAGATGCACCAGAATGACGTTCCCATTGTCGAGTTCTAACTGCTCGGCATACGTATCACCGGCTTCGTACGATGATGGGTCTTCTGACCAGGTTCGGATGGTTTGCATCCAGGTGCCGGCCGCCTTGCCAAACAGGCCACCAAAATCCTCGAGCAATTGTCCCATGATGGAATTTGCATCCAGGTCAAGGATCCGCTGGGTAGAGTCGTTGATAAAACTGATCGTATTGTCTGCATCAGTGACCAAGACACCGTCAGCGACAGCTTCAAGGATAGCCTGTGAGCGGCTGGCTTCCTCCTGCTCGCGGCGCAGCATACTCCCCAAGCGTTCTGCCTGATCGCGGATTAACTCGTACAAATTGGCGTTATTGATCGCAACAGCCACCTGGCCAGCGATCGCACGCACCAGGTTAGCCTGCTCAGGGCTAAAGAAGCCCACCTTTCTGTGAAATACCATCAATACACCAATTACGTCTTCGCCCACAACAAGCGGGGCAACGACTGCACTGCGGTGGCGCTGCTCATTGGAAGCGACTTTTACCCAACGCGAATCGTCGTCCAGATCCTCAACCATAGCGGATTCGCGATTTTCAACCACCCATCCCGCCAGACCTTCACCCACCCGCAGGGTAAGGCTATTATTTTCATCCCTCGTTTCAGAGAGATAGCCATATCCTGCCCGATAGTGTAAAAGATTGTCCTCGGGGTATAAGAGCATGACCGTACCTTGTTCGGCACCAATCGCATCGTTAAGCAATGACAGGGTACGGTTGAGTGCCCGGTCAAGGTCAAGGCTGGCTGAGACCTCGGTCAGGATGCGCAACAGGGTTTCAGTATTGCGCTGCTCCTGTTCCAACTGGGCCGTGCGCTCGATTACGCGTTCCTCGAGCTCTTCAGCCAGACGCTGGGTCTCGGCAAAGAGGCGAGCGTTTTGAATAGCCACAATGGCCTGGTTGGCAAAGGTACTTAATATTTGCTGGTCATCTTCCGAATACATTTTGGGTTGGTAACTTTGAACCGACAACATACCCAGCACCCTACCACCTAAAGTCATCGGCACAGCCAAAATGGACTGGGGTGTGCCAAGCTCCCCAAACGACACCCCAGCCAGATCATTCGTTTCTTCCCCTCCATGGATGAGCAAAGGTTGACCGGAATTAATGACTTGTCCACTGATTCCCTGGCCGAGTTCTAAACGCTGGTTCTCTGAGCGCTTATCCTTGTCCATCAGGTAAACGCCCTCAATGACCTGATTCTCTTCGTCCAGCAAAGCAATCACGAAAGACTCAACCGGCATCAGACGCTGGGTAGCCTGGTGCACAGCTGCATAAATCGTCTCGGGATCCAAGGATGCACCGATCTCATAGCTGACCTGGTTCAGGGTTGCCAGGCGCTCAGCGGTCGAACGTGTGGATTGATACAGGCGTGCGCTCTCCAGCGCGATGGAGGCTTGGTTTCCAATGGTACGGGTCAGTTCGATTTCTGTCAGGCCGAAGCGAGTTTCACCCTGCATGTGGAGGAATATCAGCGAATGTAATGAGGACCCGCTGATGAGTGGCAGGACCATCAATGCCCTGGTATCCTTGCCTAGAAATTCAGCCAGCGGCTGCAAGTCAGGTTCTCGGTGAGCATCATCAGTTGTAAAAATGCCAAGCGAATCGGCCAGGTATTCAAAGAGCGGGGTTTGTGGCAATACCGTTTCAGGCATCTTCTTGGGTTCTGGCAGTACGTATTTCAACAAAGCTTGTCCGCGCTCGAAAACGACCACAGAGGCTTGATAGGCGCCGACCGCCTGACGTAACTCGCGGGCAGTCAGGCGTAGCACTTCCTCCGCGTCGAGCAGGCTGCTCAGATCAGACGAGAAGCGATTGAGCAAGGTCAAGCGCTGCGAACGTTGATCCAGCTCGGCTGCGCGGTTGAGGCTGTCCTCATACAAAGTAGCGTTCTCAAGTGCCACCGCCGCCTGACCGGTAAAGGTCGTTACCACTTGAATATGCTCGCGGGTAAAGAAATTTGCTTCGCTCTTTTCTAAAGCGATAACCCCCATCACCTCGCTCTTTGAGATCAGCGGAATTCCGAGCCAGGAAAGATACTTTGCTTCGACCAGAGCCAAGAAGCGCTCATCCTGGCTTACATCGCTAACCTGAATAGCCTGACCCGTGCGGATCATTTCTTTGAATAAGACACTGTCATCCACATCCACCGACAGGCCAATCCGCTCTTCTGTGTCTTCAAAGCCACGGGCAGCCGCGACGGTCAGACGGTCTTTCTCACGCAACCAGAGGGTGGCCGTATCATAGGAAACCAACTGGGTCAATTGATCCAATAATGAAACCACTAATTCTTCATGCTGCAAACTGGAAGTAATTACGGCCGTCACATCGGTTAAGGCCTCGAGCTGCCCGGCGCGTTCCTGGGTGGCTTCGACCAAGCGCACATTTTCCAGCGAGAGCGCCACCTGCTGGGACAGCGATAGCAGCAAGGATTCGTCTTCGGCCGTGAAAGCAGCGATGGTGTTGAAATTATCGAGCGTCAGAATGCCAAGGCACCGTTCGCCGGTCTGGACTGGAATAACTAAGCTGGAGACAGGCAGACGTCCACCGGTAGCCTCTCGATAGTGAAGCAGGTTGGCTGCGGAAAGAGTATAATCGCGCGTAAAATTGACTTCATCCACGACTCGCGCCTGTCGCTTTGCAAAGACAATACCGGGCAGGGCCTCCCCGCTTTTATAATTGATCAATTGCATACTATCGTTGTCGGCATAACCGGAAACGGCATATGGTTTGAGTAATTTCTCGCGTTCGTCCCAGAGCAAGACCATACCTGCATGAGCGGTTTTGGGGAGCACATACCGGGCGCTGTCCAGGAGCGTTTTTACGATACCGGTCGGATCAAGCCTGCTCAGCTGACGGCTGAAGTCGAGCAGCAGGTCGACTTCCTGCAGGCGGCGACGGGTTTCATTCAGCAATCGGATGTTTTGTAAAATGACCGATGTTTGGCGGCTGATCTGATGATAGACCTGCTGATCCTCTTCTGTTAGAGTCGGTAACACTTCAGGGCTGACAGCCATCACCGCAGCAATCGGTTTGTTTTCCACGATGATGGGCAGACAGATAAAGGCCTTCGCTCGCAAACTGCTCAATAATGAGGTCTCGCGCCATTCATCGTTCTCATCCAGATTCATAACCAGCATGATTTCGCCAGTCTGCAGGCAGGCGCGTAGCGGGTTGCGCTGTCCAAATAATGCTTCGGGATTGGTGGCCTGAGGCACACTGCCCATCACGTGCAGCAGGCGAGGACCTTCAGGGTTATCTTCAGCAACCAGCGCAGTCGACATGGCCAACTGGGTCAAAATTTCCCGGCCCAGAGCCTGCAAAGCGGAAGTCGCATCCAACTGACGACTGACCGATTCTGTGATGGCCAGTCCAGCACGGACGCGCTGCCCGCGGCGCTCCAGGTTGTGAATGGAAATGGTCTGCTCGAGATCTTTACGCAACAAAATCGGCAGGTCGTTCTGGCTGACACTGATCAACTGCTGTTGTCGCTGGATCCCTGATGACAATGCATCAATGCGGTCACGCAGAGCATACTGATGGTTGTAGGTCGAAATGACCAGTGCCGCCTCCGCCGCGAAGATCTCGACCGATTCAATCGTCGCCAGATCTGGTCGCAGACCGTCGTTGGGTGCGTCCAAGCTGATCAACCCGAGGGGATTCCCCTCCGTATCTTCCAAGGGAATTAACAGGAAATCGTTCGGGTCCCAGGCATTAGGTGCCTGCTTGACATCCTCGGCATTCAAGGTCACCATATGCACGTCAGCCGGGACAAGCGGAGTCTCGTCAGCCGGAATGTAATACGAACGGCTGATACGGAACTCCGGCTTCATCAACTGTTGGACGCTCGTTAACGGTTGGCTGCGGGATTTCAATTCTTCCAGAATTTCAGGTGGTAAGCCCACGCCAACTTCCCGATGGAGTTGGCCGCTGCTGGCTTCGTAAATGCTGATCAGGACTACCTGGAAGGGCGTTGATTGCTGGATGCCATTGGCAATCTCCTCCAGGGATTCAGTGAGCGGCCGTTCCGGGCCCAGGGTTGTAGTGGTCTCGATCAGTTTGGTGAGGGTATCCGCACGCCGACGCAATAATTCCCCGCGATGCATCTGATCCTGGAAGCGATGGGCGTTCCCAAGTGCAATTGCAGCCTGTACAGCCAGGATTTGGGTGATATCCATGGCAGCCTCGTCAAAATGACCTGGCTGTGAAGAGTGCAAATGGATCAAACCAGCTGTTTTGCCTTGATAAGCAATCGGGACTACCAAGGCCGAACGCACACCTTCATGAGAAGGCTGAGTTTCATCGGCATCAAAGTCGGTTATCGAGATCGATTCGCCACGCTGGATGGCAGTCAACTCGAATTTAGACAGTTCATCGCCAACCGGGCAGCCCAGACTAAGGATGACACGTGGTCCATCCGGGGATGACCCGTCCTCCATATCAAATAGACGGATCGTCCCACAATCAGCCTCAGTCGTGCGAACGCCTTCATCAAAGACTACCTGCAACAGGCGATTCAAATCCAAGGTAATGTTCAGTTCGCGGCTGACACGCGTCAGTGCGGTCAACTGGTTAACCCGCTTTCGCAAACTTTCATCCGTTTGCGCATACAGGCTGGCATCTTCAATTGCCGTCGCGATTTGCCCTGCAGCAGTGACCAGGATTTGCAGATCCAAATTATCGAAGAAATCCCGCTCCCGGCTGGATACTAACATTTCACCCAAACTGTGTTCGCGCGCCACCAACGGGACAACAATGGCCGACTCAACGCCCAGCGCTTTCACCAGCGGTTGATAGAAGGGCAGTACCCGTTGGTCGACACTCAAGTTTCCAGATAAGAAAGGTTGTTTGCTGCCGGTAACTGTCTGATGGAATTGCGAATCGTCAAAATGGAGGCGCTCAAATGCCAGGAGGCTTTCGTCAAAATCGCCCCACAGCGAATCCTTGTGAACGTTCAGAACGCCCTGGCTCTCATCCAACAAAAAAATGGCCGCTGCATCGGCTTGCAACAGACGAGCCAACTCCTGCACAGAGAAAAGCAGGATTTCATCAAAAGTGGCTGAAGAAGCTGCCAGGCTGGCAATACGGCGTAATGCCTCTGAACGATAAGCACGTTTGCGGGATTGATACAACAGGGTCGCGTTATCGATAATCGTTGCAGCCTGATTGGCCACAATGTTCATCAAACGCTGCTCGTCCGCCGAGAACTGAACCGGTCCACCGCGATGGTTCGAAAATTGCATATATCCGAGGAAACGCCCACCCGATAGGAGGGGAATTAGGGCCGTGTCGTGCAAGCTAGCCGCTTGTGAAATATCTTCCAGGCCCAGTTCGCTCCAGCGCTCATCCTGGCTGGCGTCTTCCGAAATGATTGGCGTTTGACTCTGGATAATTTCTTCAGCACGACTTTCAGCGGCGATTGTGGCGTGATAAATTTGAACCACGTGGGGTGGCAACCCATGGAAAGGCACTTGGCCTTCCAACAGAGCGCGGTCGTCATCGTAAGTGAGAAAACCGAGGATTTCCACCTCAAACAGCGGGGCAACACTTTGCACCAAGCGACCGAACAGGTCTTTCGGATCCTGGATGGATTCAGCCGCCTGTGCCAGGTTTGCCAAACCGGTCATCTCGGCAGTCCGCTTCTGCTCGTTTTCGTAGAGCACAGCATTGCGGATGGCAACCGCAGCCTGACCACCGATCAATTGAAGTAGGTCCAAGTCTTCCTGCGGGAAAGCCTGGGCAGCGGCCTGACCGATTTCCAATGTCCCGACCAATTCGCCGCCGGCTTGCAAGGGGATGCCGATATAGGAGCGAACGGGGAAAGCGTTTGGGTTGGCGTCGAATGGAACTTCGTCAAAGGTCTGTGTATCGGGCACAAAGAGCGGTTGGCGTTTGCCTACCAGGTAATCGGAATACCCCCCAAATTGAGTCGGATTCGCCTGCTCCAGACGCCGATCCGAATCAAACAGGTTTGAAAATCGATAGGGAATCAACTCGGCATTATCGCCGCTAGAGACCTTAACTTCCAGCACGTCAGCCGGTATCAGGCGCGCTACGTTATCCAAGACAGCCTGCAAGGTGGCTTCCAAGTTCAGACTCGCGGCTATGCTTTGACCAAATTCAGTCACGATTTTCAGCACAGAACCTGCCATACCCGGTTCATCGGCAGAAAGTGCAGGATTGAGGTCTGGGCGGCGCAATGAAACAAGCATTTGTGGATAAGGGCCGGCGACTTGATACGATATTGCTTCTGTCAGACGACCGTTGACCGTCAGTCGCGTCTGACCTTCTCTGGCGCACAGACTCAGGAATTCATCCATGGGGCGTGCCTGTCGCGCCAAACGTTCCAGGTCCGGCGAGTCGTCCAGGTTGAGGCCAAATAATTCGCGCGCCATTCGGTTGATGTGGTCAACCCTTCCGCCAGGCTGGATTAGAAGTACGCCATCAGGGTTTTCGATTGCTTGCATTGATGGTTGTGAAATTGCGCTTTGAAGAGCAGGCTGAAGTTTACTTAAAACACGCGCAATGGCCCAGACCAGCAGGATTATTGCTAATCCGGCTAATACCAGCCAAATACTTACTTCCAGCCATTGCGCCATGGCAGTCATCAATCTCAAGCGTCGGGAGGACCCGCTGCATCCTGGCGTCGCGCCTCAGCCGCCAGTTCCGTTATTTCGCGGATATCAGAAAAATGATTTTGTTTAGGAGAGACTATCCCTATTGCCAGGCTCATCAACGGGATGTTTTCGGTCTGTCCATCAGAATTGGGGGCGACAATATAACCCTGCTGACGATCGACGAAGTTGTAATGGGTTTTCACTTCTTCATCAAAACGGTCTTTGAGTTTCTGCTTGATTACTGCAGCCAATTCTTCCTGCGTGATGATGGCAAAATTATCACTGCCAGCATGGCCGATGAAATCCTCAGCGGTACCGAATTCATCTACGACTTCGTTTATCATCATGGCCGCGAAACGCAGTACGTCATCACCCGCTACAAAGCCATACACATCATTGAACTGGCCGAAATGATTGATACGGATATCGATCATCGCCCAATCTTCTTCCCGAATCACGCGCCGGAGCTGCTCTTCGATCAAACGCCCGGCAGGCAGACCGGAGCGAGGATCCGTAAGGCTTTCTCGTTCCGAGCGGCGTATAGCGCCCATTACGCGCAGCTTTAGCTCTTCGATATCGAACGGCTTTGTGATGTAATCATCCGCTCCCAATTCCAAACCCTGGAGCTTGTCGCTGCGCTCGTCTTTTTGAGTCAGGAAAATGACCGGGATATGACTGGTACGCGTGTTGGTGCGCAACGTGCGGCAAACCTCGTAACCGTCAATATCCGGCAACATAATGTCCAACACAATCAGATGAGGCAACACATGATGTGTTTTCTCCAAAGCTTCCGATCCACGCACGGCAACGTCAACGTCGAATTCCAAGCCAGTGAAATAGATCTTGAGCATATTGGCGATATCGATGTCGTCCTCAACAACCAAAAGGCGGGATTTTCCCATACAAGCCTCCCATGATTAAAGGCGCCTGTTCGCCATACGGGCACGCTGGCGCACGGCTTCGATATGTTCGGGCGTTACTTCTCTTTCAAACGAGCGAAATCCGCTCAAGCCAAACCCATGTCTTTCGGCAATCGCAGCAATCTCCTCTACTCGTTTACGCGTAATGTGCTTACCCAGAGTGTAATCCTCCAGGCGGCCATCCAAGGCCAATGCCATGGTTTCAGCCATGCAGGCATAAGCCTTGGCAGGCGGAAAACCAAAGTTAAAATGAAAATCAACGGGGCCGGGTACATCAACCATACCGCCGTCAATTACTAATATATCATTTCTTGCGGCTGCAACCATTGCAGAAACATCACGGGGCCGCGCTACGTCACACACTACACTCCCGGGCTGCAAGTGCTCTGGGTGAATGACGTCATGCAAGGAACTGGTGACCGTCAGGATCAACTGTGCCTGGGACAGGACATCCATATGGGTACTCGGGATCAATTCGGCTCGGGTGCTCCCCGCCAGCCGATCTCGAATTTCCCGTAGTTTCTCCTCGTTCCGGCCGATCAGAAAGAGTCGCCCCAGCTCATCTGCCAGCAACTCAGCACAGACCTGGCCAATCGAACCAGTCGCTCCTACCACTGCTGCTGTCGCTTGTTTAAGCGGGATGTCCATCAATTCAGCTGCTTTGCGAACAGCCTGGACAGCAATATAAACAGTGTACGAGTCGCCGGTTGTGACCGGCACATCCAGCGACCGGGCGATGGTCAAACCGGCATCCCCAACCACGGAAGTAAAGGCTCCCAGGCCAAGGATATCCGCACCCAGCCGCTCGGCAAGCCGGCCCGTTTGAATAATCTTACGATAAACTGTCTTTTCTGGCAACTCCAGCATTCGTCTTGGAGTAAAGGGGCAGGCAATAAACCAACCCTCGATCTCTTGGCCGGAAGAAACCGATCGAATCCCCTCGATCTTGGAAATGTAAACTGGCGGGAAATAAGTAGAGAAAAAATCGATCTGGCGTTCGCTGAGGAGCCGCCCGAGGAATGGATACTTACGACTGACATCCCGTTTGGGGTCGATCGGGTGAATGATAAAGGCGAAGGTATTCATGGGCTACCAGGATTCCACCTCCGCTTCACCTGGGCGTGGATAAAGCCTGCGATGTAAGTGCCCGACCCGCATTGTATGATGAGCGCTATCCTCGTAGCGGACGTCCTTGGTAATTATCCGCTGCCCAGACGAAGCCACCAGCACCACGTCTGATTCGATGGTTCGCGCCGGATAGATGATCATACCAGAACCAAGCCGACAATTATGCCCCACGCAGCCGCCCATGACAGGTCGATTAGAAATCTGTAATTCACCTGTGCCATTCAGGGAACGGATCGGGGTCGGAATCAGATTGTAATCAGTAAAAGTGGAACCTGACCCGATAAAGGTATTGCGGCCAATTACGCACATCTGTAAACAGGTGTTCTGGGCAATCATGCTGTTGTCCATGATCGTGGTCATGAAAAGCGCAGCACGGAAAGGCAGGAAGGTCCCATCGCCAACTACCGAAAGCATCAACTGGCAATCCTGAGAAATATTGACATTGTTGCCAATAATACAATTCTCGATGACGGTTCCGGCATTGATCGTGACATTGTCACCGATCGTGGTTGGCCCGTGAATGATAGCCGTCGGGTCGATAACGCAGTTATTTCCAATTTTGACCAGCTCCGAATTTTCCAGAACCTGCCGGCCTTCATACAGGGATTTGGCCAATATCCTGGTTTTGAATGCCAGGTCTTCACTTAAACGCTTTTCAAAGCGTGCGCCGCGCGCGAACAGGCCAAAGACTACATCAGCAATGAAAATATGCACCCAAGCATCAATCGCCAAGAGGGCTCGGAGCGGAACCTGAAAAACCAAGTCGCCCTGCTCCCCAGCCATATAGGTCGGAACGTGATAATAGCCAATCTCACGCGCATTTAGGTTGATGATCAGCGGTTCGACGTCAGCCTCAGGGCCTTTGGGAAAGTACCACAAATCAGCCAGATACAAATTCCCAGCCGGAGTATAAGATGTCGAAAGCGGTAAGGCGTGTTCACGGAAAGCTGGATCCTCGGCCGAGAAAGCAGCTCGACAAGCCTGTCCGCGTTTGCGAGCGATACGGATAAAATCACGGATGTAATTCCGGTCGAAAAATAGGTTTTCGCGGTAGACCAGCATCGGTTCGCGCGTCTGTGGCAAATGTTCACCCGGACGCAATTCCATTTCTCGGGTGGTGTAAGGTGCAAGCACATTACGCTGCCACAGCCAAAGCGGCTGATTAAGAATCCGCAAATCACGAGCGCGCTCGTTGAAGGGTGATAAAAAGCGGAGATCTTGGAGAATTATTTTTAGCATGACTACGATAATGGTGTTCGGCCAATCACGATTGTACAAGACGGGTCGCCGTGTGCAATACATTGTACTTCTTCTACATCGAATTGCTTACCACCACTCAGCCAATAAAGGGATTCCTGTAACAAACCCACAGCCAAGTGGCAGGCCGGCTGATCCACATGACGGCCCCAGCACAGTGGACAGCGGTCAATATGCCAGTAAAGCTCATCCTCACTAATTTCAAAGCGGACCTGTTGATCTGTATGCTTGTTGAACAACTCGGCAAAGGCGTTCCCACCAATGCGCAACTTGGTCGACAATGGCAGTAAACGAAAAGCCATCTCCGTCAGACCCATTTGCGTTCCAAACTCGCGCATCCCGTACTTGAAGCAAGTCCGCCCAATACGGAGGGCAAAGCCTCGTCCACCACGCGGTCCGTATGCATCTTCCAATGCCGCCTGCAA
>Ga0315535_1002338_pt1 | contig 12191 bp, 11 predicted proteins | sample SalMarSW160220MG_2_FD_203092 | JGI IMG/M metagenome (GOLD analysis project Ga0315535, IMG submission 203092) | Salt marsh sediment microbial communities from the Plum Island Ecosystem LTER, Massachusetts, United States - Salt Marsh Sediment SW1602-20 ...
GCGAACCAGTAGCCGTTATAGATCAGGCTGGCGTAGCGCGGCATCAGCTCGTCTTTCAGATGGGCTACCTCACGATCCAGCGTGATCGACTCTATCGCCCGGTGTGCGCGCAGCATGATGGTGCCGCCGGGGGTTTCGTAGCAGCCACGTGATTTCATGCCCACGTAGCGGTTCTCGACGATGTCGATACGGCCGATACCATGCCTGCCTCCCACGCGGTTCAGTTCACTCAGCACCGCGGCCGGGCTCATTGGCTCGCCGTTGATGGCCGTGATGTCGCCACCCTGGTAGTCCAGCTCGAGATATTCGGGGGTGTCCGGTGCGGCTTCGGGGGAGGCAGTCCAGCGCCACATGGCCTCCTCGGGTTCGTGCCAAGGATCCTCGAGCAGGCCCCCTTCGTAGGAGATGTGCAGCAGGTTCGCGTCCATCGAGTACGGGGACTTCTGGCCGCGCTTGCGCTCGACGGGGATATTGTGCCTCTCGGCATAGGCGAGCATCTGCTCGCGCGAGTTCAGGTCCCACTCACGCCACGGGGCGATGACCGTGATGTCCGGCTTCAGGCCATAGGCACCGAGCTCGAAGCGTACCTGATCGTTGCCCTTGCCGGTGGCGCCGTGGGCGATGGCGCCGGCGCCCTCGGCCTCGGCGATCTCCACCATGCGCTTGGCGATCAGCGGGCGTGCGATGGAGGTACCGAGCAGGTATTCGCCCTCGTAGATGGCGTTGGCGCGGAACATCGGAAACACATAGTCACGTACAAAGGTCTCGGTCAGGTCCTCGATGTGGATGGCCACGGCGCCGCAGGCCTCGGCCTTGGCGCGCGCGGCTTCGACCTCCTCACCCTGGCCGATGTCGGCGGTGAAGGTGACGACCTGGCAGTCGTATTCGTCCTGCAACCATTTGAGGATGATTGAGGTATCCAGTCCCCCGGAATAGGCGAGTACGACCTTGCTGACCTGTTGTTTAGCCATCTTCAACCCCTCAGGCTCGCTCCCGAGCCGGGCCGCAGTGTAAGCCGATCTTCCGGCAAGACAACGCCCTTACCTTGCGAGCAGGAACTCCATCAGCGCCTTCTGCACGTGCAGGCGGTTCTCAGCCTCGTCCCAGATCACCGACTGCGGGCCGTCGATGACATCGGCTGTGACCTCCTCGCCGCGATGGGCCGGCAGGCAGTGCATGAACAAGGCATCGGCATGCGCCTCGGCCATCAGGTTCGCATCCACCGCGAAGCCGGCAAAGGCCTGCTCGCGCTCAGCCTGCTCGGCCTCCTGGCCCATCGAGGCCCATACATCGGTGGTCACGAGATCGGCGCCGGCGGCTGCTTCAAACGGTTGCTCGGACAATTGGATGTTGGCCCCGCGGGCACGGGCGGCAGCCAGCAGCCCCTCGTCCGGCATGTAGCCGGCCGGACAAGCCAGGTTCAGGTGATAGCCAAAGCTCACGGCACCGTTGATCCATGAATGGGCCATGTTGTTGCCGTCGCCGATCCAGGCCACGGTACATCCGGCGATATCGCCGCGCTGCTCGGTATAGGTGAACACGTCGGCCAGGATTTGGCACGGATGCGTCGAATCGGTCAGGGCGTTGATGACCGGTACCGACGAGTATTCGGCGAAGCGCTGCAGCACGTCGTGGCCGAAGGTGCGGATCATGATCAGATCGACCATGCGCGACAGCACGCGAGCCGAGTCCTCGATCGGTTCGCCGCGACCGAGTTGCGTAGCACCCGAATGCAGGAACAACGCATGGCCGCCAAGCTGGAACATGCCAACCTCAAAGGATACACGGGTGCGTGTGCTGGCCTTGTCGAAGATCATGCCCAGCGTCTTGCCTTCCAGTGTGCGATGCGCAACACCCTGCTTCTGCATGCGTTTGAGTTCAGCAGCGCGGGCGAGCAAGGCGTGCGCCTCGTCTGTCGTGATGTCGAGCAGGGTCAAAAAGTTTCTCACGGCGTGTCCTTTACGGCAGGCAGCGGTCCACGATGGCCAGCGCCTCGTCGATCTCGTCCGCCGATACGTTCAGCGGCGGCAGGAAACGCATGACCTTGGGTCCAGCCAGAAGCAAAAGCAAGCCCGCGTCCCGGCAGGCGATGATGAAGGGCGCGGCCTCGCGATCGAGTTCAAGGCCGGCGATCAGCCCCAGCCCGCGCACGGCATGCACCGCGGCATGCTTCTCGGCGATGTCGTTCAGTCCCGCGAGCAGGCGTTCGCCCTGGACGCGGGCGCCCTCGACCAGGTGTTCGTGCTCGACGGTATCGATCACGGCCATGGCCGCCGCACAGGCCAGTGGATTGCCGCCAAAGGTTGTGCCGTGGCTGCCCGGGGTGAAGGCGGCGGCGACGGTTTCCTTGGCCAGCATGGCGCCGATGGGGAATCCGCCGCCCAGACCCTTGGCCAAGGATAGGATGTCCGGCAGCGCCGCCTCATGTTGGAAGGCGAACATGGTACCGGTTCGTCCAATGCCGGTCTGGACCTCGTCGAGGATCATCAGCACGCCCTCGGTGTCGCAAAGCTCGCGTACGGCTGCGATATAACCTGTCTCGGGCATGTTGACGCCGCCCTCGCCCTGAATCGGCTCGAGCATGATGGCCGCAGTATCCTCGTCGATGGCGGCCTCCAGCGTCTCGATATCACCGTACGGTATGTGCAGAAAGCCTGGCATCAGCGGGTCGAAGCCGATCTTCACCTTGTCCTGGCCGGTGGCGGAAAGCGTGTTCAGCGTCCGTCCGTGGAAGGATTGCTCGGCGGTGATGATGGTGCGCCTGGGGGAGCCTTGGGCATGCCAGTAGCGGCGGGCCAGCTTGATGGCCGCCTCGTTGGCCTCGGCGCCCGAGTTGCAGAAGAATGCCCGGTCCAGGCCGGAAAGCCGAGCCAGCGTCTCGGCCAACTGCTCCTGCTGGGGGATGTGGAACAGGTTCGAGCAGTGCACCAGTGTTTCTGCTTGCCGGCAGACGGCGTGTGCCAGCGCCGGATGGGCATGGCCGAGCGTATTGACGGCGATGCCGGAAATGAAATCAAGGTAACACTTGCCATGGTCATCCCAGACGTGGCTGCCCTTTCCCTTGACCAGGCGCACCGGGAAGCGGGCATAGGTGTTCATCAGGTACGGGCTGTTCATCAGCAGAAGTGTATGGAATAAGGCGAAAAAAGCACCTGTTCCGGTTGTCCGCGTTCAGCAGCGGCCGTCGGGGCAGACGATCTCCGGCTGCAGCGTGGCATGGCTGATGCCGAGGCCGTGCAGCCTTTCGAGCAGATGCGGCAGGATGTCGTTCCATTGCTCCATCGATTCGATCTGCACGTGTGCCGACAATGCCACCTGCCCGTTCGGCAATTTCCATACATGCACATGATGGGTGCCGGTGACGCCATGCGCGGCGCTCAGGGCGTCCTGCAGTTCGTGCACATGGAAACCCGCCGGCACCGATTCCATGAACTCCAATGTCGTTTCGCGCAGCAGCCGCCAGCCACCCCACACCAGGATGCCGGCCACCAGGAAGGACAGGATCGGATCAATGGGCATCCAGCCGGTCAGCAGGATGACGGTGCCGGCGACGATGGCGGCCACCGAGCCCACGGCATCGCCGAGCACATGCCAGAAAGCGGCACGGGTATTCAGATCGTCGTCGCCGTGCAACCAGCGCAGAATAAGCAGATTGATCAACAGGCCGACGACGGCGACTACCAGCAGGATGCCTCCCCTGACGGTATGCTGGCTCACAAGCCGCTGGAAGGCCTCCCAGACGATCCAAGCGCTCAACACCCACAGCGCCAGGCCGTTGATCTGGGCGGCGAACAGCTTGGCGCGCCCGTAGCCATAACTCATGCGGGTGGTGGCAGGGCGCCGGGCGATGTGGTTGGCTGCCAGAGCCAGGCCCAGGGCCACGATGTCCGAGGCCATGTGCGCAGCGTCGGCGAGCAACGCCAGCGAGCCGGACACCAGGCCGCCGCCCAGTTCCACCAGGGCGAATAGCGCCGTCAGCATCACCGCCTTGTTCAGCGGAGCATGATGGTCGTGATGGTGGCCATGATCGTGCCCATGGCCGTGATCGTGACGCGTACTGCTCACGGTTGATCCGGCACGGCCTGGTACCAGCCCCCTGATTCCAGAAGGGTCACCGGCGTGTTGTACAGCGCATGGAGATTGGCTGCCGTCAGCGTATCGCGCTTGGGGCCGTCGGCGAGGATGCGCCCCTGGCTGAGCAGGATCACGCGCCCGATCTCCGGGGGGATCTCATGGATGTGATGGGTGACGAGCACCAGCGTTTTGCCTGTCTGCATCAGCGAGCGCATCAGGTGCAGGTATTGGAAAGTGGCCGTCAGGTCCAGGCCGCTTGTCGGTTCATCGAGCACCAGTACGCCGGGTTCGTGGATCAGGGCACGCCCGAGCAGGCATCGTCGTTGCTGCCCGGTGGACATCCGGGCATAGGGAACGTGCTCGAGTGTGGCGATGCCGATCATGTCCATCAGTTTGCGCGCGCGCCCCACCTCTTCCTCGCTGTACGACTGGTGGGCATGGATGCCGATGCTGGCATACAGCCCGGACAGGATGACCTCCAGGCCGTGGGCATCCGGTTCATAGTCGTTCTGCAGGTCCTGCGACACGATGCCCAGATGCCGGCGCAACTCCCGGATGTCCCAGCGATCCTGTCCGAACAGGGCCATGCGACTGTGTTCGCGGTGCAAGGGATAGATCTCGCGAGTCAACAGCTTCAGCAGCGTGGATTTGCCTGCCCCGTTCGGACCGAGGATGGCCACGTTCTCGCCGGCATGCAGGCGCAGGGACAGGTCATCGAACACGCGTGTTTGCTCGCGGTTGGCGGCGATGTGACTCAGTTCGACGATGACGTCTGATCCGGGCATCGGCGCACGCTAACGCAGAAATCATGCTGCGAGTAGCGCAGCAAGGCGGCGTTTTGTTAGGGTTGAGCCATGGGAAAGCCCGGTTTGCGGCATCGCACCCGCATCAAGGTCTGCGGCATTACCCGCCGCCAGGATGCATTGCAGGCCGCCGAGCTCGGTGCCGATGCCATTGGCTTTGTCTTCTATGACAGATCGCCGCGCTATATCACGCCGGAGAAGGCCGCCGCCATCCTGCGGCTACTGCCCCCCTTCGTCAGCGCTGTCGGCCTGTTCGTCAATCCCTCGCAGGACGAGATCGATGCCGCGCTCAGGCATTGTCCGCTGGACGTGCTGCAACTGCATGGGGACGAAACGCCGGGGTTCTGCGAGGCGCAGAGTCGGCGGGTGATCAAGGCCGTCGCGGTTTCCGGGCACGAGGACTTGCAGCGGGCGCACCGTTACGATTGCCCGGTGCTGCTCGATGCACGGGCGCCGGAGGGGGTCTACGGCGGCACCGGCGTTCGCTTCGACTGGAGCCTGCTGGACGGATTCTCGCATGCCTGGCCCCTGATCCTGGCCGGGGGACTCGATGTGGAGAACGTGAAGGGGGCGCTGGCGGTTCGCCAATGGTTTGCGCTGGATGTATCCTCCGGTGTGGAAGCCTTGCCTGGCGTCAAGGATGAAGGAAAAATGCGCGCCTTTTTTGCTGCCGTGCAGCAGGCGGAGGAACGGAAGCGGAAGTGAGTACAGACGAATCGATGTACGACATGCACCTGGCGCACCTGCCGGAGAACGGACATTTTGGGCGCTTCGGCGGCCGCTTTGCCGCCGAGACGCTGATGCGTCCGCTGGAAGAACTGGAAGCGGCGTTTTTCGAGGCCTGGCATGATGAGGCTTTCCAGCGCCAGCGTCTTGACCTGCTGCGTGACTACGTCGGGCGGGCTACACCGCTATACCATGCCGAGCGGCTATCGCAGGAGAACGGCGGCGCCCAGATCTATCTGAAGCGCGAGGATCTGACGCATACCGGCGCCCACAAGATCAACAATACCATCGGCCAGGGCCTGCTCGCCCGTCGCATGGGCAAGCAGCGTGTCATCGCCGAGACCGGTGCCGGCCAGCACGGCGTGGCCACGGCCACGGTGGCGGCGATGTTCGGCATGGACTGCGACGTATACATGGGCCGCGAGGACATGGAGCGGCAGATGCCCAATGTGTTCCGCATGCAGCTGTTGGGCGCACGCGTCATTCCCGTCGATTCGGGTACGGCAACATTGAAGGACGCGCTGAACGAGGCGTTGCGCGACTGGGTGGCCAGCTGCGAGGACACCTTCTACATCATCGGCACCGTGGCCGGTCCGCATCCGTACCCGCTGATGGTACGGCAGTTTCACGCCGTCATCGGTCAGGAGGCGAGGGCGCAATGCCTGCAAAAGACCGGGCGCCTGCCGGATGTGGCGGTGGCCTGCGTCGGCGGCGGTTCCAATGCCATGGGCCTGTTCCATCCATTGCGCGATGATCCGGTGCGTCTGGTGGCCGTCGAGGCGGCCGGGCACGGTCTGGCGTCCGGCCAGCATGCGGCCTCGCTGGCGGCTGGACGGCCGGGCATCCTGCACGGCAACCTGACCTATCTGCTGGAGGATGCCGAGGGCCAGATCCAGGGCACGCACAGCATCTCCGCCGGACTCGATTACCCGGGCGTGGGGCCGGAACTGGCGGCCATGCTGGAGGAGAAGCGGCTCGAGCTGGATGCTGTCACCGATGCCGAGGCACTGGCCGCCTTCCAGCAGCTGACGCGCAGCGAGGGCATCATCCCGGCGCTGGAATCCAGCCACGCGCTGGCGGCCGGCCTGCGCATCGCTTCATCCATGCGCCCGGAGCAGACGGTACTGATCAACCTGTCCGGCAGGGGCGACAAGGATATGGGCACGGTGATGCGCATCCTGGGCGAGTCCGGAGGCCGGGCATGAGTCCTGTCGATCGCCTCGCCGCCCGATTCGCCGTCTGCCATGCCGAGGGGCGCGCCGCCCTGGTTGGGTACCTGACGGCGGGCGATCCCGATCCGGCCGATTCCGAATCCCTATTGCAGGCGCTGGCTGCGGAGGTGGATATTCTGGAAATCGGCATGCCGTTCTCCGATCCGATGGCCGACGGCCCGGTGATCCAGGCGGCCAGCGAGCGGGCACTTGCCGCCGGCACGCACATGGACGACGTGTTCCGCCTGGCCGAGGCCGTGCGCAAGGCGCAGCCGGAGATCGGCATCGTGCTGATGGGCTATGCCAACACGCCATATGCCATGGGTTTCGAGCGGTTTGCCGAGCGGGCCCGGGCCAGCGGTGTGGACGGCGTGCTGCTGGTGGACATCCCGCCCGAGGAAGTATCGCTATGCCGCGATGCATTGAAATCCCACAGCTTGCACCAGATATTCCTGCTGTCGCCGACCTCGACGGATCGGCGCATCGATCTTGTGGCTGAAAACGGCAGTGGCTTCATCTATTATGTTTCGCTGACGGGAATTACCGGGGCCGAGATGGGGGATGTCGGTCAGGTGCGCGACAGCGTTGCGCGTATCCAGGCACGTACGGATCTTCCGGTGTGTGTCGGCTTCGGGATCAAATCCCCGTCCCAGGCGGAGGCGGTTGCTGCGTTTGCCGATGGCGTGGTCGTGGGCAGTCACTTTGTCTCGCAGGTGACGGCCCATCCGGGCGATGTCGGTGTTGCCGGCATGGCCATTCGGGCGGCTGCCGCTGCCATGCGCAAGGCCATGGCTGGCACCGTATCCGTGGCAGGAGAGATGATTTGAAGATCAAGGTGCTTGGATGCTACGGGGGGCAGTTGCTCGGATTTCATCTGACCTCGTTTCTGGTCAATGAGTCCATCCTGCTCGATGCCGGCTGCCCGACGGAGGCGCTGAGCCTGGAGGAACAGCACGGGATTCGTCACCTGTTCATCTCCCATACACATCTGGACCACATCAAGGATATCGGATTTCTGGCCGACAACCGTTCATTGAAGCGCCTGGGTGGCAACGCCGACAATCGCTTTGTGACTGTCTACAGCCTGCAGGAAAATATCGAGGTGCTGAAGAAACATTACCTGAACAATAAGGTATGGCCGGATTTTACACGCCTGCCGACGGCCAAGGATCCGATCCTGAAACTGCAGGCGATCGAGGCCGAGAAGACGATCACTGTCGATGGCGTATCCATCACCCCGATTCCGGTGCATCATCCGGTTCCCTGCACCGGATTCCTGCTGCAGGAAAATGGTACGCAGTTCATTTATACGGCGGATACCAGTTATACCGACCGCATCTGGCATGTAGCCAATCAGCAACCGAACCTAAGGGGCATCATTCTGGATTGCTCCTTTCCGAACGCCTATCAGCGACTGGCGGATATCAGCGGCCACCTGACGGCGCATGGCGTGGCCAAGGAACTGAAAAAACTGGACCGGTTGGGTGAGGTTCCAGTCTACCTTTATCACATGAAGCCGGAGACGCTGAATGTCATGACGGCAGAGATCGAGAAATTGAACATCCCGCACCTGCGTATGCTGACGCAGGTTGACGAACTCCTTCTCTAGGGGCAGGAAGCACCAAGCATATGAACTGGCTTACCCGACTTATTGAACTACCCAAGCAGGTGAAACCCAAGGAGGCCCCGGAGGGGCTGTGGGTGAAATGCCCCAGCTGCAACGACGCCATCTACCACAAGGAGCTGATGCGCAGCCAGATGGTATGCCCGAAGTGCGCCTATCACCATCGCATCGACGCCGCCCAGCGCGCCGAGTTGTTATTCGACAAGGATACCTTCGAGGCATTCGATGGCCAGTTGCGCTCCGAGGATCCGCTGTCCTTCAAGGACAAGAAGCGTTACCGGGATCGTGTGCGTGAAGCTACGAAGAGTGCCGGTGCCGAGGAGGCCGTGCGCAATTATGTCGGGGACATCCTGGGTCGTACCGTCTCGGCTTCCCTGTTCGAATTCGGCTTTATGGGCGGCAGCATGGGTTCCGTCGCTGGCGAGAAAATCGTGCTTGGCATGGAACGGGCGCTGGAACGTCAGTGCCCCTATCTGCTGGTGACCGCCTCCGGTGGGGCACGCATGCAGGAGGGCATTCTGTCCCTGATGCAGATGGCCAAGACCTCGGCGGTTGTCAATCGCCTGCATGCCGAGCAGCTGCCGTTCGTCTGTCTGTTGACCGACCCGACGATGGGTGGCGTGTCGGCGTCGGTCGGCTGGCTTGGGGATGTGATCCTCGCTGAGCCCGGGGCGCTGATCGGATTTGCCGGGCCGCGGGTGATCCAGGAAACCGTCGGCCAGGAGTTGCCGAAGGGTTTCCAGCGGCCGGACTTCCTGATCGAGCACGGCCTGATCGATGCCGTGGTGGACCGCAGGCAGCAGCGCGAATATCTGTCCGCCCTGTTCGATAAGCTTTGCCGGCGTCCCTACCGCCAATCCTGAACCGCTACCCCGTCGGGGGGCATCCATGATCGCGCATTCCGATTCCATCGAGGCATGGCTGGCCCGGTTGGGCCAGCCTGACGCCGACCGCGATTACCGCCCGGGGCATGCGCGCATGCACGCCTTGCTGGATGGTCTTGCGCTGCGGCGTCCGCGGCTGCGCATCCGTGTGGCTGGAACCAACGGCAAGGGCTCGACCGCCACCATGCTGGCCGCCGCGTTGCAGGCCAGCGGTTACCGGGTGGGGCTGTATACCTCGCCGCACCTGCGCCGCTTCAACGAACGCATCCGTATCGATGGCGTCGAAGCCAGCGATGACGTGCTGGCGGACAGCCTGCAAGGGCTGATGCCGAAGGCACTGCGGGCAGGTGCTTCCTATTTCGAGGTGGCCACCACCATGGCCCTGGCCATTTTTTCCGGGGCCGAGGTGGATATCGAGATCCTGGAGGCGGGGGTGGGTGCGCGTTTGGACGCCACCACTGCCGTGCCGGCTGAGGCGGCGGTGCTGACCCCGATCGGGCTGGATCACCAGGCCTGGCTTGGGAATACGCTGGAGGAGATCGCTGGCGAGAAGGCCTGGGCCATGGATGGTTGCTCCCTGGCATTGAGTGCGCCGCAGCCTTCGCCGGTGATACGGGTGCTGCGGGAACGGCGCCCGGATTTGCATGAGATCGAAGCGGCCGAGGCGGACGCGATGCCCCCGCTGAGTGCCTTGGGAGCCCATCAGCGTCTGAATGCGGCCCTTGCCTGGAGAATGGCAGGCCTGCTCGAAGGGAAGGGTCTGTTGAAAATCCGGAAGGAGACTGCCTTGGCTGCCATCGCGGCGAGCATGATACCGGGGCGGTTGCAAAACCTCGCCTGGGGAAAGCGGCGTATCTGGCTGGATGCGGGGCATAATCTGCATGCCGTCGAGACCCTGTTGCCGAGTCTGAGGTCCTTGTGCGAGCGTTTCGAGGCCATCATCGTGTTGACGCGCGAGGATCGCGACCTGTCAGCTGCCGCCCCGCTGCTGCGACCGTTGACCCGGCACCTGCTCATCGGCCGCGGTAACGACCGCGCCACCCTATTCCGGGCTCTGGCGGAGTATATCGCCGCCAGGGATGAAGGGGATTTCCTGGTGCTGGGCTCATTCATCACGATCGGCCTGACCAGCGAATGGCTGGACGGTATGCGGGAGATCGCCGGCTAGCTGTCCACCGTGAAGCCGCTGGCCCCTCTGCGCATGCCGACCGGACCGGTACGCGTCACCTCGATGATACCGAGTGGCTCGAGCATGCGCAGGAAGGCCTCGAGCTTGTTGGCCTTGCCGGTCAGCTCGACGGTGTAGCTGGCCTCCGAGACGTCGACGACCTTGGCGCGGAACACGTCGGCCATGCGCAGCACCTCGGCGCGGGAGCTTTCCGAGGCGCGTACCTTGACCAGCAGCATCTCCCGCTCCATGTGCTCGGTCTGCGAGATATCCTCGGCCTTGATCACCGGGATCAGCTTGTTCAGCTGCTTCTTGATCTGCTCGATGACAGATTCGTCACCACGCGTGACCAGGGTCATGCGGCTGACCGTCGGGTCCATCGTGGCCGCGACGTTCAGGCTCTCGATATTGTAGCCGCGTGCCGAGAACAGCCCGGCCACGCGCGTGAGCACGCCAAACTCGTTTTCGACCAGAACGGTGATCACGTGTCTCATGCCAGCACCATCTCGTTCAGGGCCGCTCCGGCCGGCACCATCGGATAGACGTTCTCTTCCTTGGCTACGACAAAGTCGATGACCGTGAAGCTGTCACGGTTCTTCAGCGCCTTGGCGATGACCTTCTCGACCTCGGCCGGTTTGGTCACGCGGTAGCCCGTTCCGCCGTAGGCCTCGGCCAGCTTGACGAAATCCGGCAGCGAGTCGGAATACGAATGCGAATAGCGCGATTCGTAGAACATCTCCTGCCACTGGCGGACCATGCCCATGTAGGAGTTGTTCAGGATGGCCACGATGACCGGCAGCATGAACTGCTTGGCGGTGGCCAGTTCCTGGATGGTCATCTGGATGGAGGCATCGCCGGCCACGTCGATGACGATGGCGTCCGGGTTGCCGATCTGGGCACCAATGGCGGCGGGCAGGCCGAAACCCATGGTGCCCAGACCGCCGGAGGTGATCCAGCGACCGGGCTTTTTGAAGCCGTAATGCTGAGCCGCCCACATCTGATGCTGCCCAACCTCGGTGGTGATGATGGCATCGCCTTTCGTCAGCTCGTGCAGCTTCCTGATGACGTACTGCGGTTGGATCGGACCATGCATATCCTGGTCGAAATGCAGGCAGTTCTTGGCGCGCCATTCATTGATCTGGTGCCACCAGACGGCCAACGCCGCCTCGTCCGGCCCGGATTCGCGGCGCTCGATCTCTTTCAGGATCTGCCCGAGCACGGTAGCGACATCACCGACCACCGGCAGGTGGGCAAACACGTTTTTCGAGATCGACGAGGGGTCAATGTCGATATGGATGATCTCGGCATCCGGTGCGAAGGCATCGAGGCGGCCGGTAACACGGTCGTCGAAGCGGGCGCCGATGGAGACCAGCAGGTCACTGTGCGTGACCGCCATATTCGCTTCATAGGTGCCGTGCATGCCGAGCATGCCGAGAAAGCGCTCATCGTCATGTGGAAAGCCGCCCAAGCCCATCAGGGTGTTGGTAACCGGGAAATTCAGCTGGCGGGCCAGCTTGGCCAGCTTTTCGGCGGAACCGTGCGAACTGATAACGCCGCCGCCCGTATAGAGCACGGGGCGTTTGGCATTCAGCAGGGCGGTGACGACCTTTTTGATCTGGCCGTGATGCCCCTTGGTGACCGGTTTGTACGAGCGCATCTCCACCGTCTCCGGGTAGACGAACTCACAAATGGCGGTGCTGA
>Ga0315535_1002339_pt1 | contig 12189 bp, 10 predicted proteins | sample SalMarSW160220MG_2_FD_203092 | JGI IMG/M metagenome (GOLD analysis project Ga0315535, IMG submission 203092) | Salt marsh sediment microbial communities from the Plum Island Ecosystem LTER, Massachusetts, United States - Salt Marsh Sediment SW1602-20 ...
ATTTTCCCATAGCGAACTCGGCAATTATGAGGGGCACTGACCAGATAAGCAGAAAGATAACCCAGGGAATCAGAAATGAACCTCCGCCGTTTTGGGCAACTATTCTTGAAAAGCGCCAGATGTTTCCTGTACCGACGGCAATCCCTATTGTGGCAATAATAAGCGCCCAGCGTGATGAAAAGAATTCACCCCCCTGAGAGACGGATTTATGTTCTTCCATTGATCAACCGTTTGATTGTTAAAATGTTTTAAAATTAAGGAAACAAAAAGTTGGAAGAATTATTACTTTTCCTCCACTGTCACTTTTTCCATAACAACATCTTTTACAGGTTTGTCATAAGGTTTTGAAGTCTGCACCTTTCCGATTGCCTGAACAACGTCCATACCGTTAATCACTTTTCCAAAAATTGTATGATGATTATTAAGCCATGGTGTCGGAGCCAGTGTGATAAAGAACTGACTACCATTAGTGCCAGGACCGGCATTAGCCATAGCAAGCAAACCGGGCTGATCAAATTTTAAGTTGGGACTAAATTCATCCTTGAACGGCTTTCCCCAGATACTTTCTCCTCCGCGTCCTGTTCCAGTTGGATCACCACCCTGAATCATAAAGTTATCTATGACCCGATGAAAAATCACACCATCATAATAACCTTCATTAGCAAGTTTGGTAAAATTCTCAACTGCTTTTGGTGCTTCTTTTGGAAAAAGTTCAAGTTCTATAGTTCCCATATTGGTTTTGATCACTGCTACCTCCATTTTTTCTTTTATCTTTTGTTCCTGGAAAGTTTTTTCTTTACTCGTGCTGCATCCAACCAGAAAAGCTAATAACAGCAAAAAATAAAGCGAGTATTGCATATATGCTCCGCTTAATGTATTATATGTGTAAATAAAAATATAAGAATAATTATCCCCGCAGCAATTCTATAATATATAAATAGAAATGTGGTATTCTTTCTCAAATATTTTAAAAGAAAATCTATCGCCATATAGCCACAAACACCTGAAACAAATGTTGAGATTATAAGATTTACCTCCATAGTTCCATCCAAATAATTCAAGGATTTAAAAAGCTCAAGTATGCCACTCGCAAAAACTGCAGGAAGGCCCATTAGGAATGAAAACCTAGCTGCTGTTTCTCTCTTTAATCCCATAAATAACCCGCCAGTAATGGTAGTGCCTGATCTGGAGGAACCCGGGATAAGCGCAAAACATTGTGCAATACCAATAACCAGCGAATCTTTAATTGTTATATCTTTCATTTCCTTTTTGAATTTCGCCAACTTTTCTGCAAGTGCCAGTATTAATGCCAGTATAATCAAGCTACTGGCTATCACATATAAGCTTTTAGTAATAGCTCCTTCAATAGTAGATTCGAAGAAATAACCAATAAGTGAGACTGGAATTGTCCCCACAATAATCAGCCAGCCCATTTTGGAATTTTCACTTTGTTGCGAATATTTTTTTCTTAAAAAAAGGTTATCCCTAAAAAAATCACCAAGAATATTCCTGATATCATTCCTGAAATAAATTAAAGTTGAAACAAGAGTACCTAACTGGATAACAGCAATGAATGCGGTCCAGTGTTGCGGGTTTGCCGGAGATATAAGTCCCATAACTTGTCCGGCAACCGTTAAATGCCCCGTGCTGCTGACCGGCAAAAATTCCGTTATCCCCTGGATTATGCCAAGAATAACCGCCTCAAGAATATTCAAACATCCTCCTATAAATAATAAGTTAAGCCTAATCCAATGCCAATTGATAATGAATTAAAATTTACGTTTGATCTATCCACTGCATTATAAAGATTAACGCCATTATATTTCGGCTCGCCATTAAAATCATACCTTACATCAAATAGAACGCTGGCAAATAGTTCACTGCTGATCTTGGTATTTCCTTCAGCTCTCAGTAGAAATCCGATCCCGGTAGATGTATAAGTCTGTGTTGTAGTGGTTCCGGGCAATCTCTCATCAGCACTCAAAAACCTTATGCCTGGTCCTCCGCCGAATTTAAATTCGTACCCGTCTCCTTCTATCACATAATAACTAACAAGCGTGGGCATAATGTTATGATAGCTAAGATTATAACTCCCCAGAGATCCGCTAAAATTATAAGAATATAACCTGTAAGTGAGGTCGAGACCGAGCTCATATTTATTACTCAGCTTATAATCAGCTTCCCCTGAAAAGTTAACTGCGGCTTTGAAACTACCTATTTGGGAGCCCGGCTCGGAAAAATTCTGATTAAAATAATTATACAAAGATGGTGAACTTATGTAATCAACTCCCATTCCCGCTCTGAGACTTACCTGAGAATACGATGTTGAAAAACATAAGATAACTAAAATAGAAAGTGTTAGGTATTTCATAAATCATCAAGTTCCTTTTCTGCAAGCATAAGAAAGTTATTATGACCTTTATCAAATAGAAAATAAATAGCAAGTGCACTAAATATGAACATAAAATAAGTCAGTCCATGAGTTAAAACCGCATAAGCAAGACTCAAATCATAACTGAATCCATAAAGCAAAACAAGTGCTGAAGTGGCAAGGACGTGATAGGATCCTGTTCCACCGGGGGTTGGAATTACAACTCCAATCGCACTGATGCTCATAACCATCCAGGCCATTTCAAAAGTTACATCTTTAACGTGGTTAAGCCCGATAGCATAAAAACCAATATATGAGTTAAGTGCATATACAAGCATAATCATAATGCTGAGTGTAAAGGTAAGTATATAATTCTTTGTACCTTTTAAACTTCCGAATCCAAGAATAAGCATCTCAAAAATATAAGCAGCTTTATGGGCAAGCTTTTCTGAAAATTTCCCTATTAGCTTAATTATATATCCGTAATATTTCTCCCTAAATCTTATCATCATATAAAAGAAAAGTATAACAAATGCCATAAGGATAAAGCTCAGGTAAACAGCCGCCTTAAGCCATGGAAATTTATCATAAAGATTTTCTGTCCACAGAATTGCAGAAACAACAACAGCAAGCGCGAGGAATATTACATCAATCACTCTTTCCACTATAACTGCACCCAACATAGAAGATCGCGAAAGGTTTTCCCATTTGCCGGCAAGAACCGCACGCGATATTTCACCGAGCCTTGGAATAACACAATTAACCCCATAACCTACCATTATTGCGCCAAAGAGATTCTTAAGCGAAGTATCCGGTTTAACCGAACGAAGAATTATTTTCCATCGTACGGCTCTTATAAAATGAGAAAAAAGGTTTACAATGAGAAATATAATGATCCAGAAAAGAGAGGCGTTCGCAATATAATTAAATACGACCGCAGTATTAACATTATTAAACGCAAAATAGAGGAATACGATGCTCAATAAAATTGAGACTATGTATTTGATTGCGCGTTTATATTTATGATGGATGACTACTTTATCTGAGATCAATTATCTTCGTCCCTTGAGGTGGAGTGAAAGAAAATTTAGAATCCAGAATACCCGTATCTATTTTATAGTTACTGAATTTGACTTCCAATACATTTCCTGAAGATTGAATTATAGTAACTTTTTTCACGTTATTATTTTTATTTACCCAGATCTTAATCAAATATGCATTTATCCCAGAGTTGGAGTTAGGTTTTAGAATTAATACATTACCCGAGCTATCCGGACCTTCAGTAACCTGGCATTTTGATGGATAATCAAAGATAATTCTTTTCAGGGATAAAACTGAAGGATCATTTTCATCATAATTACTTATAATTACCTTCTTTTGCCTTTTATTGTAATTCCAGTTTGTCTTTCCATCAGAAACAATAATTAAATTTTTAAGTTCCAAGCGCAATTTATTTTCTTTCTTAAAATAAAATTTCCCTTCAATATTAACTCTGCCGTTATTGAGCTGCACAAAATCGGCAGAAAAATCCTTTAATGAATCGAAGCTGCTTTGAAGGTTTTTAAGCAGCCTGGAATTCTGCGAAAATACCGGCTGCATCAGGAACAATAAGAGCAATAAGATTTTAGTATGTTTTTTCATAATTCAACGTATCTATGTATTTAATAAATTTAAAAATATGAAGCCTGAACAAAGATACTAATCCTTTAATTTATCTACTTCGTGAATTATACGCATATCTATCGTTGAAACACCGGATTTATTATCAATATAAACGTTTCTGAAGACAGCGTTCCAGATAATTTCATCATATTTATAAGAGGAACGCGAATGCACTGTTTGAGAAAAAGTATCATCGAAACCCTTAAATAATATCAGAAATTCAGCATCAGCTTCTTTTAAATCATTGGCTGTAAGTCCATACAAAGGACTTTCCTTATCAATAGGATGAACTACTGTCCAGGTAAGAGAGAAAAATATTACTCCCTGCCTTTCGAGTGAAAGTTTATGAAAAACTCTTTTAGTTTCTCTTCCTTTAGCTTTGTCTTTCATGGAGAGCATTACCTGAATATCCGCTTCTATTAATTGATTATCACGAGCGTTTGCAATTCTGAATTCAAAGGCAGTTATATTTTTATAAGGGGCGATAACTGCATTTTTACTAAAAATTATTTTTGCATTAGGTTTTGAAAATCTTCCATACAATAAACCTGTTGCCAGTGCAAAACCCATAAGCCCAGTCAACGACTCAATTCCCGCAATAAAACTCTCAATATCATTGGTTGGATTCAAACGACCATACCCTACCGTCGTGAAAGTTTGCAAGCTAAAGAAAAAAGAGTTCAATAAATCATGAAAAAAATAAGTGTGTTGAGCATTTAGGTTATTTACCCCAAAGGCAAGATAAATAAAAGCGAAAAGAATGTTTATAACAAGATATGCTACTATAACAATTGTGTTAAATCTTAACCAAGAAATTGAAACAAGATAATGATAAGGACTGAATCTTTCAAAAAAAGCTTGCCCAGTTCGTTCGACATTGAAACTTCCGTCCCGGTTGATTAATCTTTGTCTTTGGGATGCCACTTTGGCACCGAAGCCAAGATCCTGAAAATCATCATCTTTAATTTTATTTACAATCTTTCTCTTCCTGATCAAAAATAAATTTCCTGTTTTAAATTATATTAAATAAGATAAGGATTTTACAGGGAACGAATAATAGTCTCCAGCTGTTCTTCATTATCAATCAATACAGTACGGGCTTTGCTACCATCGTTAGGCCCTACAATTCCGGCTTCCTCGAGTTGATCAACAATTCTGGCGGCTCTTGAATAACCAAGCTTTAATCTTCTCTGCAAAAGTGAAACAGAGCCCTGCTGGTGACGAACAATCACTCTAGCTGCATCTTCAAACATAGGATCACGATCTGATAAAAATCCTGAAGAAGATTCTTTTTTCTTATCATAAAGTGACGGAAGAAAATACGGCTTCGAATAACCCTTTTGCGAATAAACGAAATTTGTGATTTTTTCAACTTCTTCTGTGGAGATAAAAGCATTTTGAATTCTTATCGGCTTAGGCATTCCGGTTGGAAGGAACAGCATATCACCTCTGCCTAGTAATTGTTCGGCTCCATTCATGTCAAGTATTGTGCGTGAATCTATTTTAGTTGCAACCTGGTAGGCAATCCTTGCGCTGAAGTTTGCCTTTATTACCCCCGTTATAACATTGACAGATGGACGCTGGGTTGCAACAACTAGATGTATACCAACTGCTCTAGCCAGCTGAGCCAGTCTAGCTATAGGTTCCTCAACTTCTTTTCCGGCAGTTATCATCAAATCAGCAAGCTCGTCAATTATAACAATCAGGTAAGGCATCGGGTGATGAATTATTCTTTCTGTATCGGCTGGTTTTTTCTTTGGATCAGAAACTTTTTTATTGTAGTCAACCAGATTTCTTACACCTGCATTTGCCAGCTTATCATATCTTTTTTCCATTTCGTATTCAACTGATTTCAGAAGAATAACCGCGTTTTGTGGCGTAGTGATAATTTCTTCTTCAAGATCAGGTGATACAGCAAGAAAATGTTTTCTCAATTGATTGTAGAACGATAGCTCTATTTTTTTGGGGTCAATCATAATTAATTTAACTTCTGAAGGAAGTTTGGTGTATAGCAGGCTCGCAATTATCATATTTATTCCAACACTCTTGCCTGATCCCGTTGAACCAGCAATAAGTAAATGCGGCATTTTTGCAAGATCGGAAATGTAAACATCACCATTAATTGTTTTGCCAAAGGCAATCGGCAATTCATATTTCGATTCCGATATTTTACTCAGAGCTGAACGCGCATTAACCAGCGATGCCTCTGCATTCGGTATCTCAACACCGATTGCACTTTTCCCCGGTATCGGAGCAATAATTCTGATTCCTCTTGCAGCCAGTGCAAGTGCTATATCATGCTCAAGACCGACAATCCTGCTAATCTTTACGCCAGGTGCCGGAACAATTTCATAAAGAGTAACGACAGGTCCCGGCGTAACGGTAATATCTTCAATATCGATATCAAATAATTTCAGTTTTTCTTTTAGCAACTCGGCATTATGAGTCAGCTCTTCTTCGGCAACTTTAAAATCATCAGATTGATTGGGCTCAAGTAAATCGAGAGTTAATTTCCTGAATTCAATTTTCTCTTCCCATTGATTTGGAAGCCGGGATTCTGCTTCACGATCTATTTCAGATTGGGGAATCTCTTTAGTCTTATGCAGATCAACTTTTTTATCTTCTTCTCTTTGAACCTTGTTTTCTTCATCAACGACAGGTAACTCGCCTTCATCTTTTCTGACAATTTTAATCTTTGTTTCTTCGCGTTCTTTATCCATTAAATCTTCGTCAAGTGTTTCATCCGGGATTATTGCAATTTTCTTTTTCTTCTTTTCATCACGTAAACTCTTGATCTTTTCCAGGTTTGTTTCTTCCTCAGTTTTTAATTTGCTGTTTTTATATTCTTTTTTTGCTTTCTCAAAGGAACCAGTTAAGGCATTTGCAATGAGATGAAAAAGTTTTTCGATTTTAAGGTCAAATGCAATTATCAGTAATACTACAAACGAAGCTGATAGAAAAATTACAGCCCCAACCCCGCCAAGCAGCCTGCTTACCGCCATTCCAAGATAATCACCTATAGCTCCGGATAATTCGGGAGCTTTTACAAAAGTATTAAAATGTTCGCGGAAAACACCAAAAAAGGAAGACAATAATAAGCCGCTTATTATAAGGAAATTGGATGTGTGAATAAGAATACGGAAATTAACTTTTCTAAAAATAGAAAAACCCCATAGGAGAAACATTATTGGAAAAACCGTTGAGAAAACGCCGAACGTTGAGTTAACAAAAAAATCCGATATATATGCCCCGAAAACCCCCAGCATATTATGCGTGCTATCCGCTTTTTGTACAGTTTCAGGGCTTCCGCCAAACACTTTAAATAAATCTGACCATCTGTAGTTAAGCACTGCCTGATCGTACCTGGAATAGCTAATAATACTGAGCAAAATGAAAAGGGAAAAAACAATAAGGAATACACCAATAATTTTTTTCTTTTTATCGGATGAAATAACAAAATAATTTTTAGGTGGGGAATTGTTTTTCTTACTTAAAGATTTTTTCCTGACTGCCATTTACGGGTTTTTGTTTCTCTCTTGTTACGAAGATTTATTATTCTGCATTAATTTAACAACATTTTCCCTGAAAAATGGGATAACTTTTACATTATCAACTTCACTACAAATTTTTATATCCTCTTCAAAGCCATTCTCTATCAATAACTTACCGTGATCACTGTTTTTAAGCATTTCAAAAATATCACCCCCATAAGTTCCGTACAATGAAAGGCATGCAGTTGAGGAATCATTTAATACTAATTCTCCGTCTGATTCCTGAATCCGGGCAATAAGCTTCCCGGCACAAATAGAATCTTCCATTGAAAAACTATTGTTTCTACCTGCACATAGTATTTCAAAATCAAGATTTAACCGGACAAGATGATCTGCTAACGCAGAAATGTTTGAGAAAGAGCATACAAATAGATTATCAGAAAATTTTGCTTTTGCAATGGCTTTAGATCCGTTGGTAGTATAAAATACAATTGATTTACCTGATACAATCTCTTCGGTGTATTCCCGGGGAGAATTGCCCAGTGCAAATCCATCGATTCTTTTTGTGTTTCTCTCTCCCCCAAGCAAAGTATGGCCACCAAACATACCACCGGAAACTTTCACAGCAAATTCAATGCTGCCAACCGGAACGATTTCCCGCGCTCCGTTATTTAATGCAGCAATTATTGTATTTGAAGCCCTCAGAACATCAATTACTACAATTGTCTTGCCTGTAAAATATAATTCATCAAGGTTTACAGGAGAAACATGGACAATACACTTCATATAAACTATAAACCCCTTTTATAGGTGATACCACAATTATTTTTTGCCAATAAACGGAAGCGTCACAATGTTTGCGGGTACTTCTTTTCCGCGTATCAAAAAATTAATAGTTGCTCCCTCATAAGCATACTCAATATTAACATAACCCAGAGCAATGGCTTTGTCGAGTACGGGGCTTACAGTACCACTTGTAACTGTCCCTACATTTTTACCGTTAGCAGATAATTCGTATCCATGACGTGGAAATACTTTTTCAGAAGTAGAAATCGGAACCAGTTTTCTTTTCAGTCCATCTTCCTTAGCCTTCACCAAAGCATCCCTGCCAACGAATCTTTCTTTCTTAAGTTTAGTGATCCATCCCAAGCCGGCTTCAAGAGGATTTGTATTTTTATCTATATCATTGCCATAAAGACAAAAGCCCATTTCAAGCCTCAATGAATCTCTGGCTGCCAATCCTACAGGTTGAATATTAAATTCACTTCCTGCAGCGAAAACTTTGTCCCATATATCTTCCGCAGTTTTTTCATTACCAGTAAAATAAATTTCATACCCCAGTTCACCGGTGTAACCTGTTCTTGAAACGATCATATCGATTCCACCGACTTTTGCTTTAAAGAAATGGTAATATTCAATATCAAGCTCCCTGTCGCAAATCTTTTGCAGTGTCTTTTTTGAATCCGGTCCCTGTATTGCCAGCAATGAATAATTATCGCTTTGATTATCTATCTCAACACCGAAGGAGTTATTTTCTTTCATCCAGTTAAAATCTTTTTCTATGTTCGAAGCATTTATGACCAGCATAAATTCACTTTTTGAAATCCTATAAACAAGCAGATCATCAACAATTCCTCCATCTTTATAACACATTGCGGAGTATTGCACTCTTCCATCTGTTAATTTTGATGCATCATTAACTGTTATCTCCTGAACAAAATCCAAGGCTTTATCACCCTTGATAAATACTTCACCCATATGTGAAACATCAAAGACACCAACAGATTTGCGAACCGCTTTATGCTCACCAATAATTGATGAATACTGGATCGGCATCTGATAACCGGCGAATTCAACTATTTTTGCGCCGTTCTTTACGTGAATATCATATAATTTTGTTTTTTTCATAATGCACTTTAGTTTTGTTTTTCAAGAAATTTCTTCTGTTATTTCTTTTTGTGTTTTTCCTGAGAAAAATCTGAATTGACCTACGGGTGTTGCCTGGTCTTCTTTAATTTCAAGCTTAAGATGATATTTAAATTTCAGCCTAGTAATAGTCTTTATGAAACCGCGTCTCAGATTTGCGGCAACCGAAGGATGACAATGAATAATTAAATGTTTTTCTTTTGATTGTCTTTTAAATTTGCGCAGCCATTCTTCGAGATCATATATCACATGAGAATGCTTGGTCAAAAGCCCTGTACCAAGACAGGTGGGACAAACTTCCTTCATTGCCTGCATTATATTTTGCCTGATTCTTTGCCTTGTAATTTGAACCAGTCCAAAGTCAGACATCGGTAAAACAGAAACTTTAGCTCTGTCTTTTCGGAACTCTTTTTTAAGTTCATCATAAATTTTCTTGCGATTTTTCTCATCCTCAAGATCGATAAAATCTACAACAATAATTCCACCAATATCTCTAAGCCGCATCTGCCTAGCTATTTCACGAGCTGCTTCCAGGTCAGTTCTCAAAGAGTTAAGTTCCTGTTCTTTATTTTTCGCATACCTTCCGCTGTTGACATCAATGACAACCATAGCTTCAGTATGTTCAATTATTAAATAACCGCCGCTGTGAAGAGGAACCTTCCTTCCCATCAGAGTTTTTATCTGCTCTTCAATTTTAAAGGAATCAAAGATGGAACCGTTAGTCTTAAACAGATCAATTTTATCTGCCTGATCGGGCTGCATAACTGAAACATAGTTCTTAATCTGTTTGTAAAGCTTTTTCGAATCAATAAAAATTTTGGAAACATCTGCAGTGAAGAGATCACGAATAACGCTTGATGTTGTATTCAGATCCTGATGAACAAGTGAGGGCGGTGTTTCCGATTTTAAATTTTGTTCTATAACCTGCCACGTCTTTACAAGCTGGTTAAGATCGTCTTTAAGTGCTTCTTCGGTTTGATTTCTTGCAACAGTCCTGATTATCAATCCGTAATTTTTAGGAAGGATCCCCCTTGCTATGCTTCTTAGTCTTCTTCTTTCCTTAAAGTCATAAATCTTTTTTGAGACTCCTACCTTATTGTCGAAAGGAAGAAGCACGCAAAATCTTCCCGGCAATGATACAGAGGAAGTTACTCTAACACCTTTGTTGTTTACAGGTTCTTTTGTAATCTGTACAACAATATCATCTCCCTTTCGAAGCTTCACCGGGGGGAAATTTTCTTTTCCGTATTGTCTGTTAAGCTGATTATTGGCAGGATTATTTGCAGCATTTATTGGATTGTTTGAAGCCGGTTCTTCTTCATCTTCAACATCAGTGTCTTCGTCTCCGAGCATATCCCTAAACTGCTTTGTTCTTGCACCAATGTCCGAAAAATGGAGAAACCCATCGTGCTTCATTCCAATATCAATAAACGCAGCTTTGATGCCAGGCAATACCCGGGCGACTCTCCCCAAATATATGTCCCCCACCATTCTTCGGTTTTCAGGATAGTCGACAAAGAAATCGACTAAATTCCCGTCTTCCGTAATTGCAACACGCGTCTGCGTGCTTGTTGAATTTATAATAATTTCTTTTACCATAAAGGACAAACTCTCTTAGTGAAATCATACATTTCACAAAATTTTTCTTAAAAAACAGATAACACATTGGCATAAAAATAATTCCATAGCTGTCCTGCTCACCTTTGTTTTTTTCAAAAATGATGGTTCCAGAGAGCAGAGAGAGAAATAAAATAATATTTAATTCTAAATAGTCCATGCGTGATCTGTACTCAAAACAATTAATTTTTCCAGGCAAATATGCCTGAACAAAAACAAAATATAATTCTTCATCATTAAAGATGTTTGAATCAAACACCGTGCAAAAAAATTTAAGATCAAATAAGTGCGACAATTCCACACTTATGTTTAATAACTATTTGCTCCCGTTACTTGAACTTTCTTCTTTAAGGACCTCTTTTCTACTTAAGGAATATTTTCCATTCTCTATCTTCACAAGTTTAACGCGGACTTTATCCCCTTGTTTTAGATAGTCACTCACTTTTTCAATGCGTTTATTATCAATTTGTGAGATGTGCAGCAAGCCTTCCTTTCCGGGAATAATTTCAACAAATGCACCAAAATCCATTATTTTAGTAACTACGCCGTCATAAATTTCACCAACTTCAGGTGTTGCAGTCATAGCTTTGATGTGGGCCTTACATTTTGCAGCACCTTCTTTGTTTGGCGATGCAATCGTTATAGTTCCATCATCCGAAATATTTATGTCTACACCAAACAACCTCTGCATTCCCTGAATTGTTTTGCCGCCGGGACCAATTATAAGTCCTATCTGATCCGTTTCAACTTTCATGGTAATTAGTCTCGGAGCATAGGACGAGAGCTGACCTCTCGGCTGACTTATTGCCTCATTCATGATTCCAAGAATATGCATTCTGCCAGCTTTGGCCTGAGCGAGCGCTTTTTCCATAATTTCAAAAGAGATACCCTGAATTTTTATATCCATCTGAAAACCTGTAATCCCATCAGATGTCCCAGCAACTTTAAAATCCATATCGCCAAGATGATCCTCATTTCCCAAAATATCCGTAAGTATTGCATACTTTTCGCTTTCCTTAACAAGTCCCATAGCAATTCCTGCAACCGCTTTCTTTACAGGTATCCCGCCATCCATTAAAGCCAGCGAACCTGCACATACCGAAGCCATTGATGAAGAACCAT
>Ga0315535_1002343_pt1 | contig 12186 bp, 9 predicted proteins | sample SalMarSW160220MG_2_FD_203092 | JGI IMG/M metagenome (GOLD analysis project Ga0315535, IMG submission 203092) | Salt marsh sediment microbial communities from the Plum Island Ecosystem LTER, Massachusetts, United States - Salt Marsh Sediment SW1602-20 ...
AAGAATGGTTCTTGGCTCATCTATAATTGGAACAATGGCATTTCTCAAATGACACGCATCGTGATAACTGACCTTCAATGCTTTACCCGAGTTTTTAAGATTCAATCTCGAAAGGTTTTCTGGTTCTGCTATAAATTGAAGAAGATGCTTTACATCAATATTAAACTCATTTCCTAAATATTGAGGATAATACTTGGTCAAATAATTATAGCATCCCGCACATATGGTAACGATTTCGGAAATATCATTTGATTTGAACCAGTTGTTTACATATTCCACGTGAGCTTTTAATTCAGTATCATTACCAATATGATATGCTAAAGCACCACAACAAGGTACATCTTCAAGAAGTTCATAGTTTGGATCCAAGAATTTGATAATCTTTATAGCATTTTTACATGTTTCTTGATATCTCGTTGTTGATAAACAGCCTAAAAAAATTAATTTTGTCATTCAAATATACCATCCTAACGATTATTTATAAGAGATTTTTGGAATTAAAATTAATTACGATTATATTATATTTTCGATATGCATTTAATTCAATTCAGATTATGATCTTTAAATTTAATTTTATAAATACTTAATAATGAATAGATTGAAATTTATAATTATTAGAATATTTAATTCCTTAATTTGAATCATCATTGGAGTGGATAAAAAATTCCAAAATTATTCGACAATAAAGAAAAAAAATTCTCTTTATTTCTTAACAAAAATAGATGTGGTGGAGATCAGTGCTATAATTGTATCGCTGTGTGTCCAACTGGAATTTTAGAGCCCGGAGATGAACTTAATATGAGGGTGGCATATCTACCTCGAGTTAAAGCAGGAAAAGAGGTGTATTGCACGGGATGTCGTCGTTGTGAATATGCTTGTCCAGAATGGTGCATTTATGTGTTAGATGAAGAGGAAAAACCTTCAAATGAAAAAGCTAAAACGTGAATTGGTGATATAAACGATAAGTGAAAATAGAAAACGATTTCTAGAACCTGGAAGGCATCTAATGATGGGTAACGTAGCAATGTCAGAAGGAGCTCTTTCAGCAGGATTAAGTTATTTCGGAGGATATCCTATAACACCGAGTACAGAAGTAATAGAGCATTTAGCTATAAGACTTCCTGAAGTAGGTGGTGTTTGCATGCAAATGGAAGATGAATTAGCTTCTATAAATTCTGTAATAGGGGCTTCTTTAGTAGGAGCTAAAGCCATGACTGCAACTTCAGGACCTGGTTTATCATTAATGGTAGAAACGATTTCCATGGCTGCTAATTTAGAAATACCATTTGTATTTTGCGACGTCCAAAGAAACGGTCCCGGAACTGGATTTGTCACGGAACCACACCATAATGATTTAGGATTAGTGAGATTTTCAGGGAATGGCGAGTTTCAAGTCATCGCGTTGGCTCCAATGACCTGTCAAGAACTATTCGACTTGACCATCACTGCTTTTAATTTTGCTGAGACTTATAGGTGCCCAGTCTTCATCCTTTCTGATGCATATCTTGGACATCTTCATGAGATTGTAAAAATTCCTCCTAAAGAAGAAATATTAAAGAGAGTAATCAATAGAGAATTACCTAATCCCGAAGATTATGTGAAAAAATTCACATATATTGACGATATTAGTGGAGAAATCGTCATTCCAAAACCCCCTCAAATGGGAACTGATTATTGCCCGGGATTATTTATACATCAGCCACATAATTACGAGGGTTTACCAACCCCAAAACCGATGCAGTTTATTAAATCAATAATGGATAAGGTAAACAAAAATAAAGATAAAATCTGTCTTACGGACAAATATAAATTAGATGATGCTGAAATCGTCATCATAGCTTATGGATTGCCTGTACGGGCTAGTTATAGGGCAGTAGACATCGCAAGAAATGAAGGAATAAAAGTTGGAATTTTTAGGTTAATAACAGTGTGGCCATTTCCAGATGAACAAGTAAAAGATGTGGTTAAAGATGCGAAAGCGATAATTGTACCCGAATTAAACTATACGGGAATTATCGCAGAACAAGTTGAAAGGGTTACAAAATTGGAGACTCCGGTTATAAAGATTCCTCAAGTATGTGAATTTCATCATCCAGATGATATTCTTAAAGTTTTAAGAGAGGTGGCAAAATAATGTCAGATATAGGACGGATGCTTAAAAATGAGCAACCTGAACACCCATATGTATGCTATTCATATGCTGGTAGTTTATTTTCTAATTTTGCCACAAGATTTTGTAGTGGATGTGGTTACGGAATCATAGCTCAATTATTTACAAGAATTTTTGAAGATGATCATTTGGATCCTAAGCTTTTTCCAACTGTTATTGGAATTGGATGTTACAGTCAAATGCTCTTATTGGTTCATTATAAATCCCAGAAAATTTTAGCCCTTCATGGAAGAGCGCCTGCTGTAGCTACAGGAATTAAGATGGCAAATCCGAGGATGAAACCTATTATCTTTTCGGGAGATGGTGATAGTTTAGGAATAGGAGGCAATCATTTTATCCATCTTTGTAGAAGAAATTTAGATTGCGTGATGTTAATCTTTAACAATAGCATTTACGCCATGACGGGAGGACAAGGCGCTCCTACTACGCTTTATGGTGCTCAAAGCACTACGACACCATATAGCATGTTTGAAAATCGGAGTGATGGGGTTGAATTGGCTTTAGCAGCAGGAGCTACCTACGTGGCCAGAACTACTGTAGCTCATCCAAGAACGTATATGAAATACTTCAGAAGAGCATTAGCTCATAAGGGTACTTCGGTAATTGAAATAATTACTCCTTGCATCACTTATTTCGGTAGAAAGAATTTAAATAGTTTAGGAGCAGAAAATACAGGAATTAAAGGAGAGAAAATGGATCAAGGATTCAAGATGATTGATTGGATCAAGAAAAATACTGTGAGGATCAATCAAGCAAAATTCATGAGCGAAGAAGAATTATTCAATAAATACATCATTGGGGAGTTCCGTTATGAACCAAATAAACCCGAATATTCGGAAGAGTACGCAAAAATTCAGAAAATAGCCATGGGGGATAAATAAAACATGGCAAGATATGAAATTAGAATTAGTGGCTACGGTGGTCAAGGAGTCATAACTTTAAGTAAAATGATTATCACTGCCAGTTCTTTATATGAAAATTTAGCAGCCACACAAACTGAGGCTTATTCTGCAGCGGCCAGGGGAGGTAAATGTTGGGCTGAAGTAGTAGTTGAGTTGGATAGAAAAATAGAGCTCATAGATTATCCAAAAGCATTACAACCTTATGACTTTTTAATCGTTTTATCTGAAGAAGCTGCAAGTGATGTTAAACCAGATTTCGTGAAAGAGGGTAAGACTGGTTTTTTGATTTGGGATACATCAACCATAAGTAAAATTAGAGCAGCTAAAAGAATAAAAAAATCTTTAGGCATTCCCATTCAGAAGTTGGCTGTCGAAAAATTTAATAACATTGTGTTTGGCAATAGCATATTATTTGGTATCTTCACTGTTTTATCTGAAATTTTTTCTGAGGAATCCGCAATCCAGACTATCCAATCTTTTGTCCCTGCTTCAACCTTAGACATAAATCTAGAAGCATTTGAACTTGGAAAGCAAGAAGGATTGGAGTTTTTAAAGAAGCTACAGGAGGAGAATGATTAAGTTGTTTATTCAAAAAGTCAAAAAAGGTTGGAAAGAACTACATGATGAGATTATATTAACAGGAAAGTGCGTATATTGTGGAGCTTGTGGTGCTTTTTGTTCAAATATAAAATTTGATTTGGAAAAGGAGATACCCATAGAAGATGGATCTTGTGAGGATTCCAATACCTGTCGTGATGGTTTTGGCTTATGCTATAATTTATGCCCAAAGACAGAAACTGACAGGTTCCCAATCTCGTTATTAGATAAATGGGTTTTCGGGCAAAAATCTGAAAGGATATTGGGTCATTATATCGAAATTGTTACAGTAAAGCTAAGTGATAAAATGAGAGGGACATTGCCACCAAATGCAGGTCCGTTAACAGCTATGCTATGGTCAGCGATGAATAATGGTTTTATTGATGCCGCAATCATTTCAGAAAAAGATCAATACTTTCGACCCCATCCAACCATAGCTAAAAGTCAAGAGGATCTTTTTAAGGGTGCTGGATATAAACCTCAGCAGAATCCAACAATTTCACTCGTTGGAGAAGCTATCAATAAAAATTTTATAGATATTGCAGTAGTAGGTACTCCTTGTCAGATTGAAGCTTTAAGAAAACTCCAAAATCATCCTATATTTGATTTTGAAGCATTCGATCTAGTTTCATTAACGATTGGTACATTTTGTACTGGAACCTTCTATAATAAAGCTTTAACTGAGATATATGAAGAAAATGGGATCCAACCAGCAAACATTCAAAAAATAGAAGCAGATCATCATAATTTCAAATTGAAAGTAAAAACCAATTCAAAGGAAATTGAAATTCCATTAAACTATCTATATGAAAAAGCTATTAGAAAAGCGTGTTTTTCATGCTCTGATTATACCGCATCATTTGCAGATATTTCAATCGGAAATTTTGGGAGTGAAGAAGGATGTGACACTTTTATCATAAGAACTGAAAGAGGTAAAAAAGTATTCGACTCAGTGGTAAACCAAGGAGTCTTGGAAGTAAAATCTCTTGATAAAGACAGTGAAGAATTAGTATTAGATATAACCCGTGCTAAGACTGATATAGTAAAAATAGAGTCCATTATCCAACACTCACCTAAAATTAAAAGTTTTTATCTTCGAAATCAAAGAATTGCGAAGGCTTATAAACCAGGCATGTTCATAATATTATGGCTCCCAGATAACGATTTTATGCCAATGTCAGTTTCAAAAATAAAAGGAAATGAACTTGAAATAACGGTTGAAATGGTAGGAGAAGGTACCGCAGCATTATTTAATCTAACGGAAGGAGATTACATTGGTATCAGGGGTCCATATGGAAATTCCTGGAATTATGAGGATGCAACTAACATTCTCATCGTTGGGGGAGGTATGGGTATCGCCGCATTAACTAGCTTAATAGAGCCTTTAAAGATAAATAAAAAGAACGTGTTTGTAGCAATCGGGGCAAAAGATGATATTTCATTAATTTTTGCGGATAGAATGATTGACTTGATACCAAATACGCTCTGTACTACTGATGATGGTTCATTTGGGAAGAAATGTTATGTTACTGAACCAATAAAAGACATTATCGAAAAAGAGAAAATAGACTTAATTTTGACTTGTGGTCCAGAAATAATGATGAAAAAAGTGCTAGAGATTGCAGAGTCCAGAAATATTCTAATGCAAGCTAGTTTAGAACGCAAGATGAAGTGCGGTGTTGGATTGTGCGGTTCATGTTGTATTGGAGAGAATAATAATATTTCTGTTTGTAAAGAGGGTCCTATTTTTAACTCACAGCAACTTAGGAATTTTCCACAATTTGGACATTATATCAAATAAATGGATTTTACTTTTCCTACTTATATTTTAGAATTAATTATCCAGTAAGAAATAAAATAGAGAAAGTTTTCATTAATACTAATAATTAATTATCTGAAATCTTCTTTTGCATAAGCTTGATTATATCCTATTTAAATTTGCTAAATATAATTTGAGAAATATAATGCCTACAACCTTTTTTATAACCTTAATTCTTTCTTTACCTTATTTCAAACACAAAAGACTAAATCTTTTTAAATTTGTATTATTTTGAGTTATTAATTTAGGATATTTCAGTTCATAGAAATAATAAATGACTTAATTTGTTGAGATAAATGTTCCAAGATTTTAATTTTACAACACTAAATGCTGATTTTATAATATATATCATCTTGTTTATTTTAGTTATTGCAATTTCTGTTTTTGGATTCTTTTATATCGGAATTTTGATGAAGAATTTAAAGAAGCTTGATAATGGAACCCCTGAAATGGAAAAAATTCATAATATTATAAAAATGGGTTCTAAAACATATTTAAAGCGACAATATAAAACAATCGGTATTGTATTAGGAATAATTTTTTTAATTCTCTTGAGTATCGATATTGCAATTATACTATCATCGGGGAAGATAAGCGCAATAGGAATTTCATTCTTAGTGGGAGCGATTAGCTCAATAGGAGCCGGCTATATTAGCATGATAGCTTCAACAACGGCAAATGTAAAGGTCACACAAGCATGTAAAGAAAGTATTAAAAAAGCGTTAAAAATCGGTTTTAATTCAGGTCTTATCATTGGAATCGCAGTTATTTCAGCATCATTACTCGGAATTTGCATATTATATATCATATTCAATTTTACTATTGCAAATATTCTTGGTTTTGGGTTTGGATCATCATTTGCCGCATTATTTGCTCAATTAGGTGGAGGCATTTTCACAAAAGGGGCAGATATAGGGGCAGATATTGTTGGAAAATTAGAGCAGAGATTACCTGAAGATGATTATAGAAATCCCGCGGTCATCGCTGATAATGTCGGAGATAATGTCGGAGATTGTGCTGGAAGAGGTGCTGATCTTTTTGAATCTTCATCAGCAAATAATCTTGGTGCCATGATTATTGGTGTGGGTTTAAGTACGCTAACAGGTAATCCATTATTCATCATTTTTTCTTTGATATCAAGGGCTTTAGGAATTTTAGCTGCGATAATTGGCAGTTATTTTGTTAAAATGAAAGATGAGGATTCTGATCCCATTAAAGCGTTTACCCGTGGATTGACTTTTACATCAATTTGTTGTTTAATTTTCTTTCTTATCTTGACTTTGATATCATTTGGTGGTGCTTGGTGGTTATTATTTATATGTTCTGTTTTTGGTATTTTCTTAGGTATTTCAACTTATTTTATTGTAGCTTTTTATACTAGCTCACGTTATCGCCCCGTGAAAGAAATAATTAAAAGCTCTGAAACGGGAGCTGCTACAAATGTGATAAGTGGTTTTGCTGTAGGTTTAGAATCCACCTTGATTCCCGTAATTACTTATGTATTTGCTATAATATTTTGTTATATATTAGGATACAATTATGGTCTTTTAAGTGGTTTAAATCCAGCCATAGGAGGAGTTTTTGGCATTACTGTTACGACAATGGGACTATTATCAATAACAACAATCATTCTTGCTTTTGACGGGTTTGGCCCTGTTTCAGATAATGCCGCAGGAATTGCTGAAATGGCTCACCTGGGAGAAGATGTTAGGAGAAATTTGGATCGGTTGGATTCTGTAGGAAATACGACCAAAGCTTTAGCAAAGGGTTTCGGGATGTCATGTGCTGCTCTATCAGCGATCGTATTATTTGAAGCTTATTTAGAAGAAGCTAAATTGCTAGATATTAATATTTATAATCCAGTTATAATGGTTTCGTTATTTATTGGGGCCGTATTACCTTTTTTCTTCTCTTCATTAGCGATCAGATCTACTGGAATAGCTGCTTATGCTATGATAAAAGAAATCAAAGATCAATTTACAAGAGAACCTGGAATACTCCTGGGAACAGTTGCTCCAGATTACGCAAGTTGTATTGATATAGCGACTAAAGTGTCATTAAAGCAAATGATTTTTCCTTCATTGCTTACAATTTTGACTCCTATATTATTGGGATTTTTATTCGGTGCAGCATCCATCGCGGCTTTCCTTATTTCAGGAACGATATCAGGAATACTATTAGGATTTGTAATGAATACTGCTGGAGGGGCACTAGATAATGCAAAAAAAGCGATTGAAGGAGGAATTTTTGGGGGCAAGGGTTCAACTGCTCACGCTGCAGCTGTTGTTGGAGATACTTTTGGAGATCCCTTAAAAGATACTGCTGGTCCTTCGCTTCATATCTTTATAAAAGTAATAAACACAATTTCTATTACATTTGTTCCCTTATTTTTAATATTTGGTGGTATAATTACAATATAATTATGAATAGAAGAGAGGAGGAGATAAGTTGGATATTTTTAAAAGTATATTAGTTGGAGTAGATGGTTCAAATGATGGTTATGAAGCCATGAAGTATGGATTAAAAATTGGTAGCTTAACCAATGCAAAACTAACATTCCTTTATGTTATCACTGAGGATTATATCATAACGCATTATAAAGGCATCGAATCCATAGAGAAATCACGAAGTCAGGTTGATGATTTTTTATTATTGCAAGCTCGAACAGAAGCAATTGGTAATGACATATTTGATAAAATAAAGGATTATATTCTAAATCAAAAAATCAATTTAGGTTACGATTTAAAAATGAGATCTGGCAATCCAAGGGCTCAATTTGTCGAGGAGATAAATGAATTTCATTATGACCTTTGCATATTAGGAACGGATTCTGCCAGTAAAAGTTTTAGCACTGTCTTTGGGAAAATCTCAGAATTTGTCATTAAAGAAACTAGAATACCAGTTTTGATTGTTCATAATACATAAATACTAAAAAATATGCGTGGCTCAAATTAAACTATTATAGCAAGCATTTTAATTCTTTTAACCATTCTCTAACTAAATTTCTCTTTTGAATTTTTCATGAATAATTATAACTTTAAGAAAGGGTTACTATATAGCGTTATTGGGGCTTTTCTAATCGGATTGCAACCCGTTATTGCAAATTCTAGACCACCGAGTATTGATGCTTATATTTTTGCAGCAGTAACCGCTCTCTTTGAAGCCATTTTATTCCTTCCTATCTATTTAGTCGAGAGAAAAAAGTACAAGGCTCTGTTGAATAATTCACAACATAATGAGAAATATAACCTTTTACTTCATGGGTGGAAAAAGAAAAAGAATCTGATTTTATTCATCATAATTGGAATCGGTTTTACATTTATTCCAGTATTTTTATATATCGGATATGCATTAGCAGGGGCCGTTAATAGTTCTCTTGCATCGAAATGTGAGATAATCTTTGCCTTACTCTTTGGTTATTTTTTTTTAAAAGAAAGAATCAATAAGGTTCAAATCTTCTTTTTCTTTTTATTATCGTTCGGTTTGATCTTAGCAGTAACTCAAGGCTCTTTAGATGTCCTTCAACTAAATTTGGGGATCATTATGATAATCTTCACTGTTGCATTATTTACATTTATTCATACGTTAACCAAAATTAGTTTGGAAAAAAATGAAATATTTTCTTCTCAAGTGGTGTTCATTCGTAATATTTTCAGTGGAATTCTATTAATCTCAACGTATTTCATCTTTTATCCTTTAGATAATTTAATTATCTTGTTAACCCCCATAAATTATGTTTATTTTACACTTATGAGTTTAGATTATGGATTTTCGTTGTATACCTGGTATAAAGCCCTTACTTATTTCCAGATCGGGAAGACTACAATTGTGGGTTCATTAACGCCGATAGTTACTGCTTTCTTCTCTTTCTTATTCTTAAATGAAATTTTTACAATATATCATTTAGTCGGTACGATTATCATTATTTTTGCAATATTTATGATTATACGAGAAAAACCGGAATAATAGGAGTTAAAATGATAATGAAATGCATTTAATTAACTATACCAACGTTTTTATACTTTACGGGTTTTTGTTTAATTTATTAGATAACATAGACAAAGGCATCATCTACGGAATAGTTAGAACTGCTTTGTCTGGGTTTCAGCCAATTATAGCAAATTCACGCCCATCTGTTTTGGATGCACATCTTTTTGTTTCCATTACTTGTATCATCGAAGTTTTTATATTTCTTTCTTTGGTCCTTAGAGAAATTTATAACCCCTTTTGGGAAAAAAACGCCAATTTTTGAATAAAAGACAAATTAAAGAAAGTTTTAAATAATTGGAAATAAAATTTTAAGTCGCTTATTCATAGGTATAAAATAAGACTTAAATGGGACAAATTATTTTTCCATTTATTAATTTTAAAATATTTAGTTACAAATTGGTTATTAAATTTTTAATTGATTTTCGATAAATATAAGAGATAAAATTGTGATTATAAATGTTATATCAAGATTTTGATTTTTCTACGGTTGGGAATTTAACTTATTACCTCTATTTGATTTTTTTGATTTTAACTATTGTATTATCAATAGTAGGAATTATTTACGTTTTGTACCTTCTGAAGAGTATCAGAAGATTAGATAGTGGAAGTCCGGAAATGTTAAGAGTACATGATGCAATTTCAGAAGGATCGAAAACATTTCTAAAAAGACAATATAAGACGGTAGCCATAGTGTTATTGATAATCTTTGTTCTATTTATTTTTATCAGCTTAGATATCGCGATCTCTTTTCTTATAGGAGCCATAAGTTCCATAGTAGCAAGTTACATTAGCATGCTTGTTTCCACCATAGCAAATGTTAGAGTTGCTCAAGCGTGTAAAACAAGTGCTCAAAAAGCATTAAAAATTGGATTCAATTCAGGAATGGTTATCGGAAGTAGTGTTATTTCAACTTCGTTATTAGCAATTACCATACTATATGTTTTATACAACTTTACCGTCGCTAATATAGTAGGGTTTGGATTCGGAGCATCGTTCGCAGCACTGTTTGCACAATTAGGAGGGGGTATCTTTACAAAAGGAGCAGATATTGGCGCAGATATTGTTGGAAAATTGGAAACAGGGTTAGCTGAAGATGATGTTAGAAACCCTGCAACAATTGCTGATAATGTGGGGGATATGGTTGGTGATTGTGCAGGTAGAGGTGCTGATCTTTTTGAATCTTCATCGGCTAATAATTTAGGTGCTATGATTATAGGAGTGACCTTAAGTGCCGTTACAGCAAATCCATTTTTTATTATATTTTCATTAATTTCACGAGCGCTTGGAAATATAGCTGGAATTTTAGGAGGTCTTTTTATAAAATCAGAAAGTAAAAATGGAGATGATTTTAATCCTATTAAAGAATTTGGACGTGCCCTTATTGCAACAGCATTAATATGTATTGGATTCTTTTTTCTATTATCCTTGATTTCTTTTGGAGGAGCGTGGTGGGTTTTATTTCTTTGCGCGGTAATAGGGATCCTTTTAGCATTATCTTCTTATCTAATCGTAGACTATTATACATCCGCACATTACCGGCCAGTTAAAGATGTAATTAAAGCTTCTGAATCAAGTGCAGCAACAAATGTTATTAGTGGTTTTGCATTAGGGTTAGAATCAACAGTGCTTCCAATTGTTTCGTTTGTAATTTGCATACTTTTGTGTTTCTTTTTAGGTGAATATTATGGGTTACTAATTGGCGTTGGAGATTTGTTTAAAGCTGGCGTTTTTGGAGTGACTGTTGCTACAATGGGCTTGTTAGCGATGACTTCTCTTATTTTAGCGTTTGATGGCTTTGGTCCTGTAGCAGACAACGCAGCAGGGATAGCAGAAATGGCACATCTTGGAAATGAGGTCCGAGACAATTTAGATCGTTTAGATTCTGCAGGAAATACTACTAAAGCTTTAGCAAAAGGTTTCGGCATGACTTGTGCTGCACTCTCAGCAATAATTTTATATGTAGCATATTTAGAAGAAACTCATTCGAGTGACGTAAATATATATCATCCCATAATAATGTGTACATTACTTATTGGTGGAGTTACGCCTTTTCTATTTTCTGCATTGGCGATTAGAGGCGCAGGTATTTCAGCTGATGCAATCGTTAGAGAAATTAAAAAACAATTTAAATTAAATCCAGACATAGTTAAAGGAACAGCTACTCCAGATTATACTACCCCCATTGATATTTCAACGAAAGTCGCTTTAAAACAAATGATTGCTCCTGCATTTCTTGCTGTAGGGATGCCATTATTAGTAGGGCTTCTATTTGGTCCAATAGCCATTGCTGCTTTCTTAATCTCTGGAACAGTGTCAGGTCTGCTACTCGGTTTTGTAATGAATACTGGAGGAGGAGCACTAGATAATGCGAAGAAAGCCATCGAAGGTGGATTATTAGGAGGAAAAGGATCAGAAGCTCATGCTGCATCTATTATAGGAGATACCTTTGGAGATCCATTAAAAGATACTGCTGGTCCATCTCTTCATATTTTTATTAAAGTGATAAACACAGTTTCTATTACTTTTGGACCACTTTTTCTCATATTCGGAGGTTTAATTGCTTTTTAATAAATAATTAAATGAATTGTATTTTTTTCTTTTTTTTTCAAATTGTTATTTCATGTAATTTAATGGCTCAAGAAATGAAAGCCTAAAGAAATAGAAAATAAAAGTATTATTTTTTTATAGATTATAGAAGATCCATCATT
>Ga0315535_1002346_pt1 | contig 12181 bp, 14 predicted proteins | sample SalMarSW160220MG_2_FD_203092 | JGI IMG/M metagenome (GOLD analysis project Ga0315535, IMG submission 203092) | Salt marsh sediment microbial communities from the Plum Island Ecosystem LTER, Massachusetts, United States - Salt Marsh Sediment SW1602-20 ...
AAGCGAGAACGTCCGCCGACGGGTGCCGCGCGTGCGCGTGATGCGTTCCGACGAGAGCCGCCTGAATAACCTGGAGAGTCTGGCTGACCCGTCCGCCCTGGATGGCTTGGAGGACGATCCCCAGGCGATGGGACGCATGATGCGTCAGATGGGTCAGGAACTGGGCGAGGATATGCCACCCGAATTCGACGAGGTGATCGACCGGCTGGAAAAAGGCCAGAGCCCGGAAGAGATCGAGAGCGCCTTACCGGATCTAGGGGATTCGGTAGGCAGTGATCTGTAATCAGTATTCAGTCGTCGCAAGTGAAATCAGCATCCACGTTGCCAGGGGATGGTGTGGTGGGGGCAAACTGCGCGGGGTCAGGCCAGGTGCCGGCGTCGAAGCGGGCCAGGTAGTCGCGCAAGACGTCGAAATCAGCGTCGAAGACCAGCGTTGTCGCGTTCAGGCTGGGGGCGAATATTCTTTTCTGCGTAAACAGTTCGGTCGGGAAATCGACAAACGCGATGTCTTCGCCATGCATCTGGTTGGCCAGGCAGGCCAGCTGGTTGATCTGTGCGAGGCTGAGATCGGTCTGGACGTAGCGCAAGAAGTCCTGCGTGATTTGCGGAATTTTGGTGACGAGCTGAGGGCTGAGCAGTTTCTTTCGCAGTGCGCATAAGATGATGTTCTGGTTGTCAGCGCGGCCAAAGACGTTGTATTGCCGGATACGGGCAGTCATCAGGGCCGTATCGCCATCGAAGTGATGCTGTCCGGCCGGGACGGAAAAAGCCCTGGGATTCTCCGCCGTGCGCCCGTCCACATCGTAAGGCAGGTATACGTCGATGCCGCCGACATAATCGACGATATTGACAAAAGTGCGCATATTGACGGCGATGTAATGATCGGCACGCGTGTCGAAATTCAACTCGAGGGTGCGCGCCAGTAGTCCCGGCCCTTCGCTGGGACCGTCATAATATCCCAGGCCTTTGTTGCCGTACAAATACGCCTGGTTGAGCTTGCCATTGGTGATACCGTAGTGATCGGAAATGCCGGGGATATCCACCCATAAGTCGCGCGGGATTTCGAGGACGGTGACCCTGGGTGTGACAAAGTCCACGCGCACCAGGCGGATGATGTCGGCCAGGCCATACAGGTAATTGTTGCCGCGCTCATCTGATCCAATGGCGAGCAGGTTCATAACCGCTGGTCCGCCGCACAGAGGCTTGGGCGTGGCGGTTGGAGCGAGGCTGGCTGTCGCAGATTGGGCCATGATCGCGGCACTCGCTGCGCTTTGGACTGACAGGGTAGTGGGAGTTCGTGTGGGGAGTTCCAAGGCTGGGCCGAGCGGTCTGTGGTAGAAACGGATGAACTGGATGGACACGATCCCCAGGCTGAATCCCAGTAATAACAGAACATATACGCGTATGTTTGAGCGACGGAACATGGTTGGCCCCTAAGTGTAGTTGGCGATCAGGAGTTTTTAAGTAGGTTCTCGATCGTATCCCGGTGTTCTTTGAAATGCTCGCTGGTATTACCCAGCACGAAGCCCAGCAGCGGGGTTCCCTGCGGATCGTCCGCGAAGCGTGGTTGCAGCAGGTCCTCGAAGGGCATGGACTCCAATCGAGCGGTCACCTCGGCGTATTTGGCCTGAAGGACACTGAGAACATCCTCGACAGAGCGGTCGCGATTGCGCTCGAACAGGTAGGCATTGACACGATTAAAATCCCATTCATCAGCCAATTCATGCGGGATGCCAAGCACCTCTTCGGCGGCTTTACCATCCATGTGATAGCCGAGCAGCGCCTTGAGCCATTCCGTCAGGTGTGCCAGGTTGTCCTTGGGCGACCAGCCGCCCGAGTCAGGCGTGAGCATTTGCTCAGGGGTCAGCCCTGCAACGACGCGCATCAAGGCCTGCCATTCGTTCTGGATGGCTGCCAGCAATTCGGCTTTATCGTGAGGCATCTCGGACATCAATGACCTTCCCCTTTAAAAGAATGGCAGGCTAGGCGAGCTTCTCCATAATCACCTCGCGCAGATCTTCCTGAACCGCCTCCCAGCCGCGGCTGGCGTCTACCACCAGCCACCTGGCCGGTTCAGCCTTGACCAACTCCAGGTATCCCGCCCGGACACGCCGATGGAACGCCACCGTGTAGGCATCCAGCCGGTTCCATTCTGCGCCATTTTTGGTCTTGCGCGTCAATCCCACTTCGACTTCCACATCCAGCAAGATCGTCAGGTCAGGCGTCAGGCCGCCGGTCGCATAGCGGACCAGGGAGCGGACTTCATCCAGATCCTGCTGGTGGCCGTAGCCCTGGTAGGCGATGGTCGAATCCGCATAACGATCGCACAGCACAATTTCGCCCGTCGCCAGGCGCGGCTTGATAACCTGTTCCACGATCTGCGCGCGCGCCGCCTGGTAGAGCAAGGTCTCGGTGCGCGGGTGCATTTCGGTATTTCTTAAATCATGAATGACCGTGCGGATTTGCTCGCTGATGGAGGTGCCGCCCGGCTCGCGCGTGGGGAATACCTGGTACCCTTTTTCGCGCAAGAATTCGACCAGGGGCGGGATGTGTGAGGTTTTGCCAGAGCCTTCGGGGCCTTCTAATGAAATAAACATCGGCTTTTCGGATGAATGGGTTGTTGGTTGGAACAAAAACCGTGTACGAGGACCGCTGGTCTTCAGTCCACGGTCTGTTGACTATTCGCGGAATATGCGCACATGCCGGCGCGGTTCCTTGCCGTATGAATGCGAGGTCAGTTCGTACTGGCGCGCCATCTCATGCTGCAAACGGCGCACGACCGACGAACTTGGCGGGAGGTCCACCCAGCGCTCACCGTTCAGGACAGCTTCAATTGCCACCTGCGTCTGGCGCCGGACCGAGTCCATGTCATGACCGGGGAATTGTTCGGTCGGCAGGTTGAACAGATCGGTCAGGAACTGCTCCATCTGATTGACCGTGTTGGCCCGCAGCACATAGATCGGCACGCCGCGCTGCTCAGCGTCCATAATTGGCTGCTGGTGGTTGCGGTAATAGGTGCGCAAAGTAACCAGCGCATCGGCTTCGCCAGCATCCCGCACGACAATCGCCGGAACGCTCAGGCGCTTGGCAGCCTGCATCAGCCGGTTGCGCGCCACGCCATACGGATAGATACGGATGGTCTGTGTTTTTCCATGGAGCGCATTAACCCGCGCACCAGCGGGCAGATTCTCCGCCGGCTCACCGATTTCCGCCAGTTGAGGTGCACTGCGTCGCACCGTCCTGCCATTGGTCTCCATGCGGGTTTTGGGTGTAACGGAAGCCTTCTCGATGCGGATCTGTCCATCCACATCGCGGCTGCGGATTTCCGGCGGCAGCGGATAACCGCGCAGCAGGGCATCGACCGAGGCAGCGATGTCCGGGTGGACAGCCAGCCGGTCGCGCTGCTGGATCTCGATCAGGACATCAAAGGTAGGCGGCGCGCGTCGTTCCAGGACAGTCTTCTGGGTCCCGCGTCGACGGGCTTCCTCGTCCGAGAGCGTGACTGCTTCGATTCCGCCGACCAGGTCGCTCAGCGTCGGATTGAGCAGCAGGTTATCAAGGGCGTTACCGTGAGCCGTGCCGATCAGTTGAACGCCGCGTTCGGCAATGGTGCGGGCAGCGGCAGCCTCAAGTTCGCGGCCGATCTCGTCGATCACGATCACTTCCGGGTTATGGTTCTCGACCGCCTCGATCATCACCTCGTGCTGCAGGGTCGGTCTGGAGACCTGCATGCGGCGCGCGCGACCAACAGCCGGATGCGGTACGTCGCCATCCCCGCCAATTTCGTTGGAAGTGTCCACGACCACCACGCGCTTGTTTTCGGCCAGGATGCGCGCGGCCTCGCGCAACATGGTGGTCTTGCCAATTCCCGGGCGGCCTAACAGCAAAATACTCTTGCCCGAATTGACGATATCTTCAATGATGTCAATCGTGCCATAGACTGCCCGGCCGACGCGGCATGTCAGGCCGACAATGTGGCCACGGCGGTTGCGGATGGCCGAGATCCGGTGCAGCGTCCGCTCGAGGCCGGCCCGGTTGTCGGCATCGAAATCGCCAATGTGTTCGACCACGTAATCAATCTCGTCGCGCGTGATTTCCTGGTCGCTCAAGGCTATTTCTTCTTCCACAAAACGCGCAGTTGGTACCCGCCCCAGATCCAGGATGATCTCCAGCAGATTGTCGCTGTTATTTTTTTTCTTGACAGCCTCGCGCACTGCAACCGGCAGAACGTCCAACAGGGCGTCTAAATCGTCGGTAATACGCAATTGATTCATTATTCTTTCCATACAATAGGTTCGGGCACCGGCCGGCCGCTCTCCCTGAGCAGGTTCAGCTCCTGTTTTGCCTGCAACCCACCTCGGTTCGAGGTATGCGCCATGGGGGTGGCTGGTTTGGCCCAGGCTGCCTCCGGATTTGCAGCAAGCTTTTCAGCCCGCTGGGCAGCAGCCAGATATTTTACCATCACGGCCTGCCGGGGACCGGAAAGCGCTCCCAGGTCTTCCAGGGCGGGCTCGAGCCAGGTCTGATACGAACGCATGCACAGATAGATCGGACGTCCGCGCCGGTCCGGTAAAGCCCTGACCAGGTTAGAAAGCCGCTCGGCCGCCTTCTCCACGTTCGGGTGAATCAGCGGATTCAGCAGGATGCCGTATGGACCATAGATCAGTTCGACGTAACCGCGGACTTCGTCCGCTTCTCGCAAGACCATGCCTGACACACGCTTCGGGGAGGCTTGAACAGGTTGCAGCAAGGCCGGCATGATCTGGTAATACAGATTGTGAACGGCAAGCAAATCGCGCTGGCGGGCACGCATCCAGAATGTGCTGGACGACTCGTCCGACGAGAGCGTGCTCAAGTCCCAGACACGCTGCCAGGCATAGACGGCAAATCCGGCCCGGCGCAGAGTCTTGAAGACTGGAGAAAGCTCGTCCACCTCGGCCTGGACATGGACGGCGCCCCATTTGCCAGCCTGTTCCGCCAGGTGATCCAGCAGGGCAGGCAGGCCATCTGTGACCAGATCATCACGTGGCGCCAGGAAAGACAGTCTGGCCGAGGTGTCATTCTCGCGATGGGTAACCGAACCCATCAAGGGTGCCTGATCATCATGCTTCGATACTGCCGTGTAGACATGCCTGGTCGGGTTCAAATAGGCCAGCAAACCTATCGGACCGAGGGGATCGCCGCGCGTCAGGGCACGCGTGATGTCCAGCGCCAAAGAAGCGTGGCGATAGCGGTAAATGGTCGGCAGGTCTAATAAATCAAGCGGGCGAACAGGCATATGCTCTCGAAATCTACCCTTCAATCAACCAAAGAGAGGAAATAGCGATGAAAACGGTCATCTCTCGTTAACTCGGGATGGAAGGAGGTCGCCAGCAGTTGTCCCTGCTGGGCAGCCACAATGCGACCGTCGGGCAGGGTCGCCAGCACCTGGGCCTGACCATGAACCGACTCAATGATTGGCGCCCGAATGAAAACGGCATGGTAGGGCTGATCGCTTCCGTTTACCTGCTCGAGCTGCGGAATGTCGAGCTCGGCTTCGAACGAATCGACCTGGCGCCCAAAGGCATTCCGCTCGACAGTGATGTCCATCAGGCCGAGCAAGGGCTGCTGGCGGCGGGCATCCGTCGAAAGGAAAATTGCACCGGCACAGGTGCCCCAAATCGCGTGGGCTTTACCAAATTCACGCAGCGGCTCCAGCAATCCAAAATCGACCGCCAGTTTTCCGATCGTCGTCGACTCGCCGCCCGGGATGATCAAACCATCCAGGTTGGCGAGTTGTTCCGGCAGGCGGATTTCCAGTGCTTCCGAACCCAGGCGTTTGAGCGTGGCAATATGCTCGGAAAAATCTCCCTGTAATGCAAGGACTCCAATTTTCATGTCAGCACCCATGGACAGGGACGAGGTTAGAAGCGTGTCCCACCGTCCATTGCTGGGGATTACCAGCCGCGCCCGGCGATCTTTTCTGCTTCAGGCATCTGTGAGATGTTGCGGCCGACCATCGGCTCGCCCAGGTTCTTACTGACCTCGGCCAGGATGGCAGGATCCTTGTAGTGGGTGACGGCCTTGACGATCGCTGCTGCCCGTTTGGCCGGATCTCCGGACTTGAAGATGCCCGACCCGACGAAGACTCCGTCCACGCCAAGCTGCATCATCAGCGCAGCATCGGCCGGGGTTGCGATTCCGCCCGCGGCGAAATTGACGACCGGCATACGACCGATTTCCTTGGTCTCTTTGATCAGCTCGTAAGGTGCACCGAGTTCCTTGGCAAAGGCCATCAATTCCTCGTCAACCATCGTCTGCAGCTTGCGGATCGCGCCCATCACCGTCCGGGCATGCCGGACCGCTTCGACTACGTCTCCCGTCCCGGCCTCGCCCTTGGTGCGGATCATGGCCGCCCCTTCGCCGACTCGCCGCAGGGCTTCGCCCAGGTTGCGGCAACCGCAAACGAAGGGCACTTTGAAATTATGCTTGAGGATGTGATTTTCTTCGTCTGCCGGCGTCAGCACCTCAGACTCGTCGATGTAATCGACACCGAGCGCTTCAAGAATCTGCGCTTCGACAAAATGGCCGATGCGGCACTTTGCCATGACCGGGATCGTCACCGCATCCATGATCTTCAGGATCAGTTCCGGATCGCTCATGCGCGCCACACCGCCCTGGGCGCGGATATCCGCGGGGACACGCTCCAACGCCATGACAGCGCAAGCCCCAGCCTCCTCGGCGATTTTGGCATGTTCAGGGGTTACGACGTCCATAATGACGCCGCCTTTTAACATTTGTGCCAGACCTTTTTTTACTGCGAAAGTACCAGTTTGCTGTTCCATGGAAGCCTCCAAAAAATTTACCTCATGGTGTGCTTCGATTCTACCACGCAGGAGGGCGGTTAAAAAGAATGGGGTGGTTTTACTTTTCCTCTTGACAAGTTTGTAGTTTCGCGTACAATTAGTACAATAATACAATGATACAATAATACAATATTTATGAATTCAAACCATACTTTCGTTCCACGAATAAAACTGGATTTTCGCTCGGGCGTACCGATCTACGTGCAGATCATGGAGCAGATCAAACAGCAGGTCGCCAGTGGGATCATCAAACCAGGAGACCAGCTTCCGACGGTACGGGCCCTGGCGCAAGATTTAAGAGTCAATTTCAATACGATTGCCCGCGCCTACCGACTGCTGGATGAAGCCGGCGTCATCTCCACCCAGCAAGGACGCGGAACCTACATTCTGGAAATCCCGTCCAAGGACGCCAATGAGAAGCTCCGCAAACAAAGTCTTGAGGCAATTGCCCGCCGCTACATTCGCGACGCAATCCGGTTGAACAGCACACACCAAGAAATCGTTCAAACTCTTGAAGGACAAATTGCGCAGTGGCAAGACGACGATCTATCCGATACCGAATGACAAAATAACAAGCGAGGTTGCCATGTCACAAAAAAACACAAAGGGTCAAGAACAAATGTTGCGCGCCATGCGCGCCAGCCAGGATCAACACATTTCCGGAATTGCCGGTACGATCTTCGGCATTTTCCTGCTACTTGCCACCCTGGGAGCCATCTTCTTCTCCCAGAACCAAATCCTATCCGATGCCTGGATTGGCGCCTGGGTCACGGTTATGATGCTGATCGGCATCTACATCCTGTTCTCACTCAAGATTGCCTCCCAATGGGAAAAAGCGGTCATGCTGCGACTGGGCAGGTTCCGCAAACTGGCCGGCCCGGGGATGTTCTGGATCATTCCGATCGTCGACACATTGCCGATCTGGATCGACCATCGTGTCATGGTCACGCCCTTCTCGGCTGAGAAGACCCTGACCAAAGACACCGTCCCGGTAGACGTGGACGCGGTGCTCTTTTGGCTTGTCTGGGATGCCGAAAAGGCGGCCCTGGAGGTGGAGGATTATAGGGTCGCGATCGCCTGGGCGGCGCAAACTGCCTTGCGTGAGGTGCTCGGCCAGATGGACCTGGCCAGCATCCTGATCGGCCGCGCGAAAATGGATGCCGACCTGCAAAGGATCATCGATGAGCGCACCACCCCCTGGGGCATCACCGTCCAGTCGGTCGAGATCCGCGACGTGGTCATCCCGCCGGACCTGGAGGACACCATGTCCCGCCAGGCGCAGGCTGAACGCGAACGCCAGGCGCGCGTCATCCTGGGCGAATCCGAAAAACAGATCGCCGCCTCCTTCGCCGAGGCTTCGCAAGCCTACGCCAACAATCCTACCGCCCTGCATCTGCGGGCGATGAACATGCTCTTCGAGGGCCTGAAGGAAAAGGGCGCCCTGGTGATCGTTCCCAGCAGCGCGGTCGATACGATGAATCTGGGCGGGCTGAGCGGCATGGTCTCTTTGGCCCAGAACAATTTGCCTGAGAAGAAGCAAAAGAAATAACGCACGCAAGCCCCGGTCAACGTTTCACGTGAAACGGAGCCGGAGTATAATTCCGTCTAGGGATAAAATTATGAATACTAAAAATACTGTCATCCTGTCGGTCATCCTGATCATCCTGGCCAGCCTGATCGGAATCGTGCTCTACCCGAGATTCCCGGCCCAAATGGCCTCCCATTGGGGCGCTGATAACCAGGTTAACGGTTATATGCCGCGCTTTTGGGGGGTGTTCATGATGCCAATCGTAGCGCTCGGAATGCTGCTGCTTTTCCTGGCCTTACCGCTGATCGATCCACTGAAAGCCAACATTGCCAAGTTCCGAGGTTATTTCAACACATTCATTTTCCTGCTGATGGTCTTTCTATTTTACGTGCAGGGCTTGACACTGATCTGGAATCTGGGCTATTCCAACTTCAACCTCGGCAACGCCATGCTGCCTGCCCTGGGATTGTTCATGATTTATGCCGGCATCATGATGAACAAGTCCAAGCGTAACTGGTTCATCGGCATTCGCACTCCCTGGACTCTGAGTAGCGACAAGGTCTGGGATGAAACACATCGCCTGGGAGCCAAGCTCTTTATTGCCTCGGGCATCCTGTCCCTGTTGAGTCTATTTGCAGGCCAATATGCCATCTGGCTGGTCATGCTGCCTCTGCTGGGTTCGGCGCTGTTTCTGGTGGTGTATTCCTACGTCCTTTACCAACGCGAACCGAAAGAACCGAAATAAAGTTTCACGTGAAACAAGACAAGAGAGAACATGGACACAATCATTGAAGTTACTGGTTTGGAGCGCAAGTTTGGAAACTTGCGTGCTGTAGCCGGAATGACATTTTCAGTCCAGGCAGGCGAGGTATTCGGTTTGCTGGGCCCCAATGGCGCCGGCAAGACCACCACTGTACGGCTGCTGAACGGCATTCTGCCGCCGACCGCCGGACAGGCGCGCGTGTTCGGTCTGGACCCAGCCGTAAGCGGCGAGGCGGTTCGCAAGCAAACCGGCGTGCTGACCGAGGGTCCCGCCCTGTACGAACGCCTGACGGCTCGCGAAAACCTGACGTTTTTCGGCACGCTGGCCGAAATCCCGGAAGAGACGCTCCAGCAGCGTGTGGATGAGCAGCTTTCCTTTTTCGACCTGGCAGGCCGGGCCAACGACCGCGTCGAAGCCTTCAGCAAGGGAATGAAACAACGCCTGGCATTGGCGCGGGCCCTGATCCATCAGCCACCGCTGCTCTTCCTGGACGAGCCAACCTCCGGCCTGGATCCTGAAGCGGCGCAGCATGTCATGCAATTGATCGAGGATTTGAGTCGCCGCAATGGGCAAACGGTCATCTTGTGCAGCCACAACCTGACGGAGGCACAGCGTCTCTGCGATCGGGTCGCCATCCTGAACAAAGGTCAAATCCTGGCCTTGGGAAGCCTGGCTGAACTGTCCCGCAAACTTTGGCCTGTCACCTGGCTTGACATTGAATTTCAAAAAACACCGGAGACCAGGGTGCTCAAGGGTCTTGAAGGCCTACCCGGCCTCCTTCAAATGCAAGCGGGCGGAACCGGGTTGGCGGTTCAGGTGGAGAGCGAAGCAGCTATCCCTGTCATCGTCAGGCAGCTGGCAGAAGGGGGAGCTGCCATCCTGCGCGTCAATCCACGTGCTTATTCTCTGGAAGATATCTATTTTACGCTGCAACACAAACAGCAGGCAGGTGAAGCATGAACTGGCGATCGATTCGAGCCATAACATTCAAAGACATCAAAGAAGTAAGACAAAACAAAGCAGCCTGGATCCCGGCGCTGGTAGTACCGCTCATTTTTGCCGTGCTGATGCCGATAATGTTCGTCTACCTCCCGCAGGCATTTCCCGGCGTAGGAGGCCTCAGCCAGCAATTGCAGGAAATCCAACAATTAATCACACACTTACCAACCAATGTCGCTGCGATATTTGACGGCCTCAGCCTGGAACAAATCTGGGCGATTTATATCATCGGCTTCCTGCTGGCTCCTTTGTTCCTGGTCATGCCTTTGATGTTTTCTACCATTATCGGCGCTGATTCCTTCGCTGGTGAGCGCGAGCGCAAAACGATGGAAGCTTTGCTCTATACTCCCGCCAGTGACAGTGAATTATTCCTCGGCAAAGTATTGGCCGCGGTGGTCCCAGCAGTCCTGCTCTCCTGGATCTCGTTCCTGGTCTATATCCTGGTGGTGAATGCGACCAGCTTTCAGGTCATGGGACGCATCTGGTTCCCACTGCCGGCCTGGTGGCCGTTGATGCTCTGGCTGACACCCGCAATCGCGGTATTGGGAATTTCCGCCACCGTGCTGATCTCGTCACGCGTGCGTACCTTCATGGAAGCCTACCAATTGAGCGGGTCGCTGGTCGTGCTCGTGCTCGGACTCGTCGCCGGCCAGATCAGCGGGGTCTTGTACCTGGGCGTCCTGACAACCATCCTGGTTGGCCTGCTGGTCTGGATCCTCGACGCAGCACTGCTCTGGATCAGCATCCGCAGCTTCAAACGCAGCGAACTGATCACAAAGATCGAATAAGGAGCCAAAATGTCGGAAGACACCAAAATCTGGGAATACCAGGTGCTGACCATCGGGAGTGCCTTTGGAACCAAGGATGAACACATCCAGGAAACACTCAACGAATGGGGGGCGGAGGGCTGGGAAGTATTCGCGGTCTATACACCCAGTGTCAGCGATAAAGTCACGATCGCGGCCAAGCGCCCTTTGAGCATCAATGAACGCCGCCGTCGCTCGATGCCGAGATAAGCGTACACCTGTTTTGCAATGCAGTTTGTGGTTCAGGCAAAGCTTCGCTCTTAATTGGCCTCAAGTCGAAACAGTTGAATTCACAGGAGAAAATATGCTCGTCGTGACCTACGCCATCAATTTTCTGGGGATGATTCTATTCCCCATCCTGCTGGGAATCTACCTGGCCCGGCGCTTTAAACTATCCTGGAAATTATTCCTGGCAGGCGCTCTAACCTTCATTGCTTCCCAGGTGTTGCATATTCCCTTGCTGCAAGTCCTGACCGCCATGTTCAAATCCGGAGCACTCCCCGCTCCGCCACAGGCCTGGTCGAATCTCTTCAATGCCGTTCTGCTGGGTTTGCTGGCCGGAATCTTCGAAGAAACAGCCCGATTCATCCTGTTCCGCTACATACTCAAATCAGCGCGTAACTGGCAGGAGGGCCTGATGGTCGGCGCCGGTCACGGCGGGATCGAGGCCATCATTCTGGGATGCCTGACAGCCGCCTCGTACGTCACCATGTTGGCTTGGCGCAACGGGAACACCTCAGCGCTGCCCCTTTCCCCGGATCAGCTCGCCGCTTTGAGCCAGCAGGTTTCGGCTTACTGGTCCGCACCAGTCTATTATTCGCTGCTCGGTTTTGCGGAACGCATTTTTGCCATCTGCATGCATCTCGCCCTGACCATGATGGTATTGCGCAGTGTGGCACTCAAACAACCCGTTTGGTTTTGGCTCGCCTTGCTATGGCATGCCGTAATCGATGGTGTCTCGGTCTATTTCCTGCCGATCATAGGGGCGCTAGGGATCGAGGGGATCGTCGGTTTGTTTGCGCTGCTGAACCTGGGCCTGCTCTTCTGGTTGAGGCCTTCCCTGACTCCGCCCGCCCAACCCGAACCAACCGTCACAGTGTAATTCAATTTCCAAGGCAGGCCGTCAATAAAGAATGACGGCCTGCTTATATTAATCAATCAAAAGAATAGAACTAATGTTCTATTCGCCAAGGGGAACCAGAACCTTTTCCCTACTTCAATTACACGTCTTTTTCGAGAT
>Ga0315535_1002351_pt1 | contig 12158 bp, 13 predicted proteins | sample SalMarSW160220MG_2_FD_203092 | JGI IMG/M metagenome (GOLD analysis project Ga0315535, IMG submission 203092) | Salt marsh sediment microbial communities from the Plum Island Ecosystem LTER, Massachusetts, United States - Salt Marsh Sediment SW1602-20 ...
AAACCAGAAGAAAATAAACAACCCATCGTGATAATGTTTTCAAAATTTTATCGGAAAATATTTGTAGATGATGATCTCACGTTATATTTAGATTCTGATAAGAATAAGTCGTGGTATTTTCCATTACATTCATATTTAGATAAAACAGGAGAAACAATTAGCAATGATATATTAAATAACCTTCATAAATACCTGGATCTTACATTAGACGCATTTTATACGAAGTTAGGAATATATAATTGGAATTTAATAGATTTCAATCAGATAAAAAAAATGGGTTATTATATCAACGAGATACCATTAATAATGGGATTAGTTCAGAGGTGGTTATATGGAAACTAAACCTGTATTTTCAATTGCTTGTCCTGATTATCTCATAACAGGAAAATGCAACATGAAATGCAAGTATTGTTTTGAACACGATAAAATCCCAAACGATATTGATAGTGAACTAGTAAAGGAATACTTGAGTCATAATCCATCAACGTCAGGATTTATTTTTGGAGGAGAACCTTTGATGGCAATTGATAAAGTTTGTGAAATCTTGGATGCAATCATTAATAATCCTAAAATCTCAAGAGAAAGAAAATTAAACGCAGTTAGAGGAACTAGAAGAATAATAACAAATGGAACATTAGTTCCAAAATATGTTGATATAATAAAAAAATATAACATGGAAATTCAGATAAGCATAGATGGTTGCAAAGAAGCTAACGATTTGAATAGGGTTTTTGCTAATGGAAAAGGGAGTTATGACACTATAATTAAAGCTATTGAATGTTGTGTTGAAAATAACATTCCGTGGTCACTTCATGGTGTTTTTAGAAAGAGCACTCTTTCTTACATTTTTGAATCGTTTAAATGGTTCTTTAATATCTATACTAAATATAATGGAATTGAATTTCCAGTAGAACATCTCAAACACAATACATATCAAATAATATTCGAGGATGAATATACAGATGATGACGTGGATGTTCTTATAGATCAATTTGGGAAAATAGGAGAGTGGATTGTAAATCACGAAGAATTATCCGAGGAACAAAAATTAATATTGTTTGATAATTGGTTTTTTAAAACAGGAGCTACATGTGGTGTAGGAACTGGGTTGATGGCTCTGGATGACAAGTTAAACATATTTCCATGTCATAGAACTGTGTTTGGAAAATCAAGAGAAGAAACAATTCTCGGCAACGTGTTTGAGCCAGAAAACTTTAATGAGAAGAATTTTCATTTATATAATGCTTTGCATAATATTGGAAGAAAAAAGAAATACATGTATTCTGTGGTAACTCAACTAGATAATTGGAAAAATAAGATTGATAATACATGGTTCATGTGGTGTCCATCTACAAATTTACAGGAAACTGGAAGTCCGTATTTTCAACCAGTAAAATATAACCTAATGTTCACAGAATTAAATAGATTCATAAAACAATTAAGGGTGCATTATTTTGGCGACAGGGGATTTAATAACAGCAACGAGTTACAACAGTGTAAGAGCTAAAGTTTCAGCAGAAATGACAAGAAGATCGTTGTCAGATACAACGAGTAACGTGTCAAATGGCGATGAAATAATAGAAAATCCTTTAAATGTTATTACAACTGCTAATGATTCTATAAATGCAGTGCATTGTTATTGCGAAGCTGATGGTGGAATTGTAAGTCATTTAGGTGGAACTGCTCTTAGTTTAACAGCTTCTCCAGTTGTTGACGATACAATCATCTATGCAATTGATATAATGCAAAGGAATGCAGATATTGATTCTTTAGATGCTCAATGTGCTGAAGTTGTTTGTACTTGTAATGCTCACACGAGTTGTGGAAGTGATTGTGATTGTAATCTACAAGCTCAATGTCCATGTAATACTGTATGTGGATGTGATACATTTCATGCAAATTGTTCGTGTCAATCAAATGGTGGCTGTGGTTGTGATGTAGATTGTCCATCAATGTGTAATTGTCAAACAGAATGTTCTTGTCAATCTGTATGCACCTGTTATGATGATTGTGATTGTAACGCTGAATGCTCGTGTGTAGCTAATTGCATTGCCGTGTGTGATTGTGATGATGTTTGTTCTTGTAATACTCAAGGATGTGGATGTGTTTCAGTTTGTACTTGTCAAGGAGTATGTTCGTGTGTTAGTGTTAGAACTCCAACGTGTTTAGATTGGACTTATCAATGTTCTTGTCAATCACAATCTATTTATGGATGCACGTGTAATGTCCAATCTTCATGGTCTTGTACTTGTGAATTAGATTGTAATACTGTATGCACGACAAATCCAACATGTGCGTGTAATGTTGATTGTACGTGTGACGAGGTATGTACTTGTGAGTTTAATTGATGATTATTTTAAAGAATTTTATTGGGATCTTGACGATCCAGAGGAGTATAAGAGAATGTTTGAGAAGTGGTTTTATTTAAATAGATGGGTTGATTTTGATCATGGCTCGATTGAGTGAAGAAAACAATGTAGTAAAGGAAAGTTTATTGGAAAAAATTATAGAAATTGCTGAAACTATAGAAGAAGAATTTGGAATGATAGAACTCATAGAAGGAAAAATACAAGAAGTGTTGGGATGCGATCTAGATTGCAAGACCTGTACTGAAGATGAAAAAAGTGAATGTATGATAAATTTTAAAAAACTCAATTTATACTGGTTGAGAAAAATAGTACAGGACGAGGCTTATTTAAAAAAGATGGCTACTGATATGATAGAAATGAAAAATAATATAGTAGAACTTGCGAAGGTATTGAAAATAAGCATTAAAAAAGCTCGATCCAGCGTTGATTACGAACAAAGAGCTGAGGAAAATAATAAACGGCTCAAGGCTACGAATGGAAACACTTTAAGTTATTATTCATAATAAATAGCAAAATATTTAAATACGAGTATGTATATAGTATAAAATAGTGAAAAACATATGGGAGCAATATTAATAAATTTACAAACAGGAGATCCGTACTTAGACGAAAATTTCAATACTGTTCAAGTAAATGATGAAGATGCTTTTAGACAAGTAATAGATGGATTGTTTCATTGCCAGGTTGGAACAGAACCAATGCATCCTCTTTACGGATTTGATCTTCAATCAGCATTGAGAGATTCAAACGTGTATGAAAAAGAAATGTTCATAGAGTCTTTAGTAGTGGATGCTCTTAGCACTGAAAAAGAAAAATTAATTTCTAGCGTTGATATGGTTAAAGCAAAACAAGATGAACAAAACCCAAAACAAGTTAATGTTCAGATTGTTGTTACGAGCATTTTAGCAAATGCAATAACGCTAGAACAACAAATTGGTGGTTAAAAAATGCCTTATACAGATAGAGGTTACGTTAAAAAAACAGAACAAGATTACATATCAGAAAAAGAAGAAGAATTCGTGAACCTATTTGGAATAGTGAATAATTCTGTTTCTGATGTAATGTGGCAGTGGTTTAAGAATCTTATATATGAAAGGATGGAAATAGAAAACATCCACGAAATAGGATCTTACATGATGTCCATTTCAAATGCTATTGGTGTTTTCTTAGACAAGTGGGGAGAGGAATGCGGTATAAAAAGAAAATCTGAATCTAAAGCTAGTGGTTATGTTGAAGTAACATATCCAATGACAGAAGAAGCTTCTTACACGATTCCAAAAGGAACTGTTTTTTCTTCTGCAACAAATAGTTATTCTTCTACATTTGATATGATAGTTCCTTATGCAATAGTAATGACTAAAACTAAAACTGGAGAATCTGAAGATTATTTTCCAACTTTAATAAATAAAGTCGATTCTATTTCAAAAATAACTGATATTAATAACGTTGAAATAGATTCTGGTTATTATGATTTTGATGAAGTTTATTATAATAACATACAATGGCATGAGGATTCAGATGAAGTTTTAATTAAAGGAGAACAATATTATGTTTATTTCTACGGGGATGTAACAGTAAGAGTTCCAGTTGCTTCTGATGAGTATGGAATAGATTCAAATTCAAGTGCAAATTCAGTTACATCGTGTGATTCTATTCCTTCTTTAGATGTCACTAATTCAAATGAAATAACAGGCGGTTCTGACGAAGAAACGGATGATAATTATAGAAAAAGACTGATACAAGCTAGAAGAAGAACATTTACTCTTGATAATATAAAATCAATAATACTTGGAACTACAGGCGTGAGAGCTTGTAAGGTTCATCAAACAATTGGAACAGATCAAACTTCTGTTGATGATTGGGACAATCCAACTACAGGAGAAACATTAAGTGTTTCTGGAACTATACCAAGTTATTCACAAGGATTTGTTCCTGGAGATCACATTGCAACTCTAGGTAGAATAACTTTACGAGGAAGACCTGTAAACGATCCTCCAGGACTTTATATAGGAATAAAACCTAATTATGACGATTGGGTTACTGGCGTGTATTACGATTATAATTACATAGAAAAGCATCAATTGGATCAAAGTAAAACAGGATGGTGGGACATACCAGTAGATATTTTATACAATGGATTGGATAAAACTAAAAGCTACAGGTTTGACGTGTGGTGCAAAGATCCAGAAAATCCAACGTTTGATTGGGCTACTAATTATTGGGATTTAGTAACCAGCACGGAACAATATAGAACCGATGATCGTGGAATGTTATACGTGTATAGTGATAGTGGAGAGATAATGACTCCAACAGGAAATTCTCTTGATTTGATGTTTAAAACTCAGTTTAATGGAGCTGGTTATGAGGCAATAATTGCTCCTGACGATGGATTTGGTTACGATAACTTGCTGATTAGCATAAAAAACTCTTTAGATTATATAGATGGTGGAGGATATGCACCAATATGCATACAACCATATTTCTACGAAGCAGATGATGTTGCAATAAACATTAAAGTTGTCGTATACATTAGCGATTTAGCAATTTTTCAAATCGTTTCAAATACACTACAGATAATGTTAGATACTTATTTCGACAATCTAGAAATAGGTTCTTTCGTGATATATTCAAGAATATGGCAAGTGATAATGAACCATGTTAACGTTGTTAAATTGAAAGATTTATACATTCAAAGAGAAAGCGGGGAATGGGTTCAAATTGACATAGGAATAGAGAAAAATGAAATTCCAATTTTAGGAACATTAAACATTCAACAGGGTTAAGAATGAGAACCAAAGAATTAATAAAATTAATGCCTTCTCAATATAGGAGAGCTACAGAAAATCCATTGTATAGCGGACATCACATCCCTGAACTTGGTTATTGGACTGAAACAGAAGGATTCGTGAAAGGAAGCACAATGGAATATGATGGTTTAGTATTGCCGTGTCCTATAATAGCTGTTATTGATGAGAAGATAGGAAACAAGGATTTGGTTCTGCATATAACAACAAAACAATCACAATATAAAGAAACAACAGAAACAACTCAATTTGATAATACTCTCGTGAGAAAAGTTTATGAAGATGCTGGAACTACTTTAGAAACTGATTTTACAATTCCTAGATTTACGAGACGATACGCAACGTTTCTTTTAACGAGCCTTGGTAGGATGTCGTGGGATATTGAGAGCATAACAACTGTAACAGAAAATTGTGTTGGGAAAGTTTCATTTTACGCATTGGCTTCTAATGGTTCTAAAATAATATTTTGGTTCGGAATGTATAAATTAGCCGAAGAAATAAAAGAAATTTTAAGACCTTGGATAGCTCCAACTAAATGTTCAAGGTGTAGTGGAACAGGTATTGAACCAGATTCAGATCCAGAAATAGATTGCTTGCAATGTGGAGGTTATAAATATTCTGGTTATTCTTCAACTAAATCAGTGCAAAGATTGCTTGCTTATGATCTTGGTTTGACGAGAGATGTTTTAGATTGGGATGATTTAGATGATGATGATCACGATTTAATATTCAAGTTCATTAACAAGGCGTGGACTCAGAAATGGTGGTGCACACCAACAGTTAGTGAAATTAAACGATTATTTGCACACTTTTATAACTTGCCAACGACAAATATTTTTATATATGAAAATTTTGATCCTCAAGAACCTGTGTGGGAAATATATTTACCAGAAGCAGGTGGAATAAAAGGAAGTCCGTTTGCAACAACTACAGAAGAAGATAGAATATTGATGAGATATATAGCACGTTCTATAACTCCAGCTGGAGTGTCTGTATTTGTTGGATTTTACACCAGTGATTTCTTAGGAGATTTTGAAGGCTTAACAGATAAAGTTTATGTAAATCCATATCAATTTGTAATTCCAAAAACATCAATGGAACATCAATATGATTTATGGGGAGTTCCACGATGGGACTTTTATAATGGATGGTGTCATGCCACTGATAATTTTGAAAGAGAAGGAGCATTAGGATGGACAAGTGGTGGAACTGTTGAGATTGTAAATGTAAACGACATGAATCGCCACATGTGTAAATTTACAGATAATTCTTACATAACATCAGGTCAGGAATGCCAGGATGGAGAATTAGAATTATGGGTTCATCCAGTTGACACTCAAATAAAAATTGGAGTAATGGATGAAACAGGAACTGGATGGTTTTTTTACACGTATTACGATCCTGGTAATAGTGGATGGTACGATAATAGCGATAATTTATTAACTAAAGCAATGCCAGATTGTGATTACCACGTTAGCATGGTATTCGACATTCCATCTGGATTGTTTGATATAAGAATAAATGATGTTTTTTCAGTTAATAGTATAGGAATGCTAGGAACTGGAAGCGTTTCGGATATTCTAATAAAAATAGAAAGTATAGGTACTGGTTACGGTTTTATAGATGATGTAGGATTACCAGATGATGTCAATTATCACATGGGAGATAATTGGGAAAGGTTGTATCCTTATGGATATGGAATTGATAATGAAGATTTTGCAACAGGAGTTACTGGAACAGTATATGATTTAATGGAAACGTATTTTAGAAAAAATAGATTTTTCGATCTAAATATATAAGTGAAAAAAATGAAGTTTCAAGGAAAAGTTAAAATATGGGGAAAAGACGAAAACGGCGACTTTACAAAGTTATTGAGAGAATCTCCTAATTTATGGGTTGATGACGGAAAAGAACTCACGCTAGATTTCTTGTGGGGACTACAAAGTTGGTGGAATCCTTTAGATCAAGGATCGTATGATTCTGGAAATATTGGATGGGGAATTTCAAGATTTGTTGGAGTTGGCGAATGCATGTTCAATAACTCGAGTTTTGAAAGAGCTTCAGGAACAATGGGAATACCAAGTGGAACAGAATTGAGCTATCCTGTAGAATCAACTTTCTTAGTATCTCCTGAAGATAGTTTCTTATCAAATGAGATCGGTAATAGAGTTGAAGTAGAATGCATTAGAAGGGATCAAACAGTTGAAATATCAGCTATACTTCAAGTTCCAAGCGACATTCCATCATCAACATATGTAAGAGAATTTGGAATGTTTTTAGCTTCGTCAGGACCTGCACATGATCCTAGTGGATATGAACCAGATAGACCAAATGCAATGATTTGTCGATCAGCTTTATATGATACTGGATGGTACAATGAAGGAGGACCTTGTAATGAAGAAGATTCTGGCGCTACATTTTGTTACATTGATGATCCATATTTTGTAGACGATGATATAAGATTTACATGGATTTTCGGTGAGTTATAATGCCATTGGGAAAAGGAAAAAATAGAGCAGATTGTATAAGCACGAACTATAAAGAAATGATAAAATCAGGACATCCAAAAGCACAAGCTACAGCAGCAGCTTTGAACCACTGCAATCAAATATATGGCGGAATTCCTAAGAAAAAAGACAAGTCGAAAGAATCTTTAATTTTTCTTAAGGCTGAATTAGAGTTGGAAGAAGAGGGAATTAAAGTCATTGAAGAAGAATTGGCAAAAGAGAAAAAATGGATTCAAGGTGCAACATCTCCAAAAACGAAAGGAGATTTTGGTTCGTGGTGCAAGAGTCAAGGATTTGATGGTGTTTGCCAAGCCTGTATAAACAAGGCAGCTAGTGTTGGTGGAAAAGCTTCAAAGATGGCTTTGTTTGCTGTAAACGTGAGTAAGGGAAAGTATTCGTATCCAAGTAAGAAAAAAAAGAAGTGATTAAAATGAACGATATGGATAAGATAGAGGAATTGAGAAAAGAAGTCGAAGATGAAATAGATGAGATGTATAAACTATCTAGCGTTTTATCTTCAATAAAAACGGTGTTTGAATATTTCGCAGAAAAAGGAAAAAGTATATAGCACCAAACAATTGGGTTTGGATAATTTAAATGATTTGGTTTCAGAGAAAACCAAAATCATAATAAATAGAAAAGAGTACGATCTTATAGAAAAACAATTTTTAAAAGGTAGAAAGAGACATGACTTCAAATAAATACGAGAGAGATTTTACAGCTCAAGGAAATTTAAAGCGTCCTGGACGAATAGACTTGCGAATATTTCAGAACGTTCCAAATGCAGGTGATGGTTTTGGTGGAATTCAATACATGTTACAAGGAATAATTGGTGGTTTGTTTAGTGCTTTTGTTATAGAGGATTGTGAATATAATGGTTCTGATGCAATAAATGCTGGTTATGTTTGTCTTAACGGACAAGTTGTTAAGGTGTTATCTCAAAATAAAACAGTTAATAACAACGAGTATTTATACGTGGACGAAGATGGAATTGTACAAACTACATCAACTGAATCAACTGCTTTACAGAATGTAATAATATACTACAGGGATGGGAGCGGAACAGGCACTGACATCAGGTTTTTCATGTCTGATAATTTATTGCAAGTTTATGATTTACTTCTTAAAAATGATGCAACAATAAATGGAAATTTAGTTCTTGATGGAACAGGAAACATTACTGGAACGCTTGATGTTCATTCTAACATTGATCTAAACAACACAGATTTAAAGGACGTCAAAGCTATTGATGGTGGAGGAAACTCCATTGTATTTAATGATGCATTGGATATAAACGGAAAGAACATTACAAATATAGGATCAAATAACGTTAACATAAATTCTCTCATACAAAACGAAATTGACCAAATAGCAAACATAAATGCCCTGACAATAAACAATACAAAATGGGGATACTTAGCAAATGCAGATCAAGGAATAGCAAAAGCAACAAATCCTTTTGAGGCTGTTAGATTAACGTTAAGCCAGACAACTGGAACAGCACCATTAACAATTTCTTCAACTACAAAGGTAACTAATTTAAACGTTGATTGGGTTGATGGAGTTGGAATAAATTCATTAAGCAATACAAATAGAGTCATAAAATATGCTGGAAGCAATCTAATCGGAGAAGGAAATCTTGTTGATAATGCCGGTGCTTTAAGTGGAATAATAACAATAAACATGAGTGGTCAATTAACAAGTACATTAGCTATCGGAACTAAACCATTTGTTATAACGAGTACAACTAAAGTTGATAATTTAAATGCTCATTATGTTAATGGTGTTACAACAGCAACATTAACTAGTGGTAGATTAATGAGATATAATTCTTCTGGAACACAAATTGAGAATGCTACTGTTACTGAAACAGCTGGAGCTTTAGGTGGTATAACAACTCTATCAATGTCTGGAGCTTTAACTGTTCAAGGAGGAATAAATTTAAGCACGACAAACTTGAGTAATGTTAAAGAGATAATTTTAACAGAAGATCCAGCAGTAAATCAAACTGTTTCAGCGATAACATCCACTGTTCAAGTTGATGATGCAGGTGTTATTTTTGGTGACGTGTTAAAAATGGGTGCTGGTGGTAATTATGCTAGAGCAATGGCTGATGCAGTAGGAACTTTACCAGCAATGGTCATGGCTTTAGAAGCTGGAAGTGGTTCTAAAAAGATTTTACATAGAGGATATGTAAGAAATGATACTTGGAATTGGACTACAATTGGAGGATTAATTTACGTGAGTTCAGGTACTAGTGGAAGACTTACTCAAACAGCACCAACCACATCAGGACATTTTGTTCAAGTAGTAGGATATGCAGTTACAGCTGATATAATGTTCTTTGATCCAAATACAATATACTTAGAGTTGTTTTAAATGAGCAAATATTTAAGTTCTTTATTGGGAAGCAAGAATATAAAAACCATTCTTGAAACTAAAGTTAGTGACATAAAGAGAGTTTCTGGAATTGATATTTTACACTTGCCATTAGGAACTATTCTCATGTATCATGGAACTGGAATAGCAACTCCAACAACAAAAAACAATGAAATTTCTGTTGCTAATGGAGATTCTTTTGACATGTTAGGATGGCACGTGTGTAATGGATTGGGAGGTTCTACAGATTTATCGAGTAAATTTCTTAGAATGGAAATGACTGCTGGTAATACAGGAGGAGATGATTCTGCTCCTTATATATCTCATTCTCATACATTAGTATCTGGCGGCGCACATGCTCATTCTACTGGAATTGAAAGTTCACGACACAGGCATACATATTGTAATTATTGGAGTACTGGTTTTGGTGGTTTGGACACTGGTGGTTCATATGGATGTACTCAAGGCACTACTACTGGTAATAGTCACAGTCATAGTTTAAATGCTGGTGGTGCTCATTCAGATCATAGCATTGGTTATAGTGGAACTAGTAGCACGAGTGGTAAAAATGTTCCACCTTGTAAGGCATTAATATTCGTGGAAAGAAAAACATTACAACCATATAAACTTCCATTAGGAACGATTCTTTTATATCATGGTTCTGCAATTTCTGACATAGAAGGAAAATACAAGGATCTATCCTTGGAATTGGGAATGCAAGGATGGTATGTTGCTAATGGTCAAAAAAGTGGAACTTTAAACTTGATTAATTATTTTGCTAGAAATGATCTAACAGTATCTACTGGAACTTCTCAAGGGTATCAAGACGTTACTTTACCATACCACAATCATACCACTCAAAATTCAAGCACTCATGGTCACACTACAGATACAAAAACTCATACACATGGATTTCCAGGAAGTATTTATAGTGCATATTTTTATGGTGCTGGAGGCATTAAACCTAGATCGTGGGTTAGTGCAAATTGGTATGAAGATGATATTGCATTATCTTCAGTTGGTGCTCATACTCACGAAACAAACAATTCCACTTCACATGCACATACAATATCAACTGTAGGAGATGATGATGGAGTTGATAAAAACTCACCAGCTTATAAAACATTAATATTCATACAGAAGGTAGAAGCATGATAAGTAAAGATATAGGTATTGGAATAGTTTTATTATACAATGGATCTGGAATAGGAGTAGGAAACGGAACTGGTTCTACAGATCCAGAAAAAAGATACACGAGAACAAATGAAATATCCATAGATAATGGAGATAGTTTTGATTTAAAAGGATTTTACGTGTGCAATGGTAAAAACGGAAATCCAGATTTAGTAGGAGCTTACGATAGTGGTAAGTTTATTAAAGGTGCTAATTATCTTGGTTCTAATCAATCTGGAGGAAACGATGACGCAGTATTAGTTCAGCACAATCATACTGGAACATCTGGTTATGGTGGAATACACAATCACGGAACAACAGTAACTTCTTCAAATCATACTCACGTGATTCAAAATATTGTAACAATGAGCGTAACAAATTATGGATGGAGTTTTACAACTGGTGGTGGCGATAATAATGTTAGAACTGGATCACAGTGTGAATCAACTCGAGAATCGTATGGAGATCATTCACATTCAACAATAAATGCAACTACAGCTGGTGCACATACTCACACAACATCGAGTTCAGGAACAGATTCAACAACAGGAAGGAACATGCCAATGTATCATTCTGTAATACCAATAATAAGAAAAAGTTAAGGAGTAAATAAATGAGAAAAATTTTCATTAATGATACAGTTCAAATATCAGTCGCAAAATTAATATTAATAATACTGGTTACATTATTTCAGTTTCTTGGAATGATGGCTGATGCAAATCCACCTTGGGTTGCTACTGGTGCAATGTACTTCTTATTTGCAAACGCACTTTTTTTAATTGATTCTTCAGACAAAGCAAGAGAATTGGAAAGAAAAAACCTGATTATTGAGAAGGATAATTTGTTCAAGAATAACAGGACTTTAATTCACGTGTTGGAAAATGAATTAAAAGAAAGCAAGATTTTAATTACCGAACTAAGAAATG
>Ga0315535_1002352_pt1 | contig 12156 bp, 8 predicted proteins | sample SalMarSW160220MG_2_FD_203092 | JGI IMG/M metagenome (GOLD analysis project Ga0315535, IMG submission 203092) | Salt marsh sediment microbial communities from the Plum Island Ecosystem LTER, Massachusetts, United States - Salt Marsh Sediment SW1602-20 ...
CCACCCGGGCCGACGCGGCTGGGGACCTAAGGACGGTCTTCACCTTCTGCCGGTATTGCCTTGCCTCGTGCGGTGTCGAGGTCAGTGTCGAGGGCAATCGGGTGCGCAAGATATCTGCCGACAAGCAGAACCCGCACAGTTGGCGGGACTTCTGCGCGAAAGGCCGCACCGCCGCCCAGCTGGTCGAGCATCCCCGCCGCATCCTCGCCCCGATGCGCCGGGTGGGCGACCGCTACGTCGAGGCGAGCTGGGACGAGGCCATCTCGGACATCGCGGCACGAATGACCGCCCTGGTCGCCAGCGACGGTCCGGACACCATCGCCGCCTATTACGGCAATCCGGCCGGCTACTCGTCGTCGAATCTGATCTTCATGAACGGGTGGCTCGACGCGATCGGCACGCACAACCGGTATGCGGTGGGCTCGGTCGACCAGAATGCGCTGCACGTCGTGGCCGAAGCCATGTACGGCTCGCCGATCATGGTGCCCGTCTCCGATATCGACAACTGCGATTACTTCCTGATCGTCGGCGCCAATCCCGCGGTCAGCGCCTGGAACTGGGTGGAAAGCGCCCCCGGTGGGTGGAAGCGTGCGCTGGCACGCCAAGAGCGGGGAGCCAAGATCGTGGTCGTCGACCCACTGCGCACAGAGTCCGCCGACAAGGCCGACATGCACGTCGCGGTGCGTCCGGGCCAGGACTGGGCGCTGCTGCTGGCAATGGTCAAGGTGATCCTCTGCGAAGGGCTCGAACACCGCAGCGACTGCGCCGATCTCACCACCGGCATGCTGGCGCTCCGGGAGCTGGCCACCGAAGCCCAACTCGATGACCTCGCACAACGATGCGATGTGCCCCGGACCCAGATTGAGTCCATCGCACGCGAATTCGCCACCGCAGAATCCGCGATGGCAGTGACGCGCACCGGGATATCGCTGCATGTGTCCGGCACCGTGGGCGAATGGCTGGGCCACGTGCTCAACGTGATCACCGGACGGATGGACCGGCCCGGCGGCCGCCGCTTCGAACCCGGGTACATCGACGCACTGCGGTTGGCGGCCGCGGCCAAAACCCCCGAGCACGCAAGCAGATTGGCAGGCCGAAAGATGGTCGCCGGCGCGCACGCCCTAAGTGAGCTCCCCGCCGAGATCACCACGCCGGGCCGCGGACGCATCCGGGCCATGCTGATCAACTCCGGTAATCCCGTCGTCTCCGGTCCCGACGGCGATGCGCTGGATAGTGCCCTGGCACAACTGGACCTGCTCGTGGCCGTCGACTTCGTCCAACGCGAAAGTCACCGCCACGCGCACTGGTTGCTGCCCGCCGTGCATTGGCTGGAACGCGACGACCTGCTCGCGCTGACCAGCAATATGCACGACGAGCCGTATGTCCAGTACGGGGTGCGCGCGGTCGACCCACCGGCGAATGCCCGGGAGGAGTGGCGCGTCTTCGTCGACCTGGCGCTGGCGATGAACGTTCCGCTCTTCGGCGTCAAGGGAATCAACGGATTCATCAAGGCCAGCCGGCGCCTGGCCCGGCTCACCCGACGGCCCGCCCTGGCGTTCACGCCGCGCTGGCTCGATCGCCTGATCGTAGCCACGTCACGGAAAGTCAACGGCCGCAAGCTAAAATGGCGCGATTTACTCACCCATCCGCACGGTATCGTGCTTGGCCCACGCGAATATGGCCACTTCGCGGCAGCGTTGCGCACAGACGACAAGCGCGTGCACGTCGCGCCCGCAGAGCTTGTCACCAGGGCCCGCGAACTGCTCGCCACACCGCTCCCGCAAGCACCCACCGGCTACCCGTTCCAGATCGGCAACCGCCGCCACCGTCATTCCATGAATTCGTTCCTCAACGAGCTACCCGGACTGCATCCCGGCGGCAAGGGCAGTGTCGTTCTCATCCATCCCACGGATGCCGCCACACTCGGCATCCGCGACGGCGACCTGGTGCGCGTGTATTCGCCGGTCGGCGACGTCGAGGTGACGGCCTCGTTGAGCGACCGACCCCGACGCGGCTTCATCGTCCTGGACCACGGTTGGGGTTCGAGGGTTTTCGACCCGCGTGGCGGCGCCGCGCCACAATCGTTCGGAGTGAACCGCAATCTCCTCATCGCCGGCGAACCGGTGGATCCGCTATCGCAAACTCCCGCACTGAGTTCCGGTTACGTCGGCATCGCGCTAAGCAGGCCGGTGAGGTAGTGGCCGGACTGCCGGTCATAACGGTTTGCTACGCCGCACCTGGTTGAACGGCACGCCGCGGTCGGCGGCGTACTCGCGGGGAAAGTTCAAGACCCGCTCGCCGATGACGTTCCGCGCCATCTCGGTGGTGCCGCCGCCGATGCTCGCGATCTGACGGCCCAGATAGCGTGTCCCGATGTCGAGGAGTTGGGCGTCATCCTTCACCACGGCCGACGTGCCGGCCAGGGAGTAGGCCGTATCGGTCTCGACATCGTGAGCCGCGGCCATGCCCAGCCTGATGATCGATCCCGCGGCCGGTGGCAGGGTTCCGCCGGCGACGGCGTGGAAGACGTGCTCGCTGAGTTGTCCTTGCACCGCCCGGTGGACCAACGCTCGGCCGACCATCTCCCGGGCGCGTTCGCTCTTCCGCTGGTTCGTGCTGTCGACCACTGAGATCAGGTCGATCGAAACATCATGAGCATCAACGATTCCCGGTCCACTGGTGTACTCCGAGCCGTCGCCCATGGTGCGGCGCTCGTGGTAGAGCTGGCGCGACGCGACGTCCCATCCTTTGCCCGGTTCGCCGACGACGGCGTCATCGCCCACGTCGACGTCATCGAAGAACTCTTCGCAGAACTCGACGGAGCCGTTGACCTGCCGGATGCGGTTGATCGTCACGCCGGGGTGCGCAAGCGGCACCAGGAACATCGCCAGCCCGTCGTGTTTGGGTACCTCCCAGTCGGTTCGGGCCAGACAAAGCCCATAGTCTGCGGCGAACGCCCAAGTGCTCCATGTCTTGGCCCCGTTGATCACCCACCGTCCGTCGCGGCGGTCGGCGCGGGTGATGACGCCCGCCAGATCCGAGCCCCCGCTGGGTTCGGACAGCAGCTGCACAAGAACTTCCTCGCCGCGCAACGCGGCCCGAATGTGCGAGCGCTTTTGGTCCTCGCTGCCCATGTCGAGAATGGTTGCGCAACATATGGCGAAGGACGGCACATTGAGGAGAAGAGGTGTCTCGTAGTTGAGGGACTCGGCGTCGAAGGCCTTCTTGTACTCGTACCCAAGTCCGAGCCCGCCGTACTCCCGGGGAAAGCAGATCCCGGCGAATCCCCCGTCGTACAGCGTCTTTTGCAGTTCGCGTGCCCGCTGCCAGGACACCAGTTCATCGCGCTCGAGAAGCGCTGCCTTGCCGGGGTCCAGTGGCGGCATGTTCGCAGCCAACCAGGCCCGGGCCCGGATGCGGAATTCTGCGACCGACTCAGTCACCGGTGACCTCCGCTGCAAGGACGCTGTGTGCTGGGCGACGGTACAGCCCCACTCAGTGACTGTACAGCCGATCGCCACATCCGCCACACCGGTTGTTTCGCCGAAGCATCGGTCGTTGTGCCCGATCTTCGCAGGTGCCAGCGGGCCGGATGTGACAATGGAGGCGCACCGTCGCTGGTTTACACTTCCCGAGTGCGCTGTCACGCTAGCGGGTCCCAAGAAAACGCTGATCGAGGAGAGGCCGGCTGCCATGACACTAGTCGGTGACGACGCCACCACATTGCTGGCCATCGAGTCCATCAAGCAACTCAAAGCCCGTTACTGCCGATATCTGGACACCAAGGATTGGGCGGCATGGCGAACGGTCTTTGCCGATGACTTCGTCAGCGACACCGCGGAGGCCGGCGGCAAGGTGATCGAAGGCGCCGACGACTTCGTGGCGTTCACCCGTAATGCCCTCGGACGCCCGTCACAGGCCACCGCCCACCAGGTACACGCACCCGAGATCGAGCTCACGTCGGCGACGACAGCGCGCGGAGTGTGGGCGTTGCAAGATGTCGTCCGGTTCGGTCCCGGGGTGAGCCTGGTCGGGTTCGGCCACTACCACGAAACCTACGAGAACATCGCCGGAAGATGGGTTATCAAGAGCTCCAAGCTCACTCGGCTCCGAGAGGATATCGTCACCCCGGTGCTGTCCGTCTACGTCTCCGACCGAATCCGCCGAACGATCGGCAACGTCGCCGGCCGGCTGATGGGTCAGAAAGACGCACCATGACCGTCAACACCATCCTGATCACCGGTGCGTTCGGCCAGGTCGGCAAGCGCTGCACGCAGATCCTGCTCGAGCGGGGACGAACCGTCATCGCGACGGATCTGCGAACCGAGAAAACCATTGCGGCCGAAAAGGAATTGGCCGCCGGCCGGCGTGCCGGAACGCTGATTCCGGCCTACATCGATCTGCTCGACGCCGACGCTGTGCGCGACCTGGTCGCCACCCATCGGCCAGGAGCAATAGTTCACCTGGCCGCCGTCGTTTCCCCACTGTCCTACCGCAATCCGGGATTGGCCAGAAGAGTCAACGTGGGCGGCACCGAGAATCTGCTGGCGGCGGCTGCCGCGCTTCCCCGTCCGCCGTTGTTCCTGATGGCGTCGAGCGCCGCGGTGTACGGGTCACGCAACCCCTATCGCTACCCGGAGCGAATCACTCTCGACACGCCGGTGAATCCGATCGATCAGTATGGCGAGGACAAAGTCCTCGCCGAGGCCGCGATCCGCGCCAGCGGCCTGCCGTACGCGCTGTTCCGGCTCGGCGGGGTGATCTCACCGGACACACAGGCCAGCATCAACGCTGACTACCTGGTGATCATGCGCTCGATGCCGGGCGACAACCGCATGCACGCGGTCGACGCCCGCGACGTGGCGCTGGCATTCGCCAACGGCGTCGATCGTGAAGCAACCATCGCCGGCAAGGTCTTGCTCATCGGCGGCAACGAATCGTATGTGATGCTGCAGCGCGGCCTCGAGGACGATCTGACGAGCGCCAACGGTCTGGGTCGGCTCGGCCCCTCGGCCAGCCTGCCCGGCGACCCCGACGACGACCGCGGCTGGAGTTTCACCGGCTGGTACGACACCACCGAAGCACAGGCGCTGCTCGACTTCCAAGAGCACGACTGGAACCAGACCCTGGATTGGATCACCGAATCACGGGGTCGCGTGCGCATCGTGTTACAGGTGCTCGGCCCGATCTTGCGTCCCGTCCTGCGGGCCGCGTTGAAGCTACAACGCCGCGCTGAGGGACGCGGCCCGTATGCCGACCCGTGGGCTTTTATAGCCAAGAAATACGGGTCCGCGGCTCTGGCCAAAGCGGACTAGTTCTGCGACGCAAAAAAGACGGCGGCCTTGCGGATCGAGTCTTCAACGGGTTCGGGCCTCCAGCCGAGTTCGCGTTCGGCCTTGCTGTGGTCCAGCGGTGACATCAACTCGGCCATCCGCATTCCGACGTAGGCGAAGGGCAGGTCGCGGCGCAGCAATCCCGCCAAAGCATCATTGACCCGCGCACCCGCGCGCAGCACAGCCATCGGGATGCCGATGCGCGGTGGCCTTCTGCCCACGGCGGTGGCAGCGATCTCGTGTACCTCGCGGACACTCATGTACTTGTCCGAGATGATGTAGCGTTCGCCGTTTCGCCCGCGCTCTGCCGCGAGAAGCATTGCCCTGGCGGCATCTTCGATCCCCACGACCTCGGCCGAGTAGCCGAAGTAGAACGGGAACCGCCCGGTGGCCACCCGGGCGAGCAGCGAGCCGTGCGGAGTCGGCGCCCAATCGCCCGGTCCATAGGTAGTGGAGATGCACATCGCGACGGCGGGCAGCCCCTTGTTCCGCGCGTAGGACATCACCAAGTCTTCGCCGGCCACCCGGGCCTCGATGTACGCTCCGCCCTGCCGCCAATTGTGCGGATCCTCCTCGGTGACCGGCCTGGTATCGCTGATCGCTAAAGTTCCTGTGGTGCTGGTGTATACGAATTTACTCAGGTCAGCGCCCAGGGCCGCGTCGAGAACGTGCCGCAAGCCTTCGACGTTGGTGCGGAACAATTGTGCCGGGTCGCGCAACCACATCCGGGCGTCCACGACGCAGTAGTACACGACGTCACAACCGGCCATCGCCGCCCGCAAAGCGGCGTCATCGAACACATCACCATAGCGACGCTCGACATCCAGATCGTCGATCCCCCTAGTGGAGCTGGTGCGGCGCAACATGACTCGGACGTCATCGCCGGCAGCCACAAGCCGCCGCGTGACATGCGACCCCAGGAAGCCGCTGGCCCCAATCACCAGCTTCTTTGCCGCACCCATCAGCGGTCGATCCATGCCATTTGCGCTTCGGCATGATGGTCCCCGATGGCAGGAGTGAGCGCGTCGAGGGTGGCCAGTTGATCGGGGGTCAACCGGACCGAATCGGCGCCGACATTCTCCTCGAGGCGGGCGACGCGTTTGGTACCGGGAATCGGCACGATGTCTGAACCTTTCGCCAGCAGCCAAGCCAACGCGACCTGGGCGGCAGTGGCGCCGACCTCAGCGCTGATATCCCGCAACTCATCAGCGCTTTCAAGGTTGCGCTGGAAGTTCTCGTCGAAGAACCGTGGGTTGGTCTTGCGGTAGTCGCTGTCAGGAAGCTCTTTGTTCGAGCGGATTGTGCCGGTGAGGAAGCCACGGCCCAGCGGTGAGTACGCGACGAACCCGATTCCGAGTTCGCGCAACACCTCCAATACCGAGTCTTCGGGATCCCGGGTCCACAGCGAGTACTCCGATTGAACGGCGGTGAGGGGATGCACCGCGTGAGCGCGCCGAATGGTGTTCACGCCGACTTCGGAAAGACCGATGTGCCGAACCTTCCCTGCAGCGACCAGCTCAGCCAACGCACCGATCGTGTCTTCGATCGGGGTCTCGCGGTCGAGCCGGTGCTGGTAGTACAGATCGATGCGGTCGGTCGCCAACCGTTGCAGCGAACCGTCCACGGCAAGACGGATATTGGCGGGGCTGCTGTCGAGGCCGCCACGGCCGGTGTGCGAGATCAGGCCGAACTTGGTTGCCAGCACCACCCGATCTCGCCGGCCCTGCAAGGCACGGGAGACGAGTTCTTCGTTGGCGTAGGGGCCGTAGGCCTCGGCGGTGTCGATCAGTGTGACGCCCAGATCGATGGCGCGATGAACGGTGCGGATCGATTCGGCGTCGTCGCTCCCGGCTCCGGCGTAGGCCACCGACATGCCCATCGCACCCAGACCGAGACGGCCGACCTGCAGATCGGCGAGGCGGGCTTGTTGCATGGCAAATCTCCTCCTTTGACGGCCGGGTCTGCGGCACCCTGACCGAGTACCCTAGCGCGAGTGCAGCCGCGTCGAACTTCCCGCGCTCGCCACGACCATGATGTGGCCGGTTCTGCCCGGCCGGGGAAGGACCAACCGACCGAACGGACGAACACCGCAGAGCCGACTCGCGATCTCGCGGTGGACTTCTACCGCGTATCGGGTGTGGTTCTCATCGTGCTGGGCCACTGGCTGGCCGGTTCCGTGACCTACCACAACGGATCTTTCGGGCGGGAGAACCCGCTTTTGGACATGCCATGGACCCAGTGGCTGACCTGGATATTCCAGGCGGTTCCGGTGTTCTTCCTGGTCGCCGGCTATGCCGGTGCAGTGTCCTGGACACATCGCTGCGCCGCCGAAGGATTCTCCCGCGAGAAGTGGCTGCGGCATCGCCTGGCCCGGGTGCTCGGGCCGACGGCGGTATACGTCGCGCTGGTGTCGGTGGTAGTGGTGGGTCTCCAGCTCTACGGCTTGCCCGGTTCCGTGCTCGAATACGCCGGTTGGGCGGTGGCGATGCACCTGTGGTTCCTTGCCGTCTACGTGGTCGTGGTGTCGTTGACACCAATTGCTGTTGCGGCACATCGCCGTTGGGGCCTGTTGGTGCCGGCGACACTGGCGGCCGGTGTCATCGCGGTGGACGCCATCTCGCTCGCGGGTCACGTGCCTTACATCGGCTGGCTGAACTATGTGTTGTGCTGGGGGCTGCTTTATCAGCTCGGAATCGCCTGGCACGGCGGGCGATTAGCCGGTGGCCGACCGCTGCTGCTGACTGCCGGCGCCGGGGTCGGACTGGCGCTGTTGATCTGGCTGGGCCCCTATCCGCCCAGCATGATCGGCGTTCCCGGCCAACCGGTGGAGAACACGACGCCGCCCTCCACGGCGATGCTGGCGTTCGCATGCGCGCAGGCCGGATTGGCGGTTGCATTCGCCCCCACACTCAACCGGCTGCTGCACACCGGCCGGGTACAGGGCGTACTGTCCGTCGCCAACAGCAACGTGATGGCCCTTTACCTATGGCACATGATCCCTGTCATCATCGTGGCGATCGTCGGCTACCCGACCGGGCTGTTGCCGCAACCGGTCGAGGGAACGGCGGCCTGGTGGCTGGCACGCCTGGAATGGGTGGCGGTCCTTAGTGTGGTGGCCGCGGTCGAGATGGTGCTGTTGTGGTGGCAGCGGCGCTTTTTCGCGGCCCCGCTGCCCATGGTTGGGGTACGGCTCACCGACCGGTGGGGCGAGATGGTCATGCTGACCGGGGCCGCGATGGCCGCGATGGGCCTGCACTATTTCTCCCTTGGCGGCTTTGCGCCCAACGGGCGCTTCCCATGGGTGACCGCCCTGGTGTTCGCCGTCGGGGCGGTCCTGGTGGCGTTTCGCCCCGCGGCCTCGGCGGCCACCGATGACCGGAGTGCTTAGCGGTGGGCCGGAAGCACGTGCTCGGCTTGCTTGTCCGTGGCCAGGCACAGCGAACAGACATGCGCGTCGTGGGTCTCGCAGGCCAGCACGTCGGGCCGCTCGTAGTCGTGATGGCAGACGTGGCACTTCAATTGCACCGCTGACGGGTTGCCCAATTCGTCGTGCAGCGGCAGGTCGATGCCATCGTGGCCGCGCCGCAGGTAGTACCTACCCTTCGTCGCGATGGCCAGGACCGGTGGCATCACGAGCGCAATGACGATGGCCACCAGGGGCGAGTAGGGTCGCAGCGCCGCGCCGAGGCCGCCGAAGAAGGCGGCAACCGACAGCCCCGCGGCCAGCAGCATCGACCCGAAGCCGACCGGGTTGATGGCATACAACATGCCGCGGCGGAACTCGGGCGTCTTCGGCGACAGCTTCAGTAGGTACTTGTTGAAGACGATGTCCGACGCCACGGCCACCACCCACGCCATCCCGCAGTTGGCGTAGAACCCGAGGATCGTGTTCAGGAAGTCGAACATGTCGGCTTCCATCAGAATCAAGGCGATGACGAGGTTGACCCCGAGGAACACGACGCGCCCGGGGTAATGCTTGGTGACGCGGGTGAACGAATTGGTCCACGCCAGCGAACCCGAATACGCGTTGGTCACATTGATTTTGATCTGGCTGAGCACCACCAACACCACGGCGAGCGTCAGCGCGAGCCAACCCGGCATGAAGTTGCGGTAGATCAACAGGAACTGGTGCACGGGCTGGTTGGCCACCGGCGTGGAGCCCGCGACTTCGGAGATCAAATACACAGCCAGGAACAGACCGATGATCTGTTTGATCGCTCCGAACACCACCCAGCCGGGCCCGGCCAGCAGCATCCAGGTCCACCAGCTTCGCGAGTTCGCCGGGGTGCGTGGTGGCATGAATCGCAGGTAGTCGATCTGCTCTGCGATCTGAGCGATCAGCGACAGACAGACACCGGCCGCCAGCAGGCTAGAGCCGATGTTCACCGCGCCGTGGCCGCCGTGGCCACCGTACGCGAAAAACTGACGAATCGAGTGTGGGTGGCCCACCACGAGGTAGAGGAACGGGATGACCATCAGGATCAGCCACAGTGGCGTGGTCCAAAGTTGCAGTTGGGACAACACCTTCATGCCGTAGATCACCAGCGGGAAGATGATCAGCGTCGAGCAGGCGTAGCCCAGCCACAGCGGAATGTGCAGACCAAGCTTGAGACCCTGGGCCATGATGGACCCCTCGAGCGCGAAAAAGATGAAAGTAAACGTCGCGAAGATCACGTTGGTGACCACCGAGCCGTAGTAGCCGAAACCACTGCCGCGGGTAATGAGATCCAAGTCGATGTTGTAGCGCGCCGCGTAGTAGGCCAACGGCAATCCGGTCAGAAAGATCACCGCGGCGAAGATCCCGATCCCGCACAGCGCGTTGCCGGTTCCGTAGGAGATGCCGACATTGGCGCCGATCGCGAAGTCGGCCAGATACGCGATGCCGCCGAGAGCCGAGATTCCCACCACCGCCGTGGACCACCGTCGGTAACTGCGCGGGGCGAAGCGCAGCGTGTAGTCCTCGAGTGTCTCCCTGGTCGCCGTCATGGTGTCGATGTCGACAGCGGCCATGGACGGATTCTCGATGTCTTGCTCGCCTTGCTGCGGCATACAACCCCTTTACGCACAATTACCGGCTCAAAAAAATAGCCGATCCAGGTAGCCATTAGATGACGACGGGCTTCTCACGGTTTGGCGCCTGCGGCTAGCCGCGCCGCCCGAAGGAGCCCGTCATCGGGCTCTCCGCAGATGAGCGCCGGTTGAAACCGCCTTTTCGGCTCGGCAGTCTCACAGCAAACTCCCAGCATTAAGCATGTCATCTACCGCGGCTGCGACGGCAGTTCGAAGGCCCGCCTTGGCTGTCGCGCGAAACCGTATCCCAGGTAACGGATCCCGCGCCGCTCCGCCAGAGGTCGCACCCGCCCACGGCTCGGCGCCGGCACCCGCTATTATGGTTAGCCTAGCCTAATTTTAGGAGGACACTGGCCGTGACAGTGACGATGCCGATGGATCCGCACGCAGACGCTTCGCGACGGGCCTGGCTACCCTGCCCAAACTGCCCGTGGGGTCGCACCGCATGCGCGGAATGTCGCAGCGATCGCAACTGCGGTATGCACTGGCAATATCTGCTGAGCAATCAAGCGACGCGGGTCAACCTGCAATGCCCGGGCTGCACCACCCTGTGGTCCACGGACACCCGAAATCGGTGACACCTCACCCAGTGGGATCGAGATCGGGCAGCGGGCGTTGACAAACCGTGCGGGCCTCGGCGGCGCTGAGCCCGAACAGTCGCAAGACGCTTTCGGTGACGCTGTCGGACGCGCGAGCATCGTCGCGCTCCGGCTCGTCATGCAGTAGATTTCCGAGTCCAAGCAGCGCGCCACCGGCCATGGCGAGCGCGAGTTCGGGGTCGTCGACATGAAATCTCCCGGCCTTGATGCCGGCTTTGATATCGCGCAGTGCGCGGGGCGCCAAGCCGCGCTCCGACGACAACAGTGCGCGCGCATTGGCCAGCAGGATCCGGCTCTCCTGTGGGCGCCGCCGGAATAGCCGGCCGGTCAACCGGAAACTGGTGGCGAACGTCTCGGCGGGGTCGTCGATCGACGCGGTGAGCCGATCCAGCATCGCCCCATGGGCGTCGAGCACGTCGGCGACCGCGGCCTCGAACAACTGCTCCTTACTGTCGAAATGGTTGTAGAAGGAACCCATCCCAACGTCGGCGGCCTGGGTGATCTCCAGCACCGGCACGTTGACCTTGCCCTCGGCGACCAGCCGCTGCGCGGCCTTGACCAGTGCCGCTCTGGTGCGCTGCTTGCGCCGCTGCAAGCGATTGGGCGCCTCCATCTCAGGCATCGCACTCACCCAAGCAGTATGCCTCAGTTATGAGGATTTCGTCAGAGTCCTTGACTGAGGGTTGGCTCGTATGTGACGATTTCGTCACTTAACGTTCGGAGATGGGGATGGACCCGACCAAGAGCACGCACCGCGACTCGTACCGCCGGCAGGGCCCGCTACCGGGCGAACACCCCGGCCGGTCCCCCAATCCGGTGATCAAAGTCGTCGACATCGCGTGGCTGGAGTTCGAGAAGACGGACCTGACGCGCGCCGAGGCGTTCGCGCGGGCATTCGGCCTCCAGGCCGCACAGCGCGGCGCGAGCGAACTGCAGTTGCGTGGTACCCGGGCGGGCACACCATGTGTGCTCCTGCGCCGCGGGCAGCAGAGCCGATTCACCGGTGTGGCGTTCCGGGCGAGCGACGAGGTCGACGTGCTGCGGCTGGCCGATAGATTGGGCGCCCCGGCACGGCCGCTGCCGGAAACCGTCGGCGGGCTGTCGGTTGAGCTCATCGACCCCAGCGGGATGTCGGTGCGCGTTGTAGCCGGGAT
>Ga0315535_1002356_pt1 | contig 12127 bp, 9 predicted proteins | sample SalMarSW160220MG_2_FD_203092 | JGI IMG/M metagenome (GOLD analysis project Ga0315535, IMG submission 203092) | Salt marsh sediment microbial communities from the Plum Island Ecosystem LTER, Massachusetts, United States - Salt Marsh Sediment SW1602-20 ...
AGTCGGTCTACAGCCGACTCGCCGGATATGAAGATGTTAATGATGCGGAGCGCCTGGCCGTCGATCCCACAATGCGAGCCATCACCGGCAAGCTGGCCAAGGACAAGAACTCCGCAAGCGCAAACACCATGGGCCGTTTTGAGACGGACATGCTGACGCCGGAGAAAAACCTGAACGCCATCGCTCAGATCAACGGCCTCTGGGTGCGTAAGGCCATGCGTCGAACCAAGTACAGCCGCATCATTTTGGACATGGACAGCTCTGAAAGCCCTGTGCACGGCGAGCAGGAAGGCTCGGCATACAACGGGCACTTCAAGAGCAACTGCTTCCACCCGCTGTTTTGCTTCAACCAGTTCGGTGACTGCGAAGGAGCAATGCTTAGACCTGGCAACGTCCACAGCGCGACCAACTGGAAGGCACTTTTGGATCCGATCGTTAAGAGGTACAGAAGGCACAATGGCCGGAAGTACTTCAGGGGCGATGCAGCCTTCGCAAAGCCGGAGATCTACGATTATCTGGAAGAGAAAGGGTTCCTCTACGCCATCCGGTTGCCGGCACATGAGTTGCTGTATCTGCGGGTCCGGCATCTGCTGACGCGCCCGGTAGGCAGACCACCGAGGAAGCCGATCATCTGGTACGGCGAGTTCAATTATCAGGCAAGCAGCTGGACCAGGCCAAGACGAGTGGTGGCAAAAGTCGAATGGCATCAGGGTGAGCTCTTCCCGCGGGTTGGGTTTGTGGTCACCAACATGAGCGCCAAGCCTGAGGGAGTCGTTCACTTCTACAATAATCGCGGCACGCGCCGGCTTCTGTTGCCGAGGAATGTAAAGAACTGGTCGCTTCGGAGTCTGCTGGTGAAGCTGATCAAGATCGGTGCCAAGGTCGTCCGACACGGACGGTACCGCATTTTCCAGATGGCCGAAGTGGCCATCAGCAAGGCGCTGTTCGCCGAAGTTCTGTGGCGGGCAGATCGATTACGCTCATGTCCTGCTTAGGCAAATCCGCTTCTTCCCCCGGTTCGATGGGGGCGTGTCTCTATTCGCTTAATATCACACAACTATTTCTGCATTCTGCACCGGTTGATGACAGAACCGGCCCGAAGGGTTCCATTTTTAAAGGTAACGGTGCTACGATCGACAATGTCCACAGGCGGGAGGAATCGTGAATGAGAAATGGAGTTTCATATGGGGAATACCGATTATTATAGTGAGTTTGGGATTATTGCCTGGGTGCGAGACAGATGCCAGTAAAGAGGAAAACAAATCACAGGCGATAGAAAGCCTTTCAGAAAAAAGAGTAGATCACATTTCTTCAAAAAGTTTGGCTGCGAAAGGAGAAAGTGACAGCTCTGGCGGTATTCCGACGAACATCTTTGTAATGGACAAGCAAATAACTTCTGCTGATCTTGATAGAGCATATAATGAAGTAAGAAAAATATCCGGGATTGATTATCGAAAAGGATATCTCGGCATGACTGAGGATGAGCGGAGAAAAATCCCAGGCCATATATCTAGAGATATCGAGAGCGGCTGGATACTTGCCGGGAGACCCGCAAATGAGTTTCCGAAAAAGAAAAGATATGTGGACGAGAGAATAGAGTCGTGCAGGAAGACTTTCAAAGAACTCGGGTATGTGAAGGCCGAATCTGGAATAAGCACAGGGCTGGTGATGGTGTGTGGGCACATTCTTCCGCCTCCATACGTAGTGGAATGCCGGCCATGTAAAAAAGGAGAGAAGGGATGTGAGCGGGAAGGTCTGTGGGTAAACAATGTTTCGCTTTTTACACCTTGCTGTGGCGAGACAACTTCAAGAAAGGCACTAACTGAGATACGAATAATTGCTGAGAAAACAAGAGGCACTAAGGAGTGGATAGCCAGGAAACGTTCCGCTGAGGTTTGGAAGCGAACACCAAAGATCAGAGAGAAGGTACAAGGACTTTTTCCGAATATGGACAAAGAAAAGCTCGCCAAATTGGTAAGGAGGGAGTTTGAAGCAATTCCTTACGTCAAGGTTCTTAGCGTTGAACCTGCATTTGGTGAACCAGCCTACCGGTTTGGGTATATTATTGGTATTCGCATTGAAGGGTATCCTCTCATTAGTTTGGTCGATATCTTTCCAAAAAAACTTCCTCCAGATCATCCACAGGCAAATTACCCAGGAAAGGCTGAGAAATACCTAGAATACATGAATGAGCGATGCAAAAGATGGGCTAATGATATCATTTCCAAACTCGAAATGGGTAAGTGTGTCTACGATTTCAATAATGCGACAGGATTGGCAGAGGTGCTGCTTGCAAGAGCTATCAGGGAGTCATCTCTTGATAGATATACAAAGTATGAGATGCTTCATTTCATCAATTATCTTTGGTGTCCCGAATGCCAAATTGTGAACTATCCAAAGTAGGTGGCTCATGAAAAAACTCACTGTTGCAGCAGTATTTCTCATGGCATTGTTGTTGCCCGTTGTCTCTTTTTCAGATGAGCCACTTGCACCTCTACAAAGAAAGATGACGGTTTTGATACCCGCAGGCGTTGATCCTGACGTTACAGGAGGTGGAAGTGAGGGGGAAGCAATCAGATATTTTACATACTACGCAAACGTTATCAATCGCTACGAAGTTACATATGAAACCAATATTGTCACAAACAAGACAGGCGAATTGAACGACACAGCGGGCAGATTAATTAACCTTCTTGGAGCCCTCGAGTCAGCCAAAGGCGGGTTAGTCTCTTGGGGAATGCACGCCTTCAATCTAAGTACTCTTGGTGTAGAGTACTGGACCATGGAAGGAGATTCAAGAGATATACCGTCACCTTGCGAAAATGAAGCGGTAAATCGTGCAAACGAATACTATACTTCTGGAGTTGGTGATTATTCTTTTCCCGATAATTCGTTTGGTTGGTGGTCCTTGTATGAGCCCTCAGAGATCCCCTCATTTCTTACTTGAGGTTTTCGGCGTAGGTGATCGATTTGATCCAACAATCTGAAACCGCATTTTTGCGAACTTGTTTCTCGCCTCCCTTTGGGCATAATCAAAGCCCAAAGGAGGCATTACACTAGTTGTTGTCTTTGTCCATGGTATCGCCCAGGTGATTTCTGCTTGTGTTTCCGTCAACAGCCAGTGAGAATGAACCGACCTCGAACATGATTATGGAGGAATATGATGAGAGTCGTGTTTATGATTCCATTCGTTTTCCTGTCTGTTTTTATTGGAGCCTGCAGCTCCGACAGCGGCTGCGTGCCCGCCGAGTACCAGACCTGCCAGGAAGGCGCGACCTACTGGGTTGACAGCTGCGGTCACCTGGAAGAGATGATCGAGCAGTGCCAGTGCGGATGCCTGGATGATAAGTCCGGCTGCAAGCAGGATTGTGAATGCACGCCCCGTTGCCAGGGCAAGGAATGCGGCGACGACGGGTGCCAGGGCAGCTGCCCGCCCGGCTGCGCCTCCGGTGAACACTGCAGCCAGGGGCTGTGCGAGTGCGATTTCGCGCCATGCGGCAGCCAGTGTTGCGCCCAGGGTCAGTCTTGCTACCAGGGCGCCTGCTGTACGCCCAATTGCCAGGGCAGGCTGTGCGGCGACGACGGCTGCGGCGGAAGCTGCGGCGATTGCGGGACCAACGAGTTCTGCGACGGCGACGGGATGTGCCAGTCAATGCCCGACGACTGCCGGCAGGAAGCCTGTCCCAAGGGGTACTACTGCGATCTCAACACGGGGGAATGCAAAACGGGCTGCATCTCCGACGACGACTGCCCCCAGCCGGGAAGCTGCGAGCTGGCCTCGCACTCCTGCCAGTGCGACTCGGGCTATCATGCCTGCTCGAACCTGTGCCTGGCCGACGACTCGACCGATTCATGCGGGACGCGCTGCACGCCCTGCGTGCCGCCCGACCACGGTTCGTCGACCTGCGACGGAGTCAGCTGCGGATTCGTGTGCGATAGCGGTTATCACCAGTGCGGCAGCCTGTGCTCATCGAACAACTCGGTAAATTCGTGCGGCACGCTTTGCACGCCCTGCATCCCGCCGGCGCACGCCACGGCCACTTGTAACGGGACATCCTGCGATTTCGTCTGCGACAGCGGCTACCATCGCTGCGCCAACGAGTGCAAGCCGAACGACTCGGTCGACTCGTGCGGCAACAACTGCACGCCTTGCGTGCCGCCGGCCGACGCCGACGCGACCTGCAACGGCGTCTCGTGCGACTTCACCTGTCATTCGGGTCACCATCGCTGCACGAACCAGTGCCCGGCCGACACCTCTCCCCAGGCCTGCGGTACCAGCTGCACTCCCTGCTCGCCGCCTCAGAACGCCAGCGCCACCTGTGACGGCGTAAGCTGCGATTTTGTCTGCAACGGCGGCTACCACCAGTGCGGAAACCTGTGCCTCTCGAACACCAGCCCGGATTCTTGCGGTACAAGCTGTACTTCCTGCCCGCCGGGACCGGACAACTCCAGTCCGGCTTGCACGAACGGCGCCTGCGACTTTTCTTGCAACAGTGGTTATCACCGCTGCGGTAATCTGTGCTACGCCGACTCCGACCCGATGCACTGCGGACCCAGTTGCGAATCCTGCACCCAGCCGGCCAACTCCACGGCCGTCTGCCAGGACGACGCCTGTGACTTCACCTGCAACAACTTTTTTCATCGCTGCAGCGACGAATGCCTGTCGGACACCAGCCCCGACTCGTGCGGGACATCCTGCACGCCCTGCTCGGTGCCGCCCAACTCGAGCGCCACTTGCGACGGCACGACCTGCGGATACGAGTGCAGCTCCGGCTGGCACGTATGCGACGACCAGTGCGTCCCCGACGACGCGGTCACCAGCTGCGGCACGAGCTGCACGGCCTGTCCCGCTCCCGACCCGGGCGGCGCCCAGCGGCCGACCTGCACGAACGGAGTCTGCGGCACCGGCTGCATCGAAAGCTGCAACGCTGCTTGTACGGACACCCAGAGCGATCCGGCCAACTGCGGAAGCTGCAACCACGCCTGCGCTGCGGGAGAGGCCTGCGTCGAGGGCTCGTGTGTCACCACCTGCCAGTCGGGAATCGGTTTTATAAACCTCTTGCCGCGCCTGATGCTGGAGGGCAACATCGCCGCAACCGACCAGGCCGCCGCCGACCTGGACCGGGACGGCGATCTGGATCTGGTGGTGGTCGGCTACGGCAGCTCGATCAACGTGTTCATTGGAAACGGCGACGGAACATTCCAGACCGCCCGAACCTACGACTCGATGGTTTCATCTCCTACCCGGATGGCGCTCGGCGATTTCAACGGTGATCTCTATCCGGATCTGGCCACCTTTTCGAGTCCATATGGACAGCCGTCCAGCGCCGCGTTGCTGATCAACGCCGGTGACGGAACCTTCAATGCGCCGGTGCTGCGGCAGGCGCAGGCGGCCAGCGGGGGTGTCGCGGTGGGCGATTTCAACGCCGACGGCAATCCCGACATCGCCATGACGAACTCGTCGACCGATACGGTGAGCGTTTTCCTCGGGGACGGCGCCGGCGGGCTTGGAAACGCGGCCAACTATCCTGCCAACGACCAGCCCTATGCAATCGCCGCCGGAGAGTTCACCGGCGACGGCAATCTCGACCTGGTAGTGACCAACTATTCTTCGCTGGATACCACCCCGTGGATCTCGGTGCTTCCGGGCAACGGGTCGGGCGGCTTCGGCGCGCCGATCGCCACCAACGGCAAGGGCTCCGGCACATACATCCGCGTCGGCGACGTCAACCGCGACGGAAAGGCGGACATAGTCGTCAGTCATCAGTATGACTCTAACCTGCACATCGGAAACGGCGACGGCACCTTCCAGGACGCAGTTGACCTGGGCGCTTCCAACATCGACGGCTGCGCGCTGGCCGATCTGAACAACGACGGCAACCTGGACTGGGCGGTCAACACCACCGGCAACAGCTGGGTGGGAACGCTCTACGTGCGCCTGGGCAACGGCGACGGAACCTTCCAGCCGGTGGTTTCCCAGCCGTCGGTCGGCGGCTCCAACGTCGGCACAACCAACGCCGCCGACTACGACGGCGATGGTTACCGCGACCTGTCGATCATCGACGGGTTGAACAGCCTGGTGGTCTATCCCAACGACCAGAGCGGCTGGTTCCCGCTGCCGGCCTGGGAGGATGTAGGCGACTACCCGCGCTTCGTGGCCACCGGCGACCTCGACGGCAACGGCGATCGGGACGCCCTGGTGTCGGCCGGCACCAGCACCGGACGAGCCTATCCTTTCCTGGGCGACGGCGCGGGAGATTTCACCGCCAAGATCGCCACTCAGGCCGGAACGTATCCCTATGCCTGCGCCCTGGCCGATCTGGATCGCGACGGCTACGATGACGCCGTGCTGACCAGCTCTCAGGGCGGAGTGAACGTCATGTACTCTAGCTCCAGCGGAGATCTTTCGACGCCCATGTACTTCGGAACCGGGAACGGTCCCGAGCGGCTGGCCGTCGCAGACCTCGACGGAGACGGCTGGCCTGACCTCGTGGTGGCCAATCACTCATCCAACACAGTAAGCTTGCTGATGAACGACGGCAGCGGCGACTTGCTCCCGGCGGCCGATCTTGCGGCGCCTTCCGGAGCGTACGGCGTTGCACTGGGCGACTTCAACATGGATGGGCGGCCGGACATCGTTGCCGGCGCCTGGGGCGTGGACATCTACCTGAACAATGGCAGTGGTTCGTTCCGCCCCGGCATGACCATCTCGACTACTATCAGCTACGTCGAAGACCTTGCGGTGGCCGACTTCAACAACGACGGCCGGCTCGACGCGGCGGCGAACCAGAACTATGACCCGATCGTCGTCTTGTTGAACAAGGGCAACGGCGAATTCATCGAGGTGCCCGGCGACGAGGAATTCGGCGGCACTCTGCGAGCGGCCGACATGGACTTCGACGGCAATGTGGACTTGATCACTCCCGGATTCGGTGTGCTGCCCGGAAACGGCGACGGCACTTTCTCGACGCCGCAAATGTACCTGGTTCGCAGCGGCGGATCGGCCGCCGTGATCGACGACTTGAACGGCGACTCCTACTGGGACGTGCTGTTCATCCAGACCCAGTCGTACGACCTGTCGGTGGCGCTGGGTACCTGTCGTTGAGAAATAGATGATCTCGGGAGGATACAACCGGCATCAGGCCGCGTTTGGCTCTCCGCCCGGTTTACCCTTGGATTGACATTTGGGACAGGTCGTGATCCCGATCAGCGTGTAAAGCGGGCAACTGCCCATCAGCGAGGTCGCCAACGGAATCAATCCCAGTAGACCCCAAAGGCTCTTGGGACCCCAAAATATCAGGCTGAGCACGAAAAGACCGATCAGAAATCTGAAAACTCTCTCTATCGAATGTATGTTTTTTGGAACTAGCTTGTTCATCTTATACCTCCTTTTCAATGTCTATGATGTCAATCTAGTAACTGTAAAATGCATGTCAAGGACGGCCAGGCTGGTAACCTGCTTGTTAGCTGGTATCTCGATTGATACTATTGTTTCCGGAACCAGGCAGGGAGGAATCCATGAGCTCATCAATCCGGCGTGGCCTGCGTGTCTTGTGGCTCGTGGCGAACTCGCTGCTTCTTTGTACGGCAGGCAAGGCTCAGACGGTCAGTTTGCACCTGGATGATAGTGTTGTGGCTCCCCGGGCGCTTTTCGGCATCGGGGTCAACGGCGGTGGTTCTTTCTACAACTTCGTCGGGGCCATCCTGGTCGACGATCCAGACTTCGAGGGTGCCGCCGACGCCAACGGTTTTGCTCACAACGGATGGCCCTGGTATGCAAGCGGCGACCTTAGCGCCTCGATCGACACCAGCCAGCCGTTTTCTGGAAACCAGTGCCAGCAACTTGTCGTCAATACGGCTCCGGCCTCGATCAATCAGGGCCGGAGCGACCTTCAGCAGGCACCGCTGGTCATGACCGCACGGCCTGGCCACAGCTACCGAATAAAGGTGCGTATGCGATCGAGCGTTGCTGGCGCTCGGGTTCAACTCGGCCTTCTCGACGACGGCTGGTCTGGCCGCTACGGATCTGAAGTCACCGTCGGCACTTCCTGGCAGGTAGTGGAATCGACCTACCAGCCCACAGATCAGTTCTTGCTGCGCGGGGTGAGTGTTCGCTTCCTCGACGCCGGCACCTTCTGGCTGGACGATCTGGTGGCCTGGGACGAGAACGACATCGATCCGCAAACCGGCCTGTCCGCCACTTTCGTCTCCCGCCTCGAGGATCTCGCCCCCGACACGCTGCGCCTGGGCGGCCTGGGGGTGAACGGCATACCGCTCGAGCAGTACCTGCGCCATCCCTGGGATCTCGACTACGGCCCGCCCGGCCTGCAGCCCGACATGGATCTGAACACCTTCCTGAGGCTGTGCAAGAGGGTCGGGGCGCAACCGTTTATCACCGTGCCGCCGGCTTTTTCGGACGATACTCACTGGAAAGCTGGTGATTTGAGCTACGAGGTTCTCGATTCGGTTTGCGTCGATCACGGCAACCTGGTCGATTACATCGGAGGCGACGCCGGCACTACATACGGCGCTCGGCGCGAGGCCGCCGGTTTCGAACGCTGGGACACCCAGTTCGAACGGATCTATTTCGAGCTGGGCAACGAGCTGTGGGGCACTCCCGACGATCGCTGGGACATGGACATCAACGGCGATGAAACCCTCGAACAGCAGATGCTGAACTTCGTGGCTTACAACCAGTGTCGCATGAACGAGATCAAGTCGCGGCCCGGCTTCCGACCCAACATGCGGGTGGGTTTTTGCGGCCGCAGTCCGGATGTCTGGATCGGCGGCTGGGCCGGTTCTTATGACGGCACTGTGGTGCCGGCCATCGGTTCGGTCACCGACTTTTCCACTATTGATCTCTACTACGGCACAGGAAGCGCCGCGGACGGCGATGCGGCCATATATGCCGGCCTGTTCGCCGCCGCCGAGAAGCAGCGGCGCCAGATCATCGATATGAAAAATGCCTTCACCCAGGCCGCGGGCGGCCGGGAGATCGCTACCCTGGTATACGAGGGCAATGCCAGTTGGGGTGGCTACGAATCGGACATCCAGAATCCCTCGGCCCTGTATTTCAAAGAAGTCAGCCTGGGCGCGGCGGTCTCGCTGGCAGACAACTACGCCGCGGCCAACGCCGCCGAAGTGGAAAACATCAACCACTTCCACTACGGCGGCAACGTCTGGGGAGCCACCGGCCCGTACCCCGAGGTCCTTAGAAAACCGGACTTCTTCGCCCTGCAACTGCTTACGCGCCATACCAAGGGCGACATGGTCACCTGCAGCGTTACCGGTGCTGGAAGCTGGGACGATGCGCTGACCGGCGAACAGGCCGTGCCATACATAGCTTGCTACCCCTACCTGGATGGAGACTCCTATTCGGTGTTGCTGATCAACAGGCACCTGGACGCTCCCGCCGATATCCGGATTGAGCGGAGACTGGTACCAAAAGAAGCAGTCTGGCTCTCGGCCGACGACATCAACGCCAATAACGAGACTACAGAAATCGTGTCGTTGCGTAGCGAGGCTCTTTCGGGCACGGCCCAGGATCAGATCGATCTCCAGCTTCCTCCGCATTCCGCCGTGGTGTTGAAGGCCGACAAGGAATCGGTGCAACCCGACGGGGGAGCCGACGCCTCGCCTGACGCAGGTGACTTTGGTACGGACGAAATCAACGACGGTGATTTCGAGGAGCCAAGCACCTGGCCGGACGGAGGAGACGCAAAACCCGACGAGATGATCTTCGAAGATCGGCCTGCCGCCGATCAGCCAGGCAGGATATCGGGCTCCTGCGGTTGCGGCCGGGATGCGGCCGCTTCAGGAATGTCCTGGTTGGCTCTTTTCTTGATAGTTGTTTTTCTTCGCAGAAGATAGGCGCTGTCGCCAGGTAAACTGGTACAGCTTTGTCTCAAAAGTGTGCTTGAGACAGGTTCAAAGCTACTTTGTCCCCATTTGGGTTTATTCGGATTATCACTCAACTAACTGATAATTATAGTCTATTCAAGATCGTCGCCTGATTTCATGAGTGGCATGAATCTTGAGATAGAAACATCTGAAACCTACCAACCCGATGGAGGCAAAGCATGAAAAAGATATTTATCACCTATGTCAGCAGAACCGGTTACACAAAGATACTGGCCGAAAACCTGGCCGAGGGCGTTCGGCTGACCGGGAACGAAGTCGTGATCAAGAAAATATCGGAGGTCGGGAGTGCGGAAGAACTGAACGGATACGACGGCTACCTGTTCGGCTCACCAACCTATCACCGCGACATGATGAATCCGATGAAAACTTTCTTGTTTCTTGTGGAGAAAGCCGAACTCAAAGGAAAGTTGGCCGGCGCCTTCGGTTCCTACACCCACTCGGGCGACGCGCCCAAGATCATCTTAGACACCATGGAATACGTGTTCGGCATGAAGCGCACCGACCTGGGCTCGATGAACTTGCTCGAGAGAGTCGTGGATACCGACGACGGCCGCAAGGCCGGACACGACTACGCCAAGGCGTTCGTAGAAGAACTCAAATAGTGCCGCCTGATAAATCGCCGGGATCTTTTTCCAAAAGCGGAATGACGAAATCCGAACTGCTATTTCCCCACGCTCCAGGCCCGGGCCAGATAGTCGCCTATTCGCCAGTAGCTCTTATCGGGGAATGTGAATAGCAGCGGGTCGATCTTCTTCCAGTCCGGCTTGCCGTTGTCCAGGACGGACTCGTCGGCATGAACGGCTATTACCTCACCGAAATAGACCGTGTCGATTTCCAATTCCAGCGTACGGATCAGCTTGCACTCCGCGCACAGGCGGCAGGCTGACACCATGGGTGCGTGTTGCAGCTCTCCCTGGAAGACTTCGAAAAGCTCGCTCTTGTCCTTCTTGTCCCCAGACCAAATGCCGCACCAGTCGGTGGGCTTGACCAACTCGGGCGAGGGAAGGCTGAGGCTGAACACTCCGTGCTCCACTATGCCTCTGGATGTTCTATGCTTCGGGCTCAACCCGCAGGCTACAATGGGTGGATTGAAATTGACGATACCCAGAAAAGCCGCCGGCATGAAATTGGGTCGTCCGTCCACTTCGGCGCCCACTAGTGCCACGGGCATGGGCACAACGAATGGTCCTGGATCGATACGAGTCTTGGTCATGTTAGTCTCCTGAAAATGGACGATCTATTGCGTCAGAATTATTTTGTAATCCTTTTTAATATGGGAATACTGTTTTCTCCAAGGAGGAAGAATGAGCGATTTCGAGAAACTCGATGATCTGGAATTTGCTGGTGGAGAAAATGTAATTGTCTTTCATGGTTTTTCGAAGGAAAAACTATCGAAGGTCATGGAAGCCGTAAAAAAGGTCTCTGACGGAGATGATGTAATTATGGCCGTTTCGACTCCTACATCTCTCGAATGGAAGCTAAAAGACCTGATAGAAGAGCTTACAAAAGAGCATCAGTATTTCAAGACAGTGAAAAAAACGAGTTAATAATTTTTCTGTTTTGTCAGCGATGCTGACGTGCCTGGACACGTGTCAGTTTGCGCCGACAGGCGGGCCGCAGGGCCGTGCGGTGGTTGGCCAGGCAATCGATGATCCGGTTGTGGCCCGGCCTGACGCCGCTGCAGAACCTGTCCTTGTCCGCCTTGCAGGCCCCGAGGATCAACTTGTCTAGCCCCTCTTTTACCTTCTTAGCTGCTTCCTTAACCCTGACAGCGTGCGGCCTGCAGGTGGGGGACAACTCGGCCTCGTGGCTAAGCAGGCAAGCGGCAATGCGTCCCTTGCCGGGGATGATAGCTTGGCAGAGTCTTCTTGCGTCCTTGGCGCAGTCGGCCGAGATCTGCATCGCTTTTTCCCAATCACTCCGGGCCTGGGCCTTGCAGCGATCCGATAGCTGCGCCCTGTGCTGCCACAAACAGCGCACCACTCGACCCTCTCCGACCTTGACACCCCGGCAGAACTTCCTGGTGTCCGAGCCGCAGGCTCCCCAGTCACGGGCCAGGGCGAAATCACTAATCAGCATCAAGCCGGAAACGGCCGTCAACACCGTCAGCAATCGTACGCGCATCTTGGACCTCCTGGTAAATATCGTTGGGCAAATATCGGCCCGAGCATGACATGACAGATCCAGGTCGGTCAATGTCATTCTG
>Ga0315535_1002357_pt1 | contig 12115 bp, 6 predicted proteins | sample SalMarSW160220MG_2_FD_203092 | JGI IMG/M metagenome (GOLD analysis project Ga0315535, IMG submission 203092) | Salt marsh sediment microbial communities from the Plum Island Ecosystem LTER, Massachusetts, United States - Salt Marsh Sediment SW1602-20 ...
TGAGCTCCTCGCGAATAACAAGAACAGTGTTTGCTCGATCCTCAAGCGCCACGCCGTCAAGTTTGCCTATGAAAATCACCCCGAAAAGAGTTCCGACGAATTACTCGACAAGATCGCGGGAACCGACGAGGAGCTCATCGGGGTCTGTGTCGATACCGGATGGTTTGGAACGCAAGGATACGATGCGGCGAAGGCGTTGCGGGAGGTGCGCGATCGTCTCTTCTTTGTGCATCTCAAAGATGTCGCCGAACCGGGGGCCCATCGAACCCGCGGATACGGGGAGGGATGCGTTCCCATCGAGCGCTGTGTTGAGACCCTTCGAGAAATGAGGTACCTCGGGGGCATTAGCGTCGAACACGGGCCCGAGGACCATGATCCTCGGGAGGAGATTCAAAGTAGCCGCCGGATGCTGGAGGCCTTGCTTGCCTGACATTCGGGGCGAGCCAGGACCTTCAAATTTCGCTGAGGTTTCTCTATACTCCCACTCTATGACGGAGACAGTTGAGTTACACATCGATGGTTCGAGAAATGGTCTCGAGCCCTGTCATATGAGCACGCAGGAAAGCAATTGTCCCCGTACAACCTCTTCAACGTGCGGTAATGACTGAATGAAGAGCGCCTTGAGGATCCTAACCGCGCTCGCAGTAACGGTCGCAGTGGTTTCGGCCTGCTTCGGATCGCACGAAAACCGGGACCCGGCCGTTCCGACCAACCTCTCGACCGCCGACATCGCGGTCGGCATGAGCGTCCGCGACTTCGGTGCCATCTTCCCGGGCGCGAAGATTCCGGCCACGGGGCAGTGGACACGTCCCGACGAAATTCACGGTCTGCGCGGTGAGTGGACCTATTCGTTCTATCGAAACCGACTCAGCTGGTTTGTGTTCAACTCCTATGAGTCCAACGTAACGGTCACTACCTTTCGAGAGTATCTCGACGCAACCCGCAAGGCGATCGATTCCTTCACTCAAGACTACGGGAGACCGAGCGAGACGGTACGAGGGGTTCTGGAGTTCAAGGATCCGCGGGCCGGCTATCCGGGCTACCCGGTCCTCAAAGCCAGCTGGAGCACAGGTTCCGAAAACCTCAGGATCGACTATTCGGTGCTGGGCAACACGCAGGAGCGGCCGCAGCTGCTATTCACTGTCGAGGTACGTAGGTAGCCGACTGTTCGCCGTGTGGTCGGCTCTACAACGGGAGACTTTTCGGTTCGCAAAGGTCTGCCCGCGATCGTCGGGCATCATTGATGAGCTTCGCGCCTGCAAGCAGGACCGAGGAGCGGCGATCATACCCGGCAAGCAGCCGTTCTGCCGCTTCCACAACCTGCTGGGGACGCGAATCGCGAAGAGCATCCCGTTTCGACTGTCGCATTTCATCACTTATCCCGTAGAGCCGGCGCCTGAGCGCCACGAGGTTCTTTTCTCCCGGCGACATCGGGCGAAGCTCTCGACCAATCGTGCCGATAATTGTCTTCTCCAACGCCTCTCGGTCGATCTTCGAACGTGCCGCAAACTCGAGCGCTTCACGGAAGGTATCCAGGGTGTCGGGGGCCTTCGGGTCTCTATAGGAGGAGAAGGTGAAAAGGCCCTCGGTTCCGTTTGCGCTCGCGCCGGCCCCGTAGGCTCCGCCGCGCATTCTCACTTTCTCCCAAAGATAATCACTGCGGAGGAGGTGCGCGAGCACGACCTCCTGAGCATGGGAGTCATCGACGAGCCTGCTCGCAGGCAGGCTCGTCGCCGCGAATCCGACCTCGGACGGAATCGAGAAGGTCTCGACCTCCCCTGCCTTCGCATTCGAGGCGAGAGTTGGCACCTCTGCCGGACCTCTATCGGACGGCCCTTCAGGGAGTCGCTCGATGAGCCCTTCCACGTGTGCAACGGCCTCTTGGAGCGTCCCCGCTTCCGCTGCGATGCTTGCCGTCAGGCCCCGTCGCGTCATCACCTGCTCTCGGAGGCATCCAAAAGCCTCTGTGAGCCTCACCTCCGGGTTTTTCTCGCGCGCAAGAGCGTCCAGGAAGAGGAACTGCTCGGTTCCTCCCCAGAGCTCCTCCCAAGCGAACACGGGCGAAAGTCTGCTTCCCGCACGGAGAGCGGCATAGGAGTTTCCGCGCGGGATGATCGAGGACTTGAAGTCATTGCGCATTTCGACGAGAAGATCGTGAATCCGACGGGTGTCCCCAAAGTCGGATTCGCGAATGATCTGCTCGAATATCGAGAATCCTTCTCGAAGGTCCTCGCGAAGCACCTTGAGCCGAAAGAACAGATGGGCCCCCATCGAAGTCGGGTCGACAGGAATACCGCTTGCCTCGATGAAGGAATGGACACCTCCGGTCTTCAGGGCCAGACGCCGCGCCGCCTCGTCGTAGGAAACCCCGGGGAAACCGAGTCCGCAGGCGGCCTTGCTGAGCAGGCTCAGCAGGAGAGAGCTTTCGCGTGGTATCGAGAGAATGTCGAAGGCAAGATCGACGTAGACGATCTCGTTGGTAAAAAGCTCCTGGGTGTAGAGCGTAACCCTCTTGCGCTCGATCCGTTCGCTCTCGATGCGCTCGACCTCTCGAGGGATGTCGCTCAGCTTCAAGGAGGGGATGCTCGCAACGGCCTCCGCGCTGTCCGGTTCGTCCTGGAACCGTTTCAGGTCGGCCGAATCGGATCGAATCGCGTTGCGCTCCCCCTCGCCGAGTGTTTGCTGATATGCATCGAGCCGCTCAAGCAGCTCGCGACGCTTCTCTTTGGAGTAGACGGAATCGGGTCGAACGATGAGCGTCGACCTATGCGGGTTCTCGAGAAGCTCTCGGCGTATCTGATCTTCGAAGTAGGGCCCGCCGGCAACGTCGTTCTTGATCTCCTCCATCCACCGGCCGAACTCGAGAGTGGTTTCCGGTTTGGTTCCATGAAGCCATCCCCGGAGCGCCTTGCCCATCAGCCGCAATCCGAACGGCACCCCGCCTTGCAGCTCCCGATTTCGAAACTCGACACGCTTCAGAGCTCCCTGCAGCACGCCTTCGGGAATTCCCTCTTCGACGAGAGTCCGCAGCTCACCGAGGACGAGCTCTTCAAAGCCGGCCTTTTTGTCGGGATCGGTCCCCCGGATGCCGATTGTGAAGACCAGGTCGGGAATTTCGGACTCGAGCCCGCTCTGCGGTGAAAGATCCTCGCCCAAGCCGGATTCGACGACCGCTTTGTGTATCGGCGAGCCGGAATTGCCGATCAGAATCTCAGAAAGAACCTCCATTGTGAGGATACCCTTCGGGTCGGTAGCTCGTCGGGTGAGCCAGTTGATCGTAATGGATGATTTCCCCGCGGGATCCTCTCCGTCGCTCAACGGTGCCGGTATCTCCAGCAACCTCGGGGAGCTCCAGCGCTTCTGCTCGACCGGCGGCTTTGGCGCCTGTGCGGTCTCGAACCTCGAGAGGAAGTTCTCGTCGAGGAAGGCGAGCTGTGGTTCGGTCGGAATGTTTCCGTAGAGAAAGACGCGGCAGTTTGAGGGGTGATAGAGGGCTTCGTGGTAGCGTTTGAACTCCTCGTATGTCAGCTCGGGAATGGCCTCGGGCTCCCCGCCGGAATCGAAACGATAGGGTGAATCCGGGAACAACGAACGGTACGACCATTCTCCCACGATGGAGTCGACGTCGCTGTAATTTCCCAGCATCTCGTTGTAAACGACGCCCACGATCGAGAGCTTGCCGTCCGGGTCGATCTCGTAGCGTCGACCTTCCTGATGGAAAATTTCTCTCTTGAGGAGTGGGAAAAAGACGGCGTCACCGTAGACCTTCATCAGGTTGAAGTAATCCTTGCTTACGGTACTGCTCGCCGGATAGACGGTTTTATCGGGGTAGGTCATCGCGTTGAGAAAAGTGTTGACGCTTCCCTTCGTCAATGCGATGAAGGGGTCCTTAAGCGGGAATCGCTTCGAGCCCGAGAGGACTGAATGCTCGATGATATGAGCCGTGCCGCGGTTGTTGTCGGGAAGCGTCTTGAACGCGAAAGAGAAGAGGTTGTCGGCATCGTCGGAGCGCAGGTGGTAGACCTCACATCCTGTTCGGTGTCTGAGATAGATCCCTTCACCGCGATATTCGGTGAGAGGTTTGATTGACACTACGGTGAAGTCGTGCAGAGACATGCCGGCCTCGAGTGAGGTGGTCGTTTCGCTCATTGATCGCTCCTGGGAGGTGAATGCCAGCTAAAAATGCTACCTTGGGCGCCGCAAAGTCAAGCGAACAGCCGCGGGCGCTACTCGATGAAGTGACAGCCCTTCGACACAGGGTTCGACAAGGCGGACTTCACGATAATGCCGGCCGTGAGCACACTGTTGCGAAGCTCGATGATCTTCCTCGTGAGGCGGGCACCCCGGTAGAACTGCTCGACCCGGTGACTGAGATAGTTCAAATCCGCCTGCGCCCTCAAGAGCCGATTACGGCTCCGAATGATGCCGGCGTAGTTCCACATCGTCGACTGGATGGTGCGGAAGTCCTGATTTACGAGAACCGGATCGAACTCCTCGACGGTCTTCGGTTCCTGCCAATCTCTGATGCTTTTCGAGAGCCGAGAATCAAGTGATACGGACCTCTGTGCGGCCACCTTTCCGGTCCGTATTCCCCAATAGAGCCCTTCGAGCAGAGAGATCGACGCGAGACGGTTCGCCCCGTGAACGCCGGTGCAGGAGGTCTCTCCGACGGCGTAGAGGCCGTTGATCGAGCTCTCACCGTCCTCCCCCACCTTGATTCCGCCGCAGAAGAAATGCGCAGCGGGGACGACCGGTATCGGCTCCTTGCGAATGTCGATTCCCACCTCGATGCAGCGAGTGAAGATCCCCGGGAAGCGTTCCTCGAGGGAGATGTTCGTGATACCGCGCGCGTCGAGGCGAACGAAATCCGAGTCCTCCTCCTGCATCTCCCGATAGATCGCCCTCGCGACCTCGTCGCGCGGGGCGAGATCCTGGAGGCGAGGATTGTAGCGTTCCATGAAGTACTCGCCCTTGCGATTCATGAGCCGGGCGCCTTCACCGCGCAGTGACTCGGTGATGAGAAAGCGTTTGACCTCCGGGTGATAGAGAACGGTCGGATGAAACTGCACGTACTCCGCGTTGATGACCTCGGCGCCGATCCGGTAGGCCATCGCGATACCATCGCCGGTCGCGCCTTGAGGATTCGAGGTCTGGAGATAGAGGTTGCCCACCCCACCCGTCGAGAGAATCACGGTCGGCGAGAGAAAGGCCGCCACCTTCCCGGCAATCCCGTCGAGGACATATGCGCCGACCACCGTCGTGGGGTGGTAGGTGTCCTGTGGATCGGCACTGTTGTGAACGTTGGTGATCAGATCGACCGCGGTGTGAGACTCAAAGATGCTCACGTTCTCGACGCCCTTGAGGTACTCGATTAACGCCGTTTGGATCGCCTCTCCCGTTTTGTCGGTTACGTGGTAGATCCGGCGCACCGAGTGAGCCGCCTCTCGGGTAAGATCTATTGCCCCCTCAGCGTTTCGACTGAACGGAACGTGGACTTTCTCGCTCAGGAATTCGTTGACGAGTCTCGGCCCGTCCTCGACCAGCTGCCTGACGGCTCCGACGTTGTTGATGTGCGACCCCGCTTCGATGATGTCCTGCTCGAGAAGGTGGGCGGAGTCCTGGTCGCTCTCCCCGACGATCCCTCCCTGGGCGTACCAGGTGTTCGATTCAAACATCGACGCTTCTTTCGTAACGAGAGCGACCCGTAGACCGGCCTCCGCCGCCGCGATTGCAGCGCTGATCCCCGAAATCCCGCTGCCCAGCACAAGAAGATCGAACTCGCGCCGAAGAGCGTACTCCTTAATCTTGACCATTCCGTCTTCCCGTATTCACCTTCAGTGAAAAATCGAACGCCGTCACAGAATGAGTGAGACGGCCGACCGAGATGTAGTCGACTCCCGAATCCCGCAGGGCCGCCACTTTCTCGAGGTCCATGTTGCCCGATACCTCGACCTTGGCCTGCCGGCCGATACGATCGATCGATCGGTCTATCTGCTCGCGAGTCATGTTGTCGAGCATGAGAATATCGGCGCCCACGGCGAGCGCCTCGTCGACCTCCTCGATCGTGCGGCACTCGACTTCGATGACGAAACGATCGCCCCAGCGCCCCCGCACTCGTTCGACTGCAGTCGTAATCGAGCCGGAGAAATCGATGTGGTTGTCTTTGATGAGGATCATATCGTGGAGTCCCATTCGGTGGTTTCTTCCACCACCGGTTCGGACTGCGTACTTCGCCAGCTCGCGATATCCTGGTAGGGTTTTGCGAGTATCGAGTATCGTCGGTGCGCCGAGCTTCGGCTCATCCTTGACACCGCGTGCGAGCGACGGCGGCACACCTCCCCGATGCTCGTTTGACTCGCCGCCGCCTTCGGCGGCTTCGACGTGTCGCCGTGTTGCCGTGGCAATGCCGGAGAGATAGGAAAGGAAGTTGAGCGCCACTCGCTCCCCTGACAGAAGCGAAGCGGCCCGGCCTTCGAGTCGCGCCACGTTCTCCCCGGGCGCCAACATGTTTCCGTCGGTACGTTCGAGATCGATCTGAACCCCTGGATCGACCTGGCGGTATACCTCGACGAAGAGATCGGCTCCGGCAAGCACCCCAGTATCCTTGCTCACGAGGAGCGCCCTGCCGGCCTCCTCGCCGAAGATTGCTTGGGTTGTTACATCACCGATCTGTCCGAGATCCTCGGTAAGCGCGGCGGCTATCAATTCACGGTAGGGCGTCGCATCCACTCGCTATTCCATCCATCGAATCATCATAGAAAAGGCGGGCGCCTCTGGCAAGTGAGACGAAGGCGGCGCCTCTCCTCTCGCCGGTGGCGGAGGTTAACTTTATCGAAGCGATCAACTTGACCGGCGCCGCGGAACCGCGTATCTTTTGATTCAGCGGAGTGGTGAGAGTGGACACAATTGAATTGACCGAAGATCAGTTGTTCGAGCAGATGAGGACCAAGCTCAGGAAGGTAGTTCCCGAGTTTGAGCTCAAGTACAAGGCGGAGCTCGCCCACAAGATCAACAAGCTCAAACGGGAGAGGAACGCCGTGATCCTCGGGCACAACTACATGGAGCCCGCCCTCTTTCACTCCATTCCCGATTTCACCGGAGACTCCCTCGAGCTGTGCAGGAAAGCGGCTCAGACCGACAAGGACATTATTGTCTTCTGCGGCGTGCGTTTCATGGCCGAAACCGCGAAAATCCTGAACCCGGAAAAGACGGTACTCATTCCGTCGGCGAAGGCAGGTTGCTCGCTCGCCGAAAGCATTACCGCCGAGGACGTGCGAAATCTTCGCAGGCAGTATCCTGGAGTCCCCATCGTGACCTACATCAACACCTATGCCGACGTGAAGGCCGAGTGCGACGTGTGCTGCACCTCCGGTAATGCAGCTCGCGTGGTCGAGTCGCTGGGGAGCGACAGGATCATCTTCCTCCCCGACGAATACCTCGCAGGCAACGTAGCGAAGGAAACCGGCAAGCGTATCATCTTCCCGACGAAAACCCCCCGCGCCGCCCGCGACTCCGCGCTCGAATACGAGCTCATCGGTTGGAGAGGTCGATGCGAAGTTCACGAGAAGTTTACAGTCGAAGATATCGAGAACATTCGAAGCCAGTTCCCCGATACGGTGGTGCTTGCCCACCCCGAATGCAGCCCCGAGGTCGTGGCCGCCTCGGATTTCTCCGGCAGCACCTCTGCCATGATCAAATACGTTACTGAGGTCGGCGCGCCCCGCTATCTCCTTCTCACCGAATGCAGCATGGGCGACAACATCGCCGCGGCTCTTCCGAATCGAGAAATGCTGCGCATGTGCAGCATTCGATGCCCGCATATGAACGAGATCACGCTGGAAGACACCCTTGCGGCCCTGGAGCAGACCCGATACGTCGTGGAGCTGCCGGAAGACATCCGAGTGCGGGCGCTGCGGTCGGTTGAGCGAATGCTCGAAATCGCGTAGCCGACCACCATCCAGCCAAGAATGACGCAAGCAACTCTCTACAGTCCTCCCGTGAGGAAGCGACCGGTAAATTGCAGGACAGGCGACGGTAGGCTATACTCTCGGAGAGGCGGATCATGCCGCCGCTCGGGAGGTTGGCATTGGCAACGCACGAAGGGCACGAGCTCGACCGGGAAGCGAAGGCGCATATGGCGCTGGCAGTGCTTCTGCGAAAGAACCGAGCTCCCGAAAAACGTGAAGAAGTCAGGCGTATCCTCGAAAGCAACCTCAGCACCGCGAAAATCGTTGAGGCGATCAAACGTCTCGATTCCGAAACCGACGAGGAGCCCGAACGGGAGGGATCGGATTCCCGGGCCGTCGAGGCGACTATCCCGAGCGAAGAGCTCACTCGCAGAGAGGCGACCAAAGAGGAGCCTCGACGGCCCGGCCGAGCACCCAATCCCTTCCGGTGGAGCCTTCCCAAGCTCAAATCGATCCTGAAGCTTCCACGAGTCAGAACCCCATTCTTTCGCTACCTGTTTCGCGAGTTTCCTCGTATAGCCGACTTCGGCCGCCTTACACACGTGTTCTCGCCGGTCTTCCTGCTGCCCGTTCTGCGCCTCGAGACCGGGGTTCCCAAGTTCTTCAGCGAATCACTCACCGGATGGGCAAACGAGCTGCTCGCATTCCTCGCGCCGGTGCTCGTCGTGGGTTGGAGGCACCTTTCGAAAAAGCACTACAACATGATCGTGGCGCTCGATCGACTCTGCCGCGAGATTACCTCGACGAACCTGCGGCTTCTGAACCTGCGCGATCGCAGCCTGATCGACAAGTTGCGCAGCCTCGAAACCCTGTTCCTCGCATTCCATTACCGCGTGGAGAACGCCGAGGAGGTAATCGAGGCACTCGGCAACAGCATGACGCGGGACTCTGAGCTCAGCCGGAAGTCCGATCGCGCACGACTTCTCGCCGGACGTATACTGCAACCGGATCTCACGATTCCCTCGCTCTACAACTTTCTTCTTGGCCTCAACATGATGAAGTTCAGAACGGCACTCACGCTCACGGAGCTGCTCACGAACGACCTCGGGGAGCTCTTCGAAACTGAGAGCTATGCGTGCGATCCGGATGTGGAGGCAAAGATCCAGGCACTCATCGAAGAGCTCAAGACCAAGATCGCGAAGCTGCACCGAGAATGGAGCCGCCTCAAACGATACAAGGATCTCGTCACTACGGGAGAGCCGGGCACGGGCGATTTCCCTGAGATGACGAGCGTCTACGAGTTTACCTCTTCGACGCTCAAACCTCGCTCGTTTGCCGAAGACCGTGAGAACATCATGGATTTCGCCCCCAACTTCTTTCGTCGCTTCGAATCTTGCTGCTCTCCGATCCTCAATGGGGTCGTGGAGCTGAAAGGGAAGGGAAAGGCGGAAATCTTCGCCTCTCGGGCCTTTGAAAACGAGCTCGACCGTCTGAGGCTGACGGCGTCGAAGCTCGAGAGGGCGGCATTCGGGTTCCGCAGCTTCCCCTACTCGCGCTACATTTCGATCAAGAAGGAAGGCAAAGGAGGAGTGTCGACCGAGCTCGAGGTCATCGCTCACCTGCAGGAGGCGGCCAGTGCCTTCGTGGGTATCGGGACCAAGCTGGAGCGGGTCCTCGGCGGCACAAGAGAGACTCCGAGGGCCGAGTCGTCGGAGACCGCCGTCAAAGCCCAGAAGGCGCTTCCGCTCGACCCGAACACACTGCGAGCCGACCGGCCGGCGGTCCTTCCCCACAGCGACGCCCTTATCGCCGCAGGCTCCTGGCTCGGCGGCAAGACGGTGAAGAATGCGGTATCGGCCGTCGCTTCGGTTTGCCTCCAGAGTGCGGTCCACCTCCACGAGAGGTCCTTCGTCGAAGCGCTTGCACTCGAAGGTCCCATGCACGAACGAATTCAGAACCATCTCGCGACTGTTCGGCGAGTGGCAGACGAGACCGACTACGACCAGCTCGTCGGGATTTTACTCAGGGACTCAACGAGACAGTGATCGACCCGGTGTGCGCCGGGCTGGCCGGGCAGTATCGCTTTTCATCGAAAGAGAGATACGACGTCTCTCCAGGTCGACGCCGAGAACGGTAACTTCCACTCGCTGCCCCACTCTCACGACCTCGCGAGGGTCGCGAACGAAACGGTCGGCCAGGGCGCTGATGTGAACCAGCCCATCCTGATGCACTCCAACGTCAACGAAAGCGCCGAATGCCGTTACGTTCGTCACGACCCCGGGAAGCCTCATGCCTTCGCTCAGGTCCTCCATCTTCTCGACGCCCTCAGTGAACGAGAAAAGCTCGAATGACGCCCTTGGGTCCCGACCCGGTTTCTCGAGCTCCCTCAGAATATCCCTGAGTGTCGGCAGACCCAGATTGTCCGAGACGTAGGTCTCGAGTCGAATTTCCCTTCGCTTCGACTCGCTTCCGATGAGCTCCGTGACGCTGCAGCCGAGGTCTTTCGCAATTCTTTCGACCGTACCGTACCGCTCCGGGTGTACAGCACTTGCGTCCAGCGGATTCTCAGCCCCGCGAATGCGAAGGAATCCGGCACTCTGTTCGAAGGTTTTCGGGCCCATGCCTGCGACCTTCAGAAACTCATCTCGGCTGGCGAAGGCTCCCTTCTCACGACGATGTAAGACGAACGCGCCGGCCAGCCGATCCGAGAGCCCGGAGACTTGAGCAAGCAGCTCTCTGCTCGCCGTATTGACTTCGACCCCGACGCTGTTGACACAGAGAGAGACCACGTCCTCGAGCGCCGTCTTGAGCTGCTTCTGATCTACGTCGTGCTGGTACTGGCCGACCCCGATCGACTTCGGATCGATCTTCACGAGCTCCGCCAGGGGATCCATCAATCTGCGTCCGATGGACACCGCACCGCGCACTGTTACGTCATAGTCGGGAAACTCTCTCCGGGCGACCTCAGATGCGGAGTAGACCGATGCGCCGCTCTCGTTGACCATCACCACCGGCACCTTCGAGGGAATCTCGATGGCCTGCAGGAAAGCGACCGTCTCCCGACCGCCCGTACCGTTTCCGACGGCGATCGCCTCTATCGCGAATCTCTCGCACAGCTCCCTCACAACCTGCTGCGCCTCGGTCGTCTTGCCCACGGGGGGCAGTGGGTAGATCGTGTCGTTGTGCAAAAGGTTGCCCTGTGCGTCGAGGCAGACAAGCTTGCAGCCGGTTCGCATCCCCGGATCGATCGCGAGAACCCGCCGCTGACCGAGCGGGGCGGCAAGCAAGAGCTCCTGCAGGTTCGCGCTAAAGACCTTGATAGCCTCACGGTCGGCCCGCTCCTTGATTGCGTTGCGCGCCTCGGTCTCCATCGAGGGGCCGAGGAGACGCCGATAGGAGTCCGCCAACGCCTCTCTAAGCTCTCCCTCGCACGCGGCGCTGCGGCCCCGCGAGCCTGTCTCGTACTCCCGGTAGATGACGGCCATAGCGGCTTCTTCCTCGGGCCGGAGATGAACGGAAAGGAAGCCCTCTTCAGCCCCGCGAAAAACGGCAAGAATACGATGAGAGGGGGCCCGCCGGGCCGGTTCTTCCCACGCGAAGTAGTCCCGATATTTTGCCCCATCCGACTCCTTTCCTTTGGCGACCCGGGAGGAAAGCAGGGAGCGCTCCGCGAAGATCGCGCGCAGTCGATCGCGGATCGCCGCGTTTTCGGAGGCCTGCTCTGCGATGATATCGCGCGCTCCGGCGAGGGCATCGACAGCCGTCGGGACCTCTCTTTCGGGGTCGAGGAACCGCCTGGCAGCCTCCTCGAGGTCTTCCTCGAAGCCCGAGAGAATGATTTCCGCAAGCGGCTCGAGCCCGCGTTCCCGCGCAACACTCGCGCGCGTGCGCCTCTTGGGGCGGAACGGAAGGTAAATGTCCTCGAGCCGAGATAGCGTCTGCGCCGCCTCGAGCGCCGTAGTCAGCTCATCCGTGAGGACCCCTTGCTCGAGCAGGGAGCTTCGAATCGCTTCCCTTCTCTTGGCAAGCTCTTCGAGTCGGGCCAACCGGTCGCGGATCGCGATGATCTTGACTTCGTCGAGTCCGCCCGTAGCCTCTTTCCGGTAGCGGGCGATGAAAGGCACGGTCGCCCCTTCTGCAAGGAGCATGGCGGTGTTCTTGACTCGGGGGGGAGCGATGGAGAGCTCATCGGCGACGGTCTGTAGATA
>Ga0315535_1002358_pt1 | contig 12112 bp, 10 predicted proteins | sample SalMarSW160220MG_2_FD_203092 | JGI IMG/M metagenome (GOLD analysis project Ga0315535, IMG submission 203092) | Salt marsh sediment microbial communities from the Plum Island Ecosystem LTER, Massachusetts, United States - Salt Marsh Sediment SW1602-20 ...
ACGCCGGTCTCGAGCGCCACGAGGAAGGCACCGAACGCATCATGAAGGCCATCGAGAACCAGGGACTCCTGGAGATGAGCAAGCTCGAGAAAGGCCTCGTGGTCCTGGCCACGGTGACGAACATCGCACCGCTCCTGGGCTTCCTCGGCACCGTGCTCGGCATGATCATCGCGTTCGCCTCGATCCAGGCGGCCGGCGAAGTGGAGGCGACGGCTGTGGCAGGCGGGATCAAGATCGCGCTCTACACGACTGCATACGGGCTCATGATCGCCATCCCGATCTCCATCGCGCACAACTACTTCGTGTCCCGCATCGATGCTCTGGTCATCGACATGGAGGAGTCTGCGCAGAAGATGGTCGACATCCTGCACGCCATAAGCTCGGGCAAGGCCGTAGCCTGAACCCACGCGTCGGTACAACGACCACCGAGAGGCCGCCCCCCCACAGGGGGGGCGGCCTCTCGTGCATTGCTCGGGCGCCCCGTCACGTAGCAGCTTGGTAATAGGTCTGGACGCGGGGGCAGATCTTCGACAAACATATGTATCCCCCATGCTCCGACGATGTGGATTCAGCCCTGAAAGCCCCTTCCAGCCTTCTGCCGTTTGCGATTCTGGCGCTTCTGGCGCCCGTGGCGGGGTTTGCTCCTCGGTCTGACGGCGGCGGGCGCGCTTCTACCGATTCGGCTCTCGCTGTCGGTCCCTCGGCGCTCGACTCCGCCCGTGACGAGATGCGGGCCGGCCGCTTCTGGCATGCCACCCGGATTCTGCGCGCCGCGGGCGCCGCCGACGGATCTCCGGCCGAGGTGCTCTTGCTGGCGCGCGCCGAGGCCGGCTGGAAGGACTGGAGCCAGGTCCGGCAGCTGCTCGACGGCGTGGGCTGGCTGAACGACGAAGCGCATGGCGAGGGGTGGCGCCTGCTGGGACGCGCCGACGAGGAACAGGGGCGCTGGCCCCAGGCGGCCCATGCCTACGGCGCGTATCTGGCGCACGCGGCCGCGGACGACTCCCTCTTGCTGGCCACCACCGTGCGGCGCGCTCGTGCGCTGGCCCGCTCCGGGAGCGACTCCGACGCGGTTGCGGCCCTGACCGCGCTGCCTTCCGCCGCCGCGCCCGCGCGGAGCTGGACGGCTCTCGAGCTCCTCGGCCCGGCCGTGGAGGACGGAGACACCGCGAGGGTCCGGTCACTGATGAGCCTGGTCACCGACCCGAACGCCGCGGCGGCAGCGTGGCTCGACCTGCCCAGGGCGCGCGCGGCCGCCGGGGATACGACGGGGGCCCTGGCGGCGTACCGTGCCGTCGCTTCGTCCAACACGGGCCGGCGGCGCGCCGAGGCGCGCGTGCAGGAGGGTCTCCTCCTGGCGGCAGGCGGGCACGAGGCCGAGGCTCGCTCTCCCTTGCTGGCCGGCCTGGACTCCGCACCCCGGGTCGCGGCGGCCCGAGCCGCGGCCGCCCTGGTGGACGCGGGAGACAACTCGCGCGCCCTGCTCCTCCGCCTCGCGCCGCTGCTGGACAGGAACGGAGACGGCGGGAGGGCGCTCGACGCCTACGACCGTGCACATGCCGACGCAGCGAGGGCGGGTGTGCAGCTCCCCGACTGGGCGCGCCTGGCCCGAGCGCGCCTCATGGCCACCGTACGCGACCGGCAACCGGAGGCGCTCGAGGAGTTCCGGGCGCTCTACGCGTCGACGAACAGCGAGCGCATCGGTGCCCGCACCCTGGACGTGTGGGCGGAGATGCGCCACAGCCAGGGCCGGAGCGCGGAGGAGCAGACGCTGAGGAGGTGGCTGCTCGAGCGCTACCCGTCGAGCCCCGAAGCCGTCGATGTGCTGTGGACCCGGGCGAGGGAGGCGGAGGCGCGCGGCGACGTGAAGAGGGCGGTGGAGGGTTACGCCACCCTGATCCGTCACGCTCCGGACGTGGCCCAGGCCGGCGAGGCGCGCATGCGCATGGCCCAGATCGAGCTGGCCAACGGGGAGGTAGAGAAGGCCGCCCTCGTCTATCGGGACTACCTGAGGGAATTCCCCAACGGGCGACGGTGGGCCGAGGCGTCGTACTGGGCGGCGCGCCTGGATCTCCATCTCGGCGACAGCACCGTGGCCCGCCACCTGGTGGCACGCATACGTCGCGCGGAGCCGATCTCGTACTACGCGGTGATCGGAGCCGACCTCCTGCACGAGTCCTACGCCGTGAACGTCCCGCCCGGGGAGCCGGTCGTCGTGCCCACGTGGCTCGCCGAGGGGCTCCAGCGGCTGGACCTCCTGCATGACGCCGGCCTGACGCGAGGAGCCAACGCCGAGGAATCCCGTCTCGTGAGGCAGGCCAGAGGCTCGCGCTCGGCGCTGCTCAGTCTGGCCGAAGCTCTCGTCGAGCGGGGCCGCACGGTAACCGCCATCAACCTCGGCTGGGACCTCCGCCAGGAGGGAGAGCCGTGGACCCGCCAGCTGTTGCAGGTGGTCTACCCGTTCCCGTACGAGGAGCTGGTGCGACGAGAGGCGGCGGAATGGGGTCTGGACCCCATCATGCTCGCGGCCCTCATCCGTCAGGAGTCTGCGTTCGCGGCCGACGTCGTCAGCGGGGCCGGCGCGGTGGGCCTCATGCAGGTCATGCCTCCCACGGGGCGGCAGCTCGCCCGGGCCCACGGGCCGCGGAGCTTCACCGAGGCGATCCTCACCACCCCCGAGGTCAACCTCCATCTGGGTGCCGCGTTCTTCGTGGAGATGAGCCGACGCTACGGCGGAGATCTGCCGCTGGTGCTGGCCGCGTACAACGCCGGTCCGACACGGGCGACCCGCTGGCGCAGGTACGCCGAGGGGTCGGATCCCCTGCGCTTCACCGAGCGCATCCCCATCGCCGAGACCCGCGGCTACGTGAAGAGCGTAACCCGCAACGTGAGCGTCTACCAGGCGCTCTACGGAGACGAGTAGGCGCGTCGCCTCCGGCCCCCCGGCGCGTGGAAGATCCGGAGGCCTCGCACATCGCGCGCCGCGACAAGTCGCAGGCCCGCCGCCCGCCTACCCTATGGAATCGATCAGGGCGGCGTCGAAGGTCAGCGACTGCGCCGTGGTGTCCTCGACGGGATTACCCAGCGCGTAGACGTGCCCCAGGTCCGTCTTGATCAGGATGACGCGCGCGGAGTCGAAGCGGGCGCGGATGGTATCGGTCGTGAACGTCGCGCCCTGATAATCCGCCTCCGTCAGGGTATTCAGGGTCACCCCCGGGAGGTGCGCGATCTCGACCCCGGTGGTCTGGTTCTGAAGGATGATCGAGTGAGGCGCGCTCGAGGAGCTCCAGTCGACCCACAGATCCCATCCCTGCTGGGTGGAGCAGAACCCGAACGAGCACGTCGTGATCTGCCCACTGTCCAGATCGGGGCGATCCCGTTGGTACACGAGCGTGTACGACGTGGAGGTCGTGTAGGTGCACGTCACACCCAGCGAGACGGTCGCCGTGTCGCCGGCGGCCACCGCGACGGAGTCGGCTTGCCCCGTGCAGTTGTCCGTGAGATTGCCGAGGTCCACCGTGTACGTCGCGGGATCGAGGCCCGTGATCGTCATCTCGGCGTTGGCCCCGATGGCTCCCTTGCTCTGTCCGTTCACGAGGACATCGTAGCTCGTGTCCTTGAAGAAGCCCGCCGTCTGGGTGTTCACCTTGATGGCGCCAGGCAGCGACGGTCCGGCGGCCGGTGTGCTCTTGCTGCTGCAGGCGGCGCTCCCGATCAAGATCACGGCCATGAGGGCGTGCCACCCCCGCTGCAATCCTCGGGCGCCGTCGCCCGAAGGCCTGTGGACATCGTTCGTCAGTGTCATGGTTGGATCCCCCCGGCTCCGATTGTGGTTGCGCTCTTCGAGCGAGGACGGCCCGTCCTCGGCTCAAGGCCTCCAGACGGGCGATTCGTCATCCGCCGAATCCGTCGTGAGGCGAGTCAGGCTCGCTCCGCCCGGCTTGATCGTGTAGATGTCCCAGTTCCCGTTCCGGTTGGTGTCGAAGGCGAGCGTCGAGCCGTCGGGGCTCCACGAGGAGTCGAAGTCCTCGGCCGGATCGACGGTCACCCGGTACACGTTCGACCCGTCGATCTCCATCGTGTAGATGTCGAGGTTCTGGCCGGCGCGATCGCTCACGAAGGCGATCTTGCCCGGCGAGCCCCAGACGGTCGGCGAGCCGTCGAAGTTGGGGTCGTTCGTGAGGTCCACGGGATTGGATCCATCCCGGTTCATGATCCATATGTCCGAGTCCCCCGAGCGCGTGGAAGCGAAGACGATCTGCGAGCCGTCGCTGGTCCACGAGGGCTCCGTGTCCTCCCCGTCGGGGTCGTTGGTGAGGCGAACCGGATCCGATCCGTCCGGATTCATGAGATAGATCTCGAAGGTACCGTCCCGGTCGGTCGTGAACGCGATCTTGTTGCCGTCCGGAGACCAGGCCGGGAAGCGGTCGATGGCCGGGTTGTTCGTCAGTCTGGTGACGTTCGAGCCGTCGACGTTCATCACGTAGATCTCGGTGTTCCCGTCGCGATCAGAGGCGAACACGATCTGCGAGCCGTCGGGTGACCACGCCGCGTCGCCGTCGGCGGCGGGATTGTTGGTGATGTCGATGCCGTCCGAGCCGTCGGGGGTCATGACGTAGATCTCCCTGTTGCCGTCCCGCTGACTCTCGAACGCGATCAGCTCACCGCTGAAGTCGAACGTGGAATCCGTCCACGCGGCCCCCGGGTCGAGGGGGCCTTGGTTGCACGAAGCGAGTGCCAGAGCGACGCCGAGAGCAGCCATAGCGCATGTGGCACACCTTACGGAGCTCATCTTTTCCTCCGAGCGAATGAACCGGGCAGTCGCCGGGTGCGTGTGCGACGGTCCGAACTCCACGAAACGGTCGAGTAGCCTGTCAGGGTTTATGGGGATCTTCCTCCGTCTTGCCCTCGATGGTCGATACGGACGGGGTGCCGTCGGCTCCGACCCCCACCACCGTCCGGATCGTGCCGGAGGGGTCGGCGAAGACGGCCTGCGCGGATCCGTCCGGCTCGAGGCCGAGCACCGCGCGGCTGACGCCCTGCGAGTCGGCGAAGACGAGGTTGGTGGTCCCGTCCGGCAGGTACCCGAGGACGGCCCGGGCACGGGAGTCGGGGTCACTGATCGTCAACCCGGGAGAGCCGTCGGCCAGCACGGTGAGTCGGATACGCTCGTGGCCTTCCCGATCCGATAGCGAGAGCTGGGCTCGACCGTTGGCGTCGGTGGCCAGACGGCCCCTCTCCACCCCCTCCGCGTCGCGGAGCACGATCTCCCTGGCGGAGAGGCTGTTCACGGTACGGGCCCCGTCCTGGGGGACGACCTTCCAGAGAACGATGGCCAGAGCCACCAGGGAGACGATGAACCCGGCCGCCGCGAATCGAGTCGCCCACCCGCCCCGTCCGCCTCGGGACTCGATGGCCTCGAGACGCCGGTCCAGGCGCGCCTCGACCTCCCGGATTCGATACTCGGACGTGGATGTCGCCTCGGACGTGGGGCCTCCACCGGCGCCCTTGTCCCGCGGGAAATCACTCATGGCTTCGGCCCTCCGTCAGGGATCGGAGCCGCCCTCGGCCCGGAGGGCAGGAAGTAGCTCCGACAAGCGTCCTCCAGGAGCTGTGGTGTCAGACTGGCCGGCTGGCCCCGGTATCCCGCCAGGTCTCGCAGGTGATCCAGCACGTCTCGGGGGTGACATCTCCGGGGCTCGACGCTCCCCTTCTCGTAGAACTCGCTGAAGAGGTAGTCGAGAGCTCCTTCGTCGAATGCGATGTCCCGCTCTTCGCAGCAGGACCGGAAGATCCGTTCGTACTCGTCGCGTCCCGGGTCCGGAACCTCGATCTTGTAGTGGATCCTCCTCAGGAATGCCTCGTCGGCCAGGTCGCGAGGCTCGAGGTTGGTGGAGAAGATCACGAAGCAGTCGAAGGGAACGACGATCTTCTTGCCGCTCCGGAGCGTCAGGTGATCTCGACGCTGCTCGAGGGGGACCACCCAGCGGTTGAGGAGCTCCCGCACCGGCACCCTCTGCCTCCCGAGGTCGTCGACGACGAGGACGCCTCCGGCGGCTTTGAGCTGTGGAGGTGCCTGGTACATGCGTCCGGTGGCGTCCCATTGGAGGTCGAGCTGCTCGAGCGTGAGCTCGCCCCCCGTCACCACGACGGGCCTCTGCGCCTCCACGTACCGCCGATCGTGCACGGGAATGGACCGGATGATCTCGCTCGGGACGCTGCGTTCAATGTCCACGCCGTCGCGTACGGGGTGACCGGCGGGCACTTCCGTCTGGTAGTCGGGATCTCCGGCCCGATGGTGCACCGGATCGTAGACGATCATCACGTTGCCGTCGACGAGCACGCTGAAGGGCACGAAGTACCGATCTCCGAACACCCGGGCGACGCGCTCGGCCAGGAGCGTCTTGCCGTTCCCCGCGCCCCCGTAGAGGAACAGAGACCGACCGGAGTTGATGGCCGGCCCCAGCAGCTCCAGCATCGCATCCGGCACGACCACTCCCTCGAGGGCGTCCCGGAGCTCTTCCTCCGGGATGCGAGTCCGCTCGATGGTCTGGATGTCCACCCACCGGCGGAAGTCCTCGAAGGGCACGGGGGCCGGGCCCACGTACCGACATACCTCCATCTCTTCGGCCGCCCTCGTCCTTCCGGCGCTCGTGAGCTTGAAGACCCACTCGCCGCGCCTGGGGCCCTTCGTCGCATGGACCTCGACGAGCCGACGCTCCTGCAGCCCCTGGATCACGTCGTCCAGGAGCGACATGGGCAGGGCCAGCGTGTCGAAGAGGTCGAAGCCCAGCGCGGTCCCCCGGACGTAGAGGGCCTTGAGCACGAGTCCGGCCAGGAACTCGGCCGACAGTCCGCTCTCCTCCAGGGAGTCGGGCGGAAGAGGGACCGCGGGAGAGTGCGCGGGCGCGGTGCGCGGACGCTCGATCGTGGTTGCCAGGTCCATGACTCAGCTCCAGCTCAGGCGAGCGCCCGGCACGGTTCCGGTCTCGATGAGGCGGCCGGCTGGAAGCTCGAGGGTGTGTACGGCTTCGGGTCCTCCGAGTCCGACCCGCCATGGTCCCAGGCGGGGGATGCTCCGCACGACCCTCCCCTCCGCGTCGAGGAATGCGACGTCGATGGAATAGGCCATACCGACGGTGTGCACGGAGCCGCACTTCAGGAGAAGGAGTCCCTCTCCCACCTTCATGCGCGGACGTGCGAGAAGCCCCCGGAAGCGACCCCACCACGAGTCGGCCACCGAGACCCTCGATCCCACGCGGACTCCTCCGCCGTCCCGAACCACGCACACCTCCTTCATCGCATGTTGGTCAGCGCCTGGACGACCTGGATCACGGCCGGCCCCAGGACGACGACGAAGAGCGCGGGAAAGACGAAGAGCACCAGGGGGAAGACGAGCTTGATCGTGGTCTTGGCCGCGGCCTCTTCGGCACGCTGACGCCGCTTCTGGCGCAGCGAGCCCGCCTGTACCCGGAGGGCGCGCCCCACGGACGTGCCGAAGCGCTCCGTCTGGATGAGCGTGGAGACCAGAGCCTCGATGTCCTCGCTTCCCGTGCGCTCGGCCAGATTTCGCAGAGCGCGGTCCCGTGCGGTCCCTGCCCTGATCTCGAGGTTCACCATCGAGAGCTCCTCGGAGAGGGCCTCGCTGATGTTCCGGATCTCCTCGGCGACGCGGAGGAGCGCCTGGTTCAGTCCCATGCCCGCCTCGACGCACGCCACCAGCAGATCCAGGGCGTCCGCGAGCGCGCCACGGATCTGCAGGCGTCGCATGCGACGCCTGCGCAGGACGTGCCAGCTCGGCATCACCCAGCCGAGGGCGCCGAGCCAGAGGCCCAGCATAAGGGTGGTGAGCAACCGTGTGTCGAAGATGATCCCGCCCGCGATCCCGGCGAACACGAGCGCCACGGTCAGGGCCACCCGTATCCCCAGGAAGATCCGTGCCGCCTCCGGATTCCAGTACCCGGCCTGGACGAGCGTCCTGCCCCAGCCGTGCAGATCGAGGCCTCCGCGCTCCATGCGCTCACCCAGCTTCTGGATGAGGTCTCCCAGCTTCTGCTTCCTGGACTGACGGCGCCGCCGGGCCACCGACCCGAACGGGCTCGGCTGGAGGCTCTTGATCTCCTCGAGCTCCCGGGTGACGGCTCTTGCCGGAGCCACGGTCAGCTGGTAGAGCGCGACCAGAGCCATGGTCACGCACACACCCGCCAGAAGAGCCACCAGGTAAGGCATCGTTGTCGCTCCCTCAGTAGCGGACGTCCACGATCCGTCGGATCCAGAGGAAGCCGATCCCCTGGAGCACGCCCGCCCCGACGAGCAGCCCCTTTCCCAGGGTCTCCTGGAACAGCGTGCTCAAGTAGCCGGGGTTGATGAGCGCGATCATGACGCCCACGAGGATGGGGAGAGCCGCCAGCGTATAGCCGCTCATGCGACCCTGGGCGGTGTATACACGCACCTGACGCTTCAGCGCGAACCTCGCACGCATCGTCTCCGCGATCTGCTCGAGGATCTCGGAGAGATTCCCGCCGACCTCCCTCTGTACGAGGATTCCGGTGATGAGAATGCGGACGTCCACGATCTCCACGCGGTCGCCGAGGCCCAGCAGCGCTTCCTCGAACGGGAGCCCGAACTTCTGCTCCTCGAAGGTCACGCGGAACTCGGCGGCCAGCGGCTCGGGGGCTTCCTCAGCGACCATGCGCAGACCTTCGGAGAGCGGATGTCCCGCCCGCACCGCTCGGGCGATCAGGTCGATGGCGTCGGGAAGCTGGGCCTCCAGCTGGCGGAGCCGTCTCTTCTTCTTCCAGCGGACGTAGAGCCAGGGGCCGACCGCCGCCAGCGCGAAGGCGGCGCACGCGGTCACGGCGCTCTGGAGCGCGGCGAAGACGACGATCCCGACGATCGTCGCGAAGATGGCGGTCCGCGTCAGGAACCCCTCGAGCGTCCAGCCCAGTCCCGACTGAAGCAGGAGATGGTGGAGGTCCCAGAGCTGAGGGACCTTCTCGGCGAGAGCTCGCAGGAAGGTGCCCTCCGCCACGGCGCCCGCACGAACCACGGAGGCCGGCGTGCGGGACGCCTGCCCCATGCGGCCGTCACCCTCCAGTGAGCCCAGGACCTCCTTCCGCAGGTGCCATTCACGAAACGCACGCACGGCCTGGAAGACCACGAGAACGGCCAGGACCGCGCTGAGTGCGGCCACTACGGCGAGGACCCAGGGCTGGGGACGGGACATCGTCGGCTCCTGGTCAGGCCGTCCGCGCCGCCCGCAGTCCCTGCGGCAGGTCGGCGAAGGCGTCAGCGGCCATCGTGAACCCGTGCGTCTCGAGACGCTCCATGCACCGGGGTCGGATGCCCGTGGGGTGGAGTCGTCCGAGCACGCGCCCGTCCTGGTCGACCCCCGTCTGCTCGAACCGGAAGATGTCCTGCATCGTGATGACATCCCCCTCCATGCCGACGATCTCGGCGATCTGCATGACCCTCCGACTTCCGTCCGAGAGGCGGCTGACCTGCACGACGATGTCGATGGCGTTCGCGATCTGAGACCGAACCGCCTGCTCCGGCAGGTTCAGCTCGGCCATCGCCACCATGGTCTCGAGCCTGCTCAGAGCATCCCTGGGCGCGTTCGCGTGCAGCGTCGTCAACGATCCGTCATGCCCGGTGTTCATGGCCTGGAGCATGTCCACTGCTTCGGCGCTGCGTACCTCCCCCACGATGATCCGATCGGGCCGCATTCGCAGGGCGTTGACGACGAGCAGCCGCTGGGGAATGGCACCGGTTCCCTCGACGTTCGCCGGTCGCGTCTCGAGACGGACCACGTGTGGCTGCCGGAGCCGGAGCTCGGCCGAGTCCTCCACCGTCACGATTCGTTCGGTGGGGGGAATGAACGCGGAGAGAGCGTTGAGCAGCGTCGTCTTGCCGGCGCCCGTCCCACCCGAGATGAGCACATTCAAGCGCGACCGCACCACCCCTTCGAGGAGCCGCAGCATCGGCTCGCTGAGCGATCCCGTCCGGACGAGATCCTCTGCCGTCAGCGCATCGTCGTTGAACTTCCGGATCGAGAGATGCGGACCGTCGATGGCCAGAGGCGGAATGATGGCGTTTACCCGGGAGCCGTCCGGCAGCCGGGCGTCCACCATCGGAGAAGCGTCGTCGATGCGGCGACCCACGGAGGACACGATGCGGTCGATGACCTGCAGAAGGTGCCGGTCGTCGTGGAAACGGACGTCGGTGCGCTCGAGGCGGCCGTTCCTCTCCACGTAGATCATCTGGGACGTGTTCACGAGGACGTCCGCGATGGTGGGGTCGTCCATGAGGGGCTGCAGCGGACCCAGGCCGAAGATCTCGTCCAGGACCTGGCGGATCAGCTCGTCTCGCTCCTCCAGGTTCAGCGGGATCGCCTCGGCGGCCAGCAGCTCCCGAACCAGGCTGCGGATCGTCTCCATGACCTCGTCGCGGTCGAGGCGGTCGAGGTTGGAGAGATTGAGTCGCTCCAGCAGCCGGCGATGGATGTGACTCTTGATGGTCAACAGGTCCGTCTGCCCGGCTCCGTTTGTCGCGTGCCGGGAGCCGGAGCCAGCGGCGGGGCTTTCGCCCCCCGGCGTGCTGCCGATGCCCCAGCCGGGGCTCTCACGGAATCCGGGATCCCGTCCGTCCGTCCGGTCGCTTGCCTTTCGCTCAGCCATGAGTCGGCGCCTCCACCGGGTTCGACTTCAATGCCGGCCGGGTCCGGGTGGACGGGGATCGCAGCGGAGAGAGCAGGCGGCCGACCAGCGACTTCTTCGACCGGGTCGCATCCTGCGGAGCCCCGGCCAGGTCCCGGGCCATCTCCTTGAGCTGCTCGGCGTAGCGGGAGCCTCCGTGCAGGACGAGGGGTTGGCCCGTGCTTATCGAATGGATGACCGTCTCGTAGTCGTTGCTCAGGGTCCAGTAGACCTCGATCCCGAGGGCCTCCTCCAGATCCTGGATCCGGACGAGGCTCTTCGGATTGAGGCGGTTGACCACGAGCCTGAGGCGCGCTGCGTCTCCCGCCGTGACCTTGTCGAGGACCGGCAGGCAGCGCTTCAGGTTGCGAAGGGACGGCACGTCCAGGTTGGTGATCAGGAAGATCGGATCCGCCATCTGAAGGGCCGCGAGGGCTGGAGGACCCAGCGACTTGGACGTGTCCACCAGCACGTAGTCGTAGTGCCTTCTGAGAAAGCCCAGAATCCGGGCGATCTCCTCTCCGGTGACCTCCTCGGCGATCTCGGGCTCGAACGGAGCCGACAGGACCTGGACACCGGACTCGTGGCTCTCGATGTACGAGGGCAGGAGGTCCGCATCCATCCTGTGGAAGTTCCGGACGAGGTCGACGAAGTGGAAACGGGGCTTCACGCCGAGCAGGGACGCGATCTCCCCGAGCTCGAGGTCGAGATCCACGAGCAGGGTCTTCTTCCCCGTGAGCCTGTGAAGCTCGACGCCGACGTTCGTGACCACGGAGGTCGAACCGGTTCCTCCCTTGGCGGAGAAGAAGGCGAGCAGTTTCCCGTTGCGCTGGCCTTCCTGCGCGTCCCCCCATCCCCGCTTGCGCATCAGCCGCGCCAGGGCGTCACGGATGCTGGGCGCTTCGACGGGACGCTGCACGTACTCCACCAGTCCGGCCCTCATCGCCTCCAACAGGCGGGGTGCTTCGAGCTCAGGACCCACGCCGACGAGGGCTGCCCGGGGACAGCTCGACGCGACGGCGCCGGCCACCCGGATCGCGCTCTCCGGATCGTCGGCCATGTCCAGGATCACGACGTGGGGATCGCTGGACCGGAGTCGCTCCAGGTGCGCGGGCTCGAGATAGGGAGGGCGCGCGGCGATCTCCAGGTCGATCCTCAACGGGATCCCCGCGGCCTGGACGGCCTCGAAGACGATGCCCCGCAAGGGATCGTCGGTGGTGATCAGCGCGGCTCTGAGCTGCTGATGCTGGATCACGGGGCTTGCGCTCTCCCAGCCGGCACGGACGTCCGCGTCGCGAGTGTTCATGGGCCTCTACCGAATCAGTTGCAGGACGCGGACGAGCGAACCGGTCGTGTGGCCTGCCCCCTGCCCCACGCCCTGGACGTAGTACATGAACCGTCCGGTGACCGGGTCTTTG